>Ga0209136_1000017_pt1 | contig 123921 bp, 102 predicted proteins | sample SaaInl0LU_22_DNA_FD_184640 | JGI IMG/M metagenome (GOLD analysis project Ga0209136, IMG submission 184640) | Marine microbial communities from expanding oxygen minimum zones in the Saanich Inlet - ESP_90LU_22_DNA (SPAdes) (version 2) | ecosystem: Environmental > Aquatic > Marine > Intertidal... | reverse complement strand
GACCCTGAATAAGCTGTGATTTCTATGGTAAGGGCTTGATAATCTAACACCTCGTAATTATAGTCGCCTTGTGCAAAAACTTCTGTAATGCTTTTGAACCCTGTCCAGCCTGCTGCCTCGTATGCCGGTTTGGTACCTGGAGGTACCATCAAGTCTATGGCATGTCTGTTCTCAAACACATTCTCATTCAAAACAAACGGCGTTGACCTCAAAACTTGAACTTGGGCTAGGTTTTCGTTTTTGTAAAACCCAAACTTTTCTATACCCGTAATGCTGGCAGGAAGGATGACACTAGAAAAATCTTTATGAACAAAAGCGAAGGTCCCAATACTGCTTACCTCATGGCTTGCACCCCCAAAAGAGACGGAAGAAGGAATCGTATAGTTTGTTGCTGTTCCTATGTAATCTCTTACCTCGGCAGTGGTGTCAGAGGCGGCTATGTATCTGACCTCATTTCTGGTAAACGTTTCTTTTATCGACTTAAAGTTCCTCCAATTTCTTGTTGTGTAAATTTCTTGTGTTCCCTCTGGGATGATTAAGGAGATCTGTGGCACTTGTTCATCTTGGAACAGTCGAGGAGCATTAAAAGTGATGGGGTTGTTTGACAAATAAGTCAATTCAAAATTGTAATTATAATAGTGCCCGAAAGCATCTCCAACTTCCATCAAAGAAAACGCTTCTATAGACTGCACCGCACTAGAAATGGTAAAAGCCTTTAAACCGCTTATAAAAAAGGCCGATTCGCTTATCTTTTCTATGGTTTTGGGAAGATAGACATAATCTACTCTTTTTTCTCTAAAAGCCTCATAGCCTATCTCCGTAACCGTATAAGTGATTCCTTCGTTGATAACCGTCGGAGAAATGATGATGTCTTTTATCGTTCCTCTGTATTTTTTGACCTTTACTTGTTTTTGTTGGCTACTGATCACCTCATAGACTATATTATCTATCGTAAAGGTTTGTGCGTTCATGGCGGTTGCCATAAACAAAACGGTTAGATATATGTAAATTTTTCTGCTCATAACTTATCGTTTTGATGATTTTTCAACTAAATAGTTATCAAATATATAAAATATAGGTTATTTACTTGATTTATTATCAATAAAATGTCACAGAAATACAATATCAACAACGACAAGCCTTCTGGAGATAGGCTTTTTAACGTATTGGTAAATTCTAGGGTACCATCAAAAAGTGTGACCCCAAATTGTTCTAAAAGGTTAAGGCTTACCTCAAATGACTCATGGCAACAAGAAAGAAATCAATTTGTTGGTGTCTTTTTGATTTGGGATTTGGTGCTTTTATTCTAGATGGATACGCACAGAAGATATAGCCCTAAAAAGAAAAAGACCTTGGCTAAGAAAAGAAGATTTATAGCAGTTGATAAAGGGAAGTGGGGGTTAAAATCAAAAAAAACCCTTAGCCATAGAGATATTCTTGTGTTTACTTAATTTTTAAGGCTAGACCAATAGCCAAATCATTCGTCTTGAGATCATTTAACTCTCTTAACTCTTCAATGGTGAGGTTATACTTTCTAGATATAGAATATAGGGTTTCTTTTTTCTTTACAATATGGTATTGACCTCTTTTTGCAATCGGTTTTAATTTGAGCTCTTCTCCTTCATGTATCACATGGTCTGTCAAGTTATTCAGCCGCTTTAGTTCTTCTATAGAAATACCGTACCTCTGGGAAACAGAATACAAGGTGTCGTCCGCTTTCAAAACATGAACTCCTCTTCTATTTATTTTTTTAACTTTTTTGGCAGCGACTGATGCTTTCTTTTTGGTTTTTTTTAGTGCATCAACGTATTTGATATTCCTCCCTTTCAACACCATTTTGTCGTACGTATACAATTTGTACTTTTCTATGTATGAGATCAATTTTTTAGGATATTTTGGATCTGTAGCATACCCTGCTTTTTTTAATCCTTTTGCCCACGCTTCATAGTCATCTTCCTTTAAATCAAACAAACTGGCGTATCGATTACGTGTGCTCAAAAACAAAGAATGATCTTGATATGAGGTCGCTACATATTCATATTTCCTAAAACATTCTCCTTTCGCATCATCGTCATGATATACCCTTTCGCCTTGCCAACCAGCATGACATTTGATCCCAAAGTGATTGTTCGATTTGTTCGCTAAATTACTTTTCCCACTCCCCGATTCTAAAATACCTTGAGCGATTGTGATACTGGCTGGAATTTTAAATTTCCTCATTTCTTCCATCGCCAAAGGAGCAAACTTTTTGATGTAAGCTAAGGTTGCATCACTTAAATACGTTTTACTACTTTTCTTGGTTTTACGAACTACTTTTTCAACCGCTTTCAACGCTTCCTTGCTAGCGACTACTTTCACCTCAACCTTTGTCGCTATATTTCTAGCTTTTTTACGATAGGTGACAGTCCTTGTGGTTCCACAAGAAAGGAGGACAAATAAGGTTAGTATTACCGAAATTTTATTCATGAATCATGGTTTTATTTTTCTGTTTTAAGCGTCTATTCATCCCCTCTATGCCTTGGATTCCCCCTGTGTGAATGGCCAACACAGTACTCCCTTTTTTAAAATGGTTTCTTTTGATCAAATCATACAGACCAAACATCATTTTACCTGTATAGATAGGGTCTAATAAAATGTTGTGATGCGATTTGAACGCATTGATAAAAGTAATTAATTCCTCAGACACTTTGCCATATCCTCCACAATGATAGCCAGAAACAACCTCCCAATTCTGTTTGTTTGGCTTGAGCTGCTTGATTTCTTCAGCCATCCAGTTTCCCTTTAACGAGGGAAATATTAAAATGTTTTGTGTAAGCACACTGCTATTGATGATTCCGGTTACTGTGCCTCCCGTACCCATAGCACAGCAAACATGTGTAAATGCTTTGTCTTTTTCTGACAAAATCTCTTCGCATCCTTTAATAGCCAAAGGATTTGTTCCTCCTTCTGGCAATACATAAGAGTTCTCATATTTTTTTGACAACGAAGAGACAAATGTAGGGTGGTTTTTTTGCTGATAGTCGGCTCGAGAAACAAACAAAAATTCCATTCCAAATTGATCAGCCTTTTTCAATGTTGGGTTTTGCTGCAATGTTTTTTCAATATCATGGCCCAGTTCTTCTCCGCGAATCACCCCAACAGTTTTAAATCCGTATGCCTTGCCTGCACATGCTGTAGCCAAAATATGATTAGAATAAGCGCCTCCAAAAGTGACAAGGTATTCCTTATTTTGTTGTGCTGCTTTTTCTAAGTTGTATTTTAACTTCCTGTATTTATTTCCTGAAATAACAGGATGTAATAGATCTTCCCTTTTCACAAATAAACGTACTTCTTTGTCTGACAAAAAGGGGGTTTTTATTTCTATGTTTTCGGAAATCATAAAGAATGTCTTTGTCCATTAGCGATCTTCAACCCAATTAAACCTATCGTAATCAAATCAAAAACCATTTTAAATTCATGACTGCTGCTTAGACGAAATCGTATCGTCCAGTTCGAAAAGTTCTTCGGTTAGTGCGTCTAATTTGTCTTTTTTTGCTTGATATTTTTCAAAGAAAGTCGCTTCGGCTGCATGTTTTTCATAATCTTCTGCCAACTGAGTATCCATCGTCTGGATCTCCTTTTCCAAATCTGTGATGAATCTTTCTATTTTACTAAATTTATTTTTCAGTTTTTTTAGCTCTTTTTCTTGATCTCTGCTAAGTTTTCCTGTATTGGTTTCTGATTTTTTTTCTACGACTTCCGCCGTTCTTTTTTCAGCATCACGTAGATTTTCTAACTTGTGTTCTGCCAGGAAATAGTCTAAATCCCCAAGATATTCTTTGATCTGTCTGTCCTTGAAATAGAGTACTTTTTCGGTTAGTCCTTGCAAAAAATCTCTATCGTGAGAAACTAAAATCAACGTCCCTTCAAAATTTTCTAACGCTTTTTTCAACACCTGTTTAGAACTAATATCCAAATGATTTGTGGGTTCATCCATAATTAGCACGTTAAAAGGATCTAGCAACATTTTACACAAAGCCAACCGGTTACGCTCCCCTCCAGACAACACCTTCACTTTTTTATCAACGTCGTCTCCACTAAACAAGAAAGAACCCAACATGGTTCTGACTTTTGCCCTATTAGAATCATTGGCAGCGTGTTCCATGGTTTCAAGCAGAGTGAGGTCACCGTCTAAATGCTCTGCCTGATTTTGTGCGAAATAGCCAATTTGAACATTATGCCCCAACTTTAAAACCCCTTGACAGTCTGTTTCCCCTACCATCATTTTTGCCAATGTAGATTTCCCCTGACCATTTTGACCTACAAAAGCAATTTTAGACCCTCGCTCTATGCATAAATTGACATTACTCAATACCTGTTTGTCTTCGTATCGTTTAGAAACATTCTCCGTTTCTACAACAATTTTCCCGGGCTCTTTTGAGATAGGAAAACGAACATTCATCACCGCTTGATCTTCGTTGTCTACTTCTATTCGTTCAACTTTATCTAACTGCTTGATCAAAGATTGTGCAAGAGCCGCTTTGGTTGCTTTGTAACGAAACCTCTCGATCAACTCTTCTTTGGCTTTGATCTCTTTCTCTTGATTTTTTTGAGCTTGAATTTGTTTTTCACGAATTTCATCACGCAACAACAAGAATTGAGAATACGGTTTTTTATAGTCATAGATTTGCCCTAATGAAATCTCTATGGTCCGATTGGTCACGTGGTCTAGAAACATTTTATCGTGAGATACTAAAACCACAGCCCCCGAATAATTTTTTAGAAAATGCTCTAACCAAATGATGGATTCTATATCTAAATGGTTGGTGGGCTCATCTAACAACAAAATATCGTTTTGCTGTAATAGTAATTTTGCCAGTTCAATTCGCATTCTCCAACCTCCAGAAAAAGTATCGGTCAGTTTATTAAAGTCTGCTCGATGAAAACCAAGTCCTTGTAAAATCTTCTCGGTTTCCCCCTGATAGTTGTAACCTCCTAACAATTCATAGCGAGTCGTTTTCTCTTCTAAATCATGAATTAAATTTGCGTAACCATCACTTTCATAATCTGTTCTTTCTGCCAACTGGTTGTTGATTCTTTCTAGAGCTACCTCAATTTTTTTGATCTCTTCAAAAGCTTGATAAGCTTCTTCTAAAATGGTCCTGCCAGGAATAAAATCAATATCCTGACGCAAAAAACCAATCTGAATTTCTTTATCAAAAGCCATGGTTCCTCCATCACTTGGCAAGTCATGAGAAAGAACCTTTAGCAAAGTAGACTTCCCCGCACCATTTTTACCGACCAACCCTATCCTATCTCCTTTATCTAATTTAAAAGTGATCCCAGAAAAAAGATCTGTACCATTAAATGTGACTGTTAAATTGTGTACGTTAACCATGTGTAACTTTTATTACTTTCAATCAAAAAAATAGCTCCTATCTTTGTAAGACATAAAGTATTTGCTTTATTGCTATTTATAAAAACAGCTACAAAAGTACCATAAATATATACACTATGTTTGCAAAAAACAGTAAACTCTACAGCATCTTTACTTCTAAATGTCCTCAATGTCGAGAAGGCGCATTTTTTGAAAACAAACTCTCTTTGAACCTCTTAAAAACTACAGAAACCAAAAGTCACTGCCCAACTTGCAACTTAAAATACATGAGAGAACCTTCTTTTTTTTATGGAGCAATGTATGTGGGATATGGACTTAGTGTGGCACTGGCTGTGGCTTTTTACCTCATCAGTGTTTTGTTTTTTGAGGCTAGCATGAGGGAAAGTTTGGTGGTTATTGCCATTGGACTAACGCTGCTTTCTCCCTGGAGTTTGAGAACCGCAAGAGTCATTTGGATTTATTTGTTTATCAAATATCAAAAAGACCCAGATCAAAGAATTAAATAGCGTACCTGCTCTTTTGAGATCTTTCTTATCATGATCTCACAAAGAACAAAATGAGCTGCTCAACATTTTTTTTGCTCTTATTCGCCTCATGCCAATTCTGATCTCAGTACCCTAGTACTGTTAGTCAAATCTTGCGATGGCTATATCTTCGGGAAGCGGTTGATTGTTCTCTAGATGTTCATACAATTGATTGGCCACCGTTGGTGCTATCATTACGCCGCGAGTTCCCATTCCATTGAATACAATTAAATTCTCATGTTCAGGGTGCTTCCCTACCAAAGGTCTTCTGTCTTTTACCGTAGGCCTTATGCCTCCAAACTGACTTACCACTTCAAAAGGAACATCGATGATGTCTTTTAATTTACTCAACATCTCTTCTCTTCCCTCTTTTGTGGGTGCCAAAGTTTTGTCTTTCCAATTGAAAGTCGCCCCAACCCAATAAACATCATCTCCCATCGGCAGTACAAACAAAGAAGACTTTATTTGATCCGTCAATTGTAATTCCGGACATTTGATATATAGCATTTCTCCTTTGGTACCTACTAAAGGCAGGTGATTAAAGAAAGGATTCTCTTTTAGGCCATAGCCCTCTGCAAAGATAACTTTGGAAGCTTTAAGGTCATTGTAAATTACATGATCTGTTTTGATCTCTAGTGCCTCATAGGTAAAAGGCAATTCTAAGTACAAATTTCTTGCTTTCAAATATGATTTATAATCGTCTAAAACCTGGGTAACTAGAACACGCCCGGTCCCTTTTACTTTACCAAAACCATTGAAATGAATAATGCCTTGCTTTTGCTCTTTTATGATATTGGGCTCAAGATATTTTTCTAACAAGGGATGATCACAAGCTGTAAACCAATTGTTTTGATCTTCTATAGATTTAAACACTTTCAACGTTTCGAAAAAAGTTAGGTACTCACCCCCTAATCTTTCGCTGAGTTCTTGATAAAAAGGAAATAGGTTTTCTAACTGCTGGTCTGCATTCCAAACAGGTGTAAATCTTTTTAAAATGACAGGATTAAAAACACCTGCGGCTACTCTTGAAGAGACTTGAGAAGCATTATCAAGGACTAGAAATGAATGTCCATGATCTTCTAACACCTTAGTTATAGCCATCCCTGCCAGACCAAAACCTACAACAATATAATCCTTTTGCATGAGGCGAATTTACAATTTTAAGAAATCCCTACATATTAATTTACAACTTATTAATTATGAGTATATTTGATTTGTAGATAAAAATAGAACCTCTTTTCTTTACCCAATTTGTACCATGAAGAAAAAATTAACGATCAAAGACATTGCTAAAGAACTCAACGTTTCTATTTCAACTGTTTCTAAGGCGCTCAATGATAGCCATGAAATTGCTGAAGCGACAAAAAAACGTATTCAAGCCTATGCAAAAGAATTCAAATACAAGCCTAATTTTAATGCACTCAGCTTAAAAAATAAAAAAACAAAAACAATAGCAGTTTTAATTCCAAACATGCTTAAATACATCTATGCACAGGTATTCAACGGAATTGAGCAAGTCGCAAATGAGGCAGGTTATAAAATCATCACTTGTGTTTCTAACGAAAAAACTTCTAAAGAAATTGAGATTTTAGAAATGCTCTCTAATGGAAGCATCGATGGATTTATTATTTCTCCTGCACTAGAAACAAACATCAACAAAGACTATTTGCATTTTGACAATGTCATTGAAGAAGGTTTTCCTATTGTCATGTTTGACAGAGTTCCTAAAGAATTAGACTGTGACAAAGTTATGATTAAAGACCATAAAGCAACCTTCAATGCTGTGGAGCATTTAAAAAACACTGGATGCAAAAACATTGCATTTGTCTCCACACACAAAAAACTAGACAGTACCAAAAAAAGAAAAAAAGGATACCTACAAGCGCTTGAGGAATTTGATCTAGACATCAATGAAGACATTATTATCGACTTATCTGGTTATCACTACAAGGAGTATGAAAGTATTATTTCACCCGTCTTAGAAAACAACAAAATAGATGGTGTCATCACAACAAACGAGGCCACAGCTATTGCGATTCAAAAAGCAGCGCAAAAGCACGGGTACAAAATACCAGAAAACTTTTCTGTAATCGCATTTTCTAATGGAATTTTAGCCAGACATGCTAGCCCACAAATGACAACCATTAGCCAACACGGTGAAAAAATGGGGGCAAAAGCGGCTAAAATATTAATTGATCGAATTGAAAACGAGAACGAAAACAAACCTTATGTGAAAAAAATCATCAAAACTGATTTGGTCATGAGAAGTTCAACCAAAAACTTCTTAAAACTAAACTATAAATAAAAAAATAGACGCTGTTATACAGCGTCTATTTTTTTATTTGGTAAACTACAGTAGCCTAGGAAAGCAATTGCTTTATCAAAATAGAAATCGTCTTTCCATCTGCTTTACCAGCAAATCGTTTCGACGCAATGCCCATCAATTTACCCATATCTTTCATCGAAGCAGCTCCAGTTTCAGAAACCAATTGAGTCAGTGCAGCTTTCAAAGCTTCTTCGCTCATTTGTTCTGGTAAAAATTGAGAAATTACTTCTGCCTGTGCAATCTCTGGTTCAGACAAATCAGCCCTACCCTGATCTATGTATAAGGCGGCCGAATCTTTGCGTTGTTTTACTAATTTTTGCAACAATTTTATCTCTGCATCTTCAGATAGTTCCTCTTGAGCACCACCTTCTGTCTGCGCTAACAAAATGGCAGACTTTACTGCTCTTAAAGACTCTAGCGCTACTTTATCTTTGGCTTTCATGGCTTCTTTCATCTTTACCATGATTTCTTTTGACAAACTCATTTTATTTTATTTAAAAGATTGAGTAACAAAAGTATTAAAAAAATAAACCACTGCTGGTATTAGAACCAACTATCTAAAAAGGTAAGGCAAACCCGATTAGAATTGTATTGCTATTTTTTATTTAGGTTTGATCTTAATTTTTTTTCCCAATACCATGAGGAAGATGTCATTTCATCAAGACTTCTTGTGGCTTTCCAATTTAACTCCTTATTTGCTAGAACTGTACTGGCAAACATCTCTTCAACATCTCCATTTCTCCTTTCTACGATTCTGTAGGGTAATTTTGTTTTCGTTGTCTTTTCAAAAGAATTAATTACTTCTAAAACACTGTAACCTTTTCCTGTCCCAAGATTAAAGACCTCGTAATTTGCTTTCTGTTTATCGCTAATTAAACGTTCCAATGTTTTTACATGTGCTTTTGCAATATCCTCTACATGGATATAATCCCTTATCGCAGTTCCGTCAGGGGTCTTATAATCAGCACCAAAAACCAACAATTCTTTTCTTTCTCCTGCAGCAGTTTGAGTAATGAAAGGCATTAAATTATTAGGAACACCATTTGGCAATTCTCCTATCTTACCAGATGGATGAGCTCCTATTGGATTGAAATATCGAAGTGAAACAACTTTAAAATCTCTATTTGTACTAGACAAATCTTTCAATATTTCTTCACCCACTTTTTTTGTATTTCCATAAGGAGATAGTGCCTCTTTAACTGGAGACGCTTCGGTTAAAGGCAAACTTTCTGGAGCCCCATACACGGTCGCAGAGGAAGAAAACACAAAATTAGAGATGTTTTTTTCTCTTGTCATCTCAATCATATTTATAAGACTAAAAAGATTATTCCTATAATAGTCTAAAGGCTTTTCTGTTGACTCACCAACCGCTTTTAATGCGGCAAAATGGATAACCCCGGCAGCTCCCTCTAGCTGACTCTTAACATTGTTAAGCGCTAATGAGTCCGATAAATCTACTTGATAAAACATTGGTTTTTCACCTGTAATTTCTTCTATTCGATAAAGCATTTCAATACTAGTATTTATCAAACTATCTAAGATGATTACCTGGTACCCTTCTTTTATCAACTCTATGGTGGTATGACTTCCTATGTACCCTAAGCCTCCTGTTACGATTATTTTCTTTTTCATTTTCTTTGGTTTATTTTTTTGACTCCTCTTTATAATGAGATATTTCTCAGTTGCAAAGCAACAGTTTCAGGAGAAATATCTCTTTGCGGATTCGCAAACATTTCATAACCCACCATAAATTTTTTGACAGAAGCACTTCTCAATAATGGAGGGTAAAAAGACATGTGCCAATGCCAATGCTTTCGTTTTTTTTGGTCAGTCGGGGCTTGGTGTATCCCTGAAGAGTAGGGAAAAGAGCAATTAAAAATAGCATCATATAATTTTGTAATTCTTGAAATTGCTTCAGCGAAACTATTTTCCTGTTCGTCATTCATTTCTCCGATATGAGATTGATGCTCTTTTGGAACAATCATAGTTTCATAGGGCCAAACCGCCCAAAAAGGAACAAGAATGACAAAGTGATCATTTTCGTAAACCAATCGTTCACCATCTGCCAACTCTTGACGAATGTAATCTGTCAAAATAGATGTATTATGATTTGAATAATAAGATGCCTGCTGTCGGTCTTTTTTAAGCACCTCATCTGGCAGAGATGATTGGCTCCATATTTGACCATGAGGATGAGGATTACTACATCCCATTATAGCTCCTTTATTTTCAAATATTTGCACATAATTTATATCTGAATGCTGAGCCAATTCTTCATATTGAGCCACCCAAACTTTGATTACTTTTTTAATATGATTTATTTCCATATTGGAAAGCGACTTCGAATGATCTGGACTAAAACAAATCACTTTACAGATACCTTTTTCTATTTGAGCATGTAACAAGCCCTGTTTTAACTCTTTTCCTTGATGTTTCAAATTTAGTGCAGCAAAATCATTTTCAAAGACATAAACATCTTTGTATTCAGGATTCTCAACTTCATTTGAACGCTTATTGCCAGGGCAGAGATAACAATTTGCATCATAAGAAATAGTGTCTTTTCTTTCTATAACTTCTTCATTCCCCTGCCAAGGTCTTTTCGTCCTATGGGGCGATACTAAAACCCATTCATTGGTCAGAATATTCAATCTTTTATGTGGTTGTTTTTGTAAATCTTTCATCATGATTTTTTTTCTAATTAACAGTTCTAGTTCCTTGTGAAATTTTAATTTTGATTGAAGTACAGGGTCTTTTAAATTTGTTTTTGAAGTTTTCGGACACTTCCTCTAAGTATGCTGCTACGCTATCAGTCTTAACTAAATTTAAAGTACATCCTCCAAATCCTCCTCCCATCATTCTTGCCCCCAGAACATTTGGATTTTTTTTAGCCATTTCAACAAGAAAATCTAGTTCATCACAACTAACCTTATAAAGATCTTTCAAACCTTCGTGCGACGCATAGAGTAGTTTTCCTAAAGCAGACAAATCATTATTAAGCAATGCTTTTTCAGCGTTTAAAACTCGTTCATTTTCTTGAAGCACATAAATTGCTTTTTCATAGTCTCCAAGACTAAGTTCAGATTTCATCTTTTCCAACAATGGTATTGTTGCGTTTCGCAACGAGGTTACCTTGAGTTTTTTTGCTACTTCCTCACAGGTCATTCGCCTATCATTATACTCGTTTTCTGCCAGATTGTGCTTTACGTTAGAATTGATAAGCAGAAATTCATAATCCAACAGATTGAGAGAAATTTTCCTAGAAATCATATGTTCACAATCCAAAAGTATCGCTTGGTTTTTTTCTCCAAACATACTAGCATACTGATCCATAATACCACAATTTACACCTACAGAATTTTGCTCTGCACGCTGTGAAATAAAGACCATTTCTTCTTTTGATAAATTCAATTGAAACAACTGATTGATCGCATATACAACACCATTTTCGATTGCTGCAGAAGAGGAAAGTCCTGCACCACCGGGTACATTACCTCCAAAAACCATATCAATTGCCGGAATTTTAATCTTCTTTTTTTGTAATTCAATAAAAACCCCTAAAACGTAATTTTTCCAACCCCCATTTTTAATTGGTTCTAATGCCCTTTGTGTATCAAACACTAGAAACTCATTGAGATCATGAGCCAAAACACGACTCTGATTCTCTTTACTTTTTTGAATACCAACAGCAATTCCTAAATCTATAGCTGCAGGAAACACATAGCCTTGATTATAATCTGTATGCTCCCCAATAAGATTTATTCTTCCTGGTGAAAAGACTACAACAGGTTCTTTTTGGAAGTGCTTAATAAAATTTTCCTTAACCTTATCTACTAATTTTTTACTCATTTTTTATTTTAATAATTTTAAACCATTTAAACCCTTGACCACTTTTATATCTTTTTCAGATGATTTTCAATTGAGGATTTTCTTTGAAACTAAAACGTACTTATATAGATTTTCTTTTGATTAAATTGATGCTACTTTCTATTCTTTCTTTTGAATTTTTAAGAAGCATTTTCGCTAGCTTTTTGCCCATTTCTTCAAAATTAGTTGAAATAACTGTGATCCCATCTATTACAACTTCCTTTAACAAGGTATCATTATAGGCGACAATTCCAATATCATCAATAAGGTCCATCTCTTTAGACTTCATTTGCTTTATTATCCTGAGAAGAGAAACATCCTCTAGTGTCATGTATGCAAATCCTTTCTGCAGGTGTATATTTTTATTTGACTCCAAAACCTGAAGTGAAACATCATTCTTTAAACAAAAGGACTGAACCCCTTTTAGAAGAGCTGCTGGCTGTTTAGTAGGATCAAAAACAAGTACTAGCCTTGAATAGTGTGCAAACCTATGTTTTAGTTTTTCTAAACACTCAACGATCCCTCTTTCAAAATCTTGATAAACTCCAGAAAAAAACTTCAAATCATTTTGCCTTTGATCTAAGATATACACCTTTTCTTGAGGGAGACAACTCACAACTAAACCCGTATTTTGAAAGTTTGCAGGCATAATAACGTAATAGGAATAATTCCCAGCATTATTAACAATTGTGCTTCGAAAGACTTCATAACTAAAGTGATGAAAAAAAATATCTACCTCAACCCCAGGAGGAAGACAAGACACAAAACCATTATACAAATCTTGTTTAAAAGCATTAAACTCATCAAAAAGAAGAAATATTTTATGAGAAGTATCTACCTCTTCTTTGATTAAATAATAACCTTTACCCACAATCGACTGGACAATACCTCTCGTCTTTAACTCTCCATAGGCATTTAATATCGTATCTCTGGACACCGAGAATTGATTTCTAATGCTATTAATTGAAGGTAATTTATCTCCTTTTTTAAGTGTCTTCTCGAGAACTGCTTTTTCTATGCAAGAAATGATTTGACTTCTTTTTGACGTTCCTATTTTACGAATTGAAATGATACCCATTTTAAACAATATACTGTTTTTGTAAAACTAAAATGCTTTTAAACAAAAAAAAAACTGGTAGGTACTGGTTTTGTATATTAGAAAAAAAACATGAATTTTAAATTAAATTAAAAATACTGTTGTTTTTATAAATATACTGTATTTAAATCAATAAAAAGTTAAACAATATATATTATATGTTTTGTTTGTTAGGTTCCATCGTATAGGTTTTAGACAAAAACACTTTGCAAGGAGTTGTATTGATAAGTCCTTATCGAACGATAAACTTACTGACGCGAACAGCGTCAATATCACAACATTTACTCCTGGCATGTATTGTATAAAAATAAATGATTACAAAACTACGAAACCTATTAAAAATTAGAAACATCTTACGACATCACGAGTAAATCAGATGATGAATCCACAACAAAAAACATATCTATTATGAAACCAATAACACCTCAATTTAAAAAGGAAAAAGTAATTTATTTATTGTTGATAATTCTTTTAGGCACCACAAAATTAATCGCTCAAAATGCAAGCACAGGAGGTGCATACGACTTTTATAAAAATAACGCTTCATGGTCTTGGACAGTTGATAATAACAATAACGAAAACCCTGGATATTATCGCTGGTGGACAGATGGTGGAGATAACCTTCATGAAATGGCTATGCAGTTGGCTGTTGGAGGAAGTAGGAAATTAACCATCAGAGGACACAGTGGAAATGGAATACTAGAATTGTTAGCTGGTCAAGATGATCAAGAATATGGGAATCCGTATCTTCTCTTTTCTCAAACCTCCTCAACGAATTCTAGAGCCGCTATTTTTATGGATGGGTGGAATATGCTTACGTTCTCAAACAACTCTGACAACACCTATAATGAAGGATTTCGATTTGTGAATGGAGCAGGAAAAACATACCCTATATTGAATGCGGAAGAAAATGCAGGAACAGAATTAATGCGCATTACCAAAGAGGGAAAAGTTGGTATTGGAACGACAAATCCCATAACAGAACTAGATGTCAATGGAGCTCTTAAATTAAAAAACAGCGAGCTTTCTGAAATCTCACCCGCACAAGAGGGTATCATTTATTACGATCGGAATTTCTATTCAGAGGAAGAAGGGGGACAGGGATTTTTTGAAAAAGATGGAGGAGGTCTAGTGTTGTTAAACCAAGATGACGGTTGGAGTGCACTAATAGACACTAAGAATATGGATAATTTAAACGCAACGTTTAGGTCTCTTAATATAGAAGCAGCAACTCCAATAACTAGTGGCGCATACAAATATGATATAAATTTTAAAAGTGGAGATCTTGGTTACAAAATTGGAACGGGTTTGGTTACTGGCACCAGTAATTCAACAAAAATGGATATCGCTATAAATACATTACACAATAACGATGATTCAAATTACAGAAGAGCCGTAGAGTTTATTAGTGACCCCAATGCAAATAGAATAGACACTTATTTTAATCGCAATGTGTATGCTGGAGAGAGTTTTGCAAACAAAGGAACAGATGATTTGAAACTAGGACTAGGAGCAGGTAAAGACATTCCAAATGATACGCAAGGAACACACGTGTTTATTGGTAAAGATGCCGGTAAAAAATCTGGTTTTGAGGCTATTACAGTCATTGACTATTCAGATAGTGAAGATACCAACCCTATCACGGGAACAGAATACTTAGATCATAATTCTGTTTTTGTATTGAACAATCATGAAGATTTAACGAGGCCCCTTTTGTTTGGAAATTTTGCTCACCATGATGATCCCAATTCTATGGCACAACTAGCCATTAACACTCACCATGTTTTAGATAGTGTTGCCCTTACGGTATCAGGATCAGTACATATTGGCCCTAAAAACATGAATCCTACAACTTTCCCCTCTAAAAAAGGATATAGTGATGCCTTGTTATGGGTAGAAAAAGGAATAGTTACTGAGGATGTCATCTATGCATTTACCACAGACTGGGATGATTGGCCAGATTATGCGTTTGAAAACAACTATGACCTAATGAATTTAAGTGATCTTGAGACATATATTCATAAAGAAAAACATTTACCTGGAGTTATTTCAAAAGATGAAGTGGAAAAAAAAGGGTTACAATCTAGAGAAATGTTAGCAACTCTACTACTAAAAATTGAAGAACTAACATTGTATACTATAGACCAAGAAAAGAAAATTGAAGCACAAAAACAGCAAAATAAAACACTCTTAAAAAGATTAAATGCCATCGAAAAACGATTAAAAAGCAATCTGTAAACTGCTATGAAAATAAAATTAATTATCTGTATTTGTATATTAACTCCCCTGTTTTCTGTTGGTCAAGAACAGGACTCTTGGTGGCAAACAGATGGTTCCCTAAAACTTGAACACGCGGAGCACACTTTTACTACACCAATCGTGAAATCAAAGAAAAGTGTAAAAGAAGACGAAATGCTACTGATCAATTTAAACAATTATAGAGGTGAAGATCAAGCTGATATAAATTATGGTATTTACAGCAAAGATCTAAACTCAGAAGAATTCACCGAACTTAAAGTTTATCACCGTAAAAAAATATCTTCGTCAAATGCAAATATCGCTCCTAATTTTGGCTTTGACTTTACCAACGACAATTACTTAATGTATGGCTGTAAAACTAGCACGAATACGCTTCCCAGTTTTACAAATCAGGAATATTCTTGGGATGCTTATGGCTATTACGCACACGGTTATAATTTTCGTAAAACTCAAATTAAAAGCACCGATTATAAGCATTTGTGGAACAGGCCCGAAAGTGCAGATTGGTGGGACACAACATTTTATATTGGTATTGCTGTTGTCGTAATCATTGTTATCGTTATTGTTAGTATTGTCACCTTTGGTGGAGGAGACGTCTTAATCGCTGGAATCGGAAATATATCCACTTCAGTAGGAGTGGGTACTGCTACAAAAATATTCGCAGGTTTAGCTGTAAGTAGTATAATCGCGACTTCTTATTTAAGTCAAAATTCATCTTTATATCATTCGTTGGATTCCGCTGAACAGGAGTTGCATTTAATTCCTCAAAAGGAATTTGAAACTGATATGGAATTACCGATTCCTCATAAATTTGAGCATCCAGAGAATGATGCTCAAAAAAAATGGAACAAATCAATAGATACTTATGCAAAACATTCCTTTGACTGTACTAATTTGCCAGGCAAAAAATGTTTTAAAGCACCTTTTAAAGAAGTTGTTGCTAAGATTATGATGAAAAATAGTCATGTAAAACATGTGAATATTCCAGGAGCAATTCATAAAGATATTACCCCTTATCAATTATTTAAAAACTACCAATACGTTACAGATCAAGAAGGGAGTATTTTTGTCAGTGCTGTACCACAGAAAGACATAAAAGATGCCTCTGAAATTTTTAACCGCAAAGATCAAATTTTACCAAGAAAATTATTGCAAGTCCCTCATGAATTAACAACATTTATATCTTTACAAAGTTTCAAGGGGGTTCCAACCTATTATATCGTAAGTAAAGATATCCCTGATATGAACAACATGTTTTATTCGGATCTTGGCGTTTATGGAGAAAAAGATGGACATGAATATAAGTTGTATCGATTTCAGACAAAAGAAAACATAGAACCTTTTAATTTTACAACTGGGCCAGATGGTCCTTTTTTAGCTGGAGACAACATAGTAATTGAAGAAGAACGTGATTTATCTGTACGCATCTTTCGAACTGATGATGTTAATCCAGTCGAAGAGAAGATATACTCTTTTTTAGATGGGGATAGACCTCAAATCAATTTTCATCCTGGAGATTCAGTAGTTTTTACATCGAGCCACTCAAACTTTACAATAGAGGGTGTTCCAGAAATATGGCTAGCAAGAGCATCAGGAGAGTCTAAATATTATTGTTCTCCAAATATTCGTCCAAATGAATACAAACCTTTTTTAGGTTATGATAGCCAGGTACATGGGGTAGCTGTAAGAGCACATCCAAACCCAAACAAGAAAAAAACACCTGAAATCACATACGATTCAGAAACTAACTTATATAGTTGGTATTGGATAGCTCAACGCCGAATGGACCCTAATATTCAAGACAACACTCAACTCACCAACCAGAACGTAATATTTGAAAAGTATAAAACTGCTCAACACTTAGGGAATAATGGTTTTCCAATAGGGGCAGGGATAAAAGTTCAAAAACAAAGAAATAATCAAAGAGAAGGGTATAACATGCAGTTGCTGTACGCCTGGAAAAAGGCAGGAGAAAGCGAACCTGTTTTTGAAGAATATGGAGGCCCCAGATTTATTTTAGGAACCGATCCAGACGAAATTGTATATCTCGGATGTAATGGTGCAAAAGTTCCTTCAGCTGACACCCCTATACCACAAGCCCTTTTAAAAATAGATACTGAAGAATGGAAGAGATTACCTGAGGGAGAAAACAGTGACCCTATAAATGAAATGGTTACAGCTTATCAGACCAATAGAAACTATATTGATGGAAATAATGCTGTTCTTGCTAGTTATGAAGGCTATGAGATCTTAGACAAAAGCATGTACAGAGAACATAATATAACTGGAGTGTCTAATACAAAACCATGTAATGGAAAACCTTGTGTTAAATTTTTCCAAGATGGTATTGGAGAAGAGGATGACAATAATAAAGCTCCCGGTGCTTTTCATTTTATGCTTGATAGAGAAACTCAAATGCAGATCGATGTAAGTTTGAACAGTCCTCAATCCAAAGACAGTGGATTCTATGGTAGTATAGAAGGAGATCAATGGCCTTCAGAGTGGCAAAAAAATGTGCCCTATTCTTTTACAGGGCTCTCAGATTTGCCCACTGAGGTACTCAACACCTTAGTGATGGAATATAGTCACGAAAACGAATTGGGAATTTTGACAAAAGATACTCGATATTATAGAGATAATGGTGTCGTAAATGAAGATGGGAAATGGACTGAATTCTTTGATTTAAAAGGATGGGGCTATAATGAAATTACTGTATATGCCCAAAGAAAGCCCAATGCAACAATGGTTCCTATTGCAGGAATGGAACTTTTAGAAGTTATGATGCGATTTTTATCTGTTCCTGGTAGTAAATGGAACGATTTTTCGCCAACCCCTTTTGACGGTGTTGATCTGAAGGAAGGACGAGGAGAGGGAAACTATTGGTATCTGAGAGATTCAAATAATGATTTATCTAATCATCAGATCTATGGAAACCCATTAGATGACATCAATAAATCATACACTTTTTCGGTAGGAGAAAGGGTCATTTTTAATCCCATGGATTCAGATCCACATACTTTTTTTCATTATGATGTTGAGTGGTATTTGTCTGAGCGATTTATGGCAAAACGTTTACTCCCAAATGATTTAGAATATAGAATTCAGTGGTTTATAGCACCGAGTTATGCAGAAGGCCTTGGAGAATTTATTCATAAAGGAAGATGGTTAGACAAAACTTTTGATACACCTGGAAAATATCGTTTGACTGCTGTATATGGGGAAAATTTTAACAAGAATGATGACCGTTATAATCATACTCGTATGTCTCATGAAATCACAATAATGCCAGATGAATACAGTACAGATGTAGATATTAATAAAGCACAAATAAATATTTACTCTATAAGTCCAGATCAAATTACATGGCTAAAAGAAAAATACCCCGAGATCAATACTTCTTGGAGAGTTGCAGAGGTAGATGATATTTATAGTAAATGGACTCATATTGATGGGCCAAGAGCTGAACCTCCCAACGAAAAACCGAATCGTTATGGGCTGGAAAATGATTACAACGCACATTTTGATTGGTATGACTCTAGCTTATCTAGTGAAACTACAAATTTAACACCTTACACTAACTATACTATCGATGATCCAAATTTAGATTGGTTTCCCTCATATTGGATTCGTCATTTCTCGGGAAATAATCTACCCAATGATATCGATATTAGTGTAGTTCCCGGTGGCTCGATTACATCTACTCCTGATGATATTGACAACGCATTACATTCGGCATTTCCACTTGATACTCCAGAACCATGGCAGTGGCGATTACCATGGGTGTCTATAACCAACTGGCAGGGATATAGAACTCGAGCCAATATTAAGGTTGTTTTCAATATGGAAAAATTATTTGACAATCAAATTGGAGCATTTGCTGGTGTAGGCAATAGCCATATGACCAATAACAATTATATTGCAAGTGTCTCAAATCCAATACCTGGTTTAACAGATCAAAATAAATCAAAATATGATTTTTATCTTGACTTGTTGAGTGATCGAAAAATTATTTATGATCCATCTATTATTGACCCTTCCAAGTTAAATGTTCATCAAGTTGATGATGTGGCAGACTCAAACAGTATTACTCTTGTGAATGCAGCAAACACAACTAATTCCTCTCCCTTTTTAAAAGGAGCTGACATGTCTATTGTTAAAAATTTAGAAGACGAGGGAATTACTTGGTTAAAAGATGGAACTCAAACAGATCCCTACGAAATAATTTCCTCTGCAGGTGCCAACACAGTGAGATTGCGTTTATGGGTAAATCCTAAAATGGCAAATGGCTCACCCTATAATTATTCAAATTTAACGAGTGTAACAAATGAGATTTTACGTGCAAAAGAGAAAAACTTTCAGATCATTTTGTGCTTGCATTATTCTGATACTTGGACAGATCCAAAGCAAAACATCATTCCTGATGCATGGAAGTTAAATTTGGGAGATTCCCCGAATCACCATTCAACGACAAATGATGATTTTCCTTCTGTAGAAAGACTTGGACAAAAAATTACGGAATACACAAACAGTGTACTTCAACATCTGGAAGATCAAAATGCACTTCCCAACATTGTCCAAATAGGAAACGAAATAAATGGAAATCTACTCATGTCTAAGCCTTATGCTGATCTTAGTATAGATGAAATTGCTGCAGAAATAGGCGTAAATGTTGACCTTATGAATGGAAATAAGTATACGATCAATTGGGATAGAAATGCATATTTAATTAATGTAGGGCTTTCTGCGGTAAACAATTTTTCTTCTGAAATAAAAACAATGCTGCACCTTGCTGGACCAGTATTTGCTCAGTATTGGCTAAGTAAAGCTTTCAATTCAGAAGACAGCCAAGCTGCTACAACTGAAAGAAGACTTGGAACGGCAATTGTAGATAGAGAAAAAATAGATCTTATAGGGTTGAGTTATTATCCTGGTGAAATAGATCAACAACAAACAATACCGAATGTAAAGCAGATTATTGAAAACATTGGTGCTTTATACAATAAAGACGTTCTACTCGTTGAAATTGCTTTTCCACGTTCATATGGCTATAGTGACAACACTACAAATCTCTATTCCGATTTGACCAGAGGTGCTTGGCCTGAAAACACTGGGTCTTCGGAACAATTAGAATGGCTTGTAACACTAAAAGAAACCTTAATAACTACTCAGCATAGTATTGGATTTATCTATTGGGAGCCTTTTTGGGTAGGGTCTAATACTGCTCAAACAAAAGATTTTGTAGGTTCCAATTGGGAAAATTTATCTTTTTTTAACTTTCAAAATGGAATGGCTACAGACGCAAATGAATTAGACTTAAATGGGGGGATTAATGTGTTCTCTTCCGGAACAGATAGTCGCGATCAATCCTACCGTTTAGGCAACATAATAAATCCCCCAATCCCTGCAGAATTACCAAACAATCCGAGTCCTCTGTTTGACGTATACCCTAATCCTGTTTCAAATAAATTAACAATTGTCTTTCCAAATCATGAAAAGAACAGAATTGAATTGATTGATGTGCAAGGAAGAGTTCTTTACAGTGAAATGATAACCAACTCAAATAAGCATGTTGTTCACACAAAAAAACTTCAATTAAAGACTGGGGTGCTAATCATACGTGTAACCTCAGAAAATGGTACTAGTCATATTAAAAAAGTGATCCTAAAATAAAAAAAGCCCAATCGTTCGATTGGGCTTAAAGTATGATGTTGATTATTCTAGTCCACGTTGTCGTGCAAAAATGAGTTGTTTTTCCTAATGGTAATACCATTGTTCTCATCTACATCAACAGATGTCCTAGACTTATTATCCATCTCTTGCTTATTGTGTAATTCTAAGCCCAAACGTTTGTAAGCCGGCTCTCTTTCCATTTCATCGATTACATCTTCGGTAAAAGTTGAGTTTTTAAACTTATAGTTGTACTTCTTGAACGTATTTTTTCGTTTTTCTGCACTACGGTGAACTTCAGAAATAGTTAAGTTTAATGGAGAGACCTCCTCATTTTTATTTTTAGGAACCAATTTTTTAGGTTGAGATTCTCTAACCTCCATGGTAATCTCTTCCGCTTCATTTACTTCTATCTCGTGAACACTATTCATCTTAATAGAGGAAGCATTTTTGATGGTTGGCTGCGCATCAAACTGCTCTAATGTGTATTTTTTGACGCCAGTAGGCTCCTGAACAAATTCTGGTTTTGCGTGAATTTCTTTAGCCTCTATCACCTCTATATCTTCTACTTTTTCGTCGTCCTCTAAAACGTAAACAGTCCTAGGTGCCTCTGGTTGTTTACTTTCAAAAATTACGGTCTCGGCATCTATTACTGGCAACTCAAAAACGTCTATAGATTCTTCTAGTTTGACTTCTTTAACAGCATTGATAGGCAAATCAAAAACATTTTCTTCGGCAGAAGATTCATCTTCCGCTGTAGAAAACAAATCTGGGGTAACGTCATTAATGATAAACTCATTCTCATCTAAAAGTTCGAATCTATCTTCATTTTTCACCTCACCTAGCACCTCCTCAAATTCAACCTCAATATCATGAACCGCTATTGTAGCATCTTCAAAATTCTGATCTGTTGTTTTTCTCGGGGCAAACACAACATCCTCTTCGTCTTCAAACAATTGGTGGACAACTTTTTCTTCTCCAGCAGTTTCTCGTGCAATAGGATTGATTTCCTTTTTTACATAGGGCTTTTCTTCTTCAAAATTATAATGAGCGGTTTGCTCTGTGTTTAAGGTGTGGTATACTTTTTTCACCTCTGTATTGGTGATATCTTTTTGTTGGTCTATGGCAAAACCAGTAGCCACAACGGTTACAGAGAGGGCATCTCCTAGGGCATCATCTTCACCAACTCCCATGATAATATTGGCTTCGTACCCAGCTTCTTGTTGTATAAAGTCGTTTATTTCTCCTATTTCATCTAACGTCACTTCAGCTTCACCGGAGACAATCAATAACAAAACATTTTTAGCACCCCTAATTTTATTATCGTTTAACAGTGGTGAATCCAACGCTTTCATAATGGCATTTTGAGCTCTATTTTCACCTGCTTCTTTTGAGGACCCCATAATAGCAGTTCCACTATTAGACAAAACAGCTTTGGCATCATGTAAATCTATATTCTGTTTGTAATGATGCGTAATGACTTCCGCAATTCCTCTAGAGGCCGTAGACAACACCTCATCCGCTTTTGAAAACCCTGCTTTAAATCCTAAATTCCCATATACTTCTCTTAATTTGTTATTGTTAACAACAATTAATGAATCTACATTTTCTCTAAGCTCATCAACCCCTTTTTGAGCTTGTTTTGCTCGCATTCTACCTTCAAACTGAAACGGTATCGTAACAATCCCAACTGTTAAGATATCCATTTTTTTTGCAATGCTCGCAATGATAGGTGCGGCACCAGTACCTGTACCACCTCCCATACCAGCAGTAATAAAAACCATTTTAGTTTGGGAAGTCAACATTTTTCGAATTTCCTCAATACTTTCTTGTGCAGCTTTTTCACCAACTTCAGGATTTGCTCCTGCCCCCAACCCGGAAGTTAAACTTACTCCTAATTGAATTTTATTAGGAACTGGACTATTTTGCAAAGCCTGTGCATCTGTGTTACAAATCACAAAATCAACCCCTTTGATGTCTTGGGAAAACATGTGATTTACGGCATTACTACCTCCTCCACCAACTCCTATGACTTTGATAGAACTAGATTGTGTTTTTGGCATATCAAATGCTACATTATTAAATGGTGTGTCGCTCATTATATATATGGGATTTATATGGGTTTTATTATTCTGCTTCGTTTAAAAAATCTTTTAACCCAGAAGTAAATTTATCTAGCCACGATTTTTTAGAAATTGTTTTCTTTTGTTCAACAACCCTCTCAGGTTCTTGCTCTACTTCCATTTCATACGCTTCTTCAATTTTCTCTTCAACCTTCTCAAAATCAGGATCTTCAAGCTCTTCTTTTTTTATGTTTTCTAACCCTTTCATTAGCAAACCAACAGCTGTTGCAAATACTGGACTAGACAAAGACTCATCTGAACCTCCTGCCAAATGCTCGTTTGGATAACCAATTCTAGTATCCATACCTGTAATATATTCTACCAACTGCTTAAGATGTTTGACTTGAGCTCCACCTCCTGTCAAAACAATTCCAGCAATTAATTTTCTATTTTGTGATTCGTGTCCGTGATTTTTTATTTCTAAATACACTTGTTCAATAATCTCACTCACTCTAGAATGGATGATTTCAGATAATCTTCTTAGAGTAATCTCTTTGGGCTCACGTCCTCTCAGCCCTGGAATAGAAACAATTTCATTTTCCTTATTTTCTCCAGGCCAAGCTGAACCAAATTTAAGTTTCAACAACTCTGCTTGTTTTTCTATGATCTGAAGCCCTTCCTTTATGTCATTGGTAACTACGTTTCCTCCAAAAGGAATTACGGCAGTATGACGGATAACACCGTCTTTGAAAATCGCCAAGTCTGTGGTTCCTCCTCCAATATCAATCAATGCCACTCCTGCTTCTTTCTCTTCATCACTTAAAACAGCTTCAGCAGAAGCTAGCGGTTCCAAAGTAATACTAGACAGTCCAAGACCTGAATTTGTTACGCACCTCCCTATGTTTTTGATCTGAGAAACTTGACCGACCACTACATGGAAATTTGCTTCTAACCTTCCTCCATACATTCCTACAGGCTCCGAAATATCAGCTTGGCTATCTACTTTGAAATCTTGCGGCAATACATGGATAATTTCTTCTCCTGGCAACATCACCAATGTGTGTACCTGGCTGATCAAATGATCAATGTCTTTTTCCTCTATCACATCTTCTGCATCTTGTCTAGTGATGTAATCGCTATGATGGATGCTTCTTATGTGATGCCCAGCAATACCAACAGTAACAGTATCAATTTTTAGTCCTGATATATTCTCAGCTTCCTCAACTGCTTGCTGTATAGATTGTATGGTTTGTGTGATGTTATTGACAACACCTCTTTTTACGCCAAGACTTTTTGCTTTCCCTATCCCTAGCACTTCAATTTTACCATACTCGTTCTCACTACCTATCATGGCAACAATCTTTGTTGTTCCGATATCTAGTCCAATAGCAATGCGGTTATTTTCCATTTTTACCTTATTTTGAGCACACAACTTGATTGTTGTACTGTAAATCTATTTTTTTAAAAGTAGCAGACAAACTATCATTTTCCATGTAGTTATAAAACACTTTTAACTTCTTAATTTTTTGAGCGGTGTTAATTAATTCGCCAAACAATACTTGTTGATGGTTGAATCTGGTTTGCAACCAGTAACCTTGTTCGTCTTTCTTAATGGTCACCACTAACTTCCTTAAAAACATATCGTCATGTATTCTTTGAACAAGTGGAAACACCTCATCTGTATTTATATAACCGTTTTGGTTGTTTAAAATAGGGACTCTAGCTGAATAAACTTCAGACATTGGCATTTTCTTACCCTCCGAATCAATATAAAAAACTCCCTGTTTGTTATACTCTCGAGCAAATGGTTTGCGTTGTACAACACTAACTCTAAAATCTCCTACAACACCTAACGACACTTCTACACGTTGGATCATAGGGTGTGTTTCTACTCTTTGCTCCAACTCTTGTAAATTTATTAATGATTTTGATTGGTTTACAACTGTCCTACCTTTTTGTATTAACAAGTTATTAACCATTTGATGTGTCAAAAACAACGGATCTGTATCTGCAAAAACAACTTCAACCTCTTTTACTTTTCGCATCCTATTCCTTTTAGAGGTAAAACCCAAAACAAACACGATTAATACGAAGAATAAAATAGTCTTTATGTATACCCAATATTTTTTCATTATCAAGAGACTTTTTTTTCTTTTCGATCATCCAAAGCCGCTTTCACTTCTTCAGCCAAAACACCAATATCACCGGCTCCTAACATCACAATTACTGTTGCGTCTGTACTCTTGATATCATTTACCGTAGCCGATTTGGTCTTTAACGATTTCTTTTTATGCCTTATTTTATTTAGTAGCCATTTCGAATCTACCCCCTCAATCTGAACCTCTCTTGCTGGATAAATATCTAGTAAAATTACCTCATCAAAACTTGACAAACTCCTAGCAAAATCGTCAGCAAAATCTCTCGTCCTGGTATATAAATGAGGCTGAAATATCACCAATACTTTTTGATCTGGATACATTTCTCTTACCGTGTTTTCTACGGCCTCAATCTCTGCTGGATGATGTGCATAATCATCAATCAAAACCAAATCATCCTGTTTTATTTTATAAGAAAATCTTCTTTTGACTCCTTTGTATGAACTCAAAGCCTCTTTAATTTCTTCTAAACTTAAACCCTGTTTTTCTGCCATAGCAATTGAGACCAAAGCATTGGAAACATTGTGTCTTCCTGGCAAATGAAAGATTATATCCCCGATAAATCCATTTGGAGTTTTTACATCAAACACAAAAGAACCTTTCTCAATTCTCACTCGCTGAGCAATATAATCTGCATTTTCTTCCACTGCATACGTAAGCCCGTTGACAGGGAGTCCTTTTTTAACAATCAAGGTGTCGGATACTTTACCTGCAAAATCTTTGAATGATGCTTCTAAAGCCGATTGCTCTCCATAAATATCCAAATGGTCAGCATCCATATTAGTGATACAGGCTACATTTGGGGATAATTGCAAAAAAGAGCGATCAAACTCATCAGCTTCCACAACTGAGATCTTATCTCCTCCCAAGATTAAATTGGAATGATAATTTTCGGTTATACCGCCCAAAAAAGAAGTTGCTTGCGTTCCACAAACATGCATGATATGTCCTAATATAGAGGATGTCGTTGTTTTTCCATGGGTTCCCGCAACAGCGTAACATATGGTGTTTTTTGTGATCAACCCTAAAAGAGCCGCTCTTTTTAATACTTGAAATCCTCGCTGCCTGAAATTGGTTAATATTTTACTGTCCTCCGGAATCGCAGGGGTATAAACTACTAATGTTTTGTCAAGTTGTAAAAAAGGTGCTTCAACAGATACAATGTCATCTACAAATGAAATTGCTACCCCTTGTTCACGCAAACGATTGGTAACTTCGGTTGGTGTCTTGTCATACCCTGAAACCTGTTTACCATTGGCAACAAAATAGCTAGCAAGGGCACTCATTCCGATACCTCCTATTCCAACAAAATAAATATTATGTATTTTACTTAATTCCACTTGGCTATTTTTTCTATTTCCTCTACAATATTTATCGTCGCTTCGGGCTTTGCTAAACCTTTCATATTATCGCACATTTTGTTTACGCTGTCTTGATTTTGCAACAAATATTTTACTTTGGATATTAAATTTTCCTTTTCAGCTTCCTTCAACATAATCGCTGCATTTACATCTACTATTGCTTTGGCATTTTTGGTTTGATGATCTTCTGCTACGTTAGGTGAGGGTATAAAAATAACTGGCTTTGCAACAATACACAGTTCAGAAACTGAACTCGCTCCTGCTCTAGAAATAATTATATCAGCTGCCGCATAGGCCAAGTTCATTTCTGATAAATAAGCGTGAGTCTGAACTCCTTCCTGTTCATCATAGTTTTTATAATCATCAATGTAAAACTTCCCTGTTTGCCATATGATCTGCATATCCATTGCCAATAAATTCTTCAACTGATTTTTGATCATTTTATTGATCGCTCTAGCGCCTAAACTTCCACCTAATACTAACAACGTTTTTTTTCTATCATTCAATTTAAAAAACTGCTGTGCTTCCTCTCTCTTGGATGAAGCCTCTAGTACATCTTGCCTTACAGGATTTCCTGTTTGTATAATTTTATCCTTTGGGAAATATTTTTGCATGCCTTGATAAGCTACACAAATCTTGTCTACCTTACTTGATAATATTTTATTGGTAATCCCTGCGTAAGAATTTTGTTCTTGTATCAGACATGGAATCCCTTTTCTACTTGCAGTATACAATATAGGACCGCTCGCAAACCCTCCTGTACCAACAACAACATCGGGTTTAAAATGACGAATAATTTTTCTAGATTTCCAAATACTATTGATCAACTTGACAGGAAAAAGCAAATTTCTCGAGGTAAAACTTCTATGCAGGCCAGAAATCCAGAGTCCTTTTATAGAGTAACCCGCCTGAGGCACCTTCTCCATCTCCATTTTATCTAGGGCCCCTACAAATAGAAATTCAGCATCTGAATAACGAAGTTTCAATTCGTTAGCAATGGCAATAGCTGGATATATATGTCCACCTGTACCCCCTCCGCTAATCAATATTTTTTTAGTATTGCTCTTCATCATGACTCTTCAACTTCCTTTAATCCATATAATTTTTCAAGAGGATCCTCACTCTGTGTTGCCAAATCTTCTTCGGTGATATTTGCACTTGCAGAAACACTCAACACCATACCTATAGCTAGACAAGTCATCCAAATAGAGGTCCCTCCACTACTTATTAAAGGCAATGTTTGACCCGTAACTGGCCCTAAATTAGTAGCAACCATCATGTTAATTATCGCTTGAAAGACGACGGGCATTCCCACACCAACAACAAGCAGCTTCCCAAACACCGTCCCAGCCTTTTTAGCCACAACATAAATTCTAAACATCAGCAGAAAATAGGCCAACACAACCACTCCAGCGCCAAACAATCCGTACTCTTCTACGATAATGGCAAATATAAAATCTGAGGATGATTGAGGTAAAAAATTCTTTTGGACACTTTTGCCAGGGCCCTTACCTGTCAAACCACCAGTAGCAATCGCTATTTTTGCATTCTCTACTTGATAACCTTCCTTAGCCTCTTGGTCTGAGAAAGATTCTATCCTACTCACCCATGTATCTACTCGGTTAGGCATCAATCCTGGAAATGCTTTTGCTGTCAATCCAAATAGCATCAGAAGAAGGACCCCGGCACCTATAATTCCTGCTAAATATTTTACAGGATACCCACCTACAAAGCACAAAAATACAATCATCGTAAAAACGATGGCAGTCGTTGAAAAATTTGCTGGCAAAATAAACATCAAAACCAAAGCAATGGGCAACCACAAACGCCATAAACTCTCCTTGAGATCAATAAGTTCCTCTTTCCTTTTGGCTAAGTATCTTGCTGTAAAAACCATCAACACCAAACCTGCTAAAGTGGAAGTTTGAAACCCCACACCAATGATAGGAATTCTTATCCAACGTGCTGCGTTGGCTCCGCCTATTGTAGTCCCTTGTGCTAATGTGACTATTAACAAAATAATGACCAAAGGAATCATAACAAGCGAAACACCACTGAAGTAACGATAGGGCACCCTGTGAACAAAAAGCATAATTGCAAACCCCAAGACCAACAACACTGCATGCTTGATTAAAAAGCCAACAGTCGTTCCATTTCCTGCTACATAAACCAAATTGGTACTCGCACTATATACTGGCATAAATGAAAACAAGGCCAGTACCGCAACTAGCGACCAAATAAAGAGGTCACCCTTGATATATGATTTGATTTTTTGTAACAGTGAACTCATCTTATAAATTTCTTACTGCGTCTTTAAATTTTCTTCCTCTATCCTCGTAATTTTCAAACAAGTCAAAACTTGCACAAGCTGGTGATAATAAAACGTTATCTCCTTTCTCGGACAATTTGTAAGCGACCCTAACCGCTTCATCAGCACTTGTGGTTTCTTCTATAAAATCAACAATACCCCCAAACGCATTCTTTATTTTCGAATTGTCCAGCCCTAAACAAATAATGGCTTTTACTTTCTCTCTAACCAAAGGGTATAAATCTGAATAATCATTCCCTTTATCAACACCTCCAACAATCCAAACCGTTGGATGGTTCATACACTCTAAGGCATAAAAAACAGCATTTACATTGGTTGCTTTGGAATCGTTGATATAGCTTACACCATTGACCTTCAATACCTGTTCTAATCTATGCTCTGCCCCTTCAAAATTTTGTAGAGATTCCAAAATATTTTGTTTTCTGGCTTTCAGCAGTTGTGCTGCTAAAGAGGCTGCCATGGTGTTTTTTGTGTTATGTTTTCCTTGTAAGGCTAGCTTTGATGTGCTCATTCTTAATTCTTCTTTATTTATATTAATTACGATATCATTTTGATCTAAATAGGCTCCATACGCTAAGGTTTGTAAAATAGAAAATGGAACCAGTTGTGCTTTTGGGCGATATTTTTCTATCCCTCCTATAATTGCAGGATCATCTGCGTCATAGATTAAAAAGTCCGATGCTTTTTGATTTTTAGTGATCTTAAACTTTGACGCTATGTAATTGTCAAATTTATGATTGTACCTGTCTAAATGATCAGGTGTTATATTGGTAATGATTGCAATGTGAGGTCGAAAAGAAATAATCCCATCTAACTGAAAACTACTCAGCTCTAACACATATTGATCAAAATTGTACTGAACAGTTTGCTTTGCAAAACTTTTGCCAATATTACCCGCAACACCAATATTGAAACCGTTTTGTTTCAACAAATGATGGGTCAACATTGTCGTAGTTGTTTTACCATTAGACCCCGTGATACCGACTAGCAAAGCATCACTATAATTGGCTGCAAACTCAATTTCTGAAATGACTGGAATTCCGCTCTTCTTAATGTTTTTTACAAAAGCAATGTGATCAGGAATTCCTGGACTCTTAACTACGATGTCTGCATTGCAAATTAATTCTTCCGTATGTTTTCCTGTCTCATATTCAATACATTCCTCCTTTAATTGTTGTTCATATTTTTTTAGGATCACAGATTTATCTGACACAAAAACATCCATTTCTAACTTTTTAGCTAAAATGGCTGCTCCTATACCGCTTTCGCCTGCTCCTAAAACAACAACTCTTTTCATGTTTGACAATCTTATCTAATATCTTTATTTCCTTATCTCATCTTTAAGGTTACTACGGTAAATACTGCTAATAAAATACCTGCTATTAAAAACCTGGCTACAATTTTACTCTCGTGATATCCTTTCTTTTGATAATGATGATGTAATGGTGCCATCCTAAAAACTCTCCTTCCCTCTCCAAATTTTATCCTTGTGTATTTAAACCAAAAAACTTGAATGATGACTGACATATTTTCTACTAAAAAAACTCCGGCCAATATAGGGATCAATAGTTCTTTTCGTACTGCAACTGCAATAACAGCAATAATTCCTCCAATGGTCAAACTACCCGTATCCCCCATAAAAACTTGTGCTGGATAAGTATTATACCATAAAAAACCGATCAAGCCTCCAGCGAAAGCACTAATATACACCGTCATTTCTCCAGAATTTGGTATGTACATGACATCTAGATAATCTGAAAAAATGATATTACCCGAAACCCATGTAAACACGCCTAAAACAACCACTATTATAGTAGAAGTCCCTGCCGCCAAACCATCAATACCGTCTGTTAAATTTGCCCCATTAGACAATCCAGTAACAATAAATATTACGATTGGAATAAAAACCAACCAAGTATAATCTGCCGCACGATCTCCCATCCAACTGATCACAGAACTATAATCGAATTCATTATTCTTTAAAAATGGGATGGTCGTTTTTGAAGATTTCATCTCCTCTCCAAATAAATGTATATTGGCTATCTTTTCAGAAAAAGGCAACTCCTCTTTCATGGTCACTCCAGGATGAAAATACAATACAGACCCTACAAATAGACCAAGACCTACTTGGCCCAAAACTTTAAATTTACCTTTTAAGCCTTCTTTATCTTTTTTAAACACCTTTATGTAATCATCTAAAAACCCTATGCTTCCCATCCATAAAGTGGTAATAATCAAAACAATGATATAAATGTTCTCTAATTTTGAAAATAAGAAAACTGGTATTAAGGTCGCGAGAATAATCATGATTCCTCCCATGGTTGGAGTTCCAGCCTTTTGCACCTGACCCTCAAGTCCTAAGTCTCTTATGGTTTCTCCTATTTGCTTCTTTCGTAAATAATCTATCAATCTTTTTCCATAGATGGTAGACAACAACAAAGAAGTCATAAACGCCAATCCAGAGCGAAAAGTAATAAACTGAAATAAGCTTGCCCCAATCAGTTGATATTCGTTTTCTAAGTAATCAAATAAGTAGTATAACATTATTTATGTAGGGTTTCAAAAGTTTCTATTAATATCTCTCGGTCATCAAAATGAGTTTTTACACCATTGATTTCTTGATAGGTTTCATGCCCTTTTCCTGCCACTAAAATCACATCTCCTTTTTTTGCGAATTTTACTGCTGCTTTGATGGCTTGCTTTCTATCCGAAATCGTCAATACTTTATGTACCTTTTCACCAGTGACCCCTGCCTCCATCTCTTCTAAAATTGAATCAGGATCTTCAGTTCTTGGATTGTCTGATGTCAAAATTAATTGATCACTTAATTCCGCAGCAATAGCTGCCATTTTTGGTCTTTTAGCAATGTCTCTATCTCCTCCACAACCCACAACTGTAATGATATTGCTACCATTATTTGCTATATCCTTAATAGTGCTTAAGATATTTCTTAACGCATCTGGTGTATGGGCATAGTCTACTACGCTTATAATTCCAGTATCAGATCTTCGGTACTCAAAACGACCCTCTACACTTTTTAGTTGACTTAAGGCTGTTAACAAGTCTATTTCTACCACACCTAACAAACTTGCAACCCCGTAGATAGCTCCTAAATTTGAAGCATTAAACCCTCCGACAAGCTGTACCCAAACCTCATGCTGATTGATTTTTAATAACATACCAGAAAAACTCTTTTCTAATATTCTTACCTTATAATCTGCAAATGTTTTTTGGGAATATGACTTTTTAGCCGCCTTTGTATTTTGCAGCATGATCTGCCCGTTTTTATCATCAACATTCGTTAGAGCAAAAGCTGATTTTGATAAATGATCAAAAAATAATTTTTTAACATCTCGATACTCCCCAAACGTTTTATGGTAATCTAAGTGATCGTGGGTAATATTGGTAAAAACACCCCCATCAAAATCCAACCCAAATGCTCTTTCTTGATGAATTCCATGAGAACTCACTTCCATAAAACAGTATTCAACACCGGCTAAAACCATTTCAGATAAATATTTATTAATCGATAGTGAGTCTGGAGTGGTATGGGTAGCAGTAAACTCCTGCTTATCAATCATAACTTTTACTGTAGACAACAAACCCGTTTTAAAACCTAAAGACTGAAACAACTGAAACAACAAGCTAGCCACAGTCGTTTTACCATTGGTCCCTGTAATTCCAATCAATTTTAATTTTTCCGAAGGGTTTCCATAAAAATTAGCTGCTATGACAGCCAAAGCTTTGTTGCTGTTTTCGACCTGTATATACGATACTTCATCGTCAACTATCTTTGGTATTTCTTGGCAAACAATTACTTTAGCACCTAAACTAATTGCTTTTTTGATGTATTGATGTCCATCAACATGAACCCCTTTTTGAGCAATAAACAAAGTTCCCTCCTCAACTTTTCTTGAATCGAAAGCAAGAGAAGTCACCTCAACATCTTCGTTGAAATTGACGTGTTTCAAGAACACTAATTTACTGGTTGTCTCTTTTATATTCATCTCAATACAACACTACTTGCTGACCCTTTTTAATCTTATTCCCTTTAGGAATTGACTGCTTCCTGACATACTCTAAATCCCCTCGTACTGAAACCCTCAGTCCTTTGTTCTCAAGGATTGAAACCGCATCCATCATAGCCATACTTCTAACATCTGGCATGCTCTTTTTAACGTTTATATTTTCTTGTTGATACTCCTGATCCTCTTTTTCTAAAGAGGTTAGTATTGGTGTTTCTAAAGAGGCTCGTTTTTCTTTCAACGAACTTGTGTATATTTTTTGTGCAATGGCTTTAAACACTGGTGCAGCAACAGTAGCACCGTAATACCCCATTCTCTTATTGGGTTTATTAACAACTACTATGCATGAATATTTTGGGTTTTCTGCTGGAAAAAAACCAACGAATGAAGAAATATACTTCGTGTTTCCAGTCCAGTATTCCGTTTGGCAAGTTCCCGTTTTTCCAGCCATAGAAAAACTTGGCGAGTAGAGCTTTTCAGCCGTACCACGAACAACAACATTTTTTAAAATATGCTGTAGTTTGTCGATCACTTCTTTTGACGCAATTTTATCATTGAGTACCTCTGATTCAAAAACCTTCTCTACTTCCCCCTCATTTCTTAATTCTTTTATGAATCTCGGCTTGACCATGATCCCATTATTAGCAATCGCGTTATAAAAGGTCAACAACTGAAGCGGTGTAACTTTAACACCATAACCCCAAGCCATCCAGGCCAAAGACAAACCATTCCAACTCTTTGGATCTCCTTTTTTTACATACTTTGGATTTGGAATAAAAGGCTGTCCTTCCCCCTTAATCGGTACCCCTATTTTTTTTCCGAAGCCTAGCTTATGAATTCCGTCTACGAACTGTTGAGGATTTGACTTATAAGCATCCATCACCATCTTAGCAATCCCTACATTAGAGGAGACCTCAATAGCTCTGGCTAGAGAGATTTTTCCATACCCTCCTCTATGAGAATCAACGATACTTCTTCCATAAACTTTTATTCTACCTTTTTCGGTATCGATAATGTTTCCAGTATCTACCTTTTTATCTTCTAAACCCACTAGTAAACTAGCTAACTTGAACGTGGACCCAGGCTCTTGTGCTTCATAAATAGCATAATTCCTTTTTTCAAAATAATCACCGTTAGGATACTTCCCAAGGTTGACTATGGCTTTTACTTCTCCAGTTTTTGTCTCCATAACCATGGCACAACCGTGATCCGCTTCAAAAGTCTCTAATTGCTCTAACAATGCAGTATGGACCACATCTTGAATATTTACATCAATAGTTGTGACCACATCACTACCGTCTTTAGGCTCTCTCTCATTTGTGTCGTTGATAGGCTTCCATTGCCCTTTGGCTATTTTTTGTTGTTTTCTTAAGCCATGGTGTTCTTTTAAATAATTGATATAAGCACCCTCTATACCAACATTTCCTCTGTAGTCTGAATACCCAACTGTTCTTACCGCTAAATCCCCTAGAGGTCTTGCTCTTACATTTTTTTGTTCTGTAATCAGTCCACCCTTATATGGTCCTAGTTTTAAAATTGGAAAGGTTTTTAGTCTAGCGTAATCAATGTAACCTATATTTCTAGTCAGTAATAAATACCTGTTTTTTTTTCTTTTTGCATTCCGTAGATAATTCCTGTAATATGAAGATGGCCTATTAAACATAACAGACAGAGAGTCTGACAAGGCGTTAATCTTATTTTCAAAAAGCTTATTTTCGATGGTAACCATATCTAACCTAACAGTATATTTGGACATGGTAGTTGCTAAAAGGTTTCCATCAGTAGCATATATATTTCCTCTGTTTGCGAAAATAGTATCCGTTTTGATTGTGCGCCTAATAGACATTTTACTGTAGTATTCTCCTTGGAATGATTGAATGTAACCCACTCGAACAATCAAGACGACAAAAAATAGAGCTAGTATCAACACCAGCCATCCCAATCTGTCTATTATGTTTTTCTTTGTGGTACTCAATTTTTTCTATTTTTGTTTTTTTACTACGATTTTTATGGGAGGTTCCTTTGACGATTTCAACCCTTCAGGCTCAACTTGATTTCGGACTGTAGATTCTAATTTCAAATGAACAACTTTGGTTGCACTATCAATATACTCTGCTTTCAAAGCTCTTATTTCTTTGTTGAGGACTGCTATTTTAATTATTTTTTCATCTGTCTTGTGAGCACATGTAATCATTACAATGGACATTCCTAAAATCACAAAAATGAGCTTCCAACTTTTTACCGCACTGCTGTTAATTAAAAAATCTCCTTTTAAAACACTTGAAAAAAACTCACCAACTCCCATGACTAACTTTTTAACTTAGCAATTCTCAACTTGGCACTTCTGGCTCTGTTGTTCATTTTGACCTCCTCCTTTGTGGGTAAAACTAAGCCACCAACTTTTTGCAAGGGAACACTAAAGTTTCCATAAAAATCTTTTTCCGGCTCCCCTTCAAATTTCCCCTTCTGAATAAATCTTTTCACCAATCTATCTTCTAAAGAATGATACGAAATCACACTCAACCTCCCTTCTTCTTTCAAAAGGTTTGGAATCTGAATCAAAAACTCTTTTAACACCTCTAATTCTTGATTTACCTCTATTCTCAAGGCTTGAAAAATTTGTGCTAGAATTTTATGCGCTTTTGCCTTAGGTAAAAAAGAAATCAGTATTTCCTTCAACTGAAAACTAGTCTCAATTTTATTTTTTTCACGACTATCGACAATGACTTTAGCCATAGCTCTTCCATTCCTCAATTCCCCATACTGAAAAAGAATATTTGCAATATCTTCTTGACTGTAATGGTTGATAATATGAGCCGCGCTTACTTCTGACTTTTGATCCATTCGCATATCCAAACGTGAATCAAAACGTGTAGAAAAGCCTCTTTCAGCTTGATCAAACTGATGAGAAGAAACCCCAAAATCACCCAAGATTCCATCTACTTTCCTAACCCCATAGAACCTCAAAAACCTTTCTATGTATCTAAAATTTTGCGGGATCAATTTAAACCGATCATCTTGCAAATCATTTTCATGCGCATCAGGATCTTGATCAAAGGCAAACAACCTACCTTCTTCTCCCAACTGTGATAGTATCTCCTTAGAATGTCCGCCTCCTCCGAAAGTAACATCTACATAAACACCGTCTGACTTAATAGCCAAAGCTTCAACACTCTCTTTTAATAAGACAGGTTTATGATAGCTCATCTTCTCCATTATTTAAACCACCCATTACTTGTTCTGCCAATTCAGCAAAACCTCCTATTGCTCCATCAATAGCTTCTTCATACAATTTTTTGTCCCAAATCTCGATGATCGATATAGCTGAAGACAGCACCACATCTTTTGATATTTTAGAATATGCCAATAAATCTTTTGGCAGCAACAACCTTCCAGAAGCATCCAACTCTATATTTTTAACTCCTGCAGTAAAAAGCCTAATAAAATCATTGTTTTTTTTCACAAACCTGTTCAGTTTCCCTACCTGCCCCATGACTTTGTTCCACTCAGACATTGGGTACAGTTCTAGGCAGGGCTGAAAAACGGAACGTTTTAAAACAAAACCCTCATGCAAAACACCTTCTATCTGTTTCTTCAAGGCAGCCGAGAGCATCACACGCCCTTTGGCATCTGTTCTACATTCATAAGTACCGATGATTGACTTCATTACTACACTTTAACTTTTCAAAAATATAAAATATTTTACCACTTTTTACCACTTTACCCCACATTGTTAATAAGTTTTACCTCAACTACGGAAAATGCTTATATTTTAAATATCAATATGTTAAGATCTATAGCCTGTAAGTGAGGGCTATATTTATGAATAGATAGTTTTTTATCAAAAAAAGTTTACATTTGCAACCAAACTAAGCCTAGAGAATAAGTATGGATTATAACGTTAAGACAGAAGGAGAGTTTAAATATATTGAAGCCGGTGAAGGAAGAACAATTGTTGTTCTCCATGGATTAATGGGAACTCTTGATGATTTCGCAGGAGTTGTCGAGCACTTTTCAAAAAACGGATACAAAGTACTAGTTCCTGAATTGCCGATTTATACTTTACCTATTATCAAAACCAACATAAAAAACTTAGCAAAATTTGTAAAGAAATTTATGGAGTATAAGAACGTTTCTAAATCTGTAATCATTGGGAATTCTGCTGGAGGACATGTATCTCTTTACATCACGAAAGCTTTCCCTCACTTAGTCGATTCTCTAGTTTTGACAGGAAGCTCTGGTTTGTACGAAAAAGCGATGGGAGATACTTATCCCAAAAGAGGAGATTACGAATATATCAAAGCAAAGACCGAAGCTGTTTTTTACGATCCAAAAACAGCTACAAAAAAAATGGTAGACAACTTGTTTGAAGCTGTGAATGACAGAAATCGTGTGATCAGAATCCTAGCCATGGCTAAGAGTGCTATTCGCCATAACATGTCAAATGATCTACCTGAAATGAAAATTCCAGTATGCTTAGTTTGGGGTAAACAAGACGATGTAACCCCACCAGAAGTAGCAGAAGAATTTGATAGACTCTTGCCAAATTCAGAATTGTTTTGGATTGATAAATGTGGGCACGCACCTATGATGGAGCATCCAGGTTTGTTTAACGACATTGTAGCGGGTTGGTTTGACAAACACAACATTAAATAATGCAAATTAAATCTGCTGAATTTGTCATCAGCAATTCAGAAGTTTCGAAATGTCCTTCTGATAACATCCCTGAATACGCTTTTATTGGGAGGTCTAATGTTGGTAAATCTTCTTTAATCAATATGATTACTGGAAGAAACAAATTAGCAAAGACATCGGGTACTCCAGGAAAAACACAACTGATCAATCACTTTAAAATCAACAAGAACTGGTTTTTAGTCGACTTGCCTGGGTACGGATATGCAAGAGTTTCCAAAACAACTAAGAAAGAATTTCAAAGTTTTATCACTGATTATTTCAAGCAACGCAGGGCACTCATCTGCACATTCGTGCTTATAGACTCTAGACACTCTCCGCAAAAAATAGATGTAGCTTTTATGGAGTTTTTAGCAGAAAACGAAATTCCTTTTGCTATCATCTTTACAAAAACAGATAAGCTAAAACCTAAGGCAATTGCACAAAATATTGCTAAATATGAAGCTGAGATGCTCAAAGATAAATTTGAATATTTTCCTAAATATTTCACTTCATCATCTACTAATAAAAATGGGAAAGAAGAAATTTTAAACTTTATAAACAGCATCAATAAAGATTTTAACTCCGGTAGCTTATAAATTTCTCCCCCATGTACTCTACCAAAAGCAACTTACAAATTCTTTTTGAAGACAACCACATTATTGTGATCAACAAACGATCTGGAGATATTTCTCAAGGAGACAAAACAGGAGACAAACCTCTGAGCGATGTTGTAAAAGAATACATCAAAGACAAAGAGAATAAACCTGGGAATGTGTTTCTGGGTGTGGTACACCGATTGGATAGACCCACGTCAGGAATCGTTATTTTTGCAAAAACTTCTAAAGCCTTGGAACGTTTAAACAAACAATTACGAGATAAAAAAATCATAAAAACATATTGGGCTGTCGTCAATAAAACCGAAATCCCCGACAAACAAAGCCTAATTCATTTTTTAGTTAAAAATCCTAAAAACAACAAATCTAGAATTTGTAATGAGAATACCCAAGGAGCAAAAAAAGCAATCTTGCATTATAAAATCCTCAAGAAACTAGAAAACTTTCAACTACTTGAAGTCGAACTAGAAACGGGAAGACATCATCAAATCAGAGTACAACTTTCAACACTCAACTGTTATATCAAGGGTGATTTAAAATACGGCGCTAAAAGAAGCAACAAAGATGGCAGTATCCATTTGCATGCTCGCAAAATAACATTTACACATCCTGTCAAGAAAGAACCTATATCGTTGGTCGCCACTACTCCTAAGGATACCCTTTGGAAAAGTTGCGAATGCTAGATAAAAAAAGAGTTTCAATAAAAATTGAAACTCTTTTTTTATCTAATCTTTTACGAACAATACTCGTCATATGCTCCTGACAAGTTTGCTGCAATGGCTTCTGCCGAATGTCCTTCAATGTGATGACGTTCTAACATGTGAATCAATTGCCCATCTTTAAACAAAGCCACCGCTGGAGAAGATGGTGGAAAAGGGATCATAAACTCACGCGCCTTCTGAACCGCTGGTCCATCTACTCCAGCGAACACTGTCCCAACACTTGTTGGTAATTTTGCATTTTGCAAAGAAGCGATTACTCCTGGCCTTGCGGTCCCTGCCGCACAACCACAAACTGAATTGACGATGACTAAAGCAGTACCTTCTTTTGCTAAAAACGTTTCTACTGCTTCTGGAGTTTTTAATGGTTCTACTCCTGACTGTACTAATTGAGCCTCCATTGGAGCTGTTAATTCTTGTGGATACATATTTATACTTTTTTAATTTTTTTTCAAAATGATCTTAAAATGATAAAACCTACAGGCAAATTTAAACAATAAATATTCCAAAACCTTAAGGAGTGACATTTTATCAAATACAAACATACATAGTCACATTTAAGCTTCAATACTGACAATTCTTCCGAATATGATTAAGGCAAGATTATTGTTCATTGAAAACTGATCATCATAACGTTAAATTAAGCATAAAAAAATGAGAAAATTTGCAAGTTGGATAGGAGCAGGAATCGGTTGGGCTGCCGGAGGACCTATTGGAGCAGCACTGGGTTATTTGATAGGGACTGCTCTCAAAGGGGCAGCTTCAGATTATTCTGAATTCCAAGCCGACAACATTAAGAATAGCTCTACTCAAGCCGGAGATTTTGAAATCAGTTTGCTTTTTTTAGCGGCAGTCGTCATCAAATCAGACGGTAAAATTTTACAAAAAGAACTGGATTACGTTCGTCAGTATTTTGTTCAGATGTATGGAAAACAAAGAGCTAACAACGCGTTTAAACTCTTCAAAGGGATCGTCAACGACACTTCACTTTCTACTCAAGAAGTATGTTATCAGATCAGAAATCACATGACAATCGAATCTCGTGTACAACTGATCCATTTTTTGTTTTCAATTGCAAAGTCAGACGGACATATCGCCAAAATAGAGTTAGAAACAATCCAAGATATCAGCAATTATTTACTTGTGAGTCAAACTAGTTTTGATGCACTCAAAGCTATGTTTTATAACCACACTGAATCTGCTTATCAGATTTTAGAGGTTTCTAAATCGGATGACAATGACCGTATAAAAAAATCCTACAGAAGACTGGTTAAACTTCACCACCCAGATAAACTATCCCACTTAGGGAAAGAGCATCTAAAAGGTGCTCAAGAAAAATTCCTAAAAATTCAACAAGCCTATGAAACTCTAAAAAAAGAAAGAGGCTTTTGATACTTTTCTATCAATAAGCACCAATAAAAACCCCTATTGTTATTCATCAATTAAAACCGTAATTTCGCAGACCAAATTGAATACCCAAAAAAATGAGTGCAAATTTTAAAGAACACAAAGGATTAAGTTTAACCAACATTGCATCAGATACGCTTAAGTTTTGGAAAGAAAATAATATCTTCCAAAAAAGTATAGAAGCCAGAGAAGGTAATGAGCCTTATGTTTTTTTTGAGGGTCCTCCTTCTGCAAACGGATTACCAGGAATTCACCATGTTTTAGGGAGAACCATCAAAGATGTTTACCCACGATTCAAAACCATGAAAGGCTTTAAAGTGCAACGAAAAGCTGGTTGGGACACTCACGGATTACCCGTAGAATTAGGGGTTGAAAAGGAACTGGGTATCACTAAAGAAGATATTGGATCTAAAATATCTATAGAAGACTATAACATTGCTTGTAAAAAAGCAGTGATGAAATATACTGATATTTGGAATGATTTGACAGAACGCATTGGGTATTGGGTTGATATGGATGACCCTTATATCACCTACAAACCTAAGTATATGGAGTCCGTTTGGTGGTTGCTTGGCCAGATTTATAAGAAAGATTTGATCTACAAGGGATATACCATTCAGCCTTATTCGCCAAAAGCAGGGACAGGTCTGAGTTCTCATGAAATTAACCAACCCGGAGCTTATCAAGAAGTTACAGACACTACTGTTGTTGCTCAATTTAGGGCAATTAAAAAAACACTCCCCAAAAGTTTACAAAATTTACCAGAAGTTCATTTATTAGCATGGACTACTACTCCATGGACTCTACCTAGCAATACTGCTTTAACCGTGGGCCCTAAAATCGAATACGTTCTGGTAAAATCATTTAATCAATACACATTCGAGCCCATCCAGGTCATTCTTGCGAAAAACTTAGTTGGAAAACAATTTGGGAAAAAATTTATTGAAGTCTCTAGCCAAGAGGAATTATCAAATTACCAAAAGGGAGACAAAAAAATTCCTTTCTTATCTGATGAATCTTTCCTAGGAAAGGAACTTGAAGGAATTCAATATGAGCAATTATTACCTTGGGCACTACCGTTTGAAAAAGCAGAAAATGCTTTTAGAGTAATTACAGGCGATTTTGTAACCACAGAAGATGGTACCGGTATTGTACATACCGCTCCAACTTTTGGTGCAGACGATGCTTTTGTCGCTAAAAATGCATCCCCTGAAGTACCACCAATGTTAGTACTTGACGAAAATGACAACCCTGTACCTCTAGTAGATCTTCAAGGTAAATTTACCAAACACGTAATTCCACATGCAGGGAAGTATGTAAAAAACGAATATTACCAAGAGGGAGAAGCACCTGAAAAATCTATTGATATAGAAATCGCTATTCAACTAAAAGAAGAAAACAAAGCATTTAATGTAGAAAAATACAAACACAGCTATCCACACTGTTGGAGAACTGACAAACCTGTTTTATACTATCCTTTGGACTCTTGGTTTATCAAGATCACAGAGGTAAAGGAACGTATGTTTGAATTGAATGAAACCATCAATTGGAAACCGGAATCTACGGGAACAGGTCGCTTTGGAAATTGGCTAAAAAACGCAAATGACTGGAACTTATCTCGTTCTCGCTATTGGGGAATTCCATTGCCTATATGGAGAACAGAGGATGGAACAGAAGAAATACTGATTAGCTCTGTCGCTGAATTAAAGTCAGAAATCGAAAAAGCTAGAGCCGCTGGAATTAAAAATCCTGAAAGCTTTGATGCTTTCGAAATCGGAAATCAATCTGAGGAAAACTATAATACGATTGATTTGCATAAAAATGTAGTGGACGCAATTACTTTGGTTTCTCCTAATGGGCAACCCATGAAAAGAGAAGAAGATCTAATTGATGTATGGTTTGACTCTGGTGCGATGCCCTATGCCCAACAGCATTATCCTTTTGAGAACAAAGAGTTAATTGATCGTCGTGAATTTTACCCTGCGGATTTTATCGCAGAAGGAGTAGACCAAACTCGAGGATGGTTTTATACTTTGCACGCAATCAGCACAATGGTATTTGATAATGTGGCCTACAAAAATGTAGTTTCTAACGGGCTGGTTTTAGACAAACATGGCAAAAAGATGTCAAAACGTTTAGGAAACGGAATAAACCCTTTTAAGACCATGGATCAATATGGCCCCGATGCTACCCGCTGGTATATGATTTCCAACGCAAACCCATGGGACAATTTAAAGTTTGATTTGGAAGGTGTTGATGAAGTGAGACGTAAATTCTTTGGAACCCTATATAACACCTATTCTTTCTTTACTTTGTACGCAAATATTGATGGGTTTAACTTCTCAGAAGATGAAATAAAGCTAGAAGATAGGCCAGAAATTGACCGATGGATTTTATCTGAACTCAATACTTTGATTTTAAAAACTGAACAGTTTTACAATAAATATGAAGCGACCAAAGCGACCCGAGAGATTCAGAACTTTGTAACTGAAAACTTATCTAATTGGTTTGTAAGGTTGAGTAGGAGACGATTCTGGAAGGGAGAATATGGTAACGATAAAATATCAGCATATCAAACCCTTTATACCTGTATGCTTACGATAGCGAAATTGGGAGCGCCTGTAGCACCATTCTTTATGGATAATTTGTATAAAGATTTAACCACAGCGACACAGACTGAAACTCATGAATCGGTTCATTTGTCTGAATTCCCTAAAGTAAACTCAGAAGCCATTGACAAAGTCTTAGAGCGTAAAATGCAAAAAGCACAACAAATATCATCAATGGTACTTTCTCTTCGTAAAAAAGAAATGATAAAGGTTAGACAGCCCTTACAAAAAATTATGATTCCTGTCCTAGACGAGCAACAAAGAACAGATATTTTGGCTGTACAAGATTTAATATTATCGGAAGTAAATGTAAAAGAGATCAACTTACTTGATGATGCGTCTGGAATATTAGTGAAAAACATCAAACCTAATTTTAAAGTTTTAGGTCCACGCTTTGGAAAACAAATGAGATTTATTGGTGAAGAAATTAAAAAATTTACACAAGATGATATTTCAAAACTAGAACAAGACGGAAAAATCAAAGTTAAAGTTGAAGAAAATTTAGTAGATTTAAAGTTGAAAGAAGTTGAAATTAGCTCTCAAGATATTGATGGTTGGCTAGTTGTAAATCAAGGAGGGCTGACTGTTGCTCTAGATGTTGTGATTTCCGAAGAATTAAAAAACGAAGGGATTGCAAGAGAACTGATCAATAGAGTGCAAAATTTGAGAAAAGATTCTGGCCTGGAAGTAACAGATAAAATCAAACTATCTATACTAAAGAACGAGTTGCTAGAAGAAGCAATCACCACAAATGAAGAATACATCATGAACGAAACCCTCACCAGCCAATTGGTTTTTGTAAACGAATTAAGTGAAGGCTTAGAGATAGAATTCGACGAAATAAAAAGTAAAATATTAATTCATAAAATTTAAACCATTATGACTACACCAAACGAAAAATCAGTCTATAATGACAAAGATTTAGCAGAGTTTAAAGAAATCATTTTAAACAAAATTGAACGTGCTAAAAAGGATTTAGAGATCCTACAAAGCTCATACAAAAACGGAAGTTCAAACAACACTGATGACACTTCCCCACAGTTTAAAGCTTTTGAAGAAGGCTCTGAGACCATGTCCAAGGAAGCAAACGTGCAACTAGCAATACGTCAAGAAAAGTTTCTTCGTGATTTGAAAAATGCTCTGTCTCGTATCGAAAATAAAACTTATGGTGTCTGCCGTGCAACTGGTAAATTAATCAGGAAAGAACGCTTAAGACTTGTACCTCACGCTACTTTAAGCATTGATGCTAAAAATGCAGGAAACAAATAGTTAATTGAGAGTTTATTTTTAAATCATAACACGACAAGTGTTTATGATGGCTATTTTAAACTTTTGTTTTTCCCATATATATGAATACAAAAAAATCTATACTGTTGATTATCATTGTTTTATTGATAGATCAAATTAGTAAAATATACATCAAGACAAACTTTATTTTAAATGAAGAGATTTATGTTTTTGATTGGTTTAGAATCCACTTTATAGAAAATAACGGAGCGGCTTGGGGAACTGAAATTGGAGGTAGAACTGGGAAATTGATTTTAACTTTATTCAGACTGATAGCCATTATAGGAATTGGGTACTGGCTGCACAAAAGCATCAAAGATAAAGCACATAATTTATTAATCGTTTCAATCTCACTAATCTTTTGTGGTGCTTTGGGAAACATTATCGACTCTGTTTTTTATGGCGCACTTTTTACTGAATCTTACGGACAAATGTCAGTTTTCAATACCAACCAAGCTTATGGCTCTGTCTTCCATGGCAAAGTAGTTGACATGCTCTATTTTCCTATTTGGCATGGTGTTTTACCCTCTTGGCTACCTGGGATTGGTGGAAAATATTTTACATTTTTTAATGCCATCTTTAATGTTGCAGATAGCGCTATTTCGATAGGAGTTTTGATTTTATTGGTTTTTGGTAAAAAAGTTTTTCCTAAAAACTAATTTTAACGTTTTTTTAACTTGGCTTTATAAATCTGTTTATTTATTAATCGTAATATTGCAATATAAAAATACAATGTTATGGGATTAGTCAAAACCGAAATATTTACGGATGAACAAAATACAATTGCTCTTTTTGCAAAAGTATTTGGTCACCCTGCTAGAGTTGCTATTTTGCAACACCTATTTAAGCTAAACAGCTGTATTTGTGGAGATTTAGTTCTTGAAATTGGACTGGCCCAACCTACAATATCACAACACCTTAAAGAATTAAAAAACTTAGGCTTGATCAAAGGAAACATATCAGGAACAAGTGTATGTTATTGTATAAACGATGAAAATTGGTCTAAAATGAAAGACACTATGTATTTGTTTCTAAATCAAGATACTGCTAAGACAAATTGTTGCTGAAATTTTCCTCCGTTTACCTCTTAAAAAATAATCTCAAAATAATGAATACAAAATCAAATGTATTAGATAAAATAGAACAAACGATTGTAGACTTGAAGCCCTTAAATATTTCCCTAGATCGCAAAAAAGTACTACTCCCTCTTGTAAAATACATCCAAACAAAAGTCAATTCAAAAGAGGAAATTCATCTTAACTTTATTTGTACTCATAACTCTAGAAGGAGTCACTTTTCTCAAATATGGGCACAAATTGCTAGCTTTTATTTTAACATACAAAATGTGTTTTGCTACTCTGGAGGAACTGAAGAGACAGCCTTATATCCAAAAGTAATTGAAACTTTAGAAAACAGTGGCCTCCAAATTGACAAAATAACAGACAACCACAATCCTGTTTATAACATCAAGTATGCAGAAAGTGAGCATCCAATTATTGGATATTCAAAGAAGTATAATGACACTTTAAATCCAAAAAAAATGTTTGCAGCGATCATGACTTGTGAACAAGCAGACAAAGGATGTCCAATAGTTGTTGGAGCCGAAAAAAGAATCCCTCTTACTTTTGAAGATCCCAAAGTTTTTGACCACACATCACAACAAACTGAAAAATACAACGAAAGAAATTTACAAATAGCAACCGAGATGATTTATATATTCTCACAAATAAAATCTTAAATGTCAAAATCAAAACAATTGAGTTTTTTAAATAAAAACCTAACGCTGTGGATATTTATAGCTATGGGTATTGGTGTTGGAATTGGTGTTTTATTTCCAAATTTTCCTAAAACGATAAACGCTATGAGTAGTGGCACAACAAATATCCCTATTGCCATTGGGTTAATTTTGATGATGTATCCACCTCTAGCTAAGGTTAATTATTCATTACTACCTAAAATATTTAGTGATGTTAAAATTCTTTCTCTATCCTTGGTTCTCAACTGGGTTATAGGTCCTATTTTAATGTTTCTACTTGCCATAACTTTTTTAAGTGACTACCCCGAATACATGGTCGGACTTATTTTAATTGGCTTAGCACGGTGTATTGCTATGGTATTGGTATGGAATGACCTCGCTGATGGAAATAGTGAATACGGAGCAGGTTTGGTCGCTCTAAACAGTATTTTTCAAGTATTTGCTTATAGTTTTTACGCTTGGTTATTCATCACTGTACTCCCTCCCATTTTTGGATTTGAGGGTGCCATCATAGACCTTTCCATAAAAACTATTGCAGAAAGCGTTGCCATCTATTTAGGAATTCCTTTTGTTTTCGGGATTGCAAGTAGATTCCTTTTTGTAAAAGTCAAAGGAGAAGAATGGTATACTACAAAATTTATTCCTTCTACAGCACCTCTAACCTTAATCGCACTGTTATTTACTATTGTGATCATGTTTTCTCTAAAAGGTAAGTTGATCATTGAAATCCCACTTGATATTTTGATCATTGCCATTCCTTTGTTGATCTACTTTACCTTGATGTTCTTCATCGGTTTCTTTTTCACAAAAGCTAATGGTGCCGAATATGATAAGACTACCTCTGTTGCATTTACTGCTGCAGGGAATAATTTTGAATTGGCCATTGCCGTAGCTATTGGTGTTTTTGGATTAAACTCTGGCCAAGCATTTGCAGGTGTTATTGGTCCGTTAGTGGAGGTTCCAGCATTAATAGTGCTGGTTAAAATATCTTTTTGGCTGAAAAAAAAATATTTTACAAAAGAGACCCCCTAAACCTCACTATCGTAAGAAAAATAGGAGCATTAAAAAAGAGGAGTACTAACTCCTCTTTTTTAATGCTATAAAATGTAATAATGGTTTATTTGGTTTTGTTTAACCAAATACCCATGTTCACTTCTGCGTCAATTATTGATTTTAAATCTGCTATTGCTACCCGTTTTTGTTCCATGGTATCTCGATGACGGATGGTCACCATTTTATCATCTTTCGTTTCATAATCTACAGCAATACAAAATGGGGTCCCATTAGCATCTTGTCGACGATACCTGCGCCCAATAGCATCCTTTTCATCATAAGCTACGTTGAAATCAAACTTTAATTGATCAAATATTTCTTTTGCTATTTCGGGTAATCCATCTTTTTTAACCAAAGGTAAAATAGCTGCTTTTATTGGCGCTACCACAGAAGGTAGTTTTAACACAGTTCTTTGACTACCATCTTCTAGTGTTTCTTCTTGTAAAGCACTAGAAAATACTGCTAAGAACAATCGGTCCAAACCAACAGAAGTCTCTACAACATATGGTGTGTAGTTTTCATTGATTTCATTATCAAAATACTGGATTTTCTTTCCCGAAAATTCTTGATGAGCCTTCAAATCAAAATCTGTTCTGGAGTGTATTCCTTCTAATTCTTTAAATCCGAAGGGAAACTTAAATTCGATGTCCGCTGCTGCATCAGCATAATGAGCCAACTTATCGTGATCGTGAAAACGGTAATTATCAACACCTAATCCTAATGAAATATGCCATTTTAGTCGAGAAGTTTTCCAGGTCTCATACCATTCTTTTTGAGTACCAGGACGAACAAAAAATTGCATTTCCATTTGTTCAAATTCACGTTGACGGAAAATAAACTGTCGAGCTACAATCTCATTTCGGAACGCTTTCCCTGTTTGTGCAATTCCAAAAGGAATTTTCATTCTTCCTGTTTTTTGCACATTTAAAAAATTAACAAAAATACCCTGAGCTGTTTCTGGTCGTAAATACAAATCCGTAGCATGTTCTGCAGAAGCACCTAGTTTGGTTCCAAACATCAAATTGAACTGTTTTACATCGGTCCAGTTTTTTGACCCTGACAAAGGGCAGGCAATCCCCAATTCCTCTATCAAAGATTTTACATCCGCTAAATCTTCTTGCTCCAAAGATTTACCCATTCTTGCCAAAATATCAGCTCCTTTTGCCTTGTAGCCAAGAACTCTCGGATTTGTTTCTAAAAACTGTACCTTATCAAAAGCATCTCCAAAACGCTTTGCCGCCTTTTTTACTTCTTTTTCAATTTTATCATCGTATTTGGCAACGTAATCTTCTATCAAAACATCTGCTCGATATCTTTTTTTAGAATCTTTGTTGTCTATCAATGGATCATTAAAAGCATCTACGTGACCCGAAGCTTTCCAAGTAGTAGGGTGCATAAAAATTGAGGCATCTAATCCTACAATATTGTCGTGCATTTGTACCATCGCTTTCCACCAGTAGTCGCGCAAATTTTTCTTTAACTCTACTCCGTTTTGTGCATAATCATAAACTGCACTTAACCCATCATAAATCTCACTAGACTGAAATACGTATCCGTATTCTTTTGCATGTGAAATCACATTTTTAAACTGATCTTCTTGTTTTGCCATTACGCAAAAATATAAAAGCTTTTGGTATAATAATTACTCCGTTCTAAAAACTCTATGTTTTATTTAAAAAACACCTAAAAAATTAGTTTTCAAAATAAATCTTTCTTTTGCTAATAACCCATCTAGACTATAAAACTCAATGGTATATGATCCTTTACTCAGAGCAGCATCTTTTAAAGATATTTGATGTGTCACACGCATCGTCTCTCCATTTGAGACAAGTCTGGTTCCATCTGTATACTTTTTTAAGATTTTTCCGTGAAAAAATTCTCCTGTGGGTTTAACCAAATCCTCCTTGGAATTTTTTATTACATAAAACACATCTAATGCTTCATTTGCTAACAGTCTATTGTTTATTATCGAAAATTGAACCTTAATCGCATCTACTTTTTTGTATCGATTGGTTTTTTTTAATCTGCCAGATTTTTTTTCTCTGACTCCATAGACCTCTACTTGCGAAATAATAAATTTTGTGGCCTTCGCTAATTTTGAAGCGATTTTTTCACTCTTTAATCTTTCAATGTTTAGTTCTGATTTCACTACCGCAATGGCTACCCTAAGACTATCGTTGGAAGATCTAATAGAATCTAAACGGTCAAACAATAATTTATTATTTGTTTTCAAACCTTGAAGAGAATCTCTCATCACATGAAAGATTCTAAAACTTTGCTCTTTGGTCTGATGGAGTTTGTTTTTTAAATGTTCTAATTTTTTTTTCGATTTTTCTAGGTCAACTCTTATTTCTTTGAGTTTTTTGTTTGTTTGATTAAAATCTTTGGTAATGGCTATATTTTGTTCTTGTTTATGATTTAAATTCTGAAGAGCTAAAGCAAAATCATCCTCTAAAGATTTTTTTTCTTCTAAAACCTCTTGTTTAAATAGGCTGTTCTCATTGGTTATCTTGTACTGATAAACCAAAAGTCCAGCCATAGCTATCCCTAAAAGTGTTATGATTGTATTTTTCATAAAACATAAATTTAATTAAATATAACTTTTTTAAAATAATTCTTTATTTTTAAATTAAAAGTCATGACACTTGCAAAAGATTTAAGAGACTTATTCGTTCCTAACAGATGCCTACACTGTAAGTGTATCATCCCAAATCAGCGGCTATTTTTATGTCTTCCTTGTGATCATCAACTTGAATTCACTTCTCATTTTGAAGAACACAACAATCCACTAGAAAAAATATTCTATGGCAAAGTGGATGTCTCCAGTGCTGCTTCGCTATATTTTTATCACAAAAAGACTCCGATACAAACCCTCATAAAATCACTAAAATACTTCGACCTACAAACTTTTGGGGAATTTTCCGGAAAATCTGTTCTTAATGAACTTAAAAAAACCAAGCGATTTAAGGATATCGATATCGTGATTCCAGTTCCTTTACATCCAAAAAAAGAAAAAGAAAGAGGATATAACCAAGTAGAAGTCTTTGCCAAAGTAATTGCAGAGAATATAAAAGCAAAATACCTAAAGGATGCATTGATAAAAATAAAATACAGCAAATCTCAAACAAGTCTGAATCAAGAAGATCGGAATAGTAACGTTTCCAATTTATTTACTGCTAACCCGCAATATAATTTTAACCAAAAACATGTTTTAATCGTGGACGATATATTGACAACTGGTGCAACTATGATTTCTTGTATAAAAGCAATCAAAGCATTAAACAATGTTAATATATCCCTCATTACCATTGCTTATGCAATCTAAATAATGACAAAAAACTGTTTATTTGTAATGATGAAACATCTGAGAATTATTTTCATGTCTTTTTGGGTAATGCTGCAATGGAATTGTGCTAGGATAGGCAGTCCAACTGGCGGACCAACTGATAGTATACCCCCAGTAATGGCTATTGCAAAACCCACAAACAAAACAAGTAATTTTAAGGCTAAAAAAGTTGAAATTCTATTTGACGAGTATATTAAATTTAAAAACTTAAACACTCAGCTCATCATATCTCCCCCTATGGAGACTAGGCCAATCATAAAACCTGAAATTGGTGTTTCTAAAAAAATAAGCATCAAATTTTTGGATACTCTAAAACCAAACACTACCTACACTATCAATTTTGGAAACAGCATCATTGACAATAACGAAGGAAATGAGCTAGGTAAATTTTCATATGTATTCAGTACCGGATCTTTTGTTGATTCATTAAGTCTTAGTGGAAAAGTTTTAGATCCTTTGCAAGTTGACAAAGAGATTGAAAACATAAGCATATTGGCTTACAAAAATGCCAATGACACACTTGTGGGCTGCTATACTCCTGATTATTTAACCAACACCTTAGATAGCAACGCATATACCCTAGAAAATCTATCCGAATCGAATTATAAAATCATAGCATTAGAAGACAAAAACAACAATTATGTCTATGACAAAGGACAGGAAAGGATTGGTTTTCTAAATGAAGATATTCAGTTAAAAGAAACAGATTCAATTGATCATTTCATACTGTTTAAGGAGCCAAAAGACAACAAAGTACTTAGGCCAACACAAACAAATGGAAATGTAATTATCATAGGCTATCAAGGAAAAGATCTCCCAGAAGTATCAGCTACCGGGCTGGAGAAGAAAAACTATTTGGTTACAAAACCCACCTCAAAAGACACGCTTTACTTTTGGTTCAAAAAAAAACCTACAGACTCCATTTACCTGAACATTAAGCAAGACACCATGAATTATGATTTTGCAAGAATACCTAGAGACTTAAAAATAGATTCTTTGACCCTCAACACAAACAATGGAGGAATACTTCATCCTAATGACTCCATCATACTGTCTAGTAATAATCCTATCGAATTAATAAACAAAGACAGTATCGTTTTACTAGAACAAGATTCTATACCTATTGCTTTTACTTTGATAAATAAAATAAACAAACACCAAATTTTTATTGACTTTCAAAGAAAAATTAACAAAAACTACTCTTTAATCTTAAAAGAGTTAGCTTTTACAGATATTTTGAACACGACATCTAAAAAAAAGATCATTAAAGTAAAAACAATTGATCCTGAAGAATATGGAGAAATTATAATTGGTATCACAAACCCTAACAATCTAAAATTATTAGTTGAGATCTCTAACAATTTATTTCTTAGTAAGACGGTTACTGTAATCGAAAAATCCCAAGATGTAAATTTTAAACATCTTACTCCCGGAGAATATCAAATACGAATAATTAAAGACCTCAACAAAAACAGTGTATTTGACAATGGTAATTTTACATTAAAAACCCAACCAGAGCCTGTGTATAATTTTGAAAAAAAAATCAAACTACGAGCAAACTACCTTATCAATGAAACGATTGACATAACAAAAATCTTTTAAGTTTTTTTCATACTTTAGAGGTCTGATTCATTATTAAAGCATGTTGAAAAAATTATTTTTACTTTTTGGGATAGTCTTGTTACTTTCAACCAAAAGTAACGCACAAAGATATTTCAATCATGTCTATCGACATGAAATTGGCGTCAACATAGGTGTCTCCAATTTCAATTCTGACTTTGCACCCAAAAGTATTTTATTCGGAAGCACAACCATTAACGGACTGTCGATTGAAGCAACTCATTATTTACAACTTGTCCAACAAAATTATAGACCAAATTCATTACTGAGGAAACTCATTTTGAAAACGAATCTAGGCGTGAATTTTTCTTCGTTTAACAATAATTCTTACGATACAAAAAACGCTAAACTTCAAGACCCTCCCAGGTATACTTACGCCACTACACCTAACAAGGTTTTACTCGGTAAACTAACTTCTAAGACAACAATAATAAGCTTAGAAAGCGAGTTACAATACTATTTAAAAGATATGGCAAGGTTTCTGAACAAACGCATAAGACACCGGTATAAAAATAGCACAAACCCTTTTGTAGCAGTGGGATTTGGAATACACTCTGTACAAGCTTCACCAGAATACAACCCTGGGCAAGAAGCTTTTACAAATAATGCAGGAGGTAATAATGGATATCCTGACAATTATAACTCTAGTTTTTTTAAAGAAACAAATGATGCTGTAATTTCTACTCATTTGGGTTTTGGTGCAAGACACAAGTTGGAGTCTAATTTTGACTTGATCGCACAGATGAATGTAAAATACTATTTCTCTGACTGGATTGATGGGGTAAATCCCATGTTGGAAGGCAACCGATCGAATGATTTTAATTCTACAATAAGTGTTGGTCTTATCTATTCTTTATATTAAAATCCATATTATTTTAAATAAAAAATAAAAAAATAATCAAAAAATTATTGATTTAAATATATTTAACCCCTTAAATTTGTACTTTAGCAAAAAAATATCCCATTTAAGATTTTAAATATGCAGAATTCCATTCGACTCTTCATTTTTATATTGCTTGGTACCTTTGACCTTTATTCACAATCTTTCACCAGCAATAATATAGAATACATCATAACAGATACGCTAGCACGAACGGCAACCATAACAAATTATACAGGAACCGACACAAATCTTATTCTCAAAGACACCATAGATTATCAAAAAAACTCATACACTGTAACTAATATTGGAAATAGTGCTTTTGCAGCTAAAGGACTGACTAGTGTAACGTTGCCCGCCAAACTTGAATATATTGAACCTAAAGCTTTCTATCAGAATAATGATTTATCAGAAGTAACTTGCGCTCATACAGTCCCATTTGTCTTGCATGATGTATTTGAGCACAGGGAGAATATAGTGTTGAACATTCCTACAGGTTTAACAAGTGATTATTATGCGTACCGCTGGGGTGGATTCAAAAGTATAAATGAAGCAGGAGGAAAATCGTACCCAAAACAGAATAAACTCATCACCACGACACATGAAATAGGAGCTAGCATTGGGCTCTCGAATTTCAATTCAGATTTTGCGCCAAAATATATCTTACACGAATTTATTACTATCAATGGGGCAACACTCAGTGCTGCTCATTATCTTGGAATTAAACTAAGAGGGTATGAAAATAATCCAATACTTAAAAACTTGATATTAAAAACTAATTTCTCTCTTAACTATTCTTTTTTTAATAATTACTCATATGGTACTAAAAACGCTAAAATAGAAAACCCACCTCTTTACACCATTGACAATACCCCAAACAAGGTATTACTGGGTAAGTTAACCTCTAAAACACTATTGCTAAGTATGGATAACGAACTCCAATTTTATCTAAAGGACGTAATCAAATGCATGGCTAAAAGTAACAAAGAAATTAACCTAAATCCATATGTTGCGCTTGGTTTTGGGGTGCATTATGTAAAGAGTAGCCCCGTTTACAACCCAGGAAAAAGGGCTTTTAATAATAATGCTGGTGGAAACAATGGATACCCCGACAATTACAAATCAAGTTTCATTGCAAAAACAAACGCTATTGTTCTATCTGCAAACTGTGCCATGGGTACTAGGTATAAAATATCTTCTAACATGAATTTGATCGCTCAACTAGGAATCAAATACTATTTATCGGATTGGATGGACGGTGTAAACCCTAATCTGACTAGTAACAAATCCAACGACTTTAACTCTATTGCTAGCATAGGTCTTGTGTATAAGTTGTTTCAGAAAAAACCAAGCAAGGATTGACTAAATTAGTTTCCTCAAAGCTAAAACAACCCCTAAATGAATTCCTTCGTGAAAATTATTAAACGCTATTGCTTTATCTATTCCGTCTAAAGTCACATCTACACTTGTCGTGTATTCAGTATATTTGACAAAAACACCCTTCTCATAATCTGACTTCAATTTTTCCGGCAATGATAAAAACAATGTTTTAATCTGATCCCATTCTTCCTGTGCTATGTTATAATTCTCTGGATAGGTTCCTTTTGCATATCTGTCAATCATTTCCTGTGACAAAACAGTAGGCAAACCTGATAATTTATAACACAACAACTGCTGAGTCACAACCAAATGTGCTACATTCCATCCTATATTATTATTAAACCCTTTTGGAATTGAATTGATTTGTGATAAAGTATAGTTGCTGATTAGTTTTAAAACTAAAACTCTTCCTTTTTGTAAAACATCTATCTGCTTTGCAATGTCCATAATTTCTATTTTTATACATTTGACAGCAACAAAGATAGCTGACACCATAGACTTATGAAAAAAATATACTACCTAAAAACTTGCGATACTTGTAAAAAAATCATGAAACAATTACATCTTGAAGGTTTTGAAATTCAAGAAATCAAAAATAACCCTGTAACAAAAGAGCAACTACATAAGATGTACGAACTTAGCCATTCTTACGAAGCCTTATTTAACAAAAGAGCTAAACTATATAAAGATCAAGGTTTAAAAGACAAGAACCTAAGGGAGAGTGACTTCAAAAATTTAATTTTGAAGCAATATACGTTTCTAAAGAGGCCTGTTGCCATTGTAGACGATGAAATATTCATTGGGAATGGCAAAAAAACTATTGCTCAGTTGGTAGAAAAAACCAATTTTTAGCAACAAAGGAATACAAAAGGTAAAATGTAATTTTATGGGCTTCTCCCTAAACGTATTCTTGGTTAGTCCTAAATAAAATAGCCTCTGAATGATTAACTATTTTTTATGATGTAATTTCTATTTGCACTTTGTACCCCTCATTCGCTCTAACATTAAAAACTTTCCCGTCTTCAAAAATCAAATATTGAGCTTTTATTCCTTTTAAGACCCCCTCATAAAAAGGGTCCTTATCTAGATTCAAACTCCCTACCTTTTCTGGATATTTTTCAACTGGATATTTTAATTTTAAAATATGATCATCTCCTACATAGTATTGTTTTGTCTCCTCTGGCAAATACGGTTTTAACTCCTGTTTGATTTTGACTAAATCTTGCTGCTCCACATTATTCTTCAACATTTTCTGCCAACTTGTTTTGTCACTCACATATGCTTTTAAGGCTACCTCTGTAATCCCCGCTAAATATCTATTTGGCACCTCTACAAATACTATCGCCTCTTTCGCACCCTGATCTATCCAACGCGTAGGTATTTGAGACTTTCTTGTCACACCTACTTTTACATTACTAGATAAAGCTAAATATACAATATGTGGTTGTAATTGTGCATTTTCTTCATATGCCAAATTTCTTTCCTCAATTCCTAAATGCGCTTTACTCAATTCTGGCTTCATTACCCAATCTGCAGTGTAAGGCTGATCATAAAAACAATCATAGCAGTGACCTTGTCGGTAAATCTTTTTTTCTTTTTTACAACTCAAACACTCGTATCCATCAAAACTAATAGCAATTGACTTGTTCAAAAATTGATTTAAATTCAACACATGACGATCTGTAGCTAAATAATACTGAACAACATCTTTATTCTCAGTATTCATTTTGGTTAATACTCCTTGAAATTTCATACAAAAAAGGTTATTTTAGATACACCAAAGATATTCAATTTAATCATAACAGATAACTACATTTTAGCGATATGGCATTACCTATCATAAACTCAATTATCTCATGGTTTCTCGTCAAAAGAAAGCATCAAATAGAGCTATTCCTAAAATATCCATTCGAAGTTCAAAACGAACAATTGCAAAAACTATTAAAGACTTCCTCGAAGACAAGATACGGTAAAGAACACAGTTTTAAACACATAAAATCGTATAATGCCTTTCAACAAGAAGTCCCTTTGGTAAATTACGAATCATTAAGTAAACTCATTGAAGAGCAGCGCAACACAGGAGAGGCGGTTCTTTGGAAAAATAAAATAAAATGGTATGCAAAATCTAGTGGTACTACAAATGCTAAAAGTAAATTTATTCCTGTTAGCGATGAGGCTATAAAACAATGTCATTTCAAAGGTGGAAAAGACATGCTTACTCTTTTTATTGATAACAATAGAAATGCAAAACTATTTACAGGTAAAAACTTACGATTAGGAGGAAGTAATGCCGTTTACCAAAATAACGAATCCTGTTTTGGTGATTTATCAGCCATCATCATTGAAAACCTCCCGATGTGGGCTGAAATTAATAGTGCTCCCAAAAAAGAAAAAGCATTGATGAGTGAATGGGAAGTAAAAATTGATGCCATTGTTAAAGCAACTGTTAATGAAAACATTACCAGTTTAGCTGGAGTCCCCTCTTGGATGCTCATAGTTCTCGAACGTGTATTAACATATACAGGTAAGGATCATATACTAGAAGTTTGGCCAAATTTAGAAGTCTACTTTCATGGAGGAGTTAACTTTACTCCTTACAAGGAGCATTACAAAAAACTAATCCCTTCAGATACTTTTAAATATTACGAAACCTATAATGCGTCTGAGGGCTTCTTTGCAATTCAGGATCAAGATGACAGTGATGAAATGTTATTGATGTTAGATTATGGTATTTTTTATGAATTCATCCCTATGGATGAATACAAAGGTATTGACTCTGTAGCCATACCACTATCAAAGGTAAAAATTGACAAGAACTATGCATTAGTAATCACTACAAATGCTGGGTTATGGAGATATATTATTGGAGATACTATTAAGTTTACGTCAACATTTCCTCATAGGATTAAAGTAACAGGAAGAACGAAACATTTTATAAATGCTTTTGGTGAAGAATTGATTATTGAAAATGCCAATCAAGCTTTAAAGTTAGCCTGCGATAAAACGAACGCATTGATTAAAGAGTACACTGCTGCTCCTGTTTTTATGGAGTACCAGAAAAAAGGAGCTCATGAATGGCTTATTGAATTTGAAAAACATCCTAACGATCTGAAGGAGTTCACAAAATCCTTAGACGAAGCGTTAAAGAATATAAATTCTGATTATGAAGCTAAACGCTATGGAGACATGACCTTAAGAAGTCCTTTTGTCAGTGTTGCTGAAAATAATTTATTCCACAATTGGCTGAAAAACAAGAACAAACTCGGTGGACAAAACAAAATACCAAGACTCTATAACGATAGGACATTTATAGATGAAATAAAAAACAGCATCTAATAGGTCCACATATCAGACTCTAAGTCTATGATTTCATTTTTAATATTTTGCGCTTCACGAAGTTGATATAAAGAATTGTCTCTAATGTATTCACTAATACTCCTGTTGCCATATATATTTTCTTCTCGAATAATCACAGAAGCAAAATCTCTAATGTTTAATAAATAATCATAGGACTCAATTTGTGTAGCAAAACCATTTTTTACTGGTTTGGCATTGTGCAAAACATTTCTTGCATCTGGATAAAAAATCCAAAATAACGGATACAGCTCATCATCTTCTATATCATCTCTACCAATAGTCTGAACATCTTGTGACATTGGAGCGATAGCCAACAAACGATACTTCATCTGACTTGTTTTTTTGTTAAAATACCATAATCCTTTTATTTGGTAAGCTTCAATGTCTCGAGATTTTATGTAATTCCTGTCTATATACTCTTCGATATTTGTTTGCCCCTGGTTTAACATATCATAACCATAACTCGCTGTATCAACTCTAACCAATTTTTTTTCAATTTCAGAAACTGGAAGTCTGTTTACAAACTGATCATCTTCATAAACCTCAACTATTTCCCCCTCTCTGATACTACTTAATAGAGTATTGAATAAAGATCCAATCCCTTTAACGTTTTGATTTTCGTTGACTGGGTAGTACAATCTTAAGTTTTGTTTTTGATTTAAATCAATCGTTTCCCAAACCATTTTTGACCATAAGACATCACGCTCATCTACATACTCATAGGGTATAGGTTTGTCTTGTTCTATTCTTATTCTCTCAGCGGATTTTTTTCCAATTTGAGACGCTTTCTTAACATTTAATATTCCATAGTTGGATTGCCCACAAACCGTTGTAACGGCTGCGAAAAACAAAAACAAAAAGCTATTTTTCAATTTATTTTTCATTCTAGTTATCAATTAGAAATTTCTACACTTATAGGTAATACCTCTTTGAGTTTATATGATGAATTCCCAACAATTCCAGCTCTTATACCAAAGATGTTGACAATATCTCCTTTCTTTGCAGTACCAATTATTTTTTGTGCTTGAGCATTCATTTTTCTACCATTGACAATCAATGTAGGTTTTCCAGGTACTTTTATTTTAAAACTCAAGACTTTTAATTTTAAATCAAAATCAAAGTCCGGCAACCCTGCAGCTACAGTTGACTTCATTAAGCTCGTCTTCGGCATCCTTACAGAATTATATTCTCCTCGAATACTTGCCATTGGTGATGGAATATCTTTAATTCTAAATAATACTGGTGGTGACTTCACAATCTCACCTGAGTCTGAGGTTCCTGTAACACCTATACTAACTGTACGACCTGAACCAGGTCTTAATTCGTAACTAGATCCTTTCTTTCGTGTCAAGCCATACCCGGTTACTTTTAATTTGTTTGGACTGATGCCCGGTAGAGAAATCGTTATGGGGTTTACGACTCCCCTGTAAACAACATTCATTTTGTCTGCAGATATGATTGCTTGGTTTGAGCCTGCAACTACAGAATAATTACTTGTAATTGCTATCGGTACTTCCTCTCCATTCTCTGTGAAAATAAATTGTCCGACAATGGGTTGATCTCCAACAGCTCCTGCTTTGAATTTGTACAATACCTTACCTCCGATAAAATCTGAGTCAAGATCAATGTTTTCTCCATTTATCTCAACTTTTGAAGGCACCTTAGTATCATCTTTACTCGCTAAAAATATTTCTGCACTGACTTCATCTCCTGGACTATATGTATTCTTGTTTAACTTCACAAAAGCTTGTAATTGGGTAGCCGAAGTTGCCTGTTTTAGACGACCTGACACAAAATTAGATAACGCCTCATTTTCAATATTCAATACTGTATTCTGCATACTAGATAAAATCGCAATGGTCCCAATGGTTGGAATCCCTTTGAAATTATAATCTAGCCATGATTTTTCTACACCATCAACCATGACTGCCTTGGTATTGAAATCTACATCTATTTCTCTTAGAATAGAATTATTGTTTGACAATAACGTTACCATTCCTTTGTGATAGGTATCAACCGCTTCTACAAACTTTTGACCGTTGGCATTGCTTTTGTCACCTGTAAATAAATATTCATCCATCAAATCTCCTTTACCCATAGATTCAGCGGGTAATCTGTCTGTTTCAGGATCTAAAGGGTTTGCCTGTTTTATAATGTTTTTTAAAACATCTATTTCAGCTATAAAATCTTTAGACAAGGCCTCAACTTTTTTAGCAGTATCAAATACTTCTGAGTATTGAGTAGGATTTTCAACACTTAACTGTTTTAGATTGTCTAAAGTAGCCTTATTCTTTTGAAAACCAGTTTCAATAGCGTCTTCAAACCTTTCATACATCTTTGAAAATGCTTCCATCACCTCAACAGATACTTGCATTGCTAGCAGAGCCAACAGAACCAAATACATGAGGTTAATCATTTTTTGTCTAGGGCTTAATTTTGATCCAGCCATAACATTTTATTTTTTTTAATGAATATTCAATTTGTAACAAGCCCTATTTATTACCCATTGCTGACAACATTCCTCCATAAACAGTATTAAGAGAAGCAATATTTTTTGATAAACTACCCATTTGTTTGGTTAATTCTTCCGATTTTTCATAAACTGAACTGACCAATTTAGTTTGCTCTTCTAAAACTTTAATTTGTACAGATTGTGCTTTGTTCATCGTAGACTCTTGGTCTGCATACATAGAATTTATTTTTTCCAGGTGATCTGCTGCCGAATTGATTTCTTTGTTATACTTACTTGTATTTGCAACAGAACCTGAGCTCTCCCCTATTTGTGCTGCTGCATCAGATAATTTATTCATGCTTGATGTTAGTTTATCAATCACATTTGCATCCAAATTTGATGCTGCTAACATTTCGTCTATTTTCTTAGTCAATAGTCCTTCAGGAGTTTGTTCAGATTTGTTATTTAATGAGGTCTTTTTACCTGACAACTCAGGATATACCAAAGCCCAATCTAACTCCTCTTTTGGTAAAGGTTCGAATGCAGATATAACAAATATAAAAGCCTCTGTACCTAATCCAACAATCAACATTAAACTAGCATAAGGCCAATGCATCAATTTGAATAAAGCTCCTAAGATTACAATTGCTCCACCTATTCCATAGGACATTGCCATAAATCTCTTAAAAAAATTTGATTTCATCTGTTTTAAAATTATGTGTTAAAATTTTGTTTAATAATCTAGTTTTCCCCAATTAAAATCACCTACGTAATCCTGTACAGTTCTAAATCCAATGTAACTTTTAACAGAATCTGCGTATTCATAATCTCTAGTGCTTACTTCTAAAAAATACGCGATATCCTTCCAGGAACCACCTCTAATCACCTTCTTTTTATTTGTTGGATCCTCAACATCACCATTCAAAGAACTTGTAACATACGAGGCAGAATTGTTGTATGAAGTTGAAGTCCATTCTGAAACATTTCCAGCCATATTATACAATCCATAATCATTGGCGTTAAAGGATCGGGCTTCAACCGTATACGTAAAACCATCTGCTGCAAAGTTGTTTTTTTTAGGCTTAAAGTTTGCTAGGTAATACCCTTCAATATCTATTAAATATGGACCTCCCCAAGGAAACTTACCATTTTCAATTCCACCTCGAGCCGCAAATTCCCATTCTGATTCTGTGGGTAACCTAAATTCTGGAACTCTTATTCTAGAGCCGGAGGCCTCTAAATAGTCATTTTTCTTTTTTGTCCTCCAATTGCAAAATGCTTTGGCTTGATTCCATGAAACCCCAACTACAGGATAATCTGCAAAAGCATCATGCCAGAAATAGTTTTGTACCATTGCATCATTTCGGGAATATTCAAAGTCTCTAGACCAAGCTGTTGTATCCGGATAAACTGTAATATCTACATCTGCATACTTGTTCTTTTGAGCTATATTTGATTGGTTTTGTTTTGTGTTTACTTGATATGCATAATTCAACCAAGTAACATCAAACAGTCTATCACCACCATTCTCTTCAGTAGGTAAGTAAAACTGATCCATCACTTCTGCATATTCTTCATCAGGATAATCCTCTGTATTCCAACACAATGGAATACTCCAGTTTAGAGAAGGGACCCCTTTGTAGTTTTGATTTAAAGTTCCGTTTTTTTTCAACATATAACTTTCATACGGATTGAGTTCTTGTATCTCCTCTTCACTTAATTCTGAATCCAGGTATTTGAAAGAAGCTATTCCAAACACATCTTCATCACCTGAAATTCCTTCAGCATAATTAGCCAATTCTGTTCTAACTATAGAATCTCTAACCCAATAAACAAACTCTTTGTATTCGCTATTGGTCACCTCGGTGTCATCCATAAAAAACTCTTTTACAGCGATGCTTCTTGGAGGAATCTCAAACGCTCCCCATCTATTTTCCTCAGTTTTACCCATCGTAAAAGTCCCTCCGGGTACTAGAACCATTCCGTAGGGCTGTTCTACCAACCAAGTGTTATCAGATTTAACTCCTATTAGTTCTCCACGATCCCCATAGCCACTGCAGCTAGTTAAAATAATGCATACTATAGAAAAGAACAGTAGTTTCTTCATATTATCTTCTTTGTGTCTTTTATAGAATTTCGTAAACATAGAAAAAAAAACTAAAAGAACAATGAAAGTATTTATCATATTTCCTGCCGCGGTTAGGTTATTTTTCTAATTACGTTGAACCATCTTTCAGGCACTTTTTGTTCGATTGTATTAAGGTAATCTTCATACGAACAAGGCACTAAAACATGCCTTTTATACTTAGATGGTGTTGGTATTTCTACCTGCATCCACCACCTTTGACTTTTGTCGCTTTGATAAAAACTAATCACCTCATTTTCAAACGGCACCAGGTATTTGGTATAGTTATCTTTTGACCCATAAGGATAATCGTTTGTGCGAAGACAATACCCTTCTATAAAATACCAAATAACTTGTGAAATCAACTTACTCGTTTGATGATTGACATCGAACAATTCATTGAATTCGTAAATTCCAAAAGAAGTCACCTTATCACTAATCCCGGCATATCTTGCAATCGTACACAATTTCTCCCCAAGTATTCCATTAGGATTTGAATTCCCATTTGCAGGAGCTTCACTTTGTCTGACAACTCCCATATCAATCGCCACAATATCAGCATCTCTCATAACGGGCTCAACGATAGAGTTATCTTTTAATACCCCAACTCTATAAGCCTCAAAATTCAACCCTTCAATCAATGTTATTTCTTCTTGGGAATTATAGAACGTTTGAAAACCTAAATTAGTATAATTGAACAAATTGCAAGGTTGTTCTAAAATAATTTTACTCAAATAAGAGCATGATGACAACTCATCGTTTATTTTACCGAAATTAAATTTTGGACTTGCTACAGCTAGATTTACGAACTGATCCAAACGACCATATCCTCTGTAATTTGCATACACTAGATCTTGTCCTCCGCCTATGATAATTGGCAATATTTCCTTTTTCAATAAATAACCAACTACTTCTTGTACAGCGAAGTAGGTGTCTTTTATGTTATTCCCAGGCTCTATCGTTCCTAGGTCTGCGATTGAAACTTTCCAGTTGCCACTATACAGTTTATAAAACTCCTTTCGAATGGAAGCTCCTCCGATACCCGTACCTTCATTTCCTATTGCTCCTCTTCCTTCTTTAACATCAAAAAAAGCAAGTCGTACACCTTCCAAAACAGGAAACCCTTTTTCTTGAGTGTTCATGACGACTTGATTTCCCAGTAACTCTTCATGATCCTCAAAATCAAAAAGTGTTTCATCAACTACTGGAGAAAAAAAATGATCAATCATGATTTAGAAACTATTACTTTTTCTTAATTGCTTTTTTAGCTGTCTTTTTTTTTACTGGTGTTTTTTTGACTGCTTTTTTTTTGGCAGGGGCTTTCTTAACTTTTCTTTTTGGCGCATTTTTCTCTATCAACTCTTTCACATCTGCTAATGATAAGGCCGCAGCATCTATTGTCTTTGCCAACTCAATTTTCGTCTTTCCTTTGATAATGTTGTGCCTACCCCATCGCGCTTTTTCAACCCTAATTCCTTCTTCCTCCCAATGGTGCACAACTTTATCTATTTCTTTCTGCTTCTTTGCCTCAATTAACTCAACAATATCATCATTTGACAAATCATCAAAATCATATTTTTTATTTACGTTGATAAACATGCCGTTCCACTTGATAAATGGTCCAAAACGACCTACTCCTTTTTGCACAGGTAGGCTTTCATATTGAGCAATAGGAGCATCTGCTTTTATTTTAGCTTCTATCAACTCTACCGCTCTATCAAAATCTACTGACATTGGATCTTCCCCTTTCTCTAAGGACACATACATAGTTCCATATTTGATATATGGACCAAAACGACCATTAGAGACGATGGCTTCTTCCTGTTTATATTCTCCTAAATTTTTGGGTAACAAAAATAAACCTAAAACATCTTCTAGAGAAACAGTCCCTAAATTTTGCTCCTTCAATAAACTCGCAAACTGTTTTTCTTCTTCTTCTGGATCTCCAATTTGAGCCAAAGGCCCAAATTTACCAAGACGAACCAGTACTGTTTTTCCAGATTCCGGATGCTTTCCTAGTATACGTTCTCCACTTTCTCGTTGCGCATTTTCTGCAACATCCTTCACGTTGTCATGAAACCCTTGATAGAAATCTTTAATCATCCCTATCCACTCTTCATTTCCTTCTGCAATCTCATCAAAATGAGCCTCTACTTTTGCTGTAAAACCGTAGTCTAAAATCTTATCGAAATGTGCAACTAAAAAATCATTTACAATATTCCCAATATCAGTTGGGACTAATTTGCCTTTATCAGACCCTACTTTTTCCGTTAAGGTTTTTAGTTCGACTTTACCTCTTTTTAAAACAAACTGCTCATAAGATCTCTCTACTCCTTCTACCACACCTTTTTCTACATAACCCCTACGCAAAACTGTTGAAATAGTAGGTGCATAAGTAGAAGGACGACCTATCCCCAACTCTTCTAGTCGCTTTACCAAAGAAGCCTCAGTAAAACGGTAAGGAGCTTTCGTAAATCTTTGAGTCGCCGTTATATATTCGTGTTCCAAAACATCTCCAACAGTTAAATGTGGCAACATTCCTTCTTGCTCCTCATCCTCATTGTCATTCCCTTCGAGATATACTTTCAAAAAACCTTCAAATTTAATCATCTCACCATTTGCAGTAAAAACCTTGGTGTTTTGATCATTCTCTATCTTCACATTGGTACGCTCCAATTGAGCATCGCTCATTTGCGAAGCTAATGTTCTTTTCCATATCAAATCATACAATCTGTTTTGATCATACTCCTGATTGATTCCATGCCTAGTCATGTCTGTAGGACGAATGGCTTCATGCGCCTCTTGTGCTCCTTTTGACTTTGTATTGTAATTTCTAGGTTTACTAAATTCTGCTCCATAAGAAGCTGTGATTTCTTCTGCTGCAGCTTTTTTAGCTTCTTGAGACAAGTTCACACTATCAGTTCTCATGTACGTGATTATTCCTGACTCATACAAGCGCTGAGCTACTGTCATTGTTTTTGATACTGAAAAGCCTAATTTTCTGGAAGCTTCCTGTTGTAGTGTTGAGGTTGTAAATGGAGCCGCTGGAGATTTTTTTGCAGGTTTGGTCGTCAAATCAGCTATTTTAAACTCTGCTCCGATACACTCTTTTAAAAAAACTTCAGCTTTCTCTTTACTATTGAAAGCCTTTGGTAATGTAGCCTTGAATTTTTTCCCTTCATCATTATAGAATTCTGCAACTACTTTATAATTGATTTCACTTTTAAATTCTAGGATACTTCGCTCTTTTTCTACAATTAAGCGTACTGCTACCGACTGTACTCTACCAGCAGACAATCCTGCTTTCACCTTTCTCCATAGGACAGGAGACAATTCATATCCAACAATTCGATCTAAAACCCTACGAGCTTGTTGCGCATCTACTAAGTTGTAATTTATAGTTCGGGGATTATCAACAGCTTTTAAAATTGCTGACTTGGTGATTTCATGAAAAACAATACGCTTGGTATTTGTATCTGTCAAGTTTAACTGCTCTTTCAAATGCCATGCAATCGCCTCACCCTCTCGATCCTCGTCACTTGCTAACCAAACAGTATCTGCTTTTTTTGCTAAAGACTTTAGTTTCTTGACAACTGATTTTTTATCCTCTGACACCAAATACGTGGGCAAAAAATCACCGTCAACATCAATTCCTAATCCGTTTGAAGGCAGATCTGAAATATGTCCAAAACTTGATTCTACTTGAAAATCTTTACCTAAAAACTTCTCTATTGTCTTAGCCTTTGCTGGTGACTCAACGATTACAAGATTACTTGCCATATGATAATTTCTTCCTTTTTAATACTCTATTTTAAAACAAAAGTAGGTAGAAAAATTAAAACTGAGGTTTTTTATCTAAACTTTAAAAAAGATTTTTCGAACGTTTCCGTTTTTTTATTTGTCCTATTACAACAGTACTAACTTCTCCTTTTTTGGCTATTTTTTACAATTTACCATTAACGAATTTTAGCCTATTCTTATCTGATGACGAATATCAATCTCTTGATTGTAACTTAGAAAAGCATTAGGTTCAAAAAACACTTACAACTTGCTAGTTAACCCTACAAAACTTATCAGAAGACGTTAAAACTGGACTTTACCTATTGGAAAATTAATTAACCACACATATTATGACATATTGTCACTAATTAAAGTATTTATTGTAAATTTGTACTCTCAGAAAACAACAAGAAATGAGTAAAATTAAAACAGAGGATAAGGTTATTGATGCAAATAAGCAAGGACATCCTCTTTCTACTGAATTTAAGAAGGGCAACTCAAAAAAACTATATATAGAAAGTTATGGATGCCAAATGAATATGAACGATAGTGAAATTGTTGCTTCCATTCTATCTGAAACAGGATACAATACCACAATCCATTTAGAAGAAGCAGACTTAGTCATGGTCAACACTTGTTCTATCCGCGAAAAAGCGGAACAAACCATTCGTAAACGTTTGCAAAAATATAATGCCATCAAAAAAATCAACCCCAACATGAAAGTTGGGGTACTTGGATGTATGGCTGAGCGCCTAAAATCTAAATTTTTAGAAGAAGAAAAAATTGTAGATTTAGTTGTAGGACCTGACGCTTACAGAGATTTACCCAATCTCCTAGAAGAAGTCAATGAGGGAAGGAATGCAGTAAACGTAATCTTATCAAAAGAAGAAACATATGCTGATGTTTCTCCAGTTCGATTAAATTCAAATGGAGTCTCTGCTTTTGTGACCATCACTAGAGGCTGTGACAATATGTGTACTTTCTGTGTTGTTCCCTTTACACGTGGACGAGAACGAAGCAGAGACCCACAAAGTATTGTTTCTGAAATAAGAGATCTACAAAACAAAGGATACAAAGAAGTAACGCTTTTAGGTCAAAATGTTGATAGCTATCTTTGGTATGGAGGAGGACTTAAAAAAGACTTTGATAAGGCTAGTGAAATTGCTCAAGCTACAGCTGTTGGATTTGCTGATTTGTTAAAAATGGTTGCTGATAATTTCCCTGAAATGTGGATTCGATTTTTCACAAATAATCCACAAGACATGGACATCAATGTACTTCACAACATGGTGAAATATCCTAATATCTGTAGATATCTTCACTTGCCTGTTCAATCTGGAAGCACTTCTGTACTAGAAAGAATGAACCGTCAGCACACGCGAGAAGAATATATGGAGTTGATCGATAACATCAAAGAGCTATTGCCTGATTGCGCTATCTCTCAGGACATGATTATTGGTTTTTGTGGAGAAACTGAAGATGAACATAAAGACACACTCTCTTTAATGAAATATGTAAATTATGACTACGGATTTATGTTTTCATACTCTGAAAGACCGGGTACACTTGCAGAAAAAAGATTTCCAGATGATGTGCCTGAAAAAACAAAAAAGAGACGTTTACAAGAAGTCATCGAACTACAAAGGAAAATGAGTCTTAACAACACCGAAGCTTATCTTGGTAAAACAGTGGTCGCTTTAATTGAGGGCAACTCAAAAAAATCAGACCAATATTGGATGGCTAGAAATTCTCAAAATTATGCAATTGTTTTTCCTAAAGGAGAAAATCAAAAACCTGGCGACTTCGTCAAAGTAAATATTACAGACTGTACCTCAGCTACTTTGCTGGGAAAATACGTTAGCCACTCGTAAAACAACATCAAAATATGGAGTCTCTACAAGTCATTAAACAACGTTTTGGAATTATAGGAAACGACTTACAACTCAATAGATCAATAGATAAAGCTACACGGGTAGCTCCAACAGATATTTCTGTTTTAGTCGCAGGAGAAAGTGGGGTTGGTAAAGAAAGTATTCCTAAAATCATTCATCAATTGTCTCAAAGGAAGCACAATAATTATATTGCCGTAAACTGCGGAGCTATTCCAGAAGGGACCATTGACAGCGAACTTTTTGGGCATGAAAAAGGAGCTTTCACGGGAGCGATGAATACACGTAAAGGCTATTTTGAGGTTGCAAATGGTGGGACCATATTTTTAGACGAAGTCGGAGAACTCCCTTTAACCACGCAAGTACGATTGCTTCGCGTACTAGAGAATGGAGAATTTATAAAAGTTGGCTCTTCAGAAGTGCAAAAAACAAATGTAAGAATTGTTGCCGCAAGTAATGTTAAAATGATGGAAGCCATCAAGAAAGGAAAATTTAGAGAAGATCTATATTATAGATTAAGTACAATTGAAATTGAACTGCCACCTTTAAGAAACAGAAACGAAGACATCCACTTGTTATTTAGAAAATTTGCTTCTGACTTTGCTCAGAAATATAAAATGCCAACCGTTAGACTCACTGAAGATGCCATTGACTTACTTCTTCGCTATCATTTCCCCGGAAATATTCGTCAACTTAGGAACATTGCCGAACAAATCTCCGTGATTGAAGAAAACAGGAGTATTGATGCTAACAAACTAAAAATGTATTTACCACAATTAAGTTCCTCATCTTTACCAATGATCATTGAGAACAATAGCTCTTTCGAAGAGGAAAAATCTGGTCTCTTAAAAATGATTTACGATTTAAAAGCTGAATTAAATGACCTAAAAAAGGTAACTTTGAATCTCATGAATGGTAGCAAGGCAAGCGAAACAGAGGCATTCTTAGGAGCTTCTCAAACCAAAACCTTGGCTCCTTCAAGTCAAAACACCAATTTGATTTCATACCAAAATAAAAAAAACATTACGGAGGATGCGTCAACAGAGGAGTATTACAACATTGAAACTGTAGAAGAAGATGAAAACCTATCTTTACAAGATAAAGAAATTGAAATGATTAAAAAATCTTTGGAACGCAACAGTAACAAACGTAAGTTAGCAGCCAAAGAATTGGGAATCTCAGAAAGAACACTGTATAGAAAAATTAAACAATATAATTTGTAGTTGTTATGCCGACCAAAAACTTACCAAAACTTATCATATTCACATCACTGTTTACCCTAATTAGCTGTGGGATATATAGTTTTACCGGAGGAGACACTGGTAATGCCAAAACGATTCAAGTTGATTTTTTTAACAACAATGCAGACCTGGTAGAACCCAGTCTTAGTCAATCTTTCACTTTAGCGCTTCAAGATTTTTTTATCACACAAACAAACTTAGACTTGATTAAATCTAATGGAGATTTACAGTTTGAAGGTGAAATTACTAGGTACACAATCACTCCTATGACAGCCACGGCTGATCAAACAGCCGCACAAAATAGATTGACACTTCAGGTCAATGTTCGTTTCTACAACCGAACAGATGAAAAGAAAAATTTTGAAAAGAAATTTAGCCATTTTTATGACTATGATGCGAATACTATTCTTCAAGGAAGTTCGTTAGACACCGCTTTTGAAGAAATTTTTGAAAGAATAACTCAAAATATTTTTAATGCATCCGTTGCCAACTGGTAAATTATGTTAGAATTTATAAAAGCAATACAAAACAATTCTAAAACTTCTCTAAGCCTAGAGATGCTTGAAGAAACTGCAAATTTTTTCCCGTACTTTCAACTAAACAAAACACTTTTACTGAAAAAGTATGACCAACTTGAGCACTTCAAATATAACAATACCCTAAAAAATGTAGCTGCCCATACCGTCAATAGAGAGGTGCTATTTAATTATATCACTCAGAATAGCGAAACCTTTTATGCTGCTAAGGATTCCAATAAAAAATTTATCTTAGAGGAAACAAAAGAAAGCAAACTTCTTGAAGAAGATTTTAAAAAGCCTTTTGCATTTACACAAACTGAAAAACATAGTTTCAATCAATGGTTACAGCTCTCAAATCCTACCGCAATAAAACGAGTCGAAACAAAAGAAAAGATTGATCATAACAAACTGAAAATCATCAACAAGTTCATCAGCAACAATCCAAAAATAAAACCCTTAAAAAAAAATACTACTGTTGACACGTCAGATGCACTAAACAAAGAAGTGGGGCTTTCCAATGAATTAATGACAGAAACTTTGGCAAAAGTTTACATCGCTCAAAAAAAATACGAAAACGCAATTAGGGCATACAAGATTTTAAGTTTGAAATATCCAGAAAAAAGTAGTTTATTTGCAGACCAAATACAAAGAATAAAAATATTACAAAACCATAAGTTATGACCTACAACGCTTTATTGATACTCATCATGGTAGTTGCCGTGCTACTGATCTTAATTGTATTAGTCCAAAACCCAAAAGGAGGTGGATTATCATCTTCTCTAACAGGAGGTTCTGGGGGTACCATTGGTGGTGTTCAAAGCACTAATAATTTTTTAGACAAAGCAACTTGGACACTAGCCATTGTTTTGATGTCATTAATCTTAATCTCCAGCCTTGCTATTCCTAGAGGTGAATCAAGTAAATCAGAATTACAAAACACCATACAACAAAGAGAAGAACTAGCTCCCGAGGAAAATGAAGCTGCTGATATTGAAGATATTATCAACAACAATCCTACTGAGAAAACAACAAAGGAATAGCTATTGATATTCATAAAAAAATGTCATCATGTCACAGCATGGTGACATTTTTTTTTACACTCATGTCATTTATGATTTGGCATGCTTTTCGATTAGAACAAATTAATTAACAAAAACAGAAATAAGATGAGCATAAACATTAAACCATTAGCCGACAGAGTTTTGGTAGAGCCAGCTCCGGCAGAAACAACAACAGCTTCTGGATTAATTATTCCAGATTCCGCAAAAGAAAAACCATTAACAGGTACTGTAGTTGCCGTAGGAAAGGGAACTAAAGACGAACCTATTACTGTAAAAGTAGGAGATACTATTTTGTATGGTAAGTATGCTGGAACGGAACTAGCCTTTGAAGGGAATGATTATTTAATCATGAGAGAGAGTGATATTTTTGCAATTATTTAAAATCTCAAATGGCAAAAGCCATAAACTCACTTCATAAAATATAAATTAATTAAAAATCAACTATTGGCTTTAGCGGGTAGTAAAACTAAAACAACATATTATGGCAAAGGATATTATTTTTGATATCGAAGCACGCGATGGGTTAAAACGTGGAGTAGATGCATTAGCAAATGCAGTAAAAGTGACCTTAGGACCAAAAGGACGTAACGTAGTTATTGGTAAAGCTTTTGGAGGACCACACATCACCAAAGATGGAGTGTCAGTTGCAAAAGAAATAGAACTATCTGACCCTTTAGAAAATATGGGGGCTCAAATGGTAAAAGAAGTTGCTTCTAAAACGAATGATTTAGCAGGTGATGGTACTACTACTGCAACTGTTTTAGCGCAATCTATCGTTCAAGAAGGATTAAAAAATGTAGCCGCTGGTGCAAACCCGTTAGACTTGAAAAAAGGGATTGACAAAGCAGTGACTGCTATTGTAGAAGGACTGGCTAAACAATCCAAAGAAGTTGGATCTGAATCTAGCCAAATTCAACAAGTAGCTGCAATCTCTGCAAACAATGATAATTCTATTGGAGATTTGATCGCCGAGGCTTTTGGAAAAGTTGGTAAAGAAGGAGTTATTACTGTCGAAGAAGCTAAAGGTACTGAGACTTATGTTGACATTGTTGAAGGTATGCAATTTGACCGAGGATACTTATCTCCTTACTTTGTGACCAATTCAGAAAAAATGTTGGCCGAATTGGAAAATCCTTATATCTTATTGTATGATAAAAAAATATCCAATCTTAAGGAACTATTACCTGTTTTAGAACCTATATCTCAAAGTGGAAAACCCTTACTTATCATTGCTGAAGATGTAGATGGAGAAGCCTTAGCTACCCTTGTAATGAATAAACTACGTGGTGCATTAAAAATAGCAGCAGTAAAAGCTCCTGGTTTTGGAGATAGACGCAAAGCGATGTTAGAAGATATTGCTATCTTAACAGGAGGTACTGTGATTTCCGAAGAAATGGGATTAACTTTAGAAAACACAACATTAGAAGCTTTGGGAACTGCTGAAAATATCAGTATCGATAAAGACAATACAACTATTGTAAATGGAGCAGGATCTTCTGATGCTATCCAAGCAAGAGTTAACCAAATTAAAGCTCAGATAGAAACCACTACCTCAGACTATGACAAAGAAAAACTTCAAGAACGTTTGGCTAAACTAGCCGGTGGAGTTGCTGTACTATATGTTGGTGCTGCCTCTGAAGTAGAAATGAAAGAGAAAAAAGATAGAGTTGATGATGCTTTGCACGCGACTAGGGCTGCTGTAGAAGAAGGAATTGTTGCTGGAGGAGGAGTTGCTCTTGTAAGAGCAAAAACTGTCTTAGGAACCATCGAAACTGAAAATAGTGATGAAAAAACCGGTGTTGCTATTGTAAACAGAGCCATTGAAGAACCTCTAAGACAAATTGTAAGCAATGCAGGAGGTGAAGGATCTGTGGTCGTTGCCAAAGTGATTGAAGGCACAGGAGATTATGGTTACAATGCTAAAACCGAAGAATATGTTCAAATGTTTGCGGCAGGAATCATTGACCCTACAAAAGTAACTCGTGTTGCTTTAGAAAACGCAGCTTCTGTTTCGGGAATGATTTTGACAACTGCTTGTACACTGATAGATATCCCGGAAGAAACTCCAGCGATGCCTCCTATGGGTGGTGGTGGAATGCCCGGAATGATGTAAAAAAAACATCCCCACATAAAAAACCCAATTCTACATGAATTGGGTTTTTTTGTTTTATTTAAAAAGAATTATTCTTCAATTTTCGAATAAATGACTTCTAATTTGGGTGATTTATCGCTATCATTCAACAGTAAAGCTCCATTCGGCACAGAAGAAGAAAGAACAATCCCCGTTTGCTCTGAAGGCTCTCTTGCTTTTATTCTTAACGTTACGATATCACCATCAGCCAAAACTTCGTTAATAAAATTTGTCACATAAAATTCGATATATGGATGAATTTGATTTTCTGTATCTTCATAAGTAAGAACTCCATTGACTTGACCGACACCTAGTTCTTCGTAGTCTTGTAAAGCTAATAACGAACCATCCTCTTTGATTCCATACATATAAAAATCACTAAGGGTTTGACTGTCAATATCGTCTAAATATATTTTAATTTTAGCTTGATTGATCATCCAATTTTCTTCTTGAAAAACTGTACTATTTTCAGTGATAAAATGAGAAATGTCTACAGACGTTTCGTAACCTCCAGCCCCTTGAACATATGTTTTGTTAAGCGCTTCACTGTTCAAATGATTGTGCTCGTACAAACCATAAACTGCCCCTTGAAAATTAAAATCTAATTCTTTTGGGTTTATCAAGATGGCATCACTGGTTGTGGTTGTATTCACGTAACTAACTTTTAACGTTGCATCAGAAAGGTTTAAAGGCAACATAAATCCCGAACCATTTTTTTCTGCAGTTATTTTTAACCCTTTAAAAAAGCCAATAAAATCTTCGCTATTATCTATACTTAAAGTATCTAACTCATTTAATCTGTTCTCAAAATAAACACTATCCAAATTAATTTTCAAAGAATACTCTAAACTATCTGCAGTCGTATAAGAAGACTTAACCGTATAATTTGTGGATCCTAGAATTGTTTCCTCTCCTAAATCTTCTTTGGTTCCTGCATTATTTTTACCATTTGAGTAATATACCCTGGTTTTAGCATCTTCATTTCTTTGTTCTAAATAAGTTGTGAAGGTGGATACAGTTATATCAATAGAAGAAGAAATATCTCCGACTATATTGTCTATTGTAAATTCATCTGTTACCTCAAGATTTGGAACAAAGGACAACGGAAACTCTAATACTGCATTGACCTCACTTGATACTGTTATGGCATTTAAGGTGTCGTTTGAAGTTCTATTTACAGGATAGTTTTCCGACACCAATTGACTCACTATGGAAGCTTCTAAAGCCCCAAGTTTTGGGTCTGTAAATGTTCCTAAGAGATAAGTAGATAAAGAACTTGTTCTTACCGTATCTATTTCAACTGTCTCTAATACAGGGTCAACATATACTGTATCAATAACAAAATTATCATTGTAAACCAACCCACTTGTTGTGGTTACAATTTCATTTGTACAACTCATAAAAAAAACCATAGTAGCCAGAACTGTTATGGTTTTGTAATATTCTTTGTTCAAAAATCTCATATATAGCTTTTAGTTTAAAACTTTTTCAGAATAAAATTCTAAATATGCTTCAGCAAAGGTATCCTCTGTTTGGTAATCTAAGAATGGTTTCTCAAGATCTTCCAGGTAATCTTCAAGATCATCACTCACAAATTTACTTGCTTTAATCACCGCATCTGAATGATCAATGGCACTTTTGAGAAGATTTGAAAACGTTGGATTTTCTAAGCTCTTTGCTTTTTCCTCAGAAATTTCATCAAAACGAATTTTTTCAGCAAGACCTTTGTCAAGGGCGCCTTCAAATTCATTGTCATAGACAGAAACAACAATTTTGGTATTTGCAAACAAAGCATCGTCTTTATAATACTCCTTCAAGTAGAGTGGCAATAAACATGCCATCCAACCATGAACGTGAATAATATCTGGCGCCCAGTTTAATTTCTTTACTGTCTCAACTACCCCTTTTGCGAAAAAGATAGCTCTTTCATCATTGTCAGGAAAAAGATTATCATCTTCATCTAGGAAGGTGGCTTTCCTCTTAAAATATTCTTCATTGTCAATGAAATAAACTTGCATTCTTTCTTTAGGAATAGAAGCAACCTTTATAATCAAAGGCATATCAATATCATTCACAATTAAATTCATACCTGAAAGTCTAATGACCTCATGTAATTGGTGTCTCCTTTCATTAATCAAACCAAACCTTGGCATAAAAATTCTTGTCTGAACCCCCTTGTGATGGGCTTTTTTAGCTGACTCGAAAGACATTTCTGACATTTCTGTTAAGGGTGTATAAGGTGTTACCTCACTCGAAACATACAATACTCTCTTGTTCTTCATAAATCTTTCAATTATTGAATATAATTTTGCAAAAATACGAAAAAATACCTAACATATTGGTATTTATACTAAGTTTGCATTCGCCTAAAAGCAATTGTAACGAATGAAAGTCTTCTCTACTAAAGAATTAGCTAGTTCTCATCTTAGAAACCTCAAGTCCAGAGGCTTTACCATAGGATTAGTACCCACAATGGGTGCTTTGCATAAAGGGCACTTGTCTCTTATTGAGAAAGCAAAAAAAGACCATGATATTGTTGTGGTCAGTATTTTTGTAAACCCTACCCAATTTGACAATGCTGAGGATCTTAAAAAATACCCTAGAACGCTAGAGGAAGATCTTGAAAAATTAAAAAGAATAGATTGTGACTTAGTCTTTACTCCAACTTCCGAAGAAATGTACTCCAAAGAAGAAGCTGCCGAAATGTTTGACTTTGAAGAACTTGACAAAGAAATGGAAGGTAAATATAGAGACAATCACTTTAATGGAGTTGGAACTATAGTCAAGAAACTTTTTGAGGTGATTCAACCAAATAGCGCTTTTTTTGGTGAGAAAGATTTCCAGCAATTACAAATCATCAAAACATTAGTAAACATTACTAAACAACCCGTAAACATTGTTGGCTGCCCAATACACAGAGAAGAAGACGGGTTAGCGGGTAGTTCTAGAAATAGACGCCTAACCATAGAGCAAAGAAAAAGTGCTCCCTTCATTTACAAAACTATTGCCGTTGCAAGAGAAATGAAAGAAGGACATAGTAGTCCTCAAGAAATTAACCACTGGGTAGAAAACCAATTTAAAAACCACCCACACTTAGTTTTAGAATATTTTACAATCGCAAAAGAAAAGAACCTCAAGACGACTAGTTGTTTTCTTCCAAAAGAGCAATATCGAGCATTTATTGCGGTATTTGCAGGAGAAACAAGACTGATAGATAATATCGCTCTTTAGGGTAAAAACAGAAAAGTTTTACCCTAAATTCAGATATAAATAATTATTTTTACCGCATGCAAATTGAAGTAGTAAAATCCAAAATACACAGAGTAAAAGTTACCGGAGCTGATTTAAATTATATTGGTAGCATCACTATTGATAAAGCTTTGATGGAAGCAGCCAACATGATTGAAGGTGAAAAAGTGTCCATCGTAAACATCAACAACGGTGAACGCCTAGAGACATATATCATTCCTGGAGAAAGAAATAGTGGTGAAATCACGTTAAACGGACCTGCAGCAAGACGTGTTGCTCCAGGTGATATTATCATTATTATTTCCTACGGACTTATGGGATTTGAAGAAGCAAAGCAATTTAGTCCGGCTATTGTATTTCCTGACGAAAACACCAATACACTTACCTAATCTTGAAACAGAACACCAAAAAAAAACTAAAAACAATATTACCCCTTTTACTGGGTGCTTTTTTAATTTGGTTGTCACTTTCAAAATTCACTACAGAAGAATTAAATGAAATCCAGAACTCCTTCTACAACGCCAATTACTGGTGGATTGGATGCTCTTTGTGCTTAGCTTTCTTAAGTCATCTTTGCAGAGCGTATCGTTGGAAATTTATGTTAAACCCTTTAGGATATCAAACCAAATTAAAAAACAACATCATGGCTGTTTTTGTCGCTTATTTGGTCAACTTAGGAATCCCCAGAGCAGGAGAATTTAGCCGCGCAGCTATTATAAATCAATATGAAGGGATTCCTTTTGACAAAACATTTGGAACTATTGTTGCCGAAAGATTAGCAGATATGTTGGTCTACTTTTTTTTAATTGCACTTGCTTTTTTTGCTCAGTATGATTTGATCAAAAACATAATCATAGCTAAAATCCCACACAATCCTATTTTAATCGGTTTTGTTGTACTCGTGTTTCCTACAGGATTCTACTTACTATTTATTTCAATTCAGAAATCAAAATACCCTGTTTTCATAAAAGTAAGAACCTTTTTATTAGGGTTGGTAGAGGGCGTAAAAACTATTTATAGTATGGAAAAAAAATGGAGCTATCTTTTCTATACGTTTTCAATCTGGACACTTTATGTATTGATGTTATACGTAGTGGTGTTTGCTTTTCCAGAAACAAGTCACTTGGGATTAGACGCCATTCTCATCTGCTTTATCATGGGAACTTTCAGCTTTGCCACCACAAGTGGAGGTATCGGTGCGTATCCTTTTGTTATACAGCAAGCCTTACTGCTCTACGCCATACCTGAAACTGTTGGCGCTAGCTTTGGATGGATTGCATGGACCTCACAAACCATTTTAATCATAGTTTTTGGTGGGCTCTCATTTTTATTATTACCTATTCTAAACAATACAAGTCATCAATCCTAATAATCTTTGATTTTTATTACATTTACGGCAATGGCCCATTTTAAAACGTTTCATCATGGCAAAAACTAAAACAACATATTTCTGTCAGAATTGTGGCGCCCAACATGCGAAATGGATGGGACAGTGTAGTACCTGTAAAGAATGGAACACAATTGTAGAGGAAATTATTACCAAAGAAGAAAAATCAGACTGGAAAATAGACAAATCTCCTCGAAAAGCAAATACTGCACTCAAAGTAAAGGATATAGAAATTCAAGATCAAATCAGATACAATGCTGTCAGCACTGAACTTAACAATGTCTTGGGAGGTGGAATTGTTCCGGGTTCAATTATTTTATTGGGTGGAGAGCCAGGAATTGGAAAATCTACACTTATGCTCCAAGTTGCTCTGAGCATGAAACACAAAGTTCTGTATGTGTCTGGAGAAGAAAGTCAAACACAAATTAAATTAAGAGCTGAACGGGTTCAAAACTTGAATGAAGATTGTTTGATCTTAACTGAGACCAACACCCAAAAAATATTTAAGTCTATACAAATAGAAGAACCCGAAATAATGGTTATCGATTCTATTCAAACCTTACACACAGACTATGTAGAGAGCTCAGCTGGATCAATTAGTCAGATCAAAGAAACGACAACCGAATTGATAAAATTTGCCAAAGAGACCGGTATCCCTGTCTTAGTGATTGGTCATATCAACAAAGAGGGAAGCATTGCTGGTCCTAAAATCTTAGAACACATGGTAGATGTCGTTTTGCAATTTGAAGGAGATAGAAATCACTCTTATAGAATTCTAAGAGCTTTAAAAAACAGATTCGGTTCCACACAGGAGTTGGGTATATTTGAAATGCGAAGTGGTGGTTTGCGAGAAGTAAAAAATCCATCAGAAATTTTGATCTCAAAAAAAGAGGGTGATTTGAGTGGTACTGCTATTGCCGCCACTCTAGAAGGAATGAGACCCTTGATGATTGAAGTCCAAGCGTTGGTAAGCACTGCTGTTTATGGAACTCCTCAGCGCTCCGCAACTGGCTATCATCTTAAACGCCTAAACATGATTTTGGCTGTCTTGGAAAAAAGAGCTGGTTTTAGACTGGGAGCAAAAGATGTTTTTTTAAACATTACTGGTGGGATTTCTGTAGACGACCCTGCTATTGATTTGGCTGTTATTGTTGCCGTTTTATCGAGCAACGAAGACGAGCCCATTCCTCAAAACTATGCTTTTGCTGCCGAAGTAGGTTTGGCAGGAGAAATAAGACCTATCAACAAAGTAGAACAGAGAATTAGTGAAGCCGAAAAACTAGGTTTTGAAAAAATATTTGTTTCTAAATTCTGTAAAGTCTCCCAAAAAGAAAGTCATATTGAGATTGTTAAAACTTCTAAAATTGAGGACTTGATTGATCTTCTATTCTAACTTTTACCCTTTTAATGTAAAAACCCAACAGATAAACTATTGGGCTTTATTTAAAAAATCTTTAACAATCTTAAACTAGAGGAAATCTTGTCATGTCTTCTGGTTGAGCTACACCAATCATCTTTAAAATTGTTGGTGCTACATCTCCCAACACACCATCTTTAATTTCCTTGATGCTTTCATCTATCAATATCATTGGAACTGGGTTCGTAGTATGTGCCGTATTTGGTGACCCATCAGGATTCATCATCACTTCACAATTACCGTGATCTGCAATGACCAAGGTAGAATAGCCGTTCTCTAAACCTGTTTCAATCACTGCTTTTGCACAATCATCTACAGCCTCACAAGCTTTAATAGCAGCATCCATAATTCCCGTATGTCCTACCATATCACCATTGGCAAAATTCAAACACACAAAATCAGCTTCACCTATCTTTAAATCTTCACAAAGTGCATCTTTTAATTCATAAGCACTCATTTCCGGTTTTAAATCATACGTCGCTACTTTTGGTGAGTTTCTTAATATCCGAGATTCTCCCTCAAATGGATCTTCTTGACCTCCAGAGAAAAAGAAAGTCACGTGAGGATATTTTTCTGTTTCTGCAATTCGAATTTGTTTTTTTCCAGCATTAGACAGTACTTCTCCTATCGTGTTTTTAATGTTATCGTTGTTATAGATAACATTGATTCCTTTAAAGGTCTCATCATACAAGGTAATTGTTGTGTAATACAAATCTAATTTTTTAGTTTGATGATCCTCGAAGTCATTTTGAGATAACATATTGGTTAACTCTCTACCTCTATCAGTTCTGTAATTAAAAAACAATACCACATCTCCTTTCTCAATTTTTGTCTTTGGAGTTCCATCAGCATTGGTCATGATTACAGGTTCTAAAAACTCATCCGTAATTCCGGCAGCATAATTATCCTGTAATGACGCAGTCGCATCTTGAGACATCACTCCTTTTGCATTGACTACTGCATGATAAGCCTTGGCAACTCGCTCCCAACGATTATCTCTATCCATAGCAAAATAACGACCTGTCATAGAAGCCAATTCCCCGGTAGTGGATGCCATATATTGTTCTATTTCATTGATGAAAGAAACTCCAGATTTCGGATCAGTATCTCGCCCATCGGTAAACGCATGTAAAAACAAATTTTCTACTTCATTCTCTTTGGCTACATCTAGCAATCCTTTGATATGATCTATGTGTGCATGTATTCCTCCATTGGAAACCAACCCTAATAGGTGTACTTTTTTATTGTTTTCTTTTGCATACTTATAGGTGTCAATTAAAACTTTTTCTTGACCCAAAGTTTTATCTCTAACCGCCATATTAATCTTAGTTAAGTTCTGATAAACAATTCTACCAGCACCTAAGTTCATGTGTCCAACTTCAGAATTTCCCATTTGCCCATCAGGTAAACCTACATATTCTCCATCTGTACGTAAAGTAGCATTTGGATATTTGTGATATAAAGAATCAATATAAGACGTGTTTGCATTAAAAACTGCAGATACTTTTGGATCTTGAGTAACTCCCCATCCATCAAGAATCATTAAGATAACTTTTTTGTTCATTGTCGTTGAATTATAATTCTGGTAACAAATATAGTGAGATGCATCAATTAACTCTTAACAAATGACAAATAAACAAAGAAAAGGTTTTCGCAAGTAGTACATGGTATTGATCTTAAATTGACATCGAACTAAACCCTTACAGTCTCTCTTAAGAAACTTGACCATCTGACAAACTTCGGGCTTGAGAACCTCCAAGTTTCGCTCCTATCTAAGGCAATCATTGTAGATAGTTGATCAGTGGTCACGCATCGTTACAAGAAAAACAAAACCTGCATGGTAATCTTTATGTTCTCTGATGATGTTAATTCTACCTGGCGAACAAGTCAATACTGGTTTTTAAGAAAAGTTTTCAGAAAATATTCTTATTTCTTTATGAATCCATTTGGCATCCATAGCTGTGCTTGTTCATCTATTTCTTATTTAAACTCACGCGCCAATTTATGGTGTAATTCTCTTTTGGCTTGAGTTCTCTCAATCCTATTTTATTGTTGAAACTGTCTGAAACCCCCGTGACTGGTTCTAATGCAATTGTGTTTTTTTTGGTAGGTGTATAGATTTGAAAATAATTATCTTGACCCGAAGTACTTAGGGTCATTTTATATTTAGGGGTTTCAAATAAAACACTACTATCTGATAGAGCATAACAATGATCTAACATTTTGTCATTAATTTCAAAAGGCATTTCTAATTGACTTCTTATGTGTCCTTTTGTAATCATTCTTTCATCAAACTGATACTCATTTGTTGCCTTAAACTCTAATCGACTATTGTACAAATCATCACTCAAAAAGTAAGGGTGCCAACCCAAAGTAAAAGGAAATGTTTGAGTATCTACATTTTCCACCTTTACTTTGACTTCAAGACTGTTCGGCGTCAAAACATAAGTTACTTCTAGAGCAAAAAGATAAGGAAATGCGTTGATTATAGAAGTAGGTGAATAAGAAAGAGTAACAGAAGCCTGATCGTTGGAAAGATCGGAATTGACACAAGCAAATGTTTTGTCAAACACCAATCCATGTAAGGCATTATGATTCTCAATTTCGTTACATTCAAATTTATAACCTAGACCTTTATAGGTGTATTCTCCGTCTTTAATTCTGTTGACGAAAGGAAAGAGTAGAGATGAAGCGTAAGTATCTTCATAGGCTAATGGATGGAGGTCTTCTATGACAGGTAGACTTTCTAAAGTCAACATTTGTAACGCAGCTCCCCGGTTCAAACATATGGTGGCGGCAGAAATATTTCTTTCCGCTACGATATCAATATAACTCAGTCCGTTCAGTTCTCGCTTATTAATTTTATACAATATTCAATGCTGTTTTATACTGGATACATTCAAATTACTTTACCATAAAAAAAGCAAATGCCATCCTACTTAACTTTCATTTGCGTGGATCAATTTTAGCCTCTGTAAAATCAAAACCGATTTTCTTATAAACACTTTCACAATATTAACTCCAATTTTTCTAACCACAAAAATATGCCGAGTGTTTGTTTTGACCCTAAATATTATTGAAAAAAGACAAACTTTCCAAAACATATGATGACCAAAATAAAAAGGGTTTTTGCAAATCTGCAAAAACCCTTTTGTACCTAGGGCGGGAATCGAACCCGCACTTCCGAAGAAACTGGATTTTGAATCCAGCGCGTCTACCAATTCCGCCACCTAGGCAAAGTCGATAGAAGTGCAAATGTAAAAAAATATCGAAGTATTCACACGAATCAAACGAAAAAAAATTCTACTTTTGTGGTGAAATTAAACCAACAAACATAACAATAACTCAAATGTCTGTAAATCAACTAACTCCAAAGGTCTTTGCTTGCACGCAAAGTATTGAATTAGGGAAATCAATTGCCAAACATTATGGAACTGAACTGGCAGATTTAACCGTAGCTAGGTTTAGCGATGGCGAATTTCAACCCATCATTAACGAAACTGTTCGAGGAAGGAGAGTTTTTATTATCGGCTCTACTTTTCCAAATGCTGACAACTTGATGGAACTTTTACTGATTTTAGACGCATGTAAAAGAGCTTCTGCAAAACACATCACTGCAGTAATCCCTTATTTTGGTTATGCTCGACAAGATAGAAAAGACCAACCCCGTGTTGCGATTGGAGCTAAGATGGTTGCTAATTTACTTGAAGCTTCCGGCGCTACTCGTGTAATGACAATGGATTTACATGCAGACCAAATTCAAGGATTCTTTGAAAAACCAGTAGATCACTTATATGGGTCAACAATCTTCTTGCCATACCTAGATAGTTTGAAGCTAGACAATTTAACGATTGCTTCCCCAGATATGGGAGGGTCAAAAAGGGCCTACGCTTATGCTAAATACCTAAAAAGTAATGTTGTTATTTGCTACAAACAAAGAGCTAAAGCAAACGTTGTATCACATATGGAGTTGATTGGACATGTAGAAGGACAACACGTTGTGTTGGTGGATGATATGGCTGATACCGCAGGAACTCTAACAAAAGCTGCTGATCTAATGATAGAACGAGGTGCTTTGAGTGTGAGAGCAATTGTAACTCATTCTTTATTATCCGGTAATGCACATGAAAAAATTAAAAATTCCAAGTTAACCGAGTTTATCACCTCGGATACAATTCCTTTAAAAGAGGCAAATTCTAAAATAAAAGTCCTATCTTGCGCTCCCTTATTTGCAGAGGTAATGGAGAAAGTTCAGAACTTCAAGTCAATTACGGATAATTTTATCATTTAATATATATTATGAAATCAATTACAATCACAGGATCTCAAAGAGAAAGCGTAGGTAAGTCAGCGACTAAAGCCTTACGTAATGCTGGACAGGTACCTTGCGTTATATACGGAGGGGACAAAGTTTTACACTTTTCAGCAGATGAAAAACAATTCAAAAACTTAGTTTACACACCAAACGTATATACAGCTACGATTGAAGTAAACGGTAAAAAAATTGAAACCATCTTACAAGATATTCAATTTCACCCTATTCATGACAGAATCATTCATGCCGATTTCTACCAGCTACAAGCAGACAAAGAGATCTCTATGAATATCCCTGTGAGAATTTTAGGAAAATCTAAAGGAGTTGCTATGGGTGGTGCTTTACGTCAAAATTTACGTAAGCTAAAGGTTAAAGCTATTCCTGCAAACCTACCTGATTTTATCGATGTAGATGTTACTGAACTAGAAATAGGTAATAAATTTTATGCATCTAGATTAAGAAACGACAAGTATCAAGTACTGCACAATGACAATACTGTTGTTGCTCAAGTAAGAATGTCTAGAAACGCTGCTAAAGCGGCTTCAGAAGAGGAAGAAGTAGCTGAGTAAAATTTTTATAAACAATTTAAAAGAGCGTTACTAATGTAACGCTCTTTTTTTATGCATTAGAATCTTATATTTGTAAAAAAAAGATGTGGTCACTCCTCTCTAAATGGTTACCCTCCAAACAAATGTCAAACGTAGAGCCCATGAAAAAATTCTTAATTGTTGGTTTAGGCAATATAGGTCCAAAGTACGAGAATACTAGGCATAATATTGGTTTTAAAATATTAGATGGAATAGCAAATCAACAAAATACTGTTTTTACAACGGACAAATTAGGTGACCTCGCAACCTTTAAATTTAAAGGAAGAACTTTTGTCCTATTGAAGCCCTCTACCTTCATGAACCTTAGTGGAAAATCTGTTAAATATTGGATGACCAAAGAAAAAATACAGCAAGAAAATATTTTAGTCATCTCAGATGATTTGAATCTTGATTTTGGAACTTTTAGATTAAAAGCCAAAGGAAGTGCCGGTGGCCATAACGGGTTAAAAGACATCAATGAAAAACTGGGAAATCAAAATTATGCTCGTTTTAGGTTTGGAATTAGCGCCATGTTTGGCAAAGGAAAACAAGTTGATTATGTTCTTGGAACATGGGACAAAGACGAACTAAGGTACTTTCCTGAACTCCTTGACAACGCTTCCAAACTCATCTTATCTTTCGGTACGGCAGGCATCAACAACACGATGAATCAATACAATGGCAAACAAATAGAAGATCTCAAATAAAAAAAGCCTCAAATGTGATTTGAGGCTTTTTTTATTTTTTTTGGTATAACATTGGATTTAATTCATCATCATTATACATTTTCATTTGCTTATAAACTTTCATATACTTGTCTCCGTTTTTTATATCCGCAATCAAATCATCTATTGCAATAGACAAGTCAACTCTCTGTTCTAATAAAATATTAAGTTTTATTTGACATGCCTTTTGATGACTCACCGAAGCAGATTCTCTAACAATCTCTTCATTCATATGATATATTTTCAAAGCTAAAATAGAAAGCCTGTCTATGGCCCATGCAGGACTTTCAGAGTTTATTTTAGCCGTCGACTTTGGTACTATCTCTTCATATTTTTTTAAAAAATAGCTATCTACATACTCTACCATATCTGTTCTGTCCTGATTCGAAGCATCTATTTTTCTTTTCAATGCTAAAGCTTCTATAGGATCTATTTCTGGAAGACGAATAATATCCTCATAATGCCATTGAACAGTATCTATCCAACATTTCCTGTATAGCAAATGTGCTAAACTACCCTTTTCATACTGATTTTGAAAAAGTTGGTCTACATCATCTATGACATGATATTTAGCAATCACTGCATCAAATATTTCATTAAAATCTTTTGCTCTCAAACTCATCTTCTTTAATTAAATTTTCTTTGTATTAATAAAATCAATCTTTCTTCATAATCTTCTTTTCCTTTCCAATCATACTCTTTTTTTACCATTTTTAGGAAGTTTAAGCCCTCTTCTTCAGTAGACAACGTATTTATTTGAGAAACCACTCTATTAAAATCTTCTTGGTTCTCAACAAACAAATGCTTCACAAAAGCAATCCTATCATTTAAATCAATTTGCAAGTTCTTTTGGCCTACAACTACCTCTTGAATTTTCTTTTCTGCATCGACTCGAGTAGCATTTTCAAACAAATCAGTCGTAACATCTAAAGAAACTGTTGGGCCAAATTCTATCTCTAGAGAAGATTGTAAATGATCTGACTCTTTCTTTGGTGTTTTTTTTGCCTTAGTCACCTTCTTTTTCACAAAAGACTTCTCTTGAGGAGCAGAAGGCTGTTCATCAATATTTTCAGTCATCTTTATTACTCCATCTTCTTTATTTGCTGATTCACCAAAAGTTTCTGAAGCCAGTTCTTCTACTGTTTTTGTGTTCTCTGGCGTTTCTGCAACAAAACGTTCAATATAACTCAACACTGCTAGTTTCTCATAGGTCTCATAAGCTTTCTGTTTTAACGCTTTTAAGTCATTCCTATTTTTCATTTGTAAAATTTCATGAGCAATACTCATCAATTCTGATTCTAGTTTCTTTTGCATTTGTACTTTGATCAATTTAGGTTAGCGTGTAAGACTTAATTTGATAAATTTGTAATACATATCTTTGAAGATAACAAAGCAATCTAAGATTTATTAACAACGATAAAAATACAAAATGTTTCTTGAAAACACCGTAAATCATAAAGAACAATTTGGATGGATAGAAGTCATTTGCGGCTCTATGTTCTCCGGAAAAACTGAAGAATTAATCCGCAGATTAAGACGAGCTCAAATTGCAAAACAACGAATAGAAATTTTCAAGCCAACTGTAGATACTCGTTATGACGATGAAAACGTTGTTTCTCATGATGAAAAATATATTCGCTCTACGCCAGTTCCAGCAGCAGCTAACATTAGACTACTAGCAACCGATGTAGATGTTGTTGGCATAGATGAAGCCCAGTTTTTTGACGATGAAATTGTAAGTGTTTGTAATGATTTAGCTAACAAAGGAATTAGGGTTATCGTTGCCGGTCTTGATATGGATTTTAAAGGAAATCCTTTTGGACCCATGCCAAGTTTGATGGCAACTGCAGAATATGTAACGAAAGTACACGCTATCTGCACAAAAACTGGAAATTTAGCCAATTATAGCCATCGTAAAAACAAAAATAAAAATCTAGTAATGCTAGGGGAAAATGAAGATTATGAACCTTTAAGTAGAGCTGCTTTTCACAAGGCAAATGAAACCAAAAATTAGAATGCAAAATCATCATGTAACCAAGCTAGAAATCAACTTAACTGCTCTTAAATACAATTATCAGTATTTTAAGAGCCAAACCAAACCCGGAACAAAAACACTAGCTGTGGTTAAAGCTTTTGCTTATGGATTAGAACCTACAACTCTTGCAAATACGCTAGAAAAAGAAGGCGTTGATTACTTTGGAGTTGCTTATGCTTATGAAGGTGTTAAGCTTAGAGAAAATGGGATCAAAACACCTATTTTAGTCTTACATGCTCAAGTAGCACACTATAAGTTATTTGTCGAACACCTGTTAGAACCTAACTTATATTCAATACATACTTTAAAAAAATTTTTAGCATTTGCCAAAGAAAATGATTTAGACAACTATCCTATTCACCTAAAGTTTAATACTGGACTGAATCGATTAGGCTTTGATCACAGTGAAATTAACCAAGTTATCGAACTTATCAAAAACAACAAAAACGTTAAAATTACTTCGGTGTTTTCACATATTTCAGCAAGTGAAGACCCAAACGAAATAGAATTTACCGAACAGCAAATTTCAACGTTTAAAAATATTGTCAAACAATTGCGTTCATCAATAGGAAACATTTTTTTTGTGCACATGAGCAATACTTCTGGAGTCATAAACTATCCAGATGCTCATTTTGATATGGTAAGAATCGGGATTGGATTATATGGATTTGGAAACCACATAAAAGAAACAGAAAAGTTACAAAACGTAGCCAATCTAAAATCTATTATTTCCCAAATAAGAACAGTTCCAAAAGGAGAAAGTATAAGCTACAATCGAGCTTTCATAACTTCTAAAGAAGAGAAAATAGCGATTATCCCTATAGGACATGCCGATGGCTTTTCTAGACCTTTGGGCTGTGGAAATGGATATGTCACCATCAGAGGTCAAAGAGCAAAAACAGTTGGAAATGTATGTATGGATATGATTTTAGTCAATGTCACAGACATCTATTGCAAAGAAGGAGATGAAGTGATTGTATTTGATCAACAAAAAACAGTAGAAGAATTTGCCGCGATTTGCCAAACTATTTCTTACGAAATTTTAACTGCAATATCACAACGAATACAGCGAGTTTTTATCAAATAATTTTTATTTTGAGTTTCTTGATCTTATGAAACAAAGTAAGTTGTTTTTGAAGTTAAGAAGAATCGACAAAGATCATTTTACCTTTCAGACATCGAATTAAAAAAGTAACTTTGAACTTTTAAATAGAAGCACCACAAACATGTACAGAAGTCATACTAACGGAGAATTAAGAATTGAAAATATAAACCAAGAAGTTACCCTATCTGGCTGGGTTCAGAAATCTAGAGATAAAGGATTCTTAATTTGGGTGGATTTACGTGATCGATACGGAATTACTCAACTTATTTTTGATGAAGAAAGAACTCCTAAAGCAATTCTGGACGAGGCAAAAACATTGGGCAGAGAATTTGTAATTCAGATAAAAGGGACTGTTATTGAGCGTGAAGCAAAAAATAAAAAAATACCGACAGGTGACATCGAAGTTTTAGTCAAAGAACTTACCCTTTTAAATGAAGCGAAACTTCCTCCTTTTACCATTGAGGATAAGACAGACGGAGGGGAAGATCTCCGTATGAAATATAGGTATTTAGATATTCGAAGAAATCCAGTGAAAAACAACCTGATCTTTAGAAGTAAAGTTACTCAAGAAGTGCGCAACTATCTGTCAAATCAAGATTTTATCGAAATAGAAACTCCATACTTGATCAAATCAACTCCAGAAGGGGCTCGTGATTTTATTGTGCCATCTAGAATGAATTCAGGTGAATTTTACGCTTTACCTCAATCCCCTCAAACCTTCAAGCAGTTGTTAATGGTGGGTGGAATGGACAAATACTTCCAAATTGTAAAGTGTTTTCGTGATGAGGATTTACGTGCAGACAGACAACCCGAATTCACTCAAATTGATTGTGAATTGGCATTTGTCGATCAAGAAGATATTTTGAACATCTTTGAAGGTATGACCCGCCATTTGCTACAAAAAGTTAACAACACAACTGTGGGGGACTTCCCAAGGATGACTTTTGATCACGCGATGAAAACTTATGGAAACGACAAGCCAGACATTAGATTTGGGATGGAATTTGGGGAACTGAATGCTGTTGCTCAACATAAAGATTTTAACGTGTTTAACAATGCTGAATTGGTAGTTGGTATCGCAGTTCCAGGAGGAGAAAAGTATACGAGAAAAGAAATAGACAAATTGATTGAATGGATCAAACGACCTCAAGTTGGCGCTTCAGGTATGGTCTATGTAAAATGTAACCAGGATGGCTCTTTTAAATCTTCTGTGGATAAATTCTATGACCAAGAAGATTTAGCTGCATGGGCAAAAGAAACTAATGCTAAACCTGGAGATCTAATTTGTGTTTTGTCTGGATCCACTAACAAAACAAGAGCACAACTTTCTGCATTGCGTATGGAACTTGCAGAACGATTAGATCTGAGAAAACCAAACGAATTTGCCCCTCTGTGGGTTGTAGATTTTCCATTGCTTGAATGGGATGAAGAATCTGAAAGATTCCATGCAATGCATCACCCATTTACAAGTCCTAAAAAAGAAGATATAGATCTACTCGATACTGACCCAGGAAAAGTAAGAGCTAATGCATATGACTTGGTTTTAAATGGAAACGAAATAGGAGGAGGTTCTATCAGGATATACAACAAAACTACTCAAGAAATGATGTTTAAGCATTTAGGTTTTACCCCTGAGGAAGCAAAAGAACAGTTTGGTTTTTTAATGGAAGCCTTTGAGTATGGCGCTCCACCACATGGAGGTCTTGCTTTTGGCTTGGACAGATTGGTCTCTATTTTAGGAGGCCAAGAAACCATTAGAGATTTTATTGCTTTCCCGAAAAACAATTCAGGTAGAGATGTAATGATCAATGCGCCCGCTGTAGTTTCTGATGAAATTTTAACTGAACTCCAAATAAATATTACTGATAACAATTAATATTTAACAGGATCTAAACCGGATAGCCATGCCACAAAAAAAAAGGAGTTTATTAAATCAATTTTTGATTTGGAAATACAAACATATTTCCCAAGAAAACTTTCTTTACATATTAAGTACCATTGTTGGTCTACTGGCAGGTATTGGAGCCGTTACGCTAAAAAACTTAACTCATTATATTTTTAAATCGCTCAAAACAGGATTTATCAAAGATATCCATATTGGGTTTTATTTTGTATTTCCAATTATAGGATTATCGCTAACTTTACTAGTAGTTACCTATATCATTAGAAAAAAAATAGGACACGGAATTCCTGCCACTCTTTATGCGATTTCAAAAAGAGAATCAATTATGCATCGCTACCAAATGTGGGCTTCTGTCATTACCGCACCACTCACCGTTGGTTTTGGAGGTTCTGTTGGTTTAGAAGGACCCACTGTAGCTACAGGATCCGCACTTGGATCAAATTTTGCGAGAGTTTTCCATTTAGACCAAAGATCTAGAACACTTTTAGTGGGCTGTGCCGCAGCTGGTGCTATGGCCTCAATATTCAAAGCTCCTATTGCAGCCATTGTATTTGCAGTAGAGATTTTTAGTCTAGAACTGACATTAGCCTCAATGATTCCTCTACTGCTAGCCTCTATCTCAGCAGTCCTAACTTCTTATTTCTTTTTAGGAGATGAAGTATTACTCCACTTCGAGGTTTCAAAAAGTTTTGAATTGAATGATGTGATTTTCTACATTACTCTTGGGCTTGGTTGTTCACTTGTATCTATTTATTTCACTAAAGTATATTTTTGGTTTCATGATTTTTTTAAAAAAATTGAAAACCCATGGTATAAACTTTTGGTCGGAGGTAGTTTGATCGGTGTAATTGTATATTTCATCCCGCCGCTATTTGGTGAAGGTTTTGAAACTATTAATGCCGTTCTAAGAGGTGATGCTTCTCAAATTTTAAAAAACAACATATTTAACACTGAAGCTGACACCATATGGATGATTGTTGGATTGTTGGTCGGACTTATCCTTTTCAAAGTAATAGCAATGGCATTAACCTTTGGGGCAGGTGGTATCGGAGGGGTTTTTGCACCTACTTTATTTATTGGTAGTATTACTGGATATGTTGTGGCTATTATCGTAAATCACACCAAAATAATTTCACACAGTGTTTCTCAAAGCAACTTTGCTATGGTAGGAATGGCAGGTTTAATGGCGGGAGTTTTACATGCTCCTCTAACTGCTATTTTCTTGATTGCAGAAATTACTGGAGGATATGATTTATTTATACCCTTAATGATTGTGTCATCTATCTCGTTTTTAATTACGAAAAAGTTCATACCTCACAACATCTACACTTCTGAATTGGCAAAAAAAGGACAATTGATGACACATGATAAAGACAAAAATGTGTTGATGATGATGGATATTGATAAGGTAATAGAACAAGATTTTATGATGACCAAACCTAAAATGACGTTGGGAGAATTGGTTCACGAAGTTATTATAAAATCTAAACGAAATAATTTTCCTGTAATTAATGATTTTGATGAATTGATAGGTGTTTTACACATGGATACCATTCGACCAATCATGTTTAATAGTGAATTGTACGAAAATACGATCGTTTCAAATTTAATGGTGTCACCAGCCGAGGTCATTGAATATGAAAAAGATGCTATGGAAGTCATTATGGAAAAATTTAAAATCACCTCAGCTTGGAATCTACCGGTTATCAAAAATGGAAAATATTACGGATTTATTTCTAAATCTAGGTTACTAAACGCTTACCGAAGAAAATTAATTATGGCTAGCGATTTTTCCTAATCAAAAGCCATATTATAAACGAAGTTTCCTATGAAAGTATTACTAAGAGTTTTGTTGATTATCGTAGTGGTTTTGTGGTCTTTAGGTGCTTATTTTTTCCTAATAGAGAACACAAAAGGGCCAATGTTTATTGGAGTTGGAGTCTTGGTTTTAACTCTAATCTTAATGCCATTATTTATATTTCACCGCTACAAAGATAAAGACTTGTCTCAGTACTCGCTAAAACACAATGACCCTAACGCAAGTAAAATCGAAGATTGACACCTATCGTTTTGACGAAAAGAAATCTTTAAGCAATTGACTGCATTCCTTTTCTCTTACGCCGGATACAACCTCAGTCTTAGGATGTAACAATGTGTTGAGATTGGCATATCCTCTTTTACGGTCTGAAGCACCGTAAACAATTTTACCTATTTGAGTCCAATAACTTGCCCCGGCACACATTTGGCATGGCTCTAATGTGACATATAAGGTGCATTTTTGTAAGTATTTACCCCCTAAAAAGTTGGCTGCTGCCGTAAAAGCCTGCATTTCTGCATGGGCAGTAACATCGTTTAATTGCTCTGTTAAATTATAACCTCTTGCTATGATTTGGTGATTCATCACGACAACAGCACCAACTGGTACTTCACCAAGATCATAAGCTTGAGCGGCTTGCTCCAAAGCTTTTTTCATATAAAACTCATCATCAAATGGACTAATCATTATTGCTTGTTTAAAATATCGATGTCTAAACTACTTTATTGCTTAATATCTTGCAAGGTCAAATCTCAAAATCGTAATTTTGCAGTGTGAAAAATATTTTAAATAGCATAAACACTCCTGGAGATCTAAAAAAACTTTCTATTTCTGAACTAGAACAACTAGCTCAAGAATTGAGATCTTTTATCATTGGAGTTGTTGCCTCTAAGGAAGGCCATCTAGGAGCTAGTCTAGGTGTGGTAGAACTTACTATTGCTATTCATTATTTGTTCAACACTCCCAAAGATAAATTAATTTGGGATGTGGGTCACCAAGCATACGGACACAAAATACTTACTGGTAGAAGAAGAAGCTTTGAAAGTAATAGGAGCTTAAATGGAATCTCGGGATTTCCTAATATTTTTGAAAGCGAATATGATGCTTTTGGAACAGGTCATTCCTCAACCTCCATATCAGCGGCTCTTGGTATGGCCATGGCAGCGAAAATTCAAGGAAACACAAAACAACAACATATTGCGGTAATTGGTGATGCTTCTATTGCTTCGGGAATGGCTTTTGAAGCTTTGAATCATGCAGGTGTCACTGATGCTAATTTACTTGTCATCTTAAATGACAATGCCATTGGAATAGACCCTAGCATTGGGGCTTTAAAAGACTATTTGACACAAACTAAAAAAGGAAAAGAACACCATCGAGATAATATTTTTGAGGCTCTAAATTTTGATTATACAGGGCCTATAGATGGACATGATTTGCCTAAGTTGATCCATGAACTCAATAGAATTAAAAAGATACATGGACCCAAATTTCTACATGTCGTTACAACCAAAGGAAAAGGATTAAAAAAAGCCGAAGAAGACCAAATTACCTACCATGCTCCAGGAAAATTTGATGCCACTACTGGAGATAGAATCAAATCATCGAACCACAAAATGCCTCCAAAATATCAAGATGTATTTGGTTATACGATGATTGAATTGGCAGAAAAAAACCCTAAAATTATTGGAATCACACCTGCCATGCCTACGGGTAGCTCTTTAAAATATATGATTGCACAAATGCCAGAGAGAGCCTTTGATGTTGGAATTGCAGAGCAGCATGCCGTAACCCTTGCTGCTGGAATGGCAAAACAAGGATTGATTCCCTTTTGCAACATCTATTCAACTTTTTTACAAAGAGCATACGACCAAGTTATTCATGATATTGCGTTACAAAAGCTTCCCGTTATCTTTTGTATTGATAGAGCTGGACTGGTGGGACATGATGGAGCCACGCATCATGGTGTTTTTGATGTTGCCTTTTTACGCTGTGTACCAAATCTAATTCTTTACGCTCCTATGGATGAAATGGACCTGAGAAACATCATGTACACCGCACAAAAAGGACTAGACAATCCTATCGCTATTCGCTACCCAAGGGGAATAGGAGAAAATATAGACTGGAAACAACCCTTCGAAACAATCACTATTGGAAAAGGTCGTAAAATAAAAGAAGGATCTAAAACTGCCGTTTTAAGTATTGGAACAATAGGCCATGTAGTCAACTTGGCCGTAGATAAAATAGAACAAAAAAACAAGATAGGCCACTACAATATGCAATTTATAAAACCATTAGACATTCTATTACTCCACGATATCTTTTCAAAATATGAAAACATCATTACCTACGAGGACGGAACTATTCAGGGTGGATTTGGTTCAGCTATTTTGGAGTTTGCATCCGCTCACAATTATCTTTCAAACATCATCGTAAAAGGAATCCCTGACGAATTCGTTAAACATGGGAAAAGCAGTGAATTAAAAATAATATCCCATCTTGACGAAGATTCAATCATGAACACTATTTTAACTACTTTATAATGGCTTACTTTTTGACCTCAACAACTGACAAAAAAAAGACAACTAGTCAATTATTATTCATGATGTTGGTCTTTTGTTTTTTTAACTGCTCTTTACTTGCTTCAGAGTTTCATAGCGATACCATACCGATTCCAGAAAGTATCACGACCATAAAATCAAAAATCACTAAAGTTTTTCAAAAAATAAATACGGACACTACTTCAAGCCAGGAGAATATCTATAAAATTAAATCAAAAATCAGTAGTATTCTCAAGAAAAAAAACAACGATTCCATTGTAAAAAGAACAAAAAAAGATACTGTTCAGAGAAATTTAAACCCTTGGACATTTGTAAACAAACCTGGAATTTTACTAACTCAGACCTCTTTTATAAACTGGACTAAAGGAGGAAACAACAGTGTTGCTGGAATTGCTTCCTTTAACGGAGATTATAATTACAAAAATGGTCGATTACTATGGACAAACGCTATCAACTTAAAATATGGAATCAGCAAAGAAAGTGGTAACGAATATACCACTAAGACAAATGATGTTATTGACTTAAAGTCAACATGCAGTTACAAATCAAGCCTTAAATCTAAATGGTACTATTCTGGAGAATTCAACCTAACTACTCAGTTTTACAAAGGGTATAAAGGAGCCGATAGAACGACTCTAATTTCAAGTTTTTTTGCTCCAGCTCGAATGCGTTTGGGAGTTGGAGGACTTTACACCGATAATGATCACGCGTTTAAATTACAACTATCCCCACTGACCAACCAAGTTACTTTTGTTTACAACCAAGATTTAGCAAATAATGGGGCCTTTGGTGTGACTCCAGCAATCATAGATGACAATGGAAACATCACTACTGAAGGAGAAAACATTAACTCTGAGCTTGGTGCATTAATTAGAATAGAATACCAAACGACTATCATGGAGAACATCAACATGAATATTAAAAGCTCCTTTTATTCTGATTACATCAATAATTTTGGCAACGTAGATACAGAAATCGAAATGAATTTAGATATGAAAGTTAATCAGTATATACAAGCCAACATAAACTCTCACCTCTTGTACGATGATGATTCCAAGATTACTGAAGCAGATGGGACCCAAACAGGACCAAGGGTACAATTAAAACAAATTTTAGGTATAGGAGTGACTTACCTATTTTAATCAAATAGTACTATTTTTTGAGAAAAATGTTGAGTTCCATATGATATGTTTACGAGGTAAACTCCAGATTGAAAAGGTACTTCTAAAAGATGTTTACTTTTTCTCATAAAGTTTAATTCTCTAGCAAGCATCAAGGCTCCATCCATTTTATAAATACATACATTTACAACTTCATCACCAGGAACATTTTTTTTAATTTCGAGGGTTTTGTCAATCCTATTTATCCTAAATACTGAATTTAAATCGTTTTGAATATCTGCTATACTGTTTGACAATCTCACTCCAGAAAAATGACCCGTAAAAAGACCTCTCCCATAAGTTGAAGCAAGAACGGTTTGATCTGTTTTTCTCATATCAAATTGAGTCACTTTAACACTTGACATTCCGTTTTGAGAATGCACCCAGATAGGAAGTTCATCCCTAAAATTTTCAGTTCTCCAAACCCCAAAGTTGGTTCCTACAATAGCTTCGTTTTGATCTAAAGGATTTAACAGAATAGCTTTTGTTGGGATGTCAGGTAGATTTCCATCTTTTTCAACCCAGTTGATACCACCGTCGGTGGTAAAATAAATGTTATTGATGCCATAGTTATGGAGAGTCACCACTATTTCATCTTCATTTGCGCCAAAAGAAATATCAGAAACAGCCCCTACATTAATCGTTTCAGCATTATCAATTGAAGTCCATAAAGGGTTTTCCGTTTCGAAACCTGTAACTTTTAGTAATATTCCAGTCTCTGTTCCTATAAGAACTGATGAGGAATTGACCGTAAAGGGAGAGACCTTAATTGCCGTTGGTGCTTCTGAAAGTAATGGGTCTGTGAAATCGTCTCTTTCAGGTGTTGTTTTTAAATTTGAAAATCTACTTATGGCGGGAGCAATGTCTAAAGTATCATTACGATAGCCTGTCGTTCCATCAGTGTAAAGAAGATTGAACTGATCATCTAGATCTGCCGTGTTAATAAAAGTCCCACTTTCCTCATCTTTTTCTATTAATATTTGATTGTTATAACTTAACAATGGTAAAGGTTGCAATATGTAAGTGTTAAAAACATATGAAACTATCGCGTAATCATCATCTTTGTCTATGAATACTTTTGCACCATCTCCACCATAGAGATCAATATAAGAATTCATTCCAAAAGCTGCATTCGACACAAATAAAGAACCATTGTCCTGAGCCCCCCCTAAAAGCATTTCATTGTTGATATTTTGGCCTATGGCTGCAGAATAAAACTGAGTAACATTATAATTTTTATTTCTACTTGAGATTACAGAAGTACTACTTTCTACACTGCTTAAATCATCACAAAAATATACCCCACCATCGTTTCCAAAAACTCCTTGGTTATGATCTAAGGGACTAAAAGCTAATGTATGCTGATCAGCATGCACCAATGAAACCCTAAGACTAAACAAATCATTGTTATTTGACCATTTTGATATCTGAGACCAAGAATTACCTCCATCATAAGACTTAAATAAGTCTATCCCACCTGCATAAACAATATTGTCATCATCTGGATCTACCTCAAGCATTAAATCATAGAAAGCTTGGCCCCTAGTAAAATCCTCAGGAGTAATATCTTGGTCAACATCATTGGGTTTTGAAATTTCTATAAAATCTAAACCATCCAAAGTCTTTACCAGTTGAACTCCTTTCTTTACATTATTGTCTTCTCCTAAATTTTTATTAAATATTTCTGCTACGGCATAAACAGTATTACTATTTTGTTTAGAAACAGATAGTTCAACTCTATCACCGTTCGTGAAAGAATATTTTTCTGTGAAATCAACACCATTTGTACTTCTAAATATTTTTCCTCCTCCGTGTCCATATACATTATTTTTAGTTGCAAACCACATAGAATTGTCTGGAGCGATTTCAATATCACTATAAACATAAGGGGAATTTTCTGGAGTATTATGAACAACTCTAGAGAAACCTGCCGAGGTTTGTTGCCACCATCCAGAAAAACTGTACCCTACAAAATCATAATCATAAGCCCCATCAATAGCTAAAAACAACTCAGTAGACCCCCCGTTGTTCCAGGCAATAATTTGATTCAAAAAATAAACCCTTGCCGGTTCATCTTGATCAAAGTTTATATCTATAACACTAGCCCAGGAAGCGCCACCATTGGTTGTTTTCCACAAACCATTTCCAGTACCATCATTATTTGTATAAGATTCTCCAGTTCCTACATACCAAATATTTGAATCATTTGGGTCAATCGCGTAACACGAAACCGATAAATTCTCATCTATTCCGATCTGTACCCAAAGTGAATTTTCGTCAGTTATATCGTTATTTACCCACAATCCTCCAGAAACACCTCCAGCAAAAACCCTTTTTCCTGAGGTATCGTTAGGGTCATAAAATAAAACTCTTGTCCTGCCCCCAATATTGTCAGGGCCTCTATCTAACCAAGCCAATTCATCACTCTCACCTGGTACTCTAAACCTTGCTCTTGATTGATGACTTGCTTTTAAAACCTCAATATTCTCAGGAGAAGTTCTTCCTGTTCTAGGATTCATTTCTAAAGCGTGCTCCCTTTCAAAATAAAGATTTGGAGGGAATTTTTCGTTTTTCTTGTTGGTATTGCTATCGATACCAAAATGATATGCTGTGTGTTCAGAAATTAATTTTTGATATTCTTGACGAGTTACATTAAATTGATTGTAAACATAAATTGATGTACCTAAAACGGTTAACGATAAAAAATAAAATATTCTTCTCATATGATCATAGCATTTTTTCATTAAGAAACAGTTGTTCTAGAATTTTTTCTTACTCTAACTTAGCAAAAATATCTATAATACACGAGCCAAAGTGATTCTTTCTACGACAATAAACAGCTTATATTAAGTGGATTAGTCAAGAGCAGCAAGAAAACAATTATTTAAATTTAGTTCCTATTTTACAGTAAGAAGTGTTGGCTATTTTTAAGAAACAATCACACCGCTGATTTTTTTATGGACCAATATTGCGTAACTATCGGACATGCCTGAAACATAAGCACAAACTCCTAAAATACGATCATACAAAGAATCTGAGGCATGTTTAAATTCTTGTGGCAACAACATAAACGTTAGCTTGTCGTAATTTGACGCTTTACCCAAATAAGTATTGTTTACCGCATTGATAAAAACCTCTAACAAATCTGCTAAAACTTTGTAGCCTGCTACTTCTTTTTCTAAAACACTCTTGCTATTGTATATCTTGTCGATACTGATATTGATAATGTCGTTAATCTGTGCTTCATACTTACACCTGTCTAACAAAGACTTATCAAAAGACCCCTCTAAGATAGCTGTTTCATTTTCAATAAAGATAGTCGCTGCTTCATCAATTAAAGTGCTAATGGCCAGGGCACGTAAATAACTTACCCTATCTTTTTTAAGCCCTAAGGAATGATACTTTTTAATATCAATTTTGTGCTGCACCAATTTAATCATATACTCTAAAGCAAACTCTTCATCAACCAAACCTAGATTGATACCGTCTTCAAAATCGATAATGGTGTAACAAATATCGTCAGCAGCTTCTACCAAATATGCCAAAGGGTGCCTAAAATATGAAATATCTTGACCCGATCTCATTTTCTTTAAACCTAAATTTTCGGCAACATCAACAAACTTTTCTTTCTCAGACTGAAAGCATCCAAATTTTTTATCAACAACATGATTGGTCGCTTTTTTCGGCAAGGACTCTTTTGGATACTTCATAAAGGCTCCTAATGTCGCGTAGGATAATCTTAATCCATCTTGAACACCTAGGCCATCCTGTGTTAAAATTTTAAAACCATTTGCGTTTCCTTCAAAATCAATTAGATCCTGCCATTCTTTAGCCGATAAATCACTTTTAAATCTAAGTCCTTTACCAGAGTTAAAATATTCCCCTATGGACTGTTCTCCACTGTGACCAAAAGGAGGGTTTCCAATATCATGAGATAAAGCTGCAGCAGCGACGATAGAACCAAAATCGTTAAATGTGTAGCCCAAATCTGTTAAATGTGGATGCCTTTTTAACAACTGTTTACCTACAACTCTTCCTAAAGAACGTCCCACCACGGAAACTTCCATACTATGGGTTAGTCTTGTATGTACAAAATCAGTGTCAGATAATGGGATCACTTGTGTTTTATCTTGTAAACTTCTAAACGGAGAAGAAAAGACAATTCTATCAAAATCTACTTCAAACCCAAGTCTAGTTTCATCTTGATCTTTTCTAAAGCGCTTATGAGTATCTCCTGCTCTTTTTAACGATAATAATTGTTCCCAGTTCATGTTTAAAATTTGTATGATAACCCAATTAACGCTTGTGCTCTTTGCACCTGATAGTTGGTGTATAATTCGTAATTATTATTTAATATGTTGTACAGATTGAAATGTGCTTTTAACTTTTTATTGACTTCATATCCTGTCTTTAAATTCAAATCTAAAAAACCTCGTAGTTTTACCGTTTCGTTTTCCACCAAACTATATCTTCCATTTACATAATTAATCCCTAATTGAGAAACCCAATTGCCCTTATGAAAGTTAACATAGGATGATAATTCAACTCCAGACATATTCCATGCCTTATTTTGGGTTTCTGTCTCAAAATTATTTAGCACAAATAAACCTCCTACTTTAAAATATGCAGAAAGAAGGGTTTCTACGTTTGCTTTAAAGGAAAGTATATTTACATCGTCATAAACCACGCCAAAACTATTCCCTCTCTCGTAAGCCTTTTTGACCATATCTTTACGACTGTTGTATAAAAACAATGGTTGATTGTTAATACTTCTATAACTTCCCTCTAACTCATACCTTATGTTTTTTGACAAAGAACCATCCAATCCCGTAAACAAATCGAAAAAAACATGAGTAGTTTCGATTGATAACGTTGGAGACACAAACGGATTCTCTGAAACTAAACTCGCGTAAGAATTCTGATTTAACTCGCTTCTAACCCCACCCCTTAAGCTCATAATATCTTTGATCAAAGCCACATCAATTTGCACCTTTGGCAAAAGCAAAAAGTTGGTTTTAGCTTTCTCTTGACTACTATTTAAATACAACCCTAATGAAGTAGTCATCTTAAAATCAGTAGTTTTATATCTGTATGACGGTGTAATCCCAATATTGAAAAAACTATAATTGATACTGGATGGATTGTCAAAACTTTGATCGAAATGTCCGTTTAAATATTGAACGTCAACTTTTGCTTGAATGTGATTCCCAAGTAGCGTATGGTTTAATTCAGTTTCAACATTGAGGTTAACTTCAGAACTGTTCATATCGTCTGAAAAAAACCGAAGCGAGGGAGTAATGTTCTGTAAAAAAACATTCTTATAATTGACCTTTCCTGCAAAGCTAAAATCTTTATATGTCTGTTGTATGTTTTTATTTCCGTTATCTATACTAGTAGCATTAGGTAGTCCATACCAATGCACTACATTATTCTGAAAATTAATCTCTGCTCTCCAATTTAATTTCTTCTCCTCTTTAGCTAGGTAAAGATCTAAATCTAATTTCCATTGACCATTGTCTACCTGTTTGTTGTTGATCCCATTTTGTGTATGGTAACTTGTAAGACCAATTCCGTATTGAATAGCTTTTTTATTTTTTTTGGGCTGTATAAAGAACTCAAACTCACTATTCCCATAACTTCCAGTAGCACCATAAACATAATTGTAAAAATTGGTTGGTTTTGATTCATCAATATTTACATAGATCACTTTCTTGGGTGTAGGTATAAAATCTGACAGAACTACTTTTGATTTGGTTTGATAGGTAATCTCCTTTTTTTCAAAATATACGTTTGCCTCTGGAGATGTTTTTAACTTAAAGACATCCGAAAGTGTTGGCCTAAATGAAAACTCTACGACTACCTCTTCTTTTTTAATTTCTTTTTGTTCGTCTTGTGCAAAGGCAACAAAAACAGTCATTAACAATAAGAATACCATGCATTGTTTTTTCATCATATTTTAATTTAGACTTCTGAGATCAGTTCGTTTTTCTTTATTTTTAAAGCTTTTGTTGTTGCTTCATATGCATTGACTTCACCATTGGTCTCGTTTATTTTGTACTCTAGTAACAATCTTTGGGTTTCCTGCATTATCTCTTTAAATTCAGTAGCATTTTTAATCAAATTATTCAAAATAAAATTAGCTTGAAAATCATCTTTTAACGCATGAAAGTTTTTTGCCATGAGTAACAATCCTCTAACTCCCCAATATTTATAGCCTTGAAATTCTCTAGCCAATACTTGTACTTGCGCATTTGACTTCTCATAAGCTTTCTCCTTATGTAACCAAAATGCTTTGTAATAGTTAGCTTCTGCTTTTACCTTTCTATCACCAATAATTTCCAATTGATTGTAATATTGCTTAGCTATTGAATCCTGATTTATAATTACCGCACCTCTAGCTCCATATACGTAAGCATCCAGGACCGCATCTGCTTTGCTGTTTCTGTTACGAATTACCTTATCTGTATAGTGCAACACTTGTGTAAAATTTTCTTTTTGAAAATAATATTTCATCAGGTTACTCTGTGCATATACTTTACTTTGTGTATTTGAGGTTTCTTTTTCTATTCTTGAAAGTAATTTGCTGGCCGCTTCCCATTGTTCATTTTCTAAGTATAATTGAGACAATTTGTTTAATGCCTCCTCAGTATATTCATTGGTGTTGATCTCTAAAACTTTCTTGTATTCTGGTAACGCTCTTTTTTTTGCACCGGTATTAAAATAAGCTTGTGCTAGGCAAAAGTGAGCTGCTAGTGCGTGGTTCCCTTTAGGAAAATTAATGAGATACTTTTTGAAACTTGAAATAGCTCCTTTGAGATCATTGTTAAAATATTTATGTTCCGCAACTTCGTACATTGAATTGTCAATGTCTGCATCTGTAATATTCATAAACTCTAATTGAGTAGCCCACTTCGCATAAACATCAACCTGCCCCAACTCTTTATAAACTTGTTCGGCCATGTTGACGGCCTGTACCGCCTCAGAGGTGCCAGGATAGTCAGCAACTATTCTTTTTAACACGTTTATAGACCCTTTATAATTGTTCGTGTTAAACAAAATAATTCCTGTTTTCAACTTTGCCTTTGCTACCAACGGACTTTTTGGATACATAAAAATCAAATCATCATAGGCGGCTAATGCATCCGTATTCTGACCCTTGTTTGCAAATATATTACCCAAAGCAAAATAAGACTTATCTAAATAGGCCGATATTTTGAATTGATTTTGTATTTTTTGGAGCGTTTTAATTTTCTGATCATTTTTTCCTAAAAACCCATAGGATAAAGCTTTTTGATACAAAGCATAATCTACCTGACCTTTATTTTCTTTTATTATTTTATTGTAGAATGACAAAGCACTCCAATACGTCTTATTTACAAAATGGCAATCTGCAATTCGCAATACAGCACTTCTTTTTTTCGCATCATCATTAGCTAAAGTTAGGTAATTGATAAAGTAGGTTATGGCGTCTTTATAGTTTTTTTGTTGAAATAAACTATAGGCTAAACCATAAAATCCATCGGCATACTCTGTTAAATGTTTTGAGTTTTCACTATTTAAAAAATCTCTGTAATGATAGGTCGCAGCTTTAAAGTCATAAAGTTCTGCCAATGTTTCTGCCTTCCAAAACAAAGCTTTCGCTTTGATCTTGGGATCATCATACATGCTTACTGTTTGGTCAAAAAAAGTCAAAGCAAGTTTGTGTTTTTTTTCAGTAAACAATTCAAAACCTCTCAATAATAACAACTGTTGATATTGTTCGTCCTTTAATAACTTTTGAGTTTCATAATAATCAATTGCGCCTTGATAATCTTTAAATTGTAAGTAAGCATTCACAATTAAACTTTCTACAAAGTTGGTCTCAGATGCATCTGGATATGCATCTACAAAATCTTGCAACACATCTGAACTGCTTTTATAAGGATTCCCTATGTCATAACTTAATTTAGCATAATTTAAAAAAGCATCCTTTTGTATTTCAGAATCAAAACTCATTTCTGATGCGTTTTTAAAGGCATTTAAAGCTTGTGCCTTTTGATTTAATTTCAAATAACAATGACCCAAATGGTAATGTGCATTTTGAGAAATAGCACTTTTTTCATCAATAATTTGGTTGAACTTTTTAATGGCAGCTGAATATTCTTCTAACTGACTATGTGCGTATCCTAAAAAATAATGATCTGATCCTGTGAATCTTCCATACTTCCCTTTATAATTGCTCAAATATAAAACAGCTTGTTTATAGTTGTGAATATGAAAATAACTCTCTCCTATGATTTTGGATATTTCGGATTTTTCTGAGACCCTTTTGAGTTTAGGAAAATAAATTTTCCCTAGTTCAATTACTTTTTGATAGTCGTTTTTTGAATATAAAATGACCAACTTTTGATACATTATCTCTCTGTAATACTTAGGATCTTCCTCAACAAAACCAAAATGAAACAAAGCAGCATCATAATCTTGGCGCTCCATGGCAATACTACCTAAATAGTAGTTCGCTTGCTTTTGATAGGCCCCGCTTTTAGAGATTGGAATTAAATATTGCTTAGCTTTTGTGTAATTTTTCTGCGTAAAGTTGGCAAAAGCCAACTTGTAATTGTAATTGTTTTCTTGCGATCGAGTTAGGAGTTTAACATCTAACTTATGAAAAAAACCTAAAGCCTTCTTGTACTGATTACGATTAAAGTAATAGTTAGACAGCGCTAGAGTCAAGATCGTTTTTTGACTTGTAAATGGATTTAACTCTAAATAATTTTCTGTTTGACTCCCTGCTTTCTGTTCATTTAAAGCCAAGTTGGTCAATAACTGATAAACCATAATAGTAGATTTATTAAAATCATCAACTATTGATTTGTGAAAGTATTTTTTGGCTAAGCCATACTCCTCATTGTCAAAAGCGTGTACCCCTTTGTTATACCACTTCAACGAAGGGGTTTCTTTATAACTACTCTGAGCCATTGACATCTCTGAAATCAAAAGTATTACAGCTAATAAGCTTACAAGTCTTTTATTCATGGATTCTTCCTATTTATTCAAATACTAAAATTAAATAATCTCTCTGTTAATTTACCTATTAACTATGTTTTTTATTCTAAAAGAAAGTCTAGCCACAAGATCAATTGAAAAAGCAACTCAAATACAAAAGCTACTCCAAAATCAATATGGGAATTCTTAGAAAGCATCTTATCATTAATTTTAAAATTCATCTATTTTTAGATATGTTTGTATAAAACAAACCCTCTATGTCTCAACCTGTTTTATATTTAAAAAATGCTAATGTTTTTCAAGACAATGTTTTAATTTTAAAAAACTTAAACTTTGAAATTAAGAAAGGAGAATTCTTTTATTTGATTGGGAAAACAGGAAGTGGGAAAAGTAGCTTGTTAAAAATACTTTACGGCGATTTGCCTCTGACAGATGGTGTAGGTGAAGTTGCTGAATACGATTTACCCAGGCTAAAAGAAAAACAAATCCCATTTTTAAGGCGTAAAATTGGAATCGTATTTCAGGATTTTAAACTGCTTAACGATAGAAGCATCAATGACAACTTATTGTTTGTCCTAAAAGCTACAGGCTGGAAAGACAAAGAAAAAATGAATCGCAAAATAAATGAAGTGCTAACAAAAGTTGGCTTGCAAGAAAAAGGATACAAAATGCCTTTTCAACTATCTGGTGGAGAACAACAACGAATTGCGATTGCCAGAGCGTTACTCAATGATCCCGAATTGATTATTGCCGATGAACCAACTGGAAACCTAGACCCTAAAACTTCAATGGAGGTAATGGGACTCTTGAATCAAATCCACCAAGAAGGAAAAACCATCCTAATGGCTACTCATGACTATTCTTTGATTTTAAAATATCCTCAACGCACTTTTAAAGTAGAAAACGGAGAGGTCTTCGAAGTAGTACACCAATAACAAACTATCTTCAAGAGAGCTTGAAACGATTTTTTTCTTGCTCTAAAAGCACTCCTAACTTATAAAAATCATAGGAATTTAAACTTTTTATATCTCCACTTATCAATCCTTTCTTAAGCGTTAATTTCACAACCTTAAATAAAATAAGGACTCCAAAAGTTAAACTTAATGTTTTTAGGATCTTTGCCAATCTTAAGAGCTTGATGCTTTGCGAAAATTCTTTCTGATATTTTTGTGTTTGGTGGATGTAAAACAAATTCTGAATGGCTTTTTCTGTTTTATAAATGAACGCTTCGTTACTGGTGTGGTCTGCGTGTAAGACGGGGTTTTGAATATGGATGATTGCTTTATTAGTCTTTTTTAACTCAAAACCCATCAACGTATCTTCATGACCATAATCTGTGAGTTGCTCATCAAAAGGCAAGTGAATTAATCCTTCTTTCTTGATTACAAAATTACTAGTCATAAATGAGTTGTAGGGAGATTGAGTCCTTTTTTCAACTGATCTACACTCCCTTTTAATTCCATATCTCCATCTCAATTGGTGTGTTTTTAAAGGAACAGTATCGCTATATAATAACCCACCACAAATCACATCAAAAGATTTTGCTCTGATGACATTTATGTAATTTTCAACAAAATCTTCGCCTACAATGACTACATCTCCATCTAAAAAAAGCAAGTTATCATGTTTGGCGTGCTCAACAAATAAATTCCTAATCTTGGATCTCCCTACGTTTTCTTGAAGCGCTATGTAGGTGTGATCTTTTAAAAGATTTTGATTCTCAAAAACGTCTTCTGAACCATCATCAATCACTATGATTTCAATATTTAAACTCAGTGATCTAATCTGATTAGTGAGTTCATTTATCAAATTAGAAATTTCTTGATTGTAAATGGGTATGCAAATTGAAATCATATGCTACAACTCTAATTATTTCATCAAAGTTAACATATCCTTATATACCTTTTGCCATCCCATCCAAATTGTTTTTTCTGATAAGGACGAATTGTGCCATAATGAAACAAACAACCCATCTACATTTCTAACTTGATCAATCAATGCTCTTAGTTGCTGTGAAGCCTGTGTTGGAGTCAGACTCAAATACTGATTCAACGTTCCATCCATGACCTGAAATGGGACAATCCACAAAGGTCTTTGTGCTTCTTTTTCTATATTGTAAAATGGATATACATTGCAAATTCCTGCTCTAAAACCTACTTGCGAAGCGAATCCCATAGTGTAGTCTTTGGTTATTTTTTGGCCAATCAAGTTTTCATAAGTAAACGGAAAACTCATTTTTAAAAAATGCTGTCTACTACTTGTAATTTCTTTTCCTAAAATCTTTGTCAATCTATTTATTTCTTTAGCTACCAACGCTGGTTTTTGATTGGATTGATAGGAAGGATGAATTCCAATTTCGTGTTGTTTGCTTAATTTTAGGATTATCTCTTTTAAACCTTTTCTTTTGAAGTGAATATTAGGATCATATTTTGCTTTGTTACCCAATAGAAAAAAATATTTAGTTTTAATTTTTTTTGAAGCATTTTCAATAAAATCGTAGGTGTCAAATGGATCCTTTTTTGACTTTAGATAAGATATTCTTTCTACTATTTCTTCTTTATTTTTTTTAATTATTGAATTTGCAAACCCTCCTAAAAATCGAACCAAACCTTTTGATTTGTAGGCGTAAGCAATATCAATGTCCAGCGTATTTAAATAACTTGTTTTTTTCTTTGGAAAACACAATTCTGGAAACAATTTTACCATTTGATGCTGTAACTCTAAGCTCCATAAGTTCACCACAGGTTGTTTTAAAAAACCTTGTTTAAAAGCCAGACTATCTTCCGCTTTAAATCTTCCATGTATATCAGATGTAAAAGGCAGGTATTCTTCATACCTACTGACCATATAAAAAGTAGAGGCAAAAACATCATATAAAAATTCTCCCCCCGTTCTAAAAAAATAAGGAATTTCACTCTGCCACGAAACTTGAATATCTTGACTCCTTATTCCATTTTCAAACAATAGAGTTGAAGGTGTAATTTGAAGTGTTTTATCGAGATTTTTCTTTGAATAATTTATTCTTACCAAAGTAGAGGCTTCAAATTCCTGTAGTTTATTTGTACACCTATAATCTACTCCTAAAACATATTTAAATATGACATCTAGGGTGTAAATAAGTCTATTAGAAATGGTATCCGAATAAATTATAATCATAGAAACTTGCTATAAACTTGCTTAATAACTTCTGATTCTTTCTCCCAATTTAACTGTTTTTTAGCTAAAACTAAACGCTCATGATAATCCTGATTATTCCTTATTATTTTGTGTAATTGTTGGGCAATCTTTTCTGGGGTTCTTTTTTGAACAACCTCTCCGATTTTATAAGACATAACTATTTGGCTCATTTCTGGCAAACTCGAAACTAAGCAAGGAATTTTAGCATGAACATAATCAAACAATTTGTTGGGCAATGCATACCTATAATTCATTCCTAAATCTTCCTCTAAAGACATTCCTACGTCAAACAAAGGTGTTGTGCTCTTTAGCTCTACAGGAGAAATTCTTCCATATAAAAGTACCTTATCTGATAAGTTTTCTTTCTGTATTTTTAAATAAATCTCATCATATTGGTCTCCATTTCCAAACACGCACAATACTGTATTCTCCATCCTAGCAACAGCATCTATCATTAAATCAACACCTCTTCCTAAATTAACAGCTCCTTGATAAACAACTGCCTGTTTATCTTTAATAAAATCAACAATTTCTTTAGAAACCTCTTGAGTTATTTCTTTGTCATTAGGAACGTTTCTTACTACATGTAAAGACACTCCATATTTCTCTTTATAATAAGTAGCTATGGAAAAACAAACCGTAAACACATCTTTTAACTTAGGAAAAATAAACTGCTCTATGGTCAACCAAATTTTTTGAGTTTTTGGTCTATGTATCAATTCTGGAACTTCTGTAAACAGTTCGTGGCTATCATAGACTATAGGTTTCCTGCATAGTTTAGCAGCCAAGAAATTTGGTAGCAATGTATCTAGATCATTAGAGAGCAAGACTTCTTTTTTGGCAAAAAGTAAAATGCAAAAAAGTCTAATATTGTATTCTGCATAAAACAGGACCCCTTTATTAAATAGCAGCTTAATTCTTGTGGTTTTGTAGGGTCTTGTAATTGGTGAACTATTTTTTAATTCTCTACCAATCAAATGAATCTTAAAACCCATGGATTGGAGTGTGCTACAAACTTTATGTACACGTTGGTCAATAACCAAATCATTGGTAACAGAAACTACAATTGTTTTCAATCAGAATAATTTTTGTGGAAATATACTAAAATTAACAAAGGAAAAACTCTTTTAAAGCACTGAAATCATTTCGATAAGGGTTCTCTAATGGGTGTACTATAACACCCTGTATAGTTTATCAAACAATAGGCTTTTCAATTGGGTGTAATCCATAACGCCTTGTAATGCCTCAACACGCTTTTCTTCATCAGCTACTTCTTGCATTAATTCCTTTACTTTAAGCTCAATCAACACTCTCCTCAAATTCAAAATAGCATCTTGAACCAATTTCTGCAAAACATCTGTTTTTTGAGCGACCTCTATTTCTTTAGAAGCCCAATCACTCAACGTATAGCGTTCGTCGTCCATCAATATATTGGTCACTTCTCTCGAAATCTCACTATCTTCATGACTGGTCAAAACTGCTACTGCTAGTTTTTCTTCTTGATTAATTTGGTAACTAATCTCCTTATATATTTTTAAAAATAAAGGATTGGTAAATTCTATTTCATCGTCTTGTAATTGTAAATAGAGTTCATGAGCAACAGTATTCGTATACTCTTCTTTAACCATGACTACTTTTCCCTTTTTGTCGTGGTCCTCTACCCAGTCTACAAAGTTTACTTCATGATTACCGTACAACAATAGAATTTGAATAATTTCACGTTCGTAAACATCCAAAGTATTAATCCCCTTAATGGCTGAAACCTCTTTGGTGTTTTTATTCTGAGAAGCAAGCATAGCGCCCTCCTGTGCCATCATCATTTCCTGAAAAGCAACATCATCAGGCACCTCTTCTGACAAAGGATTTTTCTTTGCAGGACTAAATGATGAGGAAGCTACTCTCATTTTAGAAGACGCATTGGGTTTTCTATCGGCATCTCTAACTTGCTTACTCAGCATTTGAGCCAATTCGTTAAACAAAACTGTTTCTGAAATATCCATCAAACGAGAACATTCCTGGATATATACTTCTTGTTTGATACTATCTGGAATCTTAGAGATACTCAACACAATATCCCGAATCAATCCTGCTTTTTTGACAGGATCATTCTTAGCTTCTTTCATCAACAAGGACACCTTAAAACTGATGAAATCTTGTTGATGGCTTTGTAAATGCTCTTTTAACTCTTCTGTTGTTTTTTTTCTCGCAAAAGAATCCGGATCCTCTCCGTCAGGAAAGGTCACCACTTTTACGTTCATGCCCTGCTCCAAAATCAAATCAATCCCTCGAACAGATGCTCTTAATCCTGCGGCATCTCCGTCAAAAAGAACAGTCATATTAGGAGTTAACCTTTTGACCAAGCGAATTTGATCTGGCGTTAGCGCAGTTCCCGAGGAAGCCACTACATTTGTAACTCCATTTTGGTACATTGAGATCACATCTGTGTAACCTTCTACCAAATAACAATTGTCTTCTCTTGAGATGGTCTTTTTAGCTTGATAAATACCATATAATACCTTACTCTTATGATAAATATCACTCTCAGGAGAATTTAAATACTTTGCGGCTTTTTTATCATTGGTCAAAATTCTACCTCCAAATCCCAATACTCGACCACTCATACTATGAATAGGAAACATCACACGGCCTTTGAAACGGTCAAATTGTTTTCCTCTTTCTTTTACAATGGTCAACCCTGTGCTTTCTAAGTATTGAAGATCATAACCACTTTTTAAGGCAGAATCGGTAAAAGCGGTCCAATCATCCAAACAATACCCCAACTGAAAGACGTTTATCATTTCATCTGTAAAGCCACGTTCTTTGAAATAACTGAGTCCTATTGCTTTACCCTGTTGGGTGTTGAGCATTGTTTTTTGAAAATAGTCTTGAGCGTATTTAGACACCAAATACATACTTTCACGTTCGTCTGCAGCTTCTTTCTGCTCGTTAGACTGCTCAGTTTCTTCGATAACAATATTGTATTTATCTGCTAAATATCGTATTGCTTCCGGATAGGAATAGTGTTCATGTTCCATTAAAAAAGATATAGCATTCCCTCCTTTTCCGGTACTAAAATCCTTCCAAATTCCTTTTACTGGAGACACCATAAAAGAAGGAGTCTTTTCGTCAACAAACGGAGACAGTCCCTTAAAACTACTTCCCGATTTTTTCAACGTAACAAACTCTCCTATGACCTCTTCAACTCTAGCAGTTTCAAAGACACGATCTATGGTTTCTCTTGAAATCAATTTATTTTCATTTTAATACAAATATAAAAATCTATAATACAAAAAAACACATAACCTTTAGGCAATGTGTTTTTTACACTGTATTTAAAATTTAAATTATTTGCTTTTTGAATATTAGGAGGCTCTTTTTAATTGCCTTAACATTGTATTATTCAATTTGCTTTCTGCATATTCTTTTGTGACTTCAAAAGACGTTTGATCTGTACTCGGCATCTCAAACATGGCATCAGTAAAAATAGCCTCACACAAAGACCTTAATCCTCTTGCGCCTAACTTGTACTCTATAGCTTTTTCTACAATATAATCTAATGCTTCCTCTAGTATTTCAAACTGAACTCCATCCATTTGGAACAATTTTGCGTACTGCTTAATTAGCGAATTTTTTGGTTCTGTCAAAATAGCTCGCAATGCTTTCGCATCTAATGGATTCATATAACTTAAAACAGGTAACCTACCAATTATTTCAGGAATCAATCCAAATGTTTTTAAATCTGTTGGAATGATATATTGTAATAAATTTTTATCATCTACTTTATCTTCACTTAGAGAAGCTCCAAAACCAACTGCTTGTCTATTCAAACGTTTGCTGATATTACGTTCTATCCCTGCAAAAGCTCCTCCAGCGATAAATAAAATATCTTTGGTATTGACCTCTATAAATTTTTGATCTGGGTGCTTTCTACCTCCTTTGGGAGCAACATTTACTACTGTTCCCTCTAGTAATTTAAGCAAAGCCTGTTGTACTCCTTCACCTGAGACATCACGAGTAATTGATGGATTGTCTCCTTTACGAGCTATCTTGTCAATCTCATCAATAAATACGATTCCTCTTTCAGCACTTTCAACATCATAATCTGCGGCTTGTAACAAACGACTTAAAATACTTTCTACATCTTCTCCAACATATCCAGCTTGAGTCAACACTGTTGCATCTACAATAGAAAAAGGTACATTTAACATCTTTGCAATGGTCTTTGCTATTAATGTTTTTCCGGTTCCTGTATCACCTACCAAAACCATGTTACTTTTTTCTATTTCAATTTCTTCCTCTAGTGTGTTTGGCTGAGTTAATCTTTTGTAGTGATTATAGACAGCTACAGCCATGATCTTTTTAGTTTGATCTTGACCAATGATGTACTGATCTAGGAATGCTTTTATTTCTGTTGGCTTTTTTACGACCAAATCAGCGTTTTTATTCGCTGTTTCTTCTTTTATCTCTTCTGATAAAATCCCATAAGCTTGAGAGACACAGCTATCACATATGTGTGCATCAACTCCTGCTATCAACAAGTTCGTTTCTTCTTTCTTTGAACCACAAAACGAACATTCCAATCCTTCTTTTGACATCTTGTATCTTTTTTAACTCAAGTAACTTGATTTCTTCTTATTTACTTCTTGTAAGAATTTCATCTACCATACCATAAGCTTTTGCTTCTTCTGCTTTCATCCAGTAATCTCTATCAGAATCCTGAGAGACTTTATCAAAAGGTTGTCCTGAATGATTAGATATGATGGTGTATAGTTCTTCTTTCAATTTATTTATTTCTCTAACCGTAATCTCCATGTCTGTGGCTTGCCCTTGCGCACCTCCTAATGGCTGATGAATCATCACACGAGAATGAGGCAAAGCAGAACGTTTTCCTTCTGCCCCCGCACACATCAAAACGGCTCCCATACTAGCAGCCATACCTGTACAAATTGTTGCTACATCAGGCTTGATGAATTGCATAGTATCATAGATCCCCAACCCCGCATACACACCTCCTCCTGGAGAGTTGATGTAAATAGAAATATCTTTGGTTGCATCTACAGACTCTAAAAACAACAACTGGGCTTGAATAATATTTGCTACTTGGTCATTAATTCCTGTTCCTAAAAAAATAATTCTATCCATCATCAATCGAGAGAAAACATCCATTTGCGTGATGTTTAACTGTCGTTCTTCCATGATATAAGGAGTTACTGAACTAACTATTTTATCATAATGGGTACTGCTAATACCGTGATGCTTCGTCGCATATCTTTCAAATTCTTTTCCGAAATCCATATATTCTTTTCTTAAGGTTACAAAGGTAAATATACTAAAGTAAAGTTTAATCAAATACCCATAAAAATACATGTCTTTTTTTATTGAAGTTTTATAAGTATCTTAGTTATATACTTGAAAAAGAACGAAATTATAAAAATCATGAAATGGATCACTACTTTTTTATTTCTATCTGTGTTTTACACAACTTTCGCCATAGAAATAAATACCGATAAATTAAACCTACCAAGCCAAAAGAGTACTCGTATCGCTAACAGTAAAAAATTGGAGAATCCTTTTGAAGAAAAACAAAGCATCTCTAATCAATTTGAATATTTACATAAAAAATCATCAATATTCAAAAAATACAGATTGGTCAATATATCTTTATATCATGCTCTAAAAAAGAGTGTTTTAGACACGTTAGCCAACAAAGAAAACAGGATTAGAGAAAAAAATATGACTATTGACCATAACATGCTGCGAATAAATTTATTAGAGCAAAAATTAAGCGATACTCAAAATCTGTTAGAAGACTCAAAAAAACAAAACGGAAAGAGACTTCTATTTGGTTTTCAAACAACCAAAAACATTTTTTCACTCATCATAACCACAACCTTTATTGTCTTATTTGTTCTTCTAATTTTCTTCATTTTAAAACACCAACAGAACCTTAGTGTTACAAAAAAATCTGTTGATGATTTATTTCTTTTGGAGTTAGAATTTGAAAAACACAAGAAATCTTCTTTCAAACGATTTCAAGAAGTGAATCGAAAATTACAAGATGAATTAAACAAAAAATGGAAAACAGAAAAATAACTGCTTATTTATAAACGAATTCCTTAGTCTTGTTTGCCTATCTTTGCCTCTAGAAATATAGGAATTATGTCTTTTGAAAATTTAAACCTCAACAACCAACTCCGAAATGCAATTAGCGATTTAGGATACACTGAACCTACCAAAATACAAAAAGACGCTTTCTCTTGTATTATGTCTGGTAGAGATGTTGTTGGGATTGCACAAACAGGAACAGGAAAAACTTTTGCGTACCTAATGCCTATTTTACGCATGTTGCCCTTTTCAGAACAAAAACACCCCAGGGTATTGATTGTCGTTCCAACCCGTGAATTGGTGGTACAAGTTTTAGAGGCTTTAGACAAACTGACAACCTACCTTAACGTTCGATACGGTGGGATTTATGGAGGTGCAAACATCAACAAACAAAAAGAAATGATCCATGAGGGACTAGATATCTTGGTCTCTACGCCCAGACGCGTCATAGATTTAGGAATGACAGGAGCGCTAAAACTTAAGTTTATCCAGAAACTAGTTATCGATGAAGTTGATGAAATTTTTAACCTTGGTTTTAGATTACAACTGATAGATATTATCGATTTGGTACCTAAAAAGAAACAAGCAATTCTGTTTTCTGCGACCATGACCAATGAAGTGGAATCGCTGATTCAAGAATTTTTTCAAAACCCAATTTATGTAGAGGCCGCTGCTTCTGGAACTCGACTAGAAAACATCGAGCAAATGGCTTTTGAAGTTCCTAACTTTTATACTAAAATTAACTTATTAAACCATTTGTTACAGGATGATGATGACATGTCTCGCGTACTGGTTTTCATCAAACATAAATATTTAGCAGATTTAGTTTTTAACGAAATTAACGGAATGGCAGCGTATGCCGAAGAAACTTTTGCGCTGATTCACTCAAACAAAACCCAAAATTATCGATTACGCTCTGTTGAAAATTTTAAAGCAGGTAACCATCGGGTATTGATCACAACAGACGTGCTTTCAAGAGGGATGGATATTCCAGGAATTACTCACGTCATCAACTTTGATTTGCCAAAAGAGGCTGAAGCTTACATGCACCGTATTGGAAGAACCGGCCGTGCAGAAAATGAAGGTTTTGCTATTTCTTTTATTACGGAAAAGAATACTGAAATATTAGAAGAAATCGAAACCTTGATGAATTACGAGATTCCTAAATACGAACTACCGGAAGAAATTTTTATTGAGAGTAAATTACTGGAAGAGGAAGTTGAAGTTGAAAACATTACCCCTTATCAAAAATTAGGATCCAAAGAGTTTGCACCTGGACCCGCTTTTCATGAAAAATCTGAAAAAAATCAAAAAACAAATCAGGGAGGAAGTTATCGAAGAAACCTTGCGAAAAAATATAAAAAACCTCAACGAAGAAGACCCAAAAAATAACTAAGGAGCGCTGTGTCTAAAATACTTGTTCTATCTGAATATTTTTATGGTTAAAAAGAAAAGAATCCTCGTTTTGTTTTCCTAACAACAACCGACCTATAGGTGAATGAATAGAGATGACCATTATAGTTTCTTCCTTTATTTTTATCTTTCCCAAACTCGTTCCTAAAAAATAAAAAACACCGTTAGCACAAACAAGACTCCCTAATTGAATTTTAGTTTTAAGGGAAATATCTATTTTTAATAGCGTATCTTTTTGAGCCAAGACCTCCTGATATTGTTGGCCTAGTTTTTCCATCTCTAACTGCAACATAGCTCTACCTGTTTCATGCTTATCTCCTGCAGAACTTTTGGTTTCAGTAACCAAGTCTAATTGATAACTTCTAATTCCTTGTTGAATGCTTTCTAACTTTTCATCAATCACTTGATTACACTTTCTCAACAAGAACTCCTTCAACTCATTCATCTATTGATCTTATCATAATGAATCCAACACTTAAAATGACTTTTATTTTTTAAAGATTTTTTGCTTGTGAAACGGTTGATTTTTTTCATCGAACATCACCAAAATATATACTCCAGAAATCAGATGACTTATCTCTATTGGAACAACATTCAATCTCGGTACAAAATCTTGTCTCATGTTAAAAACAGAACTGCCAGCCATACTTTTTAGTTCAATTCTCCCTCTAAAATACCTATTGCTAATATAATTAATATTAAAACTACTAGATACGGGATTCTCAGACAATGTCACGATCTTGTCTTTCAAAATAGTTTCTAAAGACAAACTTGTGTCTGCTTTTTGGTTCGCATCTATTAAATTTAGCTTCGAGGCACTAAAATCTTCAAACTCAGTCTCTACTATAGAAGCATTTGTCGCCCCTAAAAAGTCGCTAATAATACTCGTAAAGACTTGCCTGTAATCATGCTGCATCAATTCATTATCGTAAAGTTCTGTCACCTTGGTTAAATCAACATGATCTCCAGAAACTCCACCTTGAACATGTTTACCAACAACAAACATTGGCCCTAAATTTCCATGATCTGTCCCTAAATTTCCATTCTCTACAGGTTTTCTTCCAAACTCAGTAAATGTTGCAGAAACCACCTGGTCTTCAATTCCTAACATTTTTAAATCATCTTGAAAATATTTTAGAGCATCTCCAACATCCTTCAATAAATCTGCATGCTTCCCTATGTGTGATTCTGACTCACTTTGGACCTGATTGCCGTGGGTATCAAATCCATTATAAGAAACTAAGAAAACCTTTGTTTTAGACCCCCCTCTTATTAGAGTTGCCACCGTTTTTAACTGATCTGCCAGTTTATTGTTTGAAGGATAATTGATCGTACTCCCTGCATTTCGCTTTGACAAACCTATATCAAAGACCTCACTAATCCGTTTAGAATATGTGCTTATTCCTCTCTCAATATTAGAAATATGAGCCAGAGCACTTCCATAGTCTGAAACCGGAATTTCTGGAGAAGGATTTCCTATGTTTGATACGATACTATAATAACCCGAAACATCTTGTCCCGATAAATTTAAATCCACTTTGTGCTCATGACTTGATTGAAACCCTAGGGAAGGCTTGTTACTCCCTAGTTGAATTCCTAAAGGATCTAAATATTTTTCATGATCATAAGCCGAATATAGAAATCTTGCCATCCACCCGTCTGGTTTTCCCGAGTTTTCTATTGTTCCGTCACCTCCTTGAAACATAATCGCCCTTGAGGCAAAATGAGATCTATTCAACTGTGGATACCCTACTGCATGTAAGATATTTAATTTTCCTTCATCGTATAATGATTTCAGACCCGTTAGTGAAGGATGAAGATAAGCTTGTTGAGATGATGCCAATGTATCATCCAGAGGAATACCTCCATGAAGCCCAGTTTCTTTGATTCTAATTGTGGGTCTCAATCTCGCATAATCATCATATTGAGCGATAGGAATCAAGGTGTTTAATCCATCATTACCCCCTCTTAGCTGAACCAAAACTAAAGCTCTATCTCCTATTACAGATTGAGGTATTCTATTCAACAAATTGGTCTGTGAAAACGCACTCAAACTGTGTCCATTTAACAGCATCGCACTTGTTGAACTCAGTGCAGACATTCGCAAAAATTTTCTCCTATCCATAACTCTAAATTAATTAGTCTGAAATTCTTGTGACCATATCAAGGCTTTGAATAGCGGTACCAAAGCAGCTTCTGTTCCAATATTATTACCCGTTGACCTATAATTACTCCACTCATTGGTCCACATGGAAGGAGTTAATGTACCATTGTCAAGTAGAATTTCGTTTGAAAAATACATTGTTCTTTCCTCACTAACGGGCTTAGAAAAAAACAACTCAATCAATTCAGTAATTAAAACGTCTACACTAAAAGGAACACTTACATTTTTCTCAACAAATGTTGTAACCTTAAAATCTACTTTGGTCGCGTTTTTATTCAACAATAGCGCTCCTAAATTATACCTCGAAATTATGGTTGCTGGATTGAACCAAAACTTATCGTAAAGTGGAGCTTCGTATATTGCTGGGAAACCTGCTACAGATGGGGGGTCAAATGGTTTCTGACCACTAAGCTCTAAAAAATCTCTCACCATCTCTCGTCTGTAAAAAAACAAATAATGGTTTTTAGATTCTTCAATTGCATCTGGCACAGGATAGTTCGTAATCGTAAGAGTTTGTAACATGAGTTCTAATGGAGACTTTATCATTCCGCCAATAATTTCGTCTCCACGAACATGATCATCTTCGTCATAAAAATGCTCGCTTTTTAACAACTGAATTATAATTTCTTCGAAACTATAATTGATTCTAAATGTATCAGATAAAGGAGCAATAATATCATTTTCTACTTCTTTTGTAATGTTAGCAGACACAAAGTACCTATACATTCTTCTGCATACATATTTTGCAGTAGCCTCTTGGTCAAAAATCATATCGAAAAACTCAACAAGCTCTGTCTTCATTCTTTCAATCTTTTGGCTTTCAGTCTTATTACTACTGTCATATGCAGAAATAACTCTGTTTCCAAATCTTTCAGAAAAAACTTTCTCTCCGAAGTCATGTCTATTTACTAAAGGATATCCTGTAGGAATTCCACCGTTATCTCCTCCATGATTTGTAACCCTATCCTTTCCAATTCTCCAACCTGTTAACAATCTTGCAGCTTGAACAATATCCTCTTCTGTATAATGGGTGTAATCCCCTACCCCTGTACTAGGGCCTTTACCAATGGTAAATAATTCTAAAACCTCTCTAGCATAATTTTCATTAGGATTTACAGCAGTGTTAAAACCATTATCTAGGTAGGATAACATTAAATTATTGATTGACACCTGGAACATTAAATCCTTGAAACTTCCCAAGGCATACATTTCTAAAAGCCTTAAATAATCATAAAAAAAACCTCTTTTACCTCGTAAACTTACGGTATCAATGGAAAGAAAGCTAAATAAAAAATAAGTCATCCTAGACCTAAGTGACTTGTCATTTTTAGCTTCATCAAGCCACCAAGCGTATGTTCCCTCAATCAATTTTTGAGCAGAAAAACTTGGGTCTACAACCCCTAAGATAGGGTCGTTTTCTATCCAAGGATTCCCTGTTTCATAATTAATAGGCTGACTTAGTTTTTTTACATTTGGTTCCAACAGCTTTGCCACAGCTTGATCTACTGTATAAGCACTAAATTCTTCTAATCTAGATTTTGTCACACAATAAGTTGCTCTTTTCAAGAGATGCTTGGCTCTGGTTTTACCCAAAACCGAGGTTAGAGGCGTAAGTGAACTCATAATTTATATTAAAAACCAGTGAAAGATAATGAATTTTAAATCAATGAGATAAGTTTCATACAAACCTAAATAAAAAATAACACCAAAAGTGATTCACAGCTCTAATTGTAACTGAATATACTGCTTAACTGTTCTTGGTTCTTCATTATTTAGATTACTTAGAGAAATTCCTAGTAACCTAACAGATTCTTTCATCGTATCTTGATACAAAAGTTCTTTTACAACTGTAATGATATCTGTTGCCAAATGGATGTAACTCCCCATTGTTTTACTTCTTGTTGTTTGAGTAAAATCACTGTATTTTATTTTAAGAGTAACCGTTCTTCCTTTTACACTATTTTTCAACAACCTAATCTCTAATTCCTTAGCTAAAACTTCTAACTTCTTGATCATAAACACCTCAGAGGTTAAGTTTTCTAAATAGGTATGTTCCGTTCCTACTGATTTTCTTGTTCGTGAAGCTTGAACAGGACTATTATGAATCCCTCTAACTATTTCATAATAATGTTTTGCAGCACTTTTAAAATGAATTTCTAGGAACTCTAAACTTTTTTGCTTTAAATCTAATCCAGTAAAAATACCTAGTTGATACATTTTTTGGGTCGTAACTTTACCCACGCCATAAAATTTTCTTATTTGTAAGGTTTCTAAAAATGGGATTACCTCTTCAGGAGTAATTGTTTTTTGTCCGTTGGGTTTGTTGATGTCAGAGGCTATCTTAGCTACAAACTTATTGGGAGCAACCCCCGCAGAGGCGTATAAACCCGTCCTCTTTAAAATTTCTTTTCTTATTTCTTCGGCAATTAAAGTCGCCGATTGCATTCCTTTTTTATTGACCGTAACATCTAAATACGCTTCGTCTAATGACAATGGCTCCACTAAATCTGTATATTCATAGAATATTTTTCTTACTTGATTGGATATTTCCTTGTAACGATCAAAGTCTGGTTTCACAAAAATTAAATCAGGACACATTTTTTTTGCTAGAGCGCTTGCCATTGCTGATTTGACTCCAAATTTTCTTGCCTCATAGCTGGCTGCAGCAATAACACCTCTCGCCTCACTACCTCCTACCGCAACAGCTTGCCCCCTAAGCTCAGGACAATCTAACTGAGCTACTGAAGCAAAAAAAGCATCCATGTCTACATGAATAATTTTACGAAGTACAATTTTAGCGAGTTCCAAGGGTTATTCACTTAAATATAGACAAAATTAAACAACTTAAAACTAAAAAGAGAGATCATATGTGAGAACTCTTTATTCGTTTTACTTGATATTCTAGACCACTCCTTGAGCAATTACAGCATCGGCTACTTTAACAAAACCAGCAATATTTGCTCCTTTTACATAATTAACATAACCTCCATCTTCTTTTCCGTATTCTACGCAAGAAGCATGGATACTCCTCATGATTTCTTGAAGTTTTTCATCAACTTCTAAACGAGTCCATTTGTAACGTAAAGCATTTTGTGTCATTTCTAAACCCGAAGTAGCTACACCTCCGGCATTTGAGGCTTTTCCTGGCGCAAACAATACTTTGGCTTTTTGCAACACTTCAACTGCCTCTATACTACATGGCATATTTGCTCCCTCAGTGACACAAACACAACCATTTTTAACCAACTCACGAGCATCTTCTTCAAGCAGCTCATTCTGAGTTGCACATGGAAAAGCGATATCACATTGTTCTGACCATGGTGATTCCTCTGGATGAAATACTGCAGAAGGATATACTTTTACGTATGCTGAGATACGACCTCTTTTTATATTTTTTAACTCTTTAATAAAAGCTAATTTTTCTGTATCTAGTCCATCTTTATCGTAGATATAGCCAGAAGAGTCTGACATCGTAACCACTTTAGCTTTTAACTGAATACATTTTTCTGCCGCATAGATAGCGACATTCCCAGAACCTGAAATTAAAACTACTTTCTCATCTAACGTTTGGTCTTTTACTTTAAACATCGACTCGGTAAAATAAACTGCTCCGTACCCTGTTGCCTCTGGTCTAATTTGAGAACCTCCCCACGACAAACCTTTTCCTGTTAAAACTCCCGTAAATTCATTTCTTAATTTTTTATACATCCCAAACAAAAATCCAATTTCTCGTGCTCCAACACCAATATCACCCGCAGGGATGTCGGTGTAAGGTCCAATATGTCTAAATAATTCTGTCATAAAAGCGTGGCAAAAACGCATGATCTCATCATCCGATTTACCCTTTGGATCAAAATCTGAACCTCCCTTTCCACCACCCATAGGGAGTGTGGTCAAAGAGTTTTTAAACACTTGTTCAAAAGCCAAAAACTTTAAAACACTTTGATTAACTGTTGGATGAAATCTTAATCCCCCTTTGTAAGGACCAATAGCGGAATTCATTTGAACTCTATACCCCCTATTGATCTGGGTCTCTCCTGCATCATCTACCCAACAGACTCTAAAGGAAATCAACCGCTCTGGTTCAGCAATCCTTGATAATATTTTTTTTCCAGCATAGATTTTATGCTTGGAAATAAATGGCACTAATGTTTCTGCAACTTCTTGTACAGCTTGCAAAAATTCAACCTCGTGAGGATTACGCTTCTCTACTTGATCCATAAATGCTTTAACTTCTTGCTCCATATTGTTCAGGTTTTATGCTTAGTAAATTATAAATTAATCAGTATATCATTAGTCGTTGTTGAAATTACCACAACACTTTAACAAACTAAACAAGACCTGTAACTGTTTCTTTTTACAAACAGATATAAATCACTAATTTAGCTTTCTAGAAAAGGGTCATCTTAATTAGAAAAAAAAGCGTTTTTATAAATATACAAACAAAATTCATCAAACCATGAAAAAAATATTAGGCTTACTTTTAGTATTAGTCTTTATTTCTTGTAACAAAGACACTGTTTCAGACATCACCACAAATGATGACAACAGTCTCGAGGAAGAAAAAGAGGGAAATGATGGCAACGTAGACGATCGTAAAAATGATCCTACAGACAACACCGGTGACAACCAAGATAGCAATACGGTAGAGAACGCAGAAGAATCTAAGAAAGTTCGTTTCACCCGTGATCTTTTACCTATCATCAACGACAAATGCTCTGGGTGCCACACTGGGGGTTCAAAAACAAACTACACAGAATATATTTTTACTCAATTTAATGCAGATTTAATTCATGATCGAATCAATCGCAAACAAGGAACAAGAGGATTTATGCCTCAAAACGGCACAAAACTAGACACCACTGAGCTAGCATTGTTTGACCAATGGATTAAGCATGGAAAGTTGGAATAAAACTGCTTTTACCAGATATTGAAGAATCTAAAGAAAAACATGAACTCTTCATTTAGGTATAAAAATTCATCTGAAACAAAGAAACACAACAATAAAAAAGGTTCAAAACTATAATTTAATTATCTCAAAACTCTGAAATAGTTTTTTAAATTTGTAGTCTAAATTTCTGAATAACAAATATGTTAGACAAAGTCAAAGAATTAATTGGGGAAGTAAACGATTTCAGGGCTACCTCTAAAGAAGAACTCGAAGCATTTAGAATTAAATACATAGGAAAAAAAGGGGTTTTAAATGATCTTTTTGCTGAATTTAAAAACGTATCTAACGATCAGAAAAAAGAATTTGGTCAAGCACTAAATGCTTTTAAAAATGCTGCAGAGCTTAAAGTGAGTGAACTCAAAAATAATATTGAGGAAGCAAACTTAAACACAAGTCGCTTAAATGATTTAACGAGACCATCGGAACCGATGTCTTTAGGCTCTAGGCACCCTATATCCATAGTCAAAAATCAAATAATTGAAGTGTTTTCTAGAATTGGTTTTACTGTTTCTGAAGGACCCGAGATAGAAGATGATTGGCACAATTTTACAGCATTAAACTTACCTGAATATCATCCTGCTAGAGATATGCAAGACACGTTCTTTATTGAACAAAATCCAGATATTTTATTACGTACACACACTTCATCAGTACAAACGAGGTACATGGAGAACAACAAACCACCGATAAGAACATTATCTCCAGGTCGTGTTTTTAGAAATGAAGACATTTCTGCTCGTGCACATTGCATTTTCCATCAAGTAGAAGGTCTATACATAGATAAAGATGTTTCTTTTGCAGACTTAAAACAAACTCTTTTATACTTTACTAAGGAGATGTTTGGAAAATCTAAAATCCGATTACGCCCCTCTTACTTCCCCTTTACAGAGCCTAGTGCTGAAGTTGATATTTATTGGGGACTGGAAACCGAAACTGACTACAAAATAACCAAAGGAACGGGTTGGTTAGAAATTATGGGATGCGGAATGGTAGATCCTAATGTGTTAAAAAATGCGAATATAGACCCTGCTACATATTCAGGCTACGCATTTGGAATGGGTATTGAACGTATTGCCATGTTGTTGTATCAAATCCCTGATATTCGAATGTTTTACGAAAATGACATTCGATTCCTAGAACAATTTAAATCTGTTAACTAAAACATTACTTAAAAGAACCAAACACTAAAGTGTTGTTCTTTTCTTTTTAAACATACTTCATGAAAAAAGACATCGTCATCCCAGAAATTACAGACGTTTTTATGGCTATAGTCAAGGAGTATAATGAGGAATTTCAATGTGATGATTGGAATGCCTATTTGGTAAACGACCGTGATGAAGATTTGGAAATGGCTATTTTAGTGTCTAAAGGATATGATGAAGAGAAATGGATTGAAACTTCATTAATGAGAAAGACGATAGAAAAGTTACCCGCAAAATCTTTTGCCAAAGTAGAACTAGTCATGCCAGACCTTTTTAAATTGACAAACTTCTACAATACTACTTTTTTCATTGGCAAGAACATGTACGAAAAACGATTTGAATTTCCTAAAAACTCCCTTAAACAAGGCGCTTTGAGAGTCATAAAACAACTGGGAAATAAAGAAGGTATTGTCGCTAAATAAGTACTGCTTTTTAGTTTTTTAAATCTAAAAAAAATAGGAACTACTCTCTAAATTTGTCTTGTTGAAATTAACGAATTCAACTCCTTGCTTATACATCAACAAAGAATAGTGATGAAGTCACTCTTTATTGGCATTTGTTCATAAATTGAAAAACTTGAAATTTTCTGACCACCTTAAAAAATAATTAGCAGAGAGGAATAAAAGGTCAATCTAAATGTTCTGACAATATCTTAAAATGTTTCTTTGGGCTTTTCCCCTCGTATACTACGCTATAAACGGCATCAATGATGGGTGTT
>Ga0209136_1000016_pt1 | contig 124289 bp, 117 predicted proteins | sample SaaInl0LU_22_DNA_FD_184640 | JGI IMG/M metagenome (GOLD analysis project Ga0209136, IMG submission 184640) | Marine microbial communities from expanding oxygen minimum zones in the Saanich Inlet - ESP_90LU_22_DNA (SPAdes) (version 2) | ecosystem: Environmental > Aquatic > Marine > Intertidal... | reverse complement strand
GAGAGTATGTCATCGCCTTTTTTTATTACTGAACACTCAGTAATCCAAAGCCTTTATCTCACGATAAAGGCTTTTTTTATGCAACCAACTCTAAAACCATCCCCGAAAAATCAAAGAGCAAAACGATCTAAACAAAGGGCACTGCAAAAAAGATGGCAAGAGAGGTTATGCAATCAGATAATAGAAAAAAATCCTATTTTTTTGGTTTGTACTTAGAACTTTGAAACAGTTGCTGAGCTTCTATTTGTAAGAGTTCCGAGACGCTTGAGGGACTGTATTTTAGATAAGACTTTACAATTTGCCACCCTATCCAGACTCCCACCTTGTCGGGGCTTTTTTTATCGATATTTAAGTAAAATTTAGAAAATGGGGCTTGCTCATTGAATCTTCGATCTAGTTTGTGATCGGTACTATAGAGCAACTCATTTTCAACAAAGTAGGCCCAGATAAGGGATTCGTTGCTTACGATCCAATCGTATTTCCGTTTTGTGTACCCCATGAGTTCTTGTTCTGAGTAATTTGGAAGAAGGGTTTTTAACACCTGCATTTTTTTACCGTGATACAGTATTTTTTCTAGGAAAGTATTTCCTCTTTTGAGGGACAAGATGTGGTCTGTGATTTGTGTAGCAACATCAATAACCAATCTTTTTTTAGTGTAATTTGCCGAAACATACCTTGGAAAGCTTTGGTAAACCTCAGAGTTGGCTCCGAGATACATGTCCAAAGAAAGAAACAAAAGTGTGTCCTTATAAATGACAGCATGCTCGTAGTCTAAGTTTGTGATGAGGGTATATGTCTTCGGAGTATCAAAGTTGGGAAAGTAATAATGAAGATATTGGAAGAGTTCCGTCAATTGCATTTGTTCCTGTTTGAAATTGCCAAATACACTGTCGGTCATTTTGAGTAGTGTCAAATCTTCGATATTTTTTCGCTTGTTTTGCCAGATACTATCTGCTGTTTCGACAGGGAACAAATAGGGGTGATTGTCTTTTAATTCTTCGAATTCAACGGCGTTTGAATGGTAAAATTGGCGATGAAAATCAACGAATTGTGGTGTGGTTTTTAAGGGGGGGATTTCTGTTTTTTTGATTTGCTTGCACGCAAATTGCAAAAAAGGCAAACTGAAAAGAATAAGATATTTTTTCATAGGGCTGCAACAAATCTGATGAAAAGAGAATAATTTTTTTAGGAAACGTCTTAGAGATGTATTTTTTGAGCTTTAATTTGTTTATTTTTGTGTTGTTCAAATATACTAAAATCTTGCAAATGATCCATTCAGAAAAAGTAGTGAAACATATCGTTCAGTGGTTGAAATTGTATGCCAATAATGCCGGTGTCAAAGGATTTGTTGTTGGTGTGTCAGGTGGGATTGATTCTGCTGTGACTTCTACTTTGTGTGCAGAAACAGGGCTGAAAACTATCTGTGTAGAAATGCCTATTCATCAAGCAGAAAATCAAGTAAACAGAGCGCAAGAACACATTTCGAAATTGAAAGAAAAGTATGCGAATGTTAGTGCTGTGCGCGTAAATTTGACAGATACGTTTGATTTATTTCAAGAAGCATTTTCAGAGCGTTCTTCAGAAGCTGTCAAAAATATGGCTTTGGCCAATACACGAGCTCGATTGCGAATGACATCGTTGTATTATTTAGCAGGTATTCACTCTTGTCTGGTAGCGGGAACAGGTAATAAGGTAGAGGATTTTGGTGTGGGTTTTTATACCAAATATGGCGATGGAGGCGTGGACTTGAGTCCGATTGCAGATTTGGTAAAATCAGAAGTATTTCAGATTGCTGCTTTTTTGAAAGTGCCTTCTTCGATCCAATCGGCAGCACCTACGGACGGGCTGTTTGGAGATAGTAGAACAGATGAAGAACAATTGGGCGCGTCTTATGACGAGTTGGAATTGGCAATGCAACAGAAAGAACAGGGAATTGCCTTGCATGACTTGGAGGGCAGAGAAAAAGAGGTTTTTAACATTTTTTCAAAGCTAAACAACGCAAATCAGCATAAAATGAATCCCATTCCAGTTTGCGAAATTTCTGATCAATTCAAGAAGTAAATCTGTCTTGACACCACAGAAAACAAATTAATTGTTACTTTTACAAAAACACCGTTTTATTTGAATTTTCTTGACTTTACTTTTTTAGATGTTTTAGACATTACTCTTGTGGGAGTGCTGTTGTATTATGTCTACAAACTACTAAAAGGAACGGTAGCGATTAATATTTTTATCGGGATTACGATTGTTTTTTTAATTTACAAAGTAACTCAAGTACTGAAAATGGAAATGCTAAGTGGTATTTTGGAAGTGCTTGTTGGAGGAGGGGCTATTGCTTTGCTGATTATTTTTCACCCTGAGTTGAGAAAGTTTTTATTGATGCTAGGTTCTGCAAATATTTCTTCTAAGCGCAGCTTTATCAAGCAGTTACGTTTTTTAAAAACAGAAATAGCCAATGACATTGACGTCGATAGTATCGTGGCGGCTTGTGTAAAAATGTCGCTCTCAAAAACTGGAGCGCTTATTGCTATAGAGCGCAACAATAGTCTTGATTTTGCAAAACAAAATGGTGACACGATGAATGCGGAAGTCAACGAACCTTTGTTGGAAAGTATTTTTTACAAAAACAGTCCGTTACACGATGGAGCTACAATTATAAAAGAAAATTATATAACTGCTACGCGTGTAGTGCTTCCTTTGTCTGATAAGAAGTTGCCGAATCGTTTTGGATTGCGCCACAGAGCAGCTATTGGTGTCACAGAGCGAACAGATTGTATTTGCTTGTTGGTCTCAGAAGAAACAGGAAAAATTTCTTTGATCAAAGATGGCGATTTTGAACTCTTTGAATCCACGGAAGATTTGATGGACAAAATCAAAGGAATGCTTGCCTAATATGGCCTCTTATGTCAGGAAAAGATGCTCATAAAACAGAGGCTTCACTGAATTGTTTTTCAAATAAATTTTTGTAGTAACCATCTTCTTTTTCTAGCAATTGATTGTGATTTCCTTGTTCTACAATCAAGCCTTTGTCCATCACAATAATTTTATCCGCTTTTTTAACAGTGGCCAATCGGTGCGCAATGATGATGGAAGTTCTATTTTTTGTAATGGTATCTGTAGCATACTGAATCATTTGCTCGGAATGCGAATCCACAGACGATGTAGCTTCGTCTAAAATTAAGATAGAAGGGTTGCTCACATAAGCTCTCAAAAAAGCAATCAGTTGTCTCTGGCCCGAAGAAAGCATGCTGCCTCTCTCTTTGACGTTGTAGTCGTAATTGTTTGGTAAACTCATGATAAAATCGTGAATTCCGATTTTTTTGGCAGCCTCTTGAACGGTTTTTTTAGAGATGTTTTTATTTTTTAGAGTGATGTTGTTATAAATGCTATCTGAAAATAAAAAAACGTCTTGTAACACAACAGCAACATGCTTCCGCAAAGAATCCAAGGTATATTCTTCAATGTTTCTGCCATCCATAGAAATTCTACCAGAATCTATTTCATAAAAACGATTGATCAAATTGATAATAGTAGATTTCCCAGCACCAGTGGCACCAACAATGGCAACAGTTTCTCCTGGGTGAACGTCCAACGAGATTCCTTTCAAAACCTCTTCTCCTTCAATGTAACTAAAAGAAACGTCCTTAAATTGAATGTTTCCGGTCAATTTTTCTAGATGGATACTGCCTTCTTTTGAAATGCTTTCTTGGGTGTCCATGATTTCAAAAACACGATCACCGGCGACCATTCCCATTTGTAGGGTGGTAAATTTATCTGCAATTTGACGCAAGGGACGGAAAAGCATTTCAGACATCATAATGAATCCGACAACTTCTCCAGTAGTCACGGCACCTTCAAATGCAGCTTGGACACCTCCGTACCAAACAATCAATCCAACGGCGACAGAAGATAAAATTTCTGCAATCGGATAGAAAATAGAAAAGTACCAAACGGTTTTAATATGTGCTTTTTTATGGATCTCATTGATTTTTACAAACTTGTCGTATTCAATTTTTTCGCGACCGAAAAGTTGTACAATTTTCATTCCCGTAACGCGCTCCTGTACAAATCCATTTAAATTCGCAACTTGAGTTCTCACTTGCTGGAAAGCGACTTTGATGGATTTTTGAAATATTTTGGTTGCATAAATCAATATGGGCAGTACGGTAAAAGAAATCAATGCCAATTTCCAGTCGATGTATAGCATGCAAGAAGCAATGACCAGCATTTTCAATAAGTCACTTACAATCATAAACAAACCTTGTCCGAAAAACTGTGCAATTGTTTCTACATCAGAGACGACTCTTGTAACCATTTGACCAACAGATGATTTGTCGAAGTAGGACATTTTGAAACGAATGACATGCTTGAAAAGTTGGGTTCGAATGTCTTTGATAATATGTTGTCCTAACCAATTGGCAATGTAGATAAAGCTGAGATGCAGCAGTACTTCAATAATTAAAACACCAAAGATGAAGAGGGTGAATTCTAACAATCCTTCCGCATCTTTTGTTTTGATGTAATTGTCAACAGTTTGAATGATCAAATAAGGTCGAAAGGCTGTGACAATTGCCAATGAAATAGCAGTAAATGTGGCAGTTGCAAAATGAATTCTATATATTTTGGCATGGCCCATGAGACGCTTAAATATATGTATATCGAAGACGTTGCCTGTATTTTTAGTGCGCATATTTGATAGTTTCTGGGTATTCAATATTCGTAAGCGTCAATCCTTTGGCAGGTGCAGATGTTCCGGCATTACTTCTGTTTCTGCTTTCAATGATTTTAATAAAATCTTCAAGGCTTAGCTTTCCTTTTCCAACAGCGACCAATGTACCTACAATAGCACGAACCATGTTCCGTAAAAAACGATTGGCCGTGATATGAAAGCTCAAGAGGTTGCCGTCAAGGGTCCATTCGGCTCTTGTAATATCACAATCGTATGTTTTTACATCTGTTTTCGAGCGAGAAAAACATTTGAAATCAGTGTGGGTTAACAGTATTTCAGCGGCCTTATTCATTTCTTCAAGGTTCAGTTTTTGTTGATACAATTGCCAAGTAGTATCAGTTAAAAACACATTTCTTCCTAAATAAATTTGATAAACATAGCTTCTGCTTGTTGCGTGAAATCTGGCATGTGCATCGGGTGCAACCTTATCGATAGCGTGGGCTACAATATCGTCTGGCAAAACTGCGTTTAGTTTGTACAGGTAAGATGCTGTATCAAGTGGTGTATTTGTGTCCAAGTGGACAAACATTTGTGAGGCATGCACGCCTGTGTCTGTTCTTCCAGCGCCTGCCACGAGAATAGTTTCTCCAAGTATTTTGGAAAGAGCTTCGTTGATTTTTTCTTGCACAGATACAACATCAGGCTGAATTTGCCATCCGTGGTAGTTTTTCCCCTTGTATGATAACCGTATAAAGTAGCGCAAAAAAAATAATTTTAGTTCTACAAAGATACAAATCCTAATTTAGGAATGGGTATGTATTGTAGCTGTCAATAGCTATTTTTAATTGGCATTGATAATTTAAAGAATGTCAATTTGTTTGAAAAGAGCGCTTTGAAATTACCTTTGTATTTGTTGTCAAAAACATTGCAAAAACTGAAAAAGGGTTGTAAATTTGCCTTGGCAAGTCCTACACAACTAGCTCCTTTGGAATCCCCCAGGGCGGGAACGCAGCAAGGGTACACGGTCGTAGCAGTGTGATGTAGGTAGCTTGCCTTTTTTTATGCCTTTTTGTTACTTTTTCTCCCATAAAAATGTAACTTTGGAATCAACTTAACGTAATTTACGAACACATGAAATTTTTTATAGATACTGCCAATTTAGAGCAGATTAAAGAAGCACAAGCTTTGGGTATTTTAGACGGTGTTACGACCAATCCTTCGCTGATGGCAAAAGAAGGGATCACAGGTGAAGAAAATATTTTACAGCACTACCGTGCGATCTGTGACTATGTTGATGGCGATGTTTCTGCGGAAGTAATAGCTACAGATTATGAAGGTATGGTGGAACAAGGAGAAGCCTTGGCTGCATTGAATCCACAAATTGTAGTAAAGTTACCGATGATTGCTGCGGGAATTAAGGCGTGTAAATATTTTTCAGACAAAGGGATAAAGACCAATGTAACCTTGGTGTTTTCTGTAGGTCAGGCTTTGTTGGCTGCAAAAGCGGGAGCAACTTATGTATCTCCTTTCTTAGGCCGGTTGGATGACATCTCAACAGACGGTCTAAATTTGATTGAAGAAATTCGATTGGTTTATGACAATTATGACTTCGCTACACAAATCTTAGCAGCGTCAGTGCGACATACGATGCATGTCGTAAACTGTGCAAAAATTGGTGCGGACGTAATGACAGGACCATTGTCCTCCATTACAGGTTTGTTGAAACATCCATTGACGGATAGTGGTTTGGCTACCTTTTTAGCAGATTATGCAAAAGGGAACTAAAGCATTCAAAAATAGCATTCAAAAATCCTGAGTCACAACTCAGGATTTTTTTGATTGCAAGAGATACAAAACTAAAAAACCTCAAACGAAAGTTTGAGGTTTTTTTATAAGTAAGAAAGTTTTAATAATTTATTTTACTTTGTCAACGATTGCCTTAAAAGCTTCAGGGTTGTTCATTGCTAAATCGGCTAGTACCTTACGGTTTAAGTCGATATTGTTAGCTTTCACTTTCCCCATAAATTGAGAGTAAGACATTCCATGGGCGCGCGCTCCAGCGTTGATACGTTGGATCCACAGTCCGCGGAAGTTTCTTTTGTTGTTTTTACGGTCACGGTAAGCATAGCTCATCGCTTTTTCTACCGCATTTTTTGCTACTGTGTAAACGTTTTTACGACGTCCAAAGTAACCTTTTGCTGCCTTCAAGATTTTTTTTCTTCTTTTTCTTGAGGCTACTGAATTTACTGATCTTGGCATAATTTCAATGTTTTTTTGTAGTAGGCGGTTTTTACTTTGAGTGTTTTTTAAGTATTTCAAGAAAGACTTAGAAATTACAACTCTTTATTTAAAACTCTTTATGGGCACTACTCCAAGGTTAATACTAATTACCTGTGAACTTAAAAAAATTATTTTAAGTTCAATTGTTGTTTGATGTTCGCTTCATCCGATTTGTGTACCAAACCGTCGTGAGTTAACTTTAACTTTCGCTTTTTAGATTTTTTTGTCAAGATATGACTCTTAAAAGCATGCTTTCTTTTTAATTTTCCAGAACCAGTCACTTTGAATCGTTTCTTGGCGCTAGATTTTGTTTTTAATTTAGGCATCTTTCCTCTGTTTAATTTATTCTTACTTATAGTTTTTTTTTGAATGGCACGTTTCTCGTATTTTCTAGATGAGCATACTTGCAACGAAACAATTCAAATTTTTTATTTCTTTTTTGGAGCAATGAACATAATCATCCGCTTACCTTCGAGCTTTGGCATTTGTTCTACTTTTCCAAACTCTTCTAACTCTTGTGCCAATCGCAATAATAAAATTTGTCCTTGGTCTTTGAATATGATAGAACGTCCTTTAAAGAATACAAAAGCTTTTAGCTTCGCTCCTTCTTTCAAGAACTTGATCGCGTGTTTCTTTTTGAACTCGTAATCGTGTTCGTCTGTTTGCGGGCCAAATCGAATCTCTTTGACCGTGACTTTGGTCGCTTTTGATTTCAAGGCCTTTTCTCTTTTCTTCTGTTCGTATAAGAATTTTTTGTAATCAATTACTTTACAAACAGGAGGAACTGCTTTTGGAGAAATTTCTACCAAATCCAATTCTTGTTCTTTTGCAATATCTATGGCCTTCCTGATTGGATAAACGCCAATTTCTACATTGTCACCTACCAATCTTACTTCCTCAACGTCTCGAATTCTTCCGTTGATTCTGTGTTGGTCTTCGTTCTGCACTCTCCAAGGCCTTCTCGGCGCTCTGTTTCTACGTATTGCTATGACTAAACTATTTAAACCTGCTTTTGCAGGGGTTATTTAAAATTGTACCAATGTACTTTTTATTTCCTTTTGGACGTATGCTATAAAGGCTTCTATGCCGAAGGTTCCAATATCTCCTTCGCCATGTCTTCTTACAGATACAGTGCCTTCGTTCTCTTCCTTTTCTCCTACAATAATCATGTAAGGAATCTTACTCATCTCAGCATCTCTAATTTTTCTTCCAGTTTTTTCACTTCTAGAATCAATCAGCCCGCGAATTTCGGAATTTTCTAGGAGTTCTGAAACTTTTTTCGCATATTTTTGGTATTTATCACTGATTGGCAGAACAATAACTTGCTCTGGCATCAACCAAAGAGGGAAGTTTCCTCCTGTGTGCTCTAATAATACGGCAATAAACCTCTCCATAGATCCAAAAGGTGCACGATGAATCATCACCGGTCTGTGTTCTAAATTGTCGGATCCTTTGTAGGTCAAGTCAAAACGTTCCGGCAAGTTGTAATCGACTTGAATGGTTCCTAGTTGCCAACTTCTTCCCAAAGCATCTTTCACCATAAAGTCCAATTTTGGACCGTAGAAGGCAGCTTCACCGTATTCAACAACGGTTTTGAGTCCTTTTTCTTCGCTGGCATTGATGATTGCTTGTTCCGCTTTGTCCCAGTTTTCATCGGATCCAATGTATTTTTCTTTGTCATCGGGATCGCGCAAAGAAATTTGTGCTGTAAAATCCTCAAACCCTAAAGACTTGAAAACATACAATACCAAATCAATCACATCTTTGAACTCTTGTGCCAATTGCTCTGGGGTACAAAAAATATGCGCATCGTCTTGTGTAAAGCAACGAACACGAGTCATTCCGTGTAGTTCTCCACTTTGTTCATAGCGGTAAACCGTGCCAAATTCTGCGAAACGTTTTGGCAAGTCTTTGTAGGAATAAGGCTTGTAATTGTAAACTTCACAGTGATGAGGACAGTTCATAGGCTTGAGTAAAAATTCCTCATCCATCTTTGGAGTTTTGATAGGTTGAAAGCTATCTTCTCCATATTTTTCATAATGTCCTGATGTTACGTACAACTCTTTTTGTCCGATATGTGGGGTCATGACCATTTCATAACCGGCTTTCTTCTGAGCTTTCTTAAGAAATTGTTCCAAGCGTTCTCTCAGCGCAGCCCCCTTTGGTAGCCACAAAGGCAAACCTTGTCCTACTTTTTGAGAGAAAGTAAAGAGTTCAAGTTCTTTTCCTAGTTTGCGATGATCTCGTTTTTTCGCTTCTTCTAAAATCGCCAAATATTCGGTCAACATTTTTTGCTTGGGGAAAGAGATTCCGTACAAACGCGTCAATTGTTTGTTTTTTTCATCACCTCTCCAGTAGGCGCCTGCGGCACTCATTACTTTGACCGCTTTGATAATTCCTGTATTTGGAACATGACCTCCCCGACACAAATCTGTGAAGTTGTCATGATCACAGAAAGTGATGTCTCCATCTGTAAGGTTTTCAATCAATTCCACTTTGAATTCATTGCCTTCTTCCTTGTATTTGTTCAAAGCATCTGCTTTGGAAACGCTGCGCATGTTAAATTCGTGCTTCCCACGTGCCAATTCTAAAAATTTCTTTTCGATGTTGGGAAAATCATTTTCCGAGATGCTCTGTTTACCTAAATCCAAATCGTAGTAAAAACCATTGTCTATTGCAGGTCCAATGGTCAATTTTACACCAGGATAAAGTGCTTGGACAGCTTGCGCTAACACGTGTGCAGAAGAATGCCAAAACGCTTTTTTTCCTGCAGGTTGTTCAAAGGTGAATAAAGTCAAATTACCGTCTGTGGTCAAAGGGGTTTTGGTTTCAATGGTTGTCCCATTAAAATCTGCAGAAATAACATTTCTTGCCAATCCGTGGCTGATGCTGGTGGCCACATCCATTGGTGTGCTATTTTGCTCATACGCTCTTACGCTTCCATCAGGTAAAGTAATCTGGATCATGTGTCAAAATTTAAGGTAGCAAAGATAACCAAGATTTCAAGATTCTAGGAGCGAAACATTGAAAATTTTAGGGAAATGCAAGCCCTCAATTTTTTTCTTTCTAAAATGTCTATTTTTCAAAGAGAATTGCATTGTAAAAATAAAAAATAACAAGGAAGAAATACTATCTTTACCCTTTAAAAAGGACTGGAAAATCGATTCTAAATCGCAAAAGAATTGTTTTCTAGCTGCTACACCTTGCGAAATGGAACGCAAACTAAAAGAGACAGAGTGATATGAAATTGAACTTGAAGAAACCGCTTGTTTTTTTCGATTTAGAAACAACGGGAATCAACATAGCGAAAGATAGAATTGTTGAAATATCTATTTTAAAAGTATTTCCAAACGGAAACAAAGAAAGCAAAACCTGGTTGGTCAATCCAGAAATGGAAATCCCCAAAGAATCTTCTGACATTCATGGGATTACGAATGAAAGAGTGGTTGCGGAACCCACTTTCAAAGAATTGTCTTCTCAAGTCCATGAGATGATCAAAGGTTGTGATTTGGCGGGATTCAATTCCAATCGCTTTGACATCCCTCTGCTGGCGGAGGAATTGCTGCGTGTAGGCGTCGATTTTGATATGAAAAATAGAGTCGCTGTGGATGTACAGGTTATTTTCCACAAAAAAGAGCAGCGCACCTTGAGCGCGGGGTACAAATTTTATTGCAATAAAGAGCTAGAAAATGCCCATTCTGCAGAAGCAGACACCTTAGCTACGTATGAGATTTTATTGGCACAACTGGAAAAATACGATGATTTGGAGAACGATGTTCAAAGTTTGAGTGCTTATTCTTCTCATCAAAAAAGAGCCGATTTTGCAGGCTTTATTCAATTCAATGATGACGAAGAGGAATGTTTTACTTTTGGCAAATACAAAGGAAGAAAGGTGACAGATGTTTTGGCGGAGAATCCTGGATATTATGCATGGATTCAAAATGCCGATTTCCCACTTTTTACAAAAAAAGTACTCACGCAAATTAAATTGCGTAGCTTGAATACGAAGTTTTAAAAAAATGAATAAATGTCAGTCACCATTTTGAAAGGTATCGCGCGAGATACAGCGGGTGATTGCTTCAAGAAAACGATGAAAAAATAATTAGATGTTAGTAGCTTACAACACATTGCCAGAAAATTCGAGAGTTTGGATTTATCAATCCAACCGAGCATTTTCGAAAGAAGAAATAGAAATCATAAGCGCAGAGGCAGGCGATTTTATTGAAGCTTGGACACGTCATGGAGACCAAGTAAAAGGAGGCTTTGAGATGCGGTACAATCAATTCCTTATTTTGGCTGTTGACGAATCTTTTACCAATGTTTCTGGATGCTCAATTGATGCTTCGGTTCGTTTTGTGCAGAAACTCGAAAGCTTAATTTCCGTAGATTTGATGAACAAATTGAACGTGTCTTTCAAGCAAGGTCAACAGATACAAATTGTTTCACTTGCAGCGTTTCAGAATCTTGTCAAGGAAGGCAAGATTTTAGCAGACACAATTGTGTTCAATAATATGGTTCAGACAAAAGGCGACCTTGCTCGCAAGTGGGAAGTTCCTGCCAAAGACAGTTGGCATCAACGCTTTTTGAATTAGGAATAAATAAAGAATAAGTTCGCATGAAAAACGGCAAAGATAGTGGTGGTAACCTTTCCAATGTTTTGACAATGAAAAATGATTTCAAAAATTGGGTTTTCCTTTTTGCGTTTTTTATCATGCATTTGCTAGCAGCCCAGCAGGCAGATCCATTGCTGACTTTAGATACTTTGGCGCAAAAAAAATGGGTTGCTGCAAAAATGGAAGCCCTTTCCTTGAATGAAAAAATTGGACAATTGTTTATGGTGCAAGCTTATTCCAATAAAGGAAAAAAGCATCAAAAAAAAATAGCTTCACTGGTCAAAAGACACCATGTGGGTGGACTGATATTTATGCAGGGAACCCCGGAGAAGCAGGCAGTATTGAACAATTATTATCAGAAAAAAGCAAAAATTCCATTGCTCGTAGGTTTTGATGGCGAATGGGGGTTGGACATGCGTTTGAAAAATACATTTCGGTTTCCTTGGAACATGACCTTGGGCGCGCTTGAAAACAACCAGCTCATTGAGCAATACGGAAAACGTTTGGGAATGCATTGCAAGCGCATGGGAATTCATATCAATTTTGCACCCGTTGTAGATATCAATACCAATCCAGAAAATCCGATTATCGGAAACCGGTCTTTTGGAGAAAATAAGCTTCGTGTTACGGAAAAAGCAATTGCTTTTGTAAAAGGTATGCAAGGAGTGGGGGTTTTGGCAAATGCCAAGCATTTTCCAGGTCATGGAGATACGGCAACGGATTCTCACAAAACCCTACCTCAATTGAATTTTGACCTGGATCGGTTGCAAAAAGTCGAGATGTATCCCTATCCTCAATTGTTTGAAAAAGGTCTGGCAAGTGTTATGGCAGCCCACTTGAGTGTTCCGGCATTGGAGCCAGACGCTGCCGTTCCGACCTCTATTTCTTACAAAGTAATCACAGAACTCTTGCAACAAAAAATGGGCTTCGAGGGCTTGGTTTTCACCGATGCCTTGAATATGAAAGGGGCTGCAAATTACGCACAGCCCGGAGACATTGACTTGGCTGCGTTTTTGGCAGGAAATGACATGTTGTTGATCCCTGAAGACGTTGGAGCAGCGGTCAAAAAAATAAAACGAGCACTCAAAAAAAAGACCTTGAGCATAGAGCGTTTGAATCATTCCGTAGAAAAAATATTAAAGGCCAAATACTGGGCAGGTTTGCACAGCTACAAACCTGTTGTTTTAGAAAATTTACAGAGAGATCTTAACTCCGTACAAGACATCGTATTGCGCGACAAATTGGTGGAAAAATCAATAACGTTGTTACAAAACAAAGAAGGGGTGTTTCCTATTCGAGAATTGGCAGAATCAAAAATTGCCTATGTAAAATTGGGCAGTGCACCGCACCAAACTTTTTTGAAACGTTTGAATTCCTACACCCAGGTAACGGAAGTCTCTGGAAACAAAAAAACACTTCTTTTAAAATTGAACGGTTTTGATAAGGTGGTTGTAGGGTATCATCGATCCGATGCCAATCCTTGGGAAAATTATCGTTTTTCAGAAGAAGATTTGGAATTGCTCAGCTTGATTTCGGCTCAAAAAAAAGTGTTTTTACATGTTTTTGCAAGTCCCTACAGCTTGTTGCAAATACCTTCCTTTGAAAACATAGAATCGATCGTTGTCGCATATCAGAATAGTGAAACTGCGCAAGATATTGCTGCACAAATGCTTTTTGGTGCCCTCGAAACAGAAGGGAAGTTGCCTGTTTCTGTCAAAAATAGTTTTTCAGAAGGGACAGGTCTTTCTGCTGTCAATTTAGCGCGTTTGGGTTATGCCACGCCAGAATCGGTAGGAATGAGTAGCGCGAAAATTCAAAAAATTGACAGTATCTTACAGCGGGTCGTGGAGGAAAAAATGGCTCCCGGAGCGCAAGTTTTGATTGCTCGTAACGGAAAAGTTGTCTGTCAAAAAAATGTGGGCTATCATACCTATGAGCGTAAAAAAAAGGTCCAGCACACCGATGTATACGATTTGGCTTCGCTGACAAAAATTTTAGGAGGATTGCCTTTGATAATGAAGGCAGAGGAATTGGGGATGTTTTCATTAGACACAACCTTGGAAGAATTGTCGAGCTTTTACAAAGGGAGCAACAAAGACACCCTTACAGTCAAAGAATTGCTATCACATACCGCCCGATTGAAAGCTTGGATTCCGTTTTATCGTAAAACATTGGACAGCCTGTCTCAGAAACCCCTTGCAAACTATTACCAAACAAAATCAAGCAAAGCTTATGCAACTGAGGTGGCGTCAGAGCTTTACTTGAGAACAGATTTAAAAGACACACTCTATCAAGAAATTCGGGACGCAGCACAAAGAGAGTTGTCGGGTTACAAATACAGTGGGTTGCCTTTCTTTATATTCAACAAATACTTGGAAGAAAATTTTCCTTTGGGAATGAAAGAGACACTGCATGTTCAATTTTTCAATCGGTTAGGTGCCACTACAATGGGATACCATCCCTTGCAACGGATGCCAAAAGAGCACATAATTCCTTCAGAGGAAGATACTTATTTTCGACACCAAAGATTGCAAGGGCATGTTCATGACATGGCAGCCGCTATGCTCGGAGGTGTGAGCGGGAATGCAGGTTTGTTTGGTAATTCCAATGACGTTGCCAAGATGATGCAGATGTATTTGCAAAACGGCCTGTACGGAGGACATCGTTATTTAGAGGCGAAGACCCTAAAAAAATTCAACAAGCGGCATTTTGAAATAGCAGACGTACGAAGAGGTTTGGGATTTGACAAGCCCCAGTTAGATCCGAAAGTAAAATCTACCTGTGGTTGCGTTTCTGAGAATAGTTTTGGGCACGGTGGCTTTACAGGAACCTATGCTTGGGCAGATCCAGACTCAGGTTTGCTCTACGTGTTTTTGTCGAACAGAACCTATCCAACGATGGAGAACAACAAACTTGGAGAAGAAGACATTCGAACCAAAATACAGCAATTGGCTGTCGAAGCCATCACAGACTAATCTATTTGGTTCGTAAAAGCTACAGAATGGCAAGCTACAAGAGCAGCGGTTTCTGTCCTCAAACGACTTTCTCCTAAAGTAACAGGTAGGTATTTTTTTTGCAAGGCGAAATCAATTTCTTTTGTAGAAAAATCACCTTCTGGACCTATTAAAATGGTCACATCTGTATTCGGAAGGAGTTCTTTTTTAAATGATTTTTTCGCTTGTTCTTCGCAGTGAGCGATGAATTTCAAACCGGTGGATTCTGTGGCAAGAAATTCTTTGAACGTTTTCGCCGGATTTATTTTGGGCAAATAACATTTGAGAGATTGCTTCATCGCCGCTTGTACAATTTTTTCAAAACGCTCTAGTTTTATGACTTTTCTTTCCGAATGATGGCAAATGATGGGCGTAATTTCATCGATGCCAATTTCCGTTGCTTTTTCCAAAAACCATTCCATGCGATCGTTGAGTTTGGTGGGCGCTACAGCGATATGCAGGCGGTAATTCCAGCCTTTTTCTCTTGCAGTGAATTTGGTAATGCGAACCATGCATTTGTTGTCATTTGCGACGACAATTTCTGCTTCAAAAAGAAAGCCTCTGCCGTTGGTGATGTGTAAAACATCTCCTTCTTGTTTTCTCAAAACACGTACAATGTGTCTACTTTCTGTTTTGTCAAATTTAAATTCGGAAAAGTGAGGTTCTAGTTCGGGGTTAAAAAATAACTGCATGTTTATTCGGTTTGAGTTGAGAGCTTTGTTTTTGAATTGGAAGCATTGTTTGGAGGATTCGTTTTTGCTTTTCGCAGTATCTCTCGGTCGGTCTGTTCTTTGAGAAGATTCATTCCTCGTCTAGGTTTTTTAGCCCTTTTTACGCGTCTCTTTTTGGGGGTCTTTTTTTTCTTTTGAAAAAGTTCTCGGAAGAAATCTCCAGTAGAAAGAATGCCTACGGTGACAAGTTCTTTTGTGTTTTGTGGAATTGACTTGAAAAAGCGCCCTGCTTTGATAAGAAACGGAGTGCGCTTGGGAGGAATGATTTTATTTCCAGCTGCGTCAATTTCAATGATTGTATAGCTATCGGTGTGGTTGTCGAATCGATACGAGGCGCCGATGGAAAAGCCACTACTTCTTCCTTGCATTGCAGATCCCCTGTGAATTGCTGCGTCGAATTGTAAGTTTTGATGTGCCAAGAAAGCAGTTCCGATAGAAAATTCTGCCGTGTGATCAGGAGAAAGTACCTGACGTGTTTCTCCGAAGATGGCCCAGTTTTTCGTGAGGACATAATTTGACGATACAATGAGAGAAAACTGATCTGTACGCTCGTAGGTTTGGTTGTAGACCACGTTGGTAGTGACAACCCAGTTGTGGTTCAAATCATTTTGGAGCAAGAGAGCGATCCTTCCCAGAAAATGAGCATTGCGCGTGCTTTCCAAAATATGCGTGTTCGTGAATGAAAACAACGGTGTCCGTGGAAATAATAAAGGATTCGGAAGATCGGGCTCTTTGGAATGGAGTTTTGGCGCGAAATAAAAGGAACCAGAGGCAGCAATACCTACGGAGGGTATCAATCGTTTCCAATCAAAAGCATGTCTTTTTTTCCAACTTCTGATTGCGGAGGGTTTTTTATAGGCGTGGTTGTAAATCAGGTATTTGACACCAAGTCCAAAGGAAGCACCTGCTCTTCTTTGTTTGAAGGCATTTTTGTAAAAATAATTGTTGTCTTGAAAGGCAAATCCGTTCCATTCGAAACGCTCCGAAAAAGCGCCCATGCGAAATGTTTGCGTCAGTTGATTTAGCGTCAAACGTTTGTTTTCAGTCTGTTTTTTGTATGCTTGATGTATGAATCCCCCCTCTACTTGGAAGATACCCAATCCAACGGCAAAAGGACTCTCGGAAAATCCAGGTCTGTTGGAGTTGATGACATCGGTGTATTGAGCCGTTATGTTAGCACAAAAGAACAGCAAGAAAAGAAAGCCATATTGTTTCACCATGCAGAATACAAAAATTTCCCCAAAGATAAGATTTTATCTACAGGATCGTTCCAGTTGCTTTCAAATTGTTATTTTTGAATAAAATTAAATACAATGATGCAAGAAGCAGGTTTGCTGAATTTTTTCAGAACTATTTTAATCATTCTGTTGGTCATTTATGGTTTGAAATTTGTGGCGAGATATGTTCTTCCCTATGTGCTCACAAGAGCTGTGAAAAAAGCACAACAAAGAGCACAACAAAATCAAAACGGATACAATTCCTCCTCCGAGGAGGTACCTGTCGGTGAAACCGTGATAGACACATCTAGTTTGAAAGGAAAAAATCCAAAGAAAAACGATGATCTCGGAGAGTATGTAGATTATGAGGAAGTGGATTCTTAGGTGCACAAAGGACAGGTAAAAACAAGAAAAGATAGCAAAGGAGGATAAACTGCGAAGATCTATTCTTCATCTCAAACATTCATGGTAAAAACAAATTTTAAATTCGGGATTCCAGTACTGGTCTTTGTCCTCGTTGCTTTGAGCTATTTTTCACCTGTTTTACGCGGGTATAAATTGTTTCAAAGTGATATTCAGCAATTTCGAGGAATGTCAAAAGAAATCAAAGATTTCAGAGAGAAGAACGAGACAGAACCTTATTGGACGGATGCCGCTTTTGGAGGGATGCCCTCTTACCAGTTGAGTACCTATTACCCGAACGACTTTGTGAAAAAGTTAGACAGTCTCCTCCGATTTTTACCAAGACCAGCGGATTATTTGTTTTTGTATTTTTTAGGTTTTTTCATCTTATTAGGGGTGCTTAAATTTGATTGGAAACTCGCTATGATGGGATCTTTGGCCTTTGGGTTTTCTACCTATTTTATCATTATTTTGGGTGTGGGGCACAACGCAAAAGCCCATGCCATTGGCTACATTCCCTTTGTCATTTCAGGGATTTTGTTGGTCTTTCAGAAAAAATATTTTTACGGTTTTTTATGGAGCACACTTGCGATCGCTTTAGAGGTCAATGCAAGTCACCCACAAATGACGTATTACCTATTTTTTTCTTTGTTGATTTTAGGGGTGGTGATGCTTGTTGAAAAAATCAAAACAAAAGAGCACTTGGGTGTTTTTATGAAAGAAATTGGCTTGTTGTTTGTAGCTGCCACTCTTGCATTGGGCATGAACGCCTCCAGTTTGCTTGCAACCAAAGAATACGCAGATCACAGCACTCGAGGAAAAAGTGCGTTGACCATTACGCCAGAAGGCAAAGAAAAAGAAGTGCGTTCGGGGTTGTCCAAAAGTTACATCACAGAATACAGTTACGGAATTTTAGAAACCCTCAATTTGTTCATTCCCCGATTTACGGGTGGAGCAAACAGTGAAAACTTGGGAGAGGAATCGGCTACTTACTCTTTTTTAGTCTCGAAAATCGATCGAAGACAAGCGGCCCAATTTTCAGAAAATACCCCGACCTATTGGGGAAGTCAGCCCATAGTAGCGGCGCCGGCGTATATTGGCGCAATTTTTATATTTTTATTTGTTTTGGGAATCTTTTTGGTGAAGGGAAGTTTGAAAAAATGGCTTTTGGCAACTACGGTATTTTCGATAGTCATGAGTTGGGGACATCATTTCTCGCTACTCACCGATTTCTTTATTGATTGGATTCCATTGTACAACAAGTTTAGAGCGGTCTCTTCCATACAAATATTGGCAGAGATTGCCATTCCATTGCTCGGTTTGCTGGGGCTTAAGGAGTTTGTTTATGGAAATACAGACAAATCGGTAAAACAAGAAGCATTGAAAAAGAGCTTTTTCATCTTAGGAGGTTTGGCCTTGTTCTTTGTTTTGTTTGGCGTCTTTTTGTTTGATTTCCAGGGCAGAAATGACGCGTATTACGATTCGATGCTTGAAGGTTTGTCAAACGCGATTGTTACAGATCGAAAACATCTTTTTTTTAACGACAGTTTGCGAAGTTTTGGATTGGTTGCCCTGTTTGCTGGTTTCTTGTACGCCATTTTGAAAGAAAAAATAAAGACCAACAAAGCCGTCTATGTTTTGGGAGCTTTGTTGCTTTTTGATACGGTAGGAATTGCACGACGATATGTGAATTCAGAGGATTTTTTACCGGCTAGAAAAGTAGAAAAACCCTTTGTGAAATCCGCTATAGATCAGGAGATTCTGAAAGACAAGGGGCATTACAGAGTTGCCAATTTTTCAGGAAATTTCATGAACGATGGTGCCACTTCTTATTTTCACAAATCCATCGGGGGCTATCATGCTGCAAAAATGGGAAGGTACCAAGAATTGGTAGATTTCCATATTGCCAAGAATAATAGCGAGGTTTTGAACATGTTGCACACCAAATACTTTATATTCCCGGATGAGAGGGGGCAAAAATTCTTAGAGGTAAATCCAAGCTCCAATGGCAATGCTTGGTTTGTAAATAAAATTGTACCCGTGGACACAGCCGATGAAGAAATTTTGAGGCTGGTTGATTTTGATTCCAAGCAAACGGCCATCGTCAATCAACGAGAATTTTCTTTGGAGTTTGAAAAATTAGAAGTCGATGATCCCAATGCAAAAATTCAATTGCTCAGTTACCAAGCCAATGCTTTGGTATACGAATCGGAAAACAGCAAAAATCAATTGGCTGTTTTTTCAGAAATCTATTACAAAGACGGGTGGAATGCATATATTGATGGAGAATTGACGCCTCATTTGAGAGCCAATTATGTATTGAGAGCGCTCGAGATTCCTGCAGGCAAACATCGTATTGAGTTTAAATTTGAACCAACAGTGATTGCAAAGGGGAATGTTGTCAATATCAGTTCTTGGGGTGTTTTTCTGATGCTGTTGCTTGGAGGTAGGTTGCTAATGAAGAGAAGAAAAAGACAAAAGACATGCGTATAGGGATGCTTCTGGACTCCGTTTTTCCTCCCGATCCTAGGGTGGAAAATGAAGCCGTATCATTGATCCATGCCGGTCATGAGGTTTTTTTGTTTTGTTTGAATTTTGAAAACCAAAAGGCAGCGGAAGTCTACAACGGAATAGAGGTACGTCGCTATCGTGCTACCTTGTTCGATTACAAAATGTCTGCATTGGCGTATACATTTTCTTATTATACGAAGAGCATGGCAAGAAAAGTGCAACAATTTCTTCAGGAAAATCGTATCGAAGCCATTCATAGCCACGACATGCAAATAGCAGGTGCAGCTTTCAAGGCAAACCAACAATTGCAATTGCCTGTGGTGTTGGATTTGCATGAGAACCGGCCAGAAATCATGAAGTTTTACCCGCATCTTCAAAAATTTCCCGGAAACCTTTTGATCCATCCCCAGCGTTGGAAAAGAAAAGAGGAAGAATTTGTCAAAAAATCAGACTGCACCATTGTGGTTGCGACAGAAGCCAAAGACGAACTTTTGACTCGTCTGGAGGTGGCTTCCGAAAAAATAACGGTGGTTCCGAATACTGTTTTGAAGCGATTTTATACAGAACCGAAATTGGAAAGTTCGATTCTTCAAAAGTACCAGCATCATTTTGTCTTGTTGTACATTGGAGATACCGGTTTGAGAAGAGGTCTGCTCACGGCCATACATGCACTCCCGCAGTTGGTAAAAGCGTCGAAGTCTGTTCGACTGGTTGTTGCAGGAAAAAGTTCGGAAGATTCGGTGTTGAAAGCTGCCATAAAGCGTCTCAAAATGGAAGCCTACGTAGATTTTGTGGGCTGGGTAGATCCAGCACTTTTTCCATCGTATATTTCCGCGAGCAAGCTTTGTATTTCTCCTTTGCATAGAAACGTGCATCACGATACAACTTATGCCAACAAACTTTTTCAATACATGAGTTTTGCGAGACCAGTATTGGTAAGCGATGCAACGGCACAAAAAAATTTGGTAGAAAAAGTAGGGGCAGGGCTTGTGCACAAGGAAAAGGATGTGAAGGATTTTGTAGAAAAAACACTTTTGCTGTATCGCCAAGAAAAGTTGCGCAGCGAAATGGGGGATAAAGGAAAATCCTTTGTAGAAAAGGAGTTTTCATGGGAGCAAACCTCCGAAAACTTAGTACATTTATACGATAATTTGAGAACTTGAAGATTTTAATACTTACATATTATTGGCCTCCATCGGGAGGTTCTGGAGTTCAGCGTTGGTTGCAATTTGTAAAATATTTACAAGATTTTGGGGTCACACCCGTTGTGTATACGGTTGAGAATCCCTCTTATGCGATAGAAGACAGTACTTTGGCGAGTGAAATTCCAAAAGGAGTAGAAGTGTTGCGACGTCCCATATGGGAACCTTATTCGTTACTTGCGCCATTTTCAAAAAACAAAACGACTACAAAGGCCGGATTTTTAACAAAATCGCCCACTTTTTTTGGAAAGCTGGTGAGGTATGTCCGTGCCAATTATTTTATTCCCGATGCTCGAAAGTTTTGGATTCGACCTTCGGTTCATTATTTGGAAGCTTATTTGCAAAAAAATCCAGTAGATGTCATCGTCAGTTCCGGACCTCCACACAGTTTGCATTTGATTGCGATGCAGCTGAAAAAGAAAACAAATACACCTTGGGTTGCAGATTTTAGAGATCCTTGGACAGCCATCGATTATTTCCAAGATTTGCCTTTGACAAAAAGATCCAAACGGAAGCATTTGGCTTTAGAAGAAGAGGTATTGAAAAAATCGGATGCTGTTTGGGTAGTGGGCAAGACCATGCAGACAAATTATGCTTCTTTCAACAAACAAACGAAGCTGGTTCCCAACGGTTATGACGTTGAGATCTCGGAAAAGACAGACGTTTTGGATGCACAATTTACCATCACACACGTGGGCATGATGAACGAGGACCGAAATCCACATTTGCTATGGGAGGTTTTACAGGAGCTTTCTGAGGAAGTTTCAGGGTTTTCTAAAAAATTAAAAGTTCAATTGATTGGCAAGGTGGCTTCAAGGGTTTTGGAAAGCATCCAAAAAAGCGGTTTGGAAGGCAGTACCGAGCTCATAGGTTATTTGCCGCACAAGGAGGTGCAAAAGTACCAACGGAAGTCACAAGTATTGTTGTTGGCCATCAACAACGTGCCGAGTGCCAAGGGCATTGTAACGGGAAAGCTATTTGAGTACCTCGCTTCCAAAAGGCCTGTTCTAGCGATTGGACCTGAGGATGGAGATTTGGCCGGTATTTTAGAAGAAACTCGAGGCGGTGTGATCGCAGGGTTTGAAAACAAAGAAAAGTTAAAAGAAGCGGTGCTGACCTTCTACAAAGCCTATTTGGAAAAGGAGACAACTCTTGCTTCCCAAGGTGTTGAAAAGTACCATCGAAAAGAAATTACAGCACAGTTGGTGCATTATTTAAAAGAGGTGACAGCATGAAGAAAATTGTAACGATACTAGGAGCAAGACCGCAGTTTGTGAAAGCAGCCGTGTTGAGCAGAATCATTTCCAAGCATCGAGAAATAGAGGAGGTCATTGTGCATACGGGGCAGCACTACGATGCGAATATGAGTGCCGTTTTTTTTGAGGAGATGAACATTCCCACGCCTGCCTATAATTTGAATATCAATGGGGTAGGTCGTAAGGAGATGACAACGCAAATGTCAAAAGCTATTGCCACCATTCTAAAAAAAGAAACGCCCGATGCGGTGGTGGTTTATGGCGATACCAATTCCACATTGGCAGGAGCTTTGGCTGCAAAAAAAAGGGGAATTAAGGTGGTGCATGTTGAGGCGGGATTGCGTTCGTACAATACAGAAATGCCGGAAGAAAAGAACCGGGTTTTGGTAGATCAAATGTCAGATTTGTTGTTGTGTCCGACCAATACTGCGCTCCAAAATCTTGAAAAAGAAGGCTTTTCAAATAGTCCCGCTCGTATCCAAAAATGCGGTGATATTATGAAAGATGCCGTGCGGTACTATTCGAAATATTCGCAAGAAAAATCAAACGTGTTGCAACGATGGAATTTGCAAACCAATGGTTTTGTGGTGGCAACCATTCACCGACAAGAAAATACAGACAACATTGAAAATTTGAAACAGATATTTGAAGGTTTGTCGCGCATTCACGCTTCCAAAAAAGTGATCCTTCCTTTGCATCCTCGAACCAAGAAGATACTGGAGGAAAACCAGTTGTCTTATCCGATACAGATCATTCCACCCGTGGGCTATTACGACATGCTGGAATTGCTAAAGAATTGCCAAATGGTGGTTACGGATAGTGGGGGCTTGCAAAAAGAAGCTTTTTTCAACAAAAAGCACTGCATCATTGCCAGAGAGGAAACGGAGTGGGTGGAATTGGTGAAAAATGGTTTCGCAGAAATCGTGGGAAGTAATGCGGATAAGATGCACAAAAGCTTTGAGCGGTTTCAAAATACAACTTCAGATTTTTCAATGAATTTGTACGGAAATGATGTGGGCGAATCCATTTACAAAGCCTTGTTGAATTTGACAACACAAGATTAAGGACTCATGGGAATTGTACTGAAACAAAGTTTTAAAAACACCATTACCATTTACATTGCGTTTGCGATTGGAGGGATCAATGCCTTGTTTTTGTACACCTCTTTTTTGTCGGAATCGTATTATGGATTGGTTACCTTTTTGTTGTCCACTTCGAATTTGTTAATGCCCTTGACAGCTTTTGGTGTACAGTACACGATTTTAAAATTCTTTTCATCCTATCAGACCCGAAAAGAAAAGGATGTCTTTTTAAGTTCCGTAATATTACTTCCTTTATTTATAGCCATTCCCATTGCTGTCGTGGGAAATGTTTTTTACCAAGAAATTTCTGCGTTTTTGTCCCTAAAAAACCCGGTAGTAAAATCCTATACTTTTGTGATTTATTGGGTGGCAGTTGCTACAGCGTATTTTGAAATTTTTTATGCCTGGGCAAAGGTGCAATTGCAATCGGTGTATGGCAATGTTTTGAAAGAAATGTTTTCACGAGTCGCTTCAATGCTCTTGCTATTTTCCGTTTATTTTGAATGGATTGCTCCCAATGATTTTGTTTACTATTTGGTGGCTGCCTATTTCATTCGTTTGCTATTGATGGCTGCTTATGCACTGAAGTTGTATCGTCCGAAATTCACCCTGTCATTGCCCAAAAACTACAAAGAAATCCTCAAGTATTCGGTGTTTATTCTTCTGGCGGGTGCGGCGGGAACCATTTTGTTGGACATTGACAAATTTATGATCCCACAAAAAGAGGCCATTGCCTTGACCGCCTATTATGCGGTAGCAGTGTACATTGGTTCTGTGGTAGAAACCCCGGGAAGGGCCATGTCTCAGATCTTGCAGCCTTTGGTTGCCAAAGCCTTGAATGAGCAGAACTGGACGGAGGTAAAAAGTCTGTATCTTAAAAGTTCCATCAATTTGTTTTTGATTGCGGGCTTGATTTTTTTGTTGATCAATGTGAATGTCCGAGAATTGTATAGCTTGTTGCCTGAAAAATACAGCGGCGGGATCCACGTGGTACTTTTGATATCTCTTGCCAAATTGTACCACATGCTCTTGGGAGCCAATGGCGCCATTATTTCCAATTCCAAATATTATAAAATATTATTGCCTTACGGTGTGGCCATGGCTGTGACAGTTTATGTGTTGAATGATCATTTGATTGATTGGCTCAGTATCGAAGGGGCTGCACTGTCTACGTTTCTAGTAGTCTTGGTTTTTAACACCATCAAATTGGTCTATGTACACCAAAAATTTGGCTTTTTCCCGTTTGTGAAAAAGACAGGCATTTTGTGCTTGCTGTTGCTGTTGTTTTTCTTTGGCTTCAAGTTTTGGGATTTTACTTTTCATCCGGTGGTCAACATCCTTTTGAAAAGTGCACTGCTGACCGTTTGTTATTTTGGAATCGTTTGCAAGCTAAAAATTTCTGAAGATGTCAATGCCTTGATAGCAAGGGTGTTTTGATAAAAATAACCTGACACTTTATTCGGATGTTTTTCGCTCTTTTTAATTGATGATCAAATGTTATCGATGGGGATTCCAAAGTAGAATTCAAGAATTTTTATTTTGAATATACAATCGTATTTGGCTCGGATCACTTCTGTTTCGGCGTTTTCTAGGTTGGTTTGCATTTGGCTGAGGTCAAAGGAGTTCAAGAGACCTACCTCGTATTTTTCTTTGGCATAGGTGTAGGCTTCTTTTCGTGCTTTGGCGGTTTTGAGCGCAGCCATATAGGTTTTAAGGGCCCCTTCTTTGTCGGCATAGGCTTGGTAAATTTTGTCTTTTAAATCCGCTTTCGAGTCTTTGTGCTCAAGCCTGGCTTTTTTCAACATGATCTTCGATCTTTTGACACCGTTGCTTGTTTTGAATTGATTGAAGATCGGAATGCTGAGGTTCAAACCAAAAGAGTATCCTTTGTTGTCGTCTATTTGCGTGCTGAAACCTGGAAGGTTTAAGAGTTCGGAATTGAAATAATTGGTGTTGAACCCGAAAGAACCGGATAGGGTGGGAAGGTAGTTTCCTTTGGCTATTTCCACATCTTTTTCGCGCATTTCAATCGCCACCTCTGAAATTTTTATTTCATTTCGGAATTTGAGCGCTTCACTAAAAATTTTCTGAGGGTTGTTTGGTGTTTTGCCGTCAATGGGGACTTGAGAAAGGTTGTCGGCAATTTCAAATGACAAAGCGTCATCGAGCACCAATACGTTTGCCAGGGTTAATTTGGAAACCAATAGGTTGTTTTTCATTTGCACAATTTGCTGCTCTTGGTTGGCCAAGGTGGCTTCTACATCGAGTAAATCTCCTTTTGGGCTGATTCCCGAAGCGACCAGATTTGCAGTTCTCTCGAGTGATTGTTGTGTAAAACCGTATTGAACTTCCAGATTTTTTAAAGATTCTTTGTTGAACAAAATTTGTAAAAAAGCATTGCATACCCTCAAAGAAATATTGTCTTTGATATTTGCGAGTTGGTACTGATTGGCCAATATTTCCAAATTTGCTTTGTGAAGTCGGTGTATGTTCTGCATGCCGTTGTACAAAAGTACATTTGCGCTGATGCCAAAATTGGTGTTTTGAGTTGTGGCGGTTACATTGGTGTTTGTTACCGGATTGGTGTTCAAACCTGTGTTCCAAGAATGGCGCATGTTTGCGGATAAATTGGGCAAGAAATCGCCCAAGGCGTCTTTTTTAGAAATTTCAGCAGCTTTGCGGTCCAATTCCGATTGTTGGATTGAAATATTGTTTTCCAAAGCATAGGCAATACACTCTTGTAGGGTCCACTTTTTTGTTTGTGCCAGAAGAGAGCTGGCACAAAATAAGTATATGTAAAATAATTTTGTCTTCATCCGTTCTCGTTATTTATTCTTCCTCTTCGTCTTCTTCCTCATCCAGGGTAGCCTTGTTCCATACTTTGATGGCATCATCCCTTTCAATTCCTGAAATGATTTCCACGTTGATGCCATCAGAAACTCCCAAAACAACGTCTCTTTTTTCAAATACCTGTTCCTCGGTTTGTATTTCTACATAGGGTTTTTCTGTTTTTCGGTCGTATTGAATCAAAGATTCTTTGACTGCCAAAACAGCTTCTTTCTTTTCGAGTATCAGTGCAGCATTTGCGCTGTATCCGGCTCTGACATAAGTGCTGTCCAGTTCCAAAGCCGCTTTTATTTTGAACAAAACGGCTCCTTGTTCGTTCATTCCTTTGGGAGCCACAAAATACAATTTGGCATTGAATTTTTTTGCTTCAATGGCGCCAATGGTCACCTCCAAAACAGTACCTTCTTTTAGTTTTCCTACTTCGGATTCGTCAACCTTTCCTTCAAAAATCATTTTGTTGAGATCGGCGATGGATGCGATGGTGGTTCCTGCGTTGAAATTATTACTTTCAATCACTTGGTCTCCCTTTTTCACAGGGATTTCTAAAATGGTACCAGAAACGGTTGCACGAATGTGTGTATTGGCAGAGGCTACTCCTCCTTTGGATCCTACTTTGATAATCTGATAATCACTTTCTGCATTTTCCAAATCTTGTTTCGCTCGGTTGTAATTCAATTGAAAGGTGTTGAAATCTTGACTCGAAATCACTCCTTTTTCAAAGAGTTTTTTGTTTCTTTCGTATTCGATCTCAATATTGTCCAGTTGAATCTTTGCATTTTTCACTCTTCCCAGTGCATTGTTCAGAGATTGTTCGTTGGGAACGACTTTAATTCGAGCAATCAAATCTCCCGATTTCACAAAACTTCCTTCTTCGACAAAAATTTCTTGGAGGATCCCAGAAATTTGAGGTTTGATGGCAACTTCATCTTCCGGGATGATTTTTCCGGTAGCGACTGATTTTTTTTCGATCGTAGTGGTGAACGCTTGTTTCACTTTGTAGTCCGTTGCGGCCTTTGCATTCTTTTTTCCGAAGAAAATAAGGACACTTACCAAGGCGCCCAAAAGGAGGACACCGACTGCTATTTTTAAAAGTTTATTCATGATACGTATTTAATTTGTCGTTTTTTTTTAGGCATCGTTCAAAGCGGCGATGGGTTTTATTTTTGTGGCCCGTGTTGCAGGAATCAATCCTACCAAAGAACCAAAGATCGCGAGCAATGCAATGGCGATGCATACCGTCGGAATGGATACAGATGCGTTGACCAATGCGGCGTCGTCTCCCTGTCCCCATATTTGATCAATGCCCATGAGTACAAGTCCACCAAATATGATTCCAAACAGCCCTGCAAGGAATGCCAAGGAAAGAGCTTCCAAAACAATCTGTCGTAAAATCATTACAGGCGTTGCTCCCAGGGCTCTTCGGATGCCAATTTCTTTGGTTCTTTCTTTGACGGTAATGAGTAAAATATTTCCAATTGCAAAAACACCGGCTATCAAGGTGGCAATTCCTACAAACCAGGTTAGAAATTGCATGCCTTTCAAAAAGCCTGTCATTTGGGCAAAGCGTTCGCCCAAATTGAAACTTCCAAAAGCGTTGGTGTCTTGCGGGTGTACTTTGTGTAGGTTTTTAAGCAAAAGCTTGGTGTCTTTTTCGATCTGTCGGATGTCTTTCTCGGCTTGCCCTGTAATCATCATCCAACCGAGCTTGTTGCCCATGTTAAAAATTTGTTGAAACGTTGTAAATGGAATGTGCAAGTCGGTAGGTCTGCCAATGGTTCCGTTTTGAAAAATTCCAACAATCTTAAAGTTGATTTGGTTGATTTCTAAAAAATCACCGATGGGATTTTCTCCTTCTTCAAAAAACTGCTCGTACACATCTTTGGAGATGACTACTGATTTTCTCTTTTCTTGGATGTCTCTTTCGTTGAGAAATCGCCCTCGAATCAAGTCTTTTTTTTCCACTTGGTCTAACAAGGGAAAATCTCCGTTGATTCCAAATTGACCGGTTTGAAAATTTTTGGTAACGGTGCCACTTCGTCTGTTTCTTGGCACAACAAATTCTACGCCATCTACTTCTTTTCGAATGTGTTCAACATCACTCATTTGAAGCCGCGGACGTTTTCCTTCTTGGTATCCTTTGAAGGGTTTGCTCGTTTGTTGCGCCCACACAAATACACTGTTGGTAGCGAAATCACCGAATTGTCGGTTGAATGAATTTTCCATTCCTCTTGCACATCCTAGCAAAACAACCAATAGAAACACACCCCAGGTCACTCCGACAACGGTAACAGCAGTGCGCAGCTTGTTTTTACGAATGCTTTCGTAAATTTCTTGCCAAGTATCAGTTTCAAATAAAAATTTCATTTCTAAATTTTGTTTTTTAGGATGCTCTTCCATCGCGTTGCAACGTTTGACTTTTTCGAGTTATTCAGCTCTCAAGGCTACAATGGGTTTTATTTTAGAAGCGCGCTTGGCTGGCATGTATCCAGCAATACAACCTGCGACGATCAATACAATCACTGCAGCTATCAAAAGTGGGGTGTCTACGTGTGGATCTTTGATAAAATAGGCTTCCAGCTTGTCGTCGATAAAGTTGAGGGCGCCCATGCCAATAAAAATCCCCAAATACCCTGCCAGGGATGTGATGGAAATGGCTTCTAATAAAATCAAACTGACAATGGCTCTAGGAGAAGCGCCCAAAACTTTGCGGATGCCCAATTCTTTGGTGCGTTCTTTGACAATATAAATCATGATGTTGCTAATGCCCACAATGCCCGCAATCAAAGTCCCAAATCCGATGAAAAGAATCAAAATCCCAATGACAAACATCATTTGATCGATTCCTTTTTTCCCTTCTGCATTGTTTTGAATTCGAATGGCTCTTTGGTCGGTTGGAGCAACGGTCAAACGTTGTTGCAATTGCTTTTTTAACAAGTACCCAAAGTCCAATGCCTCTTCATAATTCATGGAGGGGTTGTAGGTGAGATTGATTTCATTGATTTCATCGTTTTTTTCATAAATACTTTGGGCGGTATTGATGGGGATGTAGATCATCCTATTCTCATTGTCATCGGAGGCTTCCTCGAAAACGCCCACAATTTGGAAGGCAATGCCTTGCATTTGGATGTATTTTCCAACGGCCGGTTTGTTTTGAAACAAATCATCACTCACCATTTTTCCAATCACTGCTACTTTGCGTGTATTTTGTAGGTCAGCTAGGTTGATGTAACGTCCGCGCGTCATCAAAGATTTTTCGATGAATTGATGTGCGGGATGCACGGCTCTGATGTTGTAGTTGTTGCGATTGCTCTTGTAAGCAACGTTGAAGTTTTTAAAGATACGCCCCGAGGCATGTTCTATTTTTGCTTCATTTTTTATTTTTAAAAAGTCAAAATCCTCGTTGGCGAGTTGAATTCTTTTTCCAGTTTGATTTCCTTTGTAAGGTTTGGAGGTTTTTCCAGTACGAATAAAGATGGCATTGGAAGCATCTTTTACAAAAAAGCTTTCAAAGGTGTTTTGAAGCCCGTTGGCAATTCCAAACAGTAAGGTAAAAATTAAAATAGCAAAGCTGATGGTGAAACCAGATAAGATGCTCCTCAATTTGTTTTTTTGAATGCTTTGAAATATTTCGCGCCACAAATCTCGATCAAACATAAGGCTGGTTTTACGTTGTGATTTTGGGTTGTGCTGTTTTTTCATCACTTGTGATCACACCGTCTTTCAAACGCACGATGCGCTCGGTTTGTGCAGCAATATCTTCTTCGTGTGTAATCACCACAACGGTCATTCCGTCGTTGTGAATTTCTTTGAGGAGGGTCATGATGGCACTGGAGGTGTTCGAATCTAGTGCTCCTGTGGGTTCGTCGGCAAGGACAATTTTGGGCTGCGTGACCAAAGCACGTGCAATGGCAACGCGTTGTTTTTGTCCACCTGAAAGTTCGTTGGGCAAATGCTGGGCCCAGTCTTTTAGTCCAACTTTGTCTAAGTATTGCAGTGCAATCCTTAGCCGTTCTTTTTTCGGGGTACCCCTATAAAACAATGGCATGGCTACATTTTCTAGTGCCGTTTTGTAAGCGATCAGATTGAAGGATTGAAATACAAAGCCAATGAGTTCATTCCGCCATTTTGCTCCTTTCTTTTCGTCCAAATTTTCAATTTTCTGCTTGTTGAGTTCATAGGTTCCTTCATCGTGTGTGTCCAACAGCCCTAAAATATTCAATAGGGTCGACTTTCCGGAACCTGAAGAACCCATAATGGAAATAAATTCTCCTTCTTGAACGTGCAAATCCAATCCTTTTAGAACATGTAAAAAACCTTTTCCGATAGGGTAGGATTTGTGAAGTTTTTGTAGTGCGATCATCGAATCTCTTTTCGATAACTAAAATACACTAAAATTACGGACATCGCTGTATTGACAACTGTTAAAATTTTGTTTAGAATGTTTGTATCAACACATTTTTGAGTTTTTTAAAGGTTTTTGAATTCCCTTCAAATAGGTAATTAGGAAAACACCTCGTTTCCATCACTTCCCGACTTCGTTGGCCATTTGTTTGTATTTGTAGGGCAAACTTGCGGCCCATTGTTGGCTGATTTGTAGGGATTCTTGTGCGATCAACGGTGTTTTTTCGGCGTATTTTTTGCCCACAGGGGTTCTGTAAAATGCAATGACTTGTTTTAAGTCGTAAAGATCGAGGTGTTTTTGGTAGTTGGGAATTGACAAGGTGGTCAATTTTGAAATACTCGAGGCTATAAACTTCGCTTTGACGCGCTCCATAGCTTCTTCAGATAGTTTTTTGTTTTGTTGTTGAAGCATGGGAAGCATTTGTTCCAAAATTATTTTGAAATTGGCATTGGCTCCACTGATTTGCAGCATTTTTGTCAAGGCTTCTTCGTATGAGAATCGCTCGTTTTTTGTGGATTCTTCGGGTGTGTTTTGAGCATAAGCCCCCAAATGTAGTGTGAGCAGTAAGCTAAAAGTAATTGTCAAGATTTTTATGTGTTTGGTTCTTTAAAATTCAAAGTATGGGTTTTTCTGAGCCTTTCGCTGGGCGCAAACTTCGGGTAGGAACCCCTGCTGCTTTTCTTGGGAAAGAGGGCGCAGGTTTCTCTAAAGATACGCACAGTTTTATCATGGTCTTGTGCTGTTTTTGCATAATTGTATCCTTTTATTGCACAAGACAATTCTTTTGGTGCATAAGTGTCTGTTTCGATGGGGTTTGTTTGGGTTTGTAGATACGGATTCGATTTTGAGGTGGCAAATTTTTTTTACATTTGAGAAAAAAGTAAGCATTTCTGAGACTTGCATCTGAGTTTAAAATGAGTAAAAAAATATGATCGAAGCACTTGTAAAGAACCTCAATCGAGGGTTGGTTTTGTTAGAATCCATTACTGCGGAACAATACAAAGACACCTCTGTCGCACCTTATTATTCGAGTATTGGAGGGCATATTCGACATATTTTGGATATTTACGATTGCATCTTTGAGGGCCTGCCAGCGCAAAAAATTGATTTGACGGCACGCAAGCGGAACCCAGAAACGGAAGAGTTGCTTGCGGAAGGAATCAATTACATGGCTGTGATTCTCGGAAAATTACAAAACATAAAGAGGCATGATCTCCAGCTATTTGTCGAAGTTTCTGATGATTTGGGTGCGGGTAAGGTGACAGCTAGTTACACGTTGTCAGCCATTTTAATCCAGGCCCACAGTCACGCCATTCATCACTATGCCAGTATTGGTTATATCATTCATGAATTGGGACTTGTGTTGCCAGACGATGTATTTGGTTTCAATCCAACAACACCCAAGAAGACAAAAGTGGAAGTGTAAAGGCCCTTAGTTGGAGGGATTCTCTTTTTTGTCTTTTTCAAACAAGGCATTCAACAAGTGTTTTATCCCTTTAAAAACCAGTGCCATAGCTCCAAAAGCAATGGCGCCACCGATGGTGATAAAAATGTAGTTCTGATCTTTTTTGATGGCAGAGAACCCGATGTTGATCACAATGGGCGCCAAAAAAAATAAGGGAATGGCTCCAAAAATGTATTTGAATCCTTTTTTATAGGGGTTTTGTGGATGATTCATTTTCTGTGTTGTTTTAGCACATTTCTTACAGATCCAAATTCTTGCAGTAGCATTTTCGCTTTTTCTCGGGAAATTTGCAACTCACCGACAAGCATTTTGATGCCTCTGTCTACCAATTTGTCGTTGGACAGTTTCATGTCTACCATTTTGTTGCCTTTTATTTTGCCTAGTTGAATCATCGCAGTCGTACTGATCATGTTTAAGATTAATTTTTGAGCAGTACCTGCTTTCATTCGAGAGCTTCCCGTCACAAACTCAGGTCCAACCACGGCAACTACGGGATGTCTTGCTAAGAGGTGTAAGGGGCTGTTTTTATTCATGGTAATACAACCGGTAGGAATGCCCATTGCATTTGCTTTTTTCAAAGCTCCCAATACGTAGGGAGTGGTGCCAGAGGCTGCGACACCGACGAGAATGTCGTTTGCAGTAATTTTATGATTTTGGAGGTCTTTCCATCCTTGCTGGGTGTCGTCTTCTGCATTTTCAACAGCCTTTCGAATGGCTTTGTCACCGCCCGCAATCAGTCCAATAACAGTGTCGAAGTGCACACCAAATGTGGGAGGACATTCAGAGGCGTCTAAAATTCCCAAGCGTCCGCTAGTACCCGCTCCAATATAAAACAAACGGCCTCCTTTTTTCATTTGAGCGACAACAACGGTTGCTAATTTTTCAATTTGAGGAAGGGCTTTCTGAACTGCTTCAGGAACTTTTTTGTCTTCGTTATTGATGTGTTGGAGCATGGTACGGACTTCCATTTTTTCCAGATCGTCGTAGTGAGAATTTTGCTCGGTGGTTTTTGTAAATTTCAAAACAGCGTTTATTGAATGTTGTACGTTTCTTCTACAAATTCTGAGAGCCTAAAATAACCCAAAGGCTTGTTGTCTGGATGGGTCTCGTTCTCGCAATTTCCCAAAACTGCGGCAGGTGGAGTAGCGAAAGGGCCGCCATCTTGAATTTGTGCGAGTAAAAGGGAAACATAGTTGTGATAATTCTTCGAAATTCCGTACAATCGGAAAGTGAGGGTTTCTCCAGCTATCAAATCTTCATTAATTTCAAAACCACTGTTTTCATTTCCGTTGATGAATTCATCTCTCGAAACACGGTACGAGTTCAAATAGCTAACGCTCGAACCAAATTCTTCCAAATAATAATTGCCTTCTGTTATGGGGTCCGTATAATAAAAATCGACGCGAACAGCTTCGTTCCCGAAAAAGCTTTCGATAGATTGCTCCACACCTGTAATTGCTGTTACAGAATTTAAAATTTCTGAGGCTGTAAATGTTTCTGAATTGTAGACTACCTGGAGCGTGTATTCTTCATTTATTTTTGGGTTGAAATTGGAGGATTTGTATATTCCTGTATCGCCATCTTCGGTAAAAATCGTTTCTTGGTTGTTTCCTGTAATTTTGACCGATGCTCCGGTTGCAATAGGGGCTACACTTTCGTAAAATCCAGCAGTTTCGGTGAGTCGGATGCTTTGCTCTTTTCCGTCGGTTCCTTTTTCCCAATTGATATTGGCGTCAATTACCAATTTTTTAGGGCCTTCCTCTAAGGGAAGATTGATCACATCTTCACAGGAAGATAGCACGGACAGAGCGATCAACAGATATAGATATTTCATGCGCTTAAAATTTAAAATTATAGGTAATTGAAGGCACCATTCCAAAGATAGAACTTCTTACAGCTTCATTGCTACCATCGTCTGTGTTTTGACGGAAGTTTATGGCGGCCGCGTTTTTTCTATTGTAGATATTGTAAATGCTAAAAACCCATTCTCCTTTCCATTTTTTGGCTGTTTTAGGGTCGGGCGTATAGGTGGCTGCAAGGTCTAAATGATGGTAGGCTGGCAAATTGAATTCGTTGCGATTTCCATAAAGAGGAACCGTGATGTTTTCGCTTTCATTGGAATAGTTTCCACCCAAATTGGTAGTGAATTGACCCGTAGGGTAGGTGGCAGGCCTACCTGTTTGATAGATGAAATTGGTGCCATATCGCCATTTTTCTGAGTGTTTGTAACTCGCGGTGATTGAGAGATCGTGGGTTTTGTTGTAGGGAGCATTGTACCAATTTCCGTTGTTAATTCCTGTAGCTCCTTGAGTTGAACCTTTTACTTGTTGTTCTGTTTTTGATAGGGTATAACTGATCCAACCTTTGAAATTTCCTTTGTTCTTTTTGAGAGAGAGTTCGAGACCATAGGATCTTGAAGTTCCTGGCAAAATGATGGTTTCGATTTGCTCTTCTGCAATCAAATCCGCACCTGCTCGGTAATCAATTCGATTTTGTACGGTTTTGTAATAGGCTTCTGTTTCAATAGAATACATCTCTTCGTTTATGTTCTTGTAATACCCCAAAGCAATTTGATCGGCAATTTGTGGCTTTATAAATTTGCCGCTCGGTGCCCAAACATCCAAAGGTGCAGCGGAAACCGTATTGGAAATCAAATGAATGTATTGGTACATTCTATTGTAATTGGCTTTGAAGGCATTCGTGCTGTTGGGTTTGTAGGAGATTGCAAATCGGGGTTCTAGACCTCCAAATTGTTTGATCACCTCGTTTTTTGAGTAATAGGTCGTCCCTGTTGTGGTTCCCTCTTCGTAGTTGCCTGTTGCAGTGTTGAAAACGACAGGCTGGTCGTTTTCATAATTGAAAAGCGTTTGTCCGCCCATCCTAAAAAAGAGGCTTGAGCGTATTCCATAATTGATTGAAATTTTGTCGTTGATGGATTGTTCTGCCTCAATATAAAAGGCGGGTTCAAAAGCGTATTTTTGTTCTAATTTGTCTTTGTTGACAGCAGAATTTTCTTTGCTCGGCGAAATTTCACCCGGATTGAAATGGTAATGAATCAGATTGACACCGTAATTGAGTTTTAAATTTTCGGCATAGTAATGTTTGAAATCGTATTTGAAATGGATGTTTCGAATACCAGACTCCCAGTCCATTCCGATAAAATCAAGGTTTAAAAAATAATGGTAGTTGGTGTAAATAACAGATAGATTGGAAAACAACTGGTCTGAAAAAAGATGGTTCCATCGAGCGTTAAAAGTTGCATTTCCATAAGAGTTTACAAAAAGCCCTCCGATGTTAAAGGAGTCTCTTCCGAAATACCCTGAGAAGTACAGTTTGTTGCGATCATCGATGTCAAAATTCAATTTTGTGTTCAAATCGTAAAAGCGCAGATCGTTGTCTTTGGTTTCAGGATTTGCTTTCAAGAAGAGGTGCGCATAAGAGGATCTTCCTGCTAGCAAATAGGAACTTTTGTTCTTTTGAAGCGGTCCTTCCGCCATCAAACGACTAGAAATCAAACCGATTCCTCCTGTAAGATGGTGCGCATTCTTATTTCCGTCTTTTTGATGAATATCCAGTACAGAAGCTGCACGTCCCCCGTATTTGGCAGGGATTCCTCCTTTGTACAGTTTGATATTTTTGATAGCATCGGCATTAAAAATGGAGAAAAATCCAAAAAAGTGGGAGGAGCTGTATAGGGTGGCTTCGTCCAATAAAATTAAGTTTTGATCTTCAGCGCCGCCTCGCACATTGAATCCTGAAGCGCCTTCTCCAGCACTGGTGACACCGGGGAGCAATTGGATGGATTTGATCAAATCCACTTCCCCTAAAACGACAGGCATTTCTTTGATGGTTTTTACGTCTACTTTGTGAACACTCATTTCAGGTTTTTTTAGACTGATAATCGTGCTGTTGCTTTTTACAAGCACTTCGTCAATTTGTTCACTTACTGTTTTCAAGCTTACATCTAATTTCATGTTTTTACGAAGGTCAACGGTTTGTTGAACGGTTTCGAAGCCGAGGTAGCTAATTTCGAGTTCGTAGATACCTTTGGGCAATGTAATAGAATAAAACCCATAGCCATTGGTGGTGGTTCCTTTCAACAGTTTGGGCAGGATAACGTTGACGCCAATCAACGTTTCTTGCGAGGTTTCTTCAGAAATCCTTCCACTTAAAGTGTAGTTTTCTTGTGAAACGACTTGTTGAATGCTCATTAGAATACAGAAAACGATGGGGATAAGTCTCATAAATGTTTCTTGGGATAAATGCACTACAAACATAACCAATTAAAAAGAATTTTCTTTGTGATTTTGGAAAGAGAATATTTTCGAATGTTGTTGCAAATAACAAAAAAAGCATCTCTTAGAGATGCTTTTTAAGTTTTGTATTTATTGAACGCTTAAAAGGTGTCTAACAGACTGTTGAGCGTTTGGCTCGGTCGCATTGCCTTTTCTGTTTTTTGCGCATTCGGATAATAGTATCCGCCCATGTCGATTGCTGTTCCTTGGGCGTCATTCAATTCGGTAATGATGTTATCCGCATTTTCTGTCAAGTGTTTTGCCAGTGGTGCAAAACTGTTTTTCAGTGCTGTATCTTCATTTTGTGCAGCCAATGCTTGTGCCCAATACATAGCGAGGTAAAAATGACTTCCTCTGTTGTCCAATTCACCTACTTTACGAGAAGGAGAATTGTCGTTGGTCAAGAATGTCGTGTTTGCTGAGTTCAAAGCCTCTGCAAGGACCAATGCCTTTTTGTTGTTGGTTTTGATTCCCAAGTCTTCTAAAGAAACAGACAATGCTAAGAATTCACCTAAGGAGTCCCAACGCAAATGTCCTTCTTCTACAAATTGCTGCACATGTTTTGGAGCAGAACCTCCTGCACCTGTTTCAAACAAGCCACCCCCATTCATCAAAGGTACAATCGAAAGCATTTTGGCAGAAGTTCCCAATTCTAAAATTGGAAACAAATCGGTCAAATAATCTCGCAAAACATTTCCGGTAACAGAAATGGTGTCTTTTCCAGCTTTTATTCTTTCCAAAGATGCTTTGGTGGCTTCTACTGGAGAAAGGATGCTGATTTCCAATCCTGTTGTGTCATGGTTTGGCAAGTAGGCATTTACTTTTTTGATCAACTGTGCATCGTGTGCTCTGTTTTTGTCCAACCAAAAGATCGCAGGTGTATTGGTCGATTTTGCTCTTGTTACAGCGAGTTTGATCCAATCTTGAACGGGCGCGTCTTTTACTTGACAAGCTCTAAAAATGTCTCCTGCTTCTACAGGTTGCGCTATCAAAACGTTTCCGTTTGAGTCACTTATTTTAATGGTTCCTGCGCTGGCTACCTGAAATGTTTTGTCATGCGAACCATATTCTTCTGCTTTCTGAGCCATCAAACCTACATTCGGAACGGTTCCCATTGTGGTCGGATCAAATGCTCCGTGTTCTTTACAGAAGTTGATGGTTTCTTGGTAAACACCTGCATACGACCTGTCTGGAATCAATGCTTTGGTGTCTTGTGATTTTCCTTCAGCATTCCACATTTGTCCTGAAGTACGTATCATTGCCGGCATGGATGCGTCAATAATCACGTCACTTGGTACGTGCAAGTTGGTAATTCCTTTGTCAGAATTTACCATGGCCAAAGCAGGACTGTTTTCATAGACAGCTTCAATAGCTGCTTTTATTTCATTTTGTTCTGCTTCAGGTAATCCCCCAATTTTATTGTAAACGTCTCCAATTCCGTTGTTTGCAGAAATGCCAAGTTCATTAAATTTGGCTCCGTATTTTGCAAAAACATCTTTGTAAAAGACTTCTACGATTGCGCCAAAAATAATAGGGTCAGATACCTTCATCATGGTCGCTTTCATATGTACAGAAAACAATACGTTGTTTGCTTTTGCATCTTCAATTTCTCGGGCTACAAAATCTTTTAATTTCGAGATGCTCAACGCGGATGCGTCCAATATTTCTCCTTCTAAAACAGGGACAGCTTCTTTCAAGGTTGTCACAGTTCCATCAGTTGCGTATAATGCAATTTTCACATCACCAGCCTCAGAAATGGTTACCGATTTCTCGCTTCCGTAAAAATCACCTTCAGGCATGCTTGCTACATGTGATTTTGAGTCTGAAGACCAGGCCCCCATTGAGTGTGGGTTGTTTTTTGCATACATTTTTACAGGACCAGCAACTCTACGATCTGAATTTCCTTCTCTTAAAACGGGATTCACAGCAGAACCTAAAACTTTTGCATAGGTTGCTTTGATTTCTTTTTCTTTTTCGTTTTGCGGTGATTCCGGGAAATTAGGAATTGCGTATCCGTTCGCTTGTAATTCTGCGATAGCTGCTTTCAATTGAGGTATTGATGCACTGATGTTTGGCAATTTGATGATGTTGGCTTCGGGTGTTTTTGCCAAATCACCCAATTCTGTCAAAGCATCTCCTACTTTTTGATTTTCGGAAAGGTATTCTGAAAAATTCGCAAGAACTCTTGCTGCAAGAGAAATGTCTTTTCTTTGAATTTCAATGCTTGCTTTTTTCGTGAATGATTCTACAATTGGTAAAAAGGAATACGTTGCCAAAGCAGGAGCTTCGTCTGTAATTGTGTAAACAATTTTTGATGTTTTTGTTGCCATATAATTGTATATAATTGAATGTCTAAATTTTCAGATCTTACTTTTCTGAAGTGCTTGTAAACAAGTGAATAGCTTGTTTTTAACGCAAGGCAAATGTATGAATTAATTGCGTGTTTTTTGGTTGTAAAATAGCAGAAATCCTTAGGTGATTTTAGCAAAAGTTTAATTAATTGAAACACTTTTTGTGTTATTCCAAAATTTCTTTCAATTGTGAGGGATTGTTTTATGAGAACGAAAAAGCCCGATTGAGAATACAATCGGGCTTTTCTATGTTTTGATAAAAAATATTAGTTTCTTCGAACTTCTTTGATTCTTGCTTTTTTACCAGTAAGACCTCTAAAGTAGAAAATACGTGCTCTTCTTACCTTTCCTTGTTTGTTTACTTCAATTTTTTGAATGGCAGGCAAGTTGATTGGGAAAATTCTTTCTACGCCTACAGTACCAGACATTTTTCTGATTGTAAAAGTTTCAGAAGATCCTGAACCTCTTCTTTGAATGACAACACCTCTAAAAAACTGAGTACGTGTTTTTTGTCCTTCTTTAATTTCGTAATACACAGTGATTGTGTCTCCTGCTTTGAATTCTGGGAACTCATTTTTTGTTACAAATTCGTTTTGTACAAAATCGATTAAATTAGCCATTGTATTTTTTTTAATGGGTTTTTCAAAAACCAACATGCACGATTCTCGTCAGAGGTTAATTTTGAGATTGCAAATGTACATTATTTTTTTACAAATAAAAAAAAGCAGCTCTTATTTTTTAGGCTGGTAATTTTCACAGTAATAGATCCAGAATTTTCGAATGTTTTTGCCGTTTTTCTTAATGAAAATAGGCTTGAGTTCTGTTATTTTTGAAAAATAGTCGTTCAAGTGGTCTTTGGGAAGGGCTCCTTTTTTTTCAGCGTCTTTAAACCGTTTGTCAGAGTCTATGAACAATGCGTTTTTTCCTGCGAGCAAAGAGAGATCGTCTCCAATATAGTCAAAATGAAGCCCGTGTTCGCCGATGATATTTTGAGCGTATATTTTCTGTGTGCTATAAAAATTCATGCAGGCGGTTGTTTTATAACTGTCGGCCGAAAAAATAAACGTATTTGGGTAATTGGATTGTATTTTTTCTGTTTGTTTTGTGAGTGCTTCCCAGCCCAACCAGGTATCGTCAGTTTTCATAGGGACGATGTAAAACAGTATCTGCACACTGATGGCTATGTGAAATAATGCAGAGATAAAAACATGTGCTTTGGTCATTTTTTTAGAAAAAAAGTAGCTTGCTAAAACAATTCCCGTGACGTAGGAAGGCATCAGCCAATTGAGTTTTACCCAGTATACAGGTGTTAGTGCTAAAAAGCCCACAAAGGTTGGAATGAAAAATGCGAGTAAGAAAAGTGTTTTTCCATGTGGAAATTGCCATGCCACAACTACCTTTTTTGTGTATTTGTAAACGATTTTTAAAAAGAGAGCAAACAAAATGGGTCCTATCAGTACGAATTGATGTCCGATAGCTCCAAAAAAATAGTCGGGTCTGAATTGAAATTTTGCGATGTTTTCCGTTCTGTTCGAGGACTGGAATAGGAAGGATGCAAATTCATTTTGAACATTCCAATACCAAACAGGAAGAGTGGTGACTACCGAAACTAGGAGTGCAACCCATGGCCAAGCGGTGGTTAGTAATTTTCTTTTTTCTTTTGAAAAAAACAAAAACCCCAAAAGGCCTATTTGTAAAAACAAACCTGTGTATTTGCTGTCGAATGCGAGTCCCATTGCAAATCCACCTAAAACCCAATATTTTTTTTTGTTTTCAAAAATCGCTTTGTACAAGGCTGTTAAGGAAAGTGTCCAAAACAAAATTAAAGGAACATCTGGTGTAGAGTTGAAGGATAAGATGGACACACAAACCGTAGTTGTGAATAGTAATAGTGCGTTTTTTGCTCTTTTTCTGGAAAGAAACAAAGTTGCTAATTTGTAAAAGCTAATTAAGGTAAGAGATGTGATAAAAAAATCAGCAAATTTCACGACAAAAACCGTCTTTCCAAAGAGTGATGTGAAAAGAGCTAGAATGTATCCAATCATTCCCGGATGGTCAAAATAAGAAAGTGCCAAATGCTCTCCATAGAAATGGTAATAAGCATCTTGTGGCATGAGTCCCATAAAAGGCAGCAAACACAAACGGAATAATTGGAATCCAATAACAATACTTAGGATTGTATGCTTTCTGAAAAAAGAAATAAGAATGGTCATTAAGGTAGTGCTCGAGTTTAGTCTTTTAAAAGATTTGGTTTTATTTGTTTTGTTCGCTCGTAGGCTTTTTCGGACCTCCATTCGTCAATTTTTGGAAAGTTTCCAGAAAGTAATATTTCGGGAACTTTTGATCCTTTGTACTCAGAGGGACGTGTGTAAACTGGCGGCGAAAGGAGGTTGTCTTGGAAAGAGTCTGTCAATGCAGAGGTTTCGTCTCCAAGAACACCTGGGATCAATCGTATAATAGCGTCACAGAGTACGGCAGCGCCCAATTCTCCGCCGCTTAACACATAGTCTCCGATGGAAACTTCTTTGGTGACGAACAGGTCACGAACACGCTGATCGACACCTTTGTAATGTCCGCACAACACAAGAATGTTTTCTTTCAAAGAAAGATTGTTTGCTGTTTTCTGGTTTAAGATCGGAGCATCTGGAGTCATGTAAATTATTTCATCATAAGTCCTTTCCGATTGCAATTTGGAAATGCATTTGTCTATGGGTTCAATCATAAGCACCATACCGGCACCACCGCCGAATTGATAATCGTCAATTTTATTGTATTTGTTGAGCGCGTAGTCGCGTAGATTGTGAAAATGAACGTTTACAAGTCCTTTTTCTTGGGCTCTTTTTAAAATGGAGTATTCAAATGGACTTTGAATAAGCTCGGGCGATACGGAAATAATGTCAATTCTCATGCAGACAAAGGTATTGAATAAAATGGTCAGTTGTTCTTAGAAATTGAACAGTGCAAGCTCGCTTTTATCATTCGGTCATTTTTGAAGATGTCTTTTCTAAGAATAGGATTTGAGAATCCTTTTTGTTTCAAAAGAAACAACATTTCATTCCCGAGGTATTGGTTTATTTCAAAAAATAATTGGCCATCTGTTTTGAGATGCTTTTTTGCGAGCTCGCTAATTTTATCGTAAAAAATAAGCGGGTTGCAATCGGCTACGAACAAGGCAGAATCGGGTTCGTATGCCAAAACATTTTTTTTAATTTCTTTTTTTTCAAGGTTTCGTACATAAGGAGGATTGCTTACGATGATGTCGTATTTTTCCGGGAGTGAGGAGGTGTTTAAAATATCTTGTTCTAAGAATTTAAGCGCAACGTTATTTTTCGTCGCGTTTTCTTTCGCAATGGCAAGTGCCTTTTTAGAAAAATCTAAGGCGGTCACTTTTGCATTTGTTGCATTTTTAGCCAGCGCTACGGCAATACATCCACTGCCAGTTCCAATGTCCAGTATTTTTAGATTCTTTTTGTCTTGTGTTGTGTCTAAGATCCATTGTACCAGTTCTTCGGTTTCGGGTCTTGGAATCAATACGTCTTTACACAGCTCAAAAGGAAGGCTAAAAAACTCTGTTTTCCCGAGGATGTATTGTATGGGGCGTTCCTCTTCCAGCTGTTCCATCGCTTTTTTGAAAAATAAATGTTTCTTTAGCGGGATTTCAAATTGAGGTTGTAAAGCCCTGTCTACTCTTGTCAATCCCAATGCGTGTTCTGCCAGCAAATGAAAGAAAGTGTCAATCTCCTCTTTTGGATATAGAGTGCGGAGTTTTGAATGAAACAGGGTATGCAGTTGCGTAATTTTCACGGGGTTCAATTATAGGAATGGTGTTGTTACTTGCAAAAATACATTTTTTATAACGAAGGGTTCTTCATCTCTAGGGTGGATTTTCTCATTTAAAAATCTATTTGTTGGCATGTTGGCTGAATGAATCATAAAAACTATTTTTGTGGTATGAAGCGAGAGGAATTTTACATGCAACGGTGTATTGAATTGGCTCAGAAAGGTGTTGGATCTGCGCGCCCCAATCCTTCTGTGGGTTGTGTGATTGTTTTTGAAGATAAAGTGATCGGAGAAGGCTATACCAGTGCTTATGGTGGATCGCATGCAGAGGTCAACGCAATAGGATCCGTTGAGGAAAAACAATTGCTTGAAAAATCAACGATGTATGTGACACTCGAGCCCTGCGCACATTTTGGAAAAACACCACCTTGCTCAGATGCTATCATTGCTCATAAAATTTCAAAGGTTGTCATTGGTTGTTTGGATACGAATTCGTTGGTTTCAGGGAAAGGGATTGCTCGTTTGAAAAATGCAGGTATTGAGGTGGTACTAGGAGTGCTGGAACAAGCGTGCAAGGAGCAGCACAAACGTTTTTTTACGGTTCAAAATAAAAAGAGACCTTATATAATTTTGAAATGGGCTGAGACCAAAGATGGTTTTATCGCTCCAGAAGCAAAAGATAAGAACCAACCGGTTTGGATTAGCAATGAAGTGTCCCAACAGTTGGTTCATAAATGGAGAAGTGAAGAACAGGCCATTTTGGTAGGTACAAATACTGCGATTGCCGACAACCCGCGATTGGATGTTCGAAGTTGGACTGGAAACAATCCTGTCCGATTGCTCTTGGATCGCACGCTTCGAACCCCTTTGGACGCTTGTTTGTTGGATGGGAGTGTTCAGACGCTTGTTTTTACAGAAGGCAAAGAAGAAAATTTTTTAGCAAGAAAAAATGTGACTTACCGCGAAATGGATTTTTCAAAAAACAGAACGCATCAAATTTGTGAAATTTTGTTTCAGGAAAACATTCAATCCGTTCTTGTGGAAGGAGGGCGAGAAGTTTTGCAGTCATTTATCGATGCAGGATTATGGGATGAAGCGCGCGTCTTTACAGGGGATATTGATTTCACAAAAGGGGTTTTGGCACCTACATTGCAAGAAACAAAGGCAACTGAGTTTAGAGTAAAAAACACCTTGTTGAAATGCTATAAAAATTCCAATTCTGTTTGGTAGCTTTATGCAGGTTGAAGACTTCTACAAAACTGTGACTGAAGCCTCCAAAGGCAGTGTGATAAAAGAAAAAGGCAGTAAATTTCTTGGGCATGTGTTTCCTGTTTCTACAGAACAAGAAGTGAAATCTATATTGGTGGCCTTGAAAAAACAACACCCTGCTGCACGTCACTGTTGTTACGCTTGGAGGTTGGGGGTTGAAAAGTTTCAATACCGTGTAAATGACGATGGTGAGCCCAGTAATTCTTCAGGTCAGCCTATTTATGGACAAATTTTATCGTACGATTTGACGAATGTATTGATTGTGGTAGTCCGTTATTTTGGAGGTGTTAAGTTGGGGGTAGGAGGTTTGGTGAGAGCTTACAAGGCATGTGCTCAACTCTCTTTGCAAAATGCTGCGATCATTCAGAGACCGATAGAGAAAATACTTTTTTTAGAATTTGACTACTCAAACATGAGCAAAGTGATGCGGGTATTGAAATCAAACAAACTTACTATTTCCAAACAGATTCTTCTCGAATATTGTGTGTTAGAAATAGGGGTCAAAAACTCGCAATACGACACCGTCAAAAAACATCTGCAAACAATTCCTTTGCTAAAAGTAGTTTGAGGTGATTTGGGCGCGTTTTATTTTTTTAGAGAACAGCGTGACTTAAAAAAAAAGTCAGCTTAATTTTTTGAGAAGTTCTTGCGGTATTTTTACCGGTCTGTTTTTTGAGGTGTCTACAAAAACCAAGGTGGTCTCAGCTTGGCATATGAGCTCTTTTTGGTCATTGTAAATTTCGTAATGAAAAATAATTCTCGCAGAGGGTTTTTCTTTTAAAAATGTTTTTAAAATTAATTGGTCGTCATATTTGGCGGGTTTTATATAGCGAGTATTCATAGAGTATACAGGAAGAATCAGTCCGTCCTCTTCCATTTTTTTGTAGGAAATGTTTGCTTGTCTCAGAAGCTCTGTGCGACCCATTTCAAAATACTGAGCATAGTTTCCATGGTGTGCATATCCCATTTGGTCTGTTTCTGCATAACGAATTCGAAATGCGATTGTGTTTTCTGTCATTTTTGTTTTTTTTTCGAGGTGATGTTACATAAAAAATAAATAGAAATCAATAGCAAAATCATTTTTTTTTACTAAAAAATATTCACATTTTTGTAAAGCAAATGAAATGCAAAATAACAATCATTTTCGTTTCGAAATCTAACTAAATTTATCACGCAATTAATAATGACAAAAGTAGCCACTACGGTTTGGGAGGATTGCCTATCTTTTATAAAGGATAACATCAAGCCGCAAGCATACAAAACTTGGTTTGAGCCAATCAAACCAGTTCGTGTTTCTGGAGAGGTTTTGACGGTGCAAGTTCCAAGCAAGTTTTTTTATGAGTGGTTGGAGGAACATTATATCAAATTGTTAGGGGTTGCGTTGAAACGTCAGTTAGGTAGTGGGGCAAAGCTGGTGTATGAAGTTCGAATGGAGAATTCTTACCGAAGTAACAGTCCACAAATTGTAAAGATTCCAAGTGCCAACAGAGCTCCTTTAAAATCCCAAAAAGTGGCCGTCCCTTTGGAATTGAACAAAAGAGAATTGAGAAATCCTTTTATCATTCCAGGACTTCAAAAAGTAAAAATTGAATCTCAATTGAACCCGAGCTATAATTTTGAAAGCTTTGTGGAAGGAGATTCAAATCGGCTAGCACGATCTGCAGGAATGGCAGTTGCAAACAAGCCGGGAGGAACCTCTTTCAATCCGCTTTTGATATACGGGGGTGTCGGTTTGGGAAAAACACACCTGGCACATGCTATAGGTGTTGAAATTAAAGACAAGTATGCAGACAAGACTGTTTTGTATATTTCTTCAGAAAAATTCACACAACAATACATTGACTCTGTCAAAGGAAATACGAGAAACGATTTCATTCACTTTTATCAAATGATCGACGTTTTGATTATTGATGACGTTCAATTTCTCTCAGGAAAAACTGGAACGCAAGATGTTTTCTTTCATATTTTCAACCACTTGCATCAAAACGGGAAACAAGTTATTTTGACTTCAGACAAGGCCCCGGTGGACATGCAGGATATTGAACAACGCTTGTTGTCTCGTTTCAAATGGGGACTCTCTGCAGAGTTGCAAATTCCTGATTTTGAAACGCGGATATCGATACTTCAAAACAAATTGTTCAGAGATGGTGTAGAAATGCCGAATGAAATTGTTGAGTATGTTGCAAAGAACATCAAGTCGAATGTTCGAGAATTGGAGGGGGTACTCATTTCTATGATCGCCCAAGCTTCTTTCAATAAAAAAGAATTCACGATGACCCTGGTCAAGCAAATTGTAGATAAATTTGTGAAAAACACCAAGCGAGAGGTCTCTATTGAATACATACAAAAAGTGGTTTCCAAATATTTTGATATGGATGTTGCCACTTTGCAATCCAAAACACGGAAACGACATATTGTACAAGCCCGACAATTGGCTATGTATTTTGCAAAACGAATGACAAAATCTTCACTGGCAAGTATTGGTTCTCAAATAGGAAAGAGAGATCATGCCACTGTGCTGCATGCATGCAAGACTGTTGACAATTTAACGGAAACTGACAAGCAGTTCAAAAAATACGTGGAAGACATCACCAACAAGTTAACATTTTGATCCAATGATTGCTGTCTTGATGGTCTGTTTGGGAAATATCTGCAGGTCTCCATTGGCGGAAGGTATTTTAAAGTCAAAAGTAAATTCAAAAAAAATCTTTGTAGATTCTGCAGGTACAAGTGCGTGGCATATAGGAAAATCTCCTGATCCACGCTCTATTGAAGTCGCGGCCAAATACGGGATTGACATTGCATTACAAAAAGCACGTCAATTGACACAAGAAGATTTTGACAAGTTTGATCTGATTTATGTGATGGATGCCTCTAACTATCAAAATGTTTTGAAATTGGCGAGAAATAAAGATGATCGTTCCAAGGTCAAAATGATATTGAATGAGTCGTACCCTTCAGAAGACAAGGAAGTCCCTGATCCCTACTACGGTGGAGCTTTAGGATTTGAAAATGTGTATCAGATGCTAGAGAATGCGTGTGACTCAATTGTAAAAAAAACAAGATAACTACCCCGATTGTATGAGTTTAGGAAAATTGTATTTGATACCAACTACTTTAGGTGAAAATGAACCTTTAGAGGTGGTGCCACTTTCTGTAAAAAAAGTAGTGGAGGAAGTAGATGTTTTTATTGTCGAGAATGAAAAGTCTGCGAGACGGTTTATTAAAAAATTGACACCTAAAAAAGTACAGGCTGTTTTGCAGATAAAGCTTTTGGATAAATACGCGAATGCGCTCGAAGTACAGCGTTATTTAGATGTTTGTTTTGAAGGAGTTTCTGTTGGTTTGTTATCGGAAGCAGGCGTTCCGGCTATTGCAGATCCTGGAGCAGAAGTGGTAAAGCTTGCACATGAAAAGGGGATAAGGGTAGTGCCGTTGGTAGGGCCGTCCTCTATTTTAATGGCGATGATGAGTTCGGGAATGAATGGGCAAAATTTTGCATTCAATGGGTATCTTCCGATTGACAAAGGAGATCGAAAAAGAGAACTTAAAAGCTTGGAGAAAATTTCAAAAGAAAGGGAACAGTCCCAGATTTTTATTGAAACACCTTATCGAAATGAAAAAATGTTTGCAGATCTGAAAGCCACGTTGGCACCATCAACCCGCCTATGCATTGCTTCAGACATCACGCTTTCCACAGAATATATCAAGACACATACAATCGAAGATTGGAAAAGACAAAGCCCTGACCTGCACAAACGTCCGGCTATATTTATCATTCATAAGTGACGCAGTTCTGTGTGCTTGCCTGTATTTTCTAAATCAGAAAATTCCCATCACGAGACAATGAGTTTTGGTTTTCTATTGGGCTCTATGGATGAGGTGTCGTAGGCCGCGAATATTTCTAAATATATTTCTACTGTTGTTCCAAAGGCATCTGAGAATGTTTGGGCTCCATTACTTCGCAAAAATTTCTTAACGTTTCCAGCGCCAGCCAAATGGGCTGCTGCGATGATACCAGATTCAGTGATGAAAATTCCGTTTATTTTTTTTCCAACAGATCGTTTGATGTCTTTTCGCAAAATCCATTTGTTTACTTTGCACAAAGCTACAAACGCTTTTTCTTGCAATGCAGGATTGGTAAGAAACGCAGTGGTGTCCAATATGTCAAAGCGTTCTAAGGTTGTGCTCCCAAACTGGTATTTGCCCAAATAACCTAATTTATTTACGACTTGGTAGTTTCCTTGAGATTCTTTAAAGGCCAATGCTTCTTTAAAGTCCTCGAATCCATTGCGATCAAAAGGCGGAGCAAAGTAGGGTAAAGCTTCTTGTTGCAAGACAGTTGCAACTGCATTTTCAGGTTTTTTTGTAAAAAACTTGTTTGCAAAGACTGAGGAAATACTCAGACCTAAAACAATACATGAAATATATTTCTTTTTGATAGAGTGCATAATGTTACTTGTTTTGCGCTAGATCTCTTTTTTCGAGGCGCAAATATACAAACTATTTTGGAATCGTTGTGAGAAGTGTGAACTTCGGGCGTTTGCTTGAGGTTCGGAAACTCTCATTTTCTTTGCAAACACTGTTCACAACGAGATAAGATATCCGAATATTACTTTTTTATTTCTTGTTGAGACAACCATTTTTGGTATTTTCGGGCATTTCTATTGTGTTCTCTTAAAGTCTTGGCAAAGGTATGTGTCCCTTTGTTTTCAATACTTGCACACATATAGAGGTATTTGTGATTTACAGGACTTAATACTGCGTCTATGGAAGAAATATCTGGCATAGAAATAGGCCCTGGCGGTAGGCCTTTGTATTTGTATGTATTGTAAGGAGAGTCAATTTTTAAGTATTTGTGTAAAACTCTTTTTATTTCAAGCTCTTGGCCGTGTTTTTGTTTCATTGCAAATATAACAGTAGGATCAGCTTGTAAAAGCCAATTTTTGCGGTAGCGATTAAGATAAAGTCCCGCAACAATTGGTCTTTCTGCTATGTTTGCGGTTTCTTTTTGTACAATGGATGCCAAAATCATGACTTCATCGATGCTTAAATTTTGTTTTTGGGCTTTGGAAACACGATTGCTGTTCCAAAAGCGTTCGTATTCTAGATGCATTTTTTTCCGAAACGCCTCTGCGCTTGTATTCCAATAAATTTGGTAGCTATTTGGAATGTACATCGACAAGGCAGTTTCTTTTGTGAAACCTTTGTTTCGGAGAAAAGCACTGTCTTTGAAGGATTTTAGGAGGTCTAGAGAGTCCACTTCAATTTGCTTGGAAATCCTTCCAGACAAGGATTCCAAGCGGTGTTGGTTGTTGAATGTTAATTTTACGGGCACCTGTTTGCCTCCTCGTAGATGGTTTATCAAGTCATTAGAACTCATTCCTGCTTTCAAAGCAAACTTTCCTGTTCGAATTTTTGAAGTGTATTTCTTTTTTTTTGCAACCCATAAAAAAGCTTCCGGATTTTTGAGTCGACCTGTCAATGAATCTTTTACACTTTGGATAGAGGCGTTGCTCGGGATGTAAACCAGCGTGTCCTGGGTTAAGTTTTCTGAAAATATCTTCAAATAATAATGAGCGCTAAGGCTCGTAAAAACAACTACGAATACTCCAATAAATAGGATTTTCTTGTTTATCGTTTCAGGCATGTTTCTTTTGTTTTGGATATCAATTGATACAGTGCTTCGTCTTTGTAACCTCGCTTCGAAAAAATCCAATCCTTTTTTGTCCCAATACATTCAAATTTAAAAGCCTCAAAAAGAGCAATACTTATTTTGTTTTCTAACATAATATTGGCGTACAATTGATGTAGATGTAGGCAATGAAATGCATACGAAATCAATAGTTCTAAAGCTTCGGAAGCAACTCCTTTTTGTCGATGCTCTTGCTGAACGAGAAGTCCAATACCTGCTCTTTTGTGTGTAGGATTGAAATCAAACAAATCAATAAGACCAATTGGGTCATTGTTTTCTTTGTTTGCAATTACCAACCTTAGTTGTTTGGCCTCGTAAATATCTTGATGTGCGTTTTCGATGTATTTTTTTAGAAGAAATTTCGAATAAGGTGTTTGTGTACTGCTAATTTCCCAATGAGCTTCCTCATTTTCAACATCGAAAAGGAATTGCAAGTCACTGGGCTCTAAAGCGCGCAAAGAAACAGTATTTCCTGTCAAAAATTTCATGTTTTGTATCTTTGGTTTTTTGCGATGATAGTTTTGGGTTAAACTTGGATATTTCCCTTGAAAACAAACTGAGCAGGTCCTTTTAAGAATACATTTTTGTATTGAGACTTTTCGGGCTCAAAAGAGACTTCGAGAGTGCCTCCTTCCACATGTAGTTTTAGTGTTTTTTGAGATGTCTTTTTTTGTTCATAAAGAGCAATTGCTACAGCAGTAACACCTGTTCCACAAGCCAACGTTTCGTTTTCTACCCCTCTTTCGTAAGTGCGTACCCTGTACGATTCGTCATTTACTTTTTCAACAAAGTTCACATTGGTTCCTTCTTGAAAGTAAGGAGCGCCATAACGTATGTTCTTTCCATGGGTGTATACATCGTATTCCCCAATATTTTCAACAAGCTGCACATGATGTGGTGACCCTGTGTTGAGAAAGGCATGCTTTTCATGAAGTTCTACGCGGTCAACATCAATCATTTGCAAGTCAACCAATCCATCAGCAATTGTCGCATAGTGCAATCCATCAATGGCGTCAAAAGTAGTCTTGTTTTGGATAATATTCAAATCATGTGCAAACGCGACCAAACAGCGTCCTCCGTTTCCGCACATGGTCCCTTCGTTTCCATCTGCGTTGTAATAGACCATCCTGAAATCTTCTTCTTTTGAAGGGTTGAGTAGAATCAATCCATCTCCACCAATTCCAAAACGACGGTCGCACAAATGTTTTATCAAGGCGATATCTTCCGATGGAAAACCGAGGTCTCTGTTATCGATCATCACAAAATCGTTGCCTGTGCCTTGGTATTTGTAAAAGTTTATTTTCATCTGCTGTTCTTGTTAGAGAAACAAAGTTACATAATAAATGTAATGGTTGGGGGAACGTATCACGAGATTAACGAAGAAATTGTATTTGTTTTATTTTTAACAAAATTGCAACGTGTTCATTTGTTACTTTTTTATACTTGATGCACACTGTTCGGCACATTTTTCTCCGTCAATTGCAGCAGATATGATTCCGCCTGCGTATCCAGCTCCTTCTCCACAAGGATACAGGCCTTTGATTTGCGGATGTTGAAGCGTTTTGTAGTCTCTCGGAATTCTCACAGGAGAAGAAGTACGAGATTCCGGTGCGTGAACTACCGCTTCATTGGTGACATACCCCCGCATTGACTTTTCGAATTGTTGAAATCCCGCCTGTAGTGTTTTGTAAATAAAACTTGGAAAAATTTCTGAAAGTTCTACCGCGGTAGTACCGGGATGGTAAGAAGTTTTCGGAATCGAGCTAGAGCGTTTTCCTTGAGTAAAGTCGGCAAGTCGTTGGGCAGGTACTTTTTGCGTTTCTCCCCCCAATTTCCATGCCGTTTGTTCGATTTTTTTTTGAAATTCCATCGCCGCTAAAGGACCTCTTTCTTGAAAGTTCCCAAAATCTTGTATTTTCAATTCTACTGCAATTCCTGAATTTGCTGTAAGTTGGTCTCTTTTGGAAGGAGACCAGCCATTGGTAACCACTTCGCCTGGACTTGTAGCACAAGGAGCAATAATTCCACCGGGACACATACAAAAGGAATAGACACCTCTGTTTTTGACTTGCTTTACAATACTGTAAGGGGCAGGCGGCAAATATGCACTGCGTGTATCGCATTTGTATTGAATACTATCAATCAATGCTTGCGGATGTTCTACACGCACACCCAATGCAAAAGGCTTGGCTTCAATTGTTATTTTTTTAGCATGCAGTAATTCAAAAATATCTCGAGCAGAATGGCCAGTTGCAAGAATCATATGAGAAGCTTTGATCGTTTCTCCTCCTTTAAGGGCCACCCCTCGTATTGCGTTTTCTTTGACAAGAATGTCAGTCACTCTTGCCTCAAAACGAACTTCTCCACCTGATGCGAGAATGGCTTCACGCATTTTTGCAATGATGTTAGGTAGTTTGTTGGTCCCGATGTGTGGATGCGCATCTACCAAAATATCTTTTGAAGCGCCGAAGGCAACTAACAATTCTAGAACTGCGTTGACATCGCCTCTTTTTTTTGAGCGTGTGTATAATTTTCCATCTGAATAGGTGCCCGCTCCTCCTTCTCCAAAGCAATAATTGGAGTCTTCATCTACAATATGAAGTTTGTTGAGTGCTGCGAGATCTCTTCTTCGAGCTCTGACGTCTTTTCCGCGTTCTAAGACAATAGGTTTGCACCCTTTTTCAATGAGTTTTAATGCGGCAAAGAGTCCAGCAGGACCGGCACCTACAACAATTACTTCTTTTTGATGACTTACATTTTTGTAGTCGGGAAGCAGGGGGGGGCGGTCTTCAAAGTGTTCCTCTAGATATACCGCAACGCTTAAGTTTATTTTAACAGCTTTTTGTCGGGCGTCAATAGACCTTTTTAAAATTTCAATATGTTGTATTCGATTCCTTGAAATTTTCAATTGAAAAGCAACTTCTCGCTTTAAAAGCTCTGCCGTTGCAGCAATCTTTGGTTTTACGCGAAGTTGAATTTCTTTCGGCATGCTTTGTGGCGTATTGAATTATTTGAAAAAATTCCAAACAATTCCAAATCGAATTGCAAAATCTCGATATGGGTTGTTTGGGGCAGCATAATAATTTGTTTTATTGATTGCTGACAAAATATTTTCGGCTTTGATAAATATTCGGGTTCTTCTAATTTGACCATTCACAAAGTATTCAAGAATGGGCTTTCCTCCAATATTCTGATTGTTTTGGAGAACAAAATCTCCAATTACAGCATTGTAAGTAGGGGCTTTGAAAGCTGAGAAATAATTGACAGTGAGTCCGGTTTGTAAGTACAATGATTTCTTTTTGAAAAAATAGCTTGTGTAATAAAAACTGCTACGTGCAACCCATTCAGGAACTCTAAAAACAGCGGCTCCACTTTGCACTTTTTGAAAGAGCGCTGTCGTGTTCAATGCAAATTTCCCAAGTTTGATTTCATTTGCTGCCTTGATTTTGAAATAATTTACCGTTCCATCAAATTGGGCAGGTGTTGCTTGAGTATTGTTTTCAAAATAAACATAATTTTCTATTTGAGTAAGGGACGCAAATGTTTGCAGCCATTTGTTTTTAATCCCGATTTTTAAAATTCGTGTATCGCTATTTTTAAAGTCATTCCGCCAGTTGTATTCTTGGAAATTACTTTGATAGAAATTGAAATTGAAATCGGGTGCTTTGGATGTCATTTGTAGCAATGCGGAAATTTCAGTATTCTTTTTTTTATAGGAAGCTTTTGCTGTGAAGTTGTTTCCTGTCATTTCCCCGTTTACAATTCGCTCTACTTTGGTGTTGAGTGCTATGGTGTTTAGACGGGCTTTCCATTGTGCTCCAAGAGAGGTGTAATTGCCTTTGATACGGTAGGTTCCGTTGTCGGAATTGGTGTTTACAATACTCTTGTAACCTTGAAAGTAATGTTGGTGATTTGCAAGCACTCTGAACTTCCCTAAAACATAAGGAGATGTAAAGTCTAAGTACCCTTGATTTCTCATGCTTTTGTAGGATGTATTGTCCTCGGTAATTTGCTTGAAACTATTCCCCCAAAAAGGAGTTTCTGAAGGGATGTTGTATTTGTACTGCTTGGTTTCGTAGGTAAATACATGTCCTATTTTTAGATTTGATATTTTGCCAACGAGTGAATCTCTGCTGTTCAAAAGTTTGTAATTGTGGTCTAGAAAAGTGCGTTTTCCAATTAAAAAGCTACTGCCATTTTCTAAATTGACATTTATTTTTCCGCGGTCTTCAAAGTCGCTTACATTGTTTTCAAAGTTCGAAGTGTGTTCGTCTGTAATTCCACCGTTTTCTTGGTTTTCAATTTTTTGTGAGGCAAAATGTGTCCTCAATTGGTATCTTTTGTTTTTCGAAAGGTAGGATATAGTTGTTCTAAAATTGGTATGGCTACTCAGTGAGTTTCTGTAATTTCCTAGAGAGCGAAGACCTCTGTAGGCTAAAGAGATGTTGAATCTTTTATGCAGGTTCATTGCCAGCCTAGAATCTAAAACTTGACCTTGTTCCAATCCGGTTCGGTATAAAAATTCAGAGGTAGGTGTGGGTACCTGGTAATACTTGATGTCTTTTATTTCGTAATAGTTGATGTGCTTTGCGTTGGCACCCATCTTTGGAAGCAACGATGAATCTGCCCTGTCATAGGTCAAGGAAGTAAACACCTGTCCTTGGTTTTGAAAAGAGTGCAAGCCGAACAAATCTCTCCTGAGGTAGTTCATTTTGTATTCTTTTGAAATTGTCAGTGTTGTGTCGACCAATATGGTGTCGTTTGTATTTGAAATAATTTTGTAATCCAAGTAATTTGCTTTTCCTGATTCAGGGTCTACTTTTGCTTTTTCTTTTTTTTGTTTTGCGGGCAATCGGTAGCTCGCTTTGATACTGTCAACGTATTTGGTGTTTTCAATGGTTGTTTTTTCAAGATTTACAGTAATCGGCTCTTGAAGCGTATCATTTTGTTGAGCTAAAACGTTCAGTAGAAAAACGAAAAAGAAAAGAGTTGAGAATGTTTTTTTCACACGTTTTGTTTTGATGTTTTTGATCTTCGTTTTGTGAATATTGAAAGAGGCAATGCGATAAATTTCAAATCCGTGTGCACCTTTTCTATTGGTACACAAAGGTAAAATATTTATTGGTAAGTTTGGGCGTCATAATTTAAAATCTAAGTGCTTTGAGCTTTGTGTAAATTGGAATCATGAAAATCAATAAATGTTGTATTTTTGAGAATCAAATAAGAAGAGAATGGCACTGGCATTAAGATTTTCAAATTTTGAAATGGAGGCTGGGACAGATGAAGCAGGACGTGGCTGTCTGTCAGGCCCTGTTGTTGCTGCCGCAGTTATTTTGCCCAAAAACTTCAAACATCCACTTTTAAAGGATTCCAAAAAGCTAACCGAGAAACAACGGGAGCTATTGCGCCCTATAATTGAATCGCACGCCGTTTCTTATGGTGTGGGTATTGTGGATGCAAAAGAAATCGATACGATCAATATTTTGCAGGCTTCTATAAAAGCAATGCACCAGTCTCTTGAGAAACTTGCAGTACAACCGGATTACATCATTGTGGACGGAAATAAGTTCAATTCCTACAAAGAGGTGCCACACACAACCATTGTCAAAGGAGACGGTAAATATTTGAGCATTGCTGCAGCTTCTGTTTTAGCAAAAACGTATCGTGATGAAATCATGAAGCAGCTTCATGAGGAATTTCCTCATTTTAATTGGCAGCGAAACAAAGGGTATCCAACGAAAGAGCATCGGGAGGCGATTCGTAAATTTGGAAGTTGTAAGTATCATCGAAAATCTTTCCAACTTTTACCCGAAGAGTTGAAATTGAATCTTTGAAAAAGTGGTGCTATGGAGGGTGTTATTTCTTAGGACACACTTGCACTTTTACCTCTGGTCAATTCTAAAATTTTCACTGTTTCGACCGCTTCTTTTACATCATGAACTCTTAAAATTTGACTGCCTTTTTGAAGTGCAATTGTATGCGCTACTGTAGTTGCGTTCAACGCTCCTTGAGCGGTCGTCTCTAAAGGTTTGTAGAGCATTGATTTTCTTGAAATACCTGTAAGAATCGGACAATCTAAACTTTGAAACAAATCGAGATTTTGTAACAACTCGTAGTTGTGTTCGATCGTTTTTCCGAATCCAAATCCGACATCCAATACGAGGTCTTTGAGACCTAAGGATTTAAGAGTAAAAGCAGTATGGGAAAATTTTTGGATGATTTCCTGTACAATGTTTGTGTAAGTTGGGTTGTTTTGCATGTTTTGTGGTGTCCCTTGCATGTGCATTGCTATGTAGGGGACCTGCAGTTTTGCAACGGTTTCAAACATCTTTCTATCGGCATTTCCTCCCGAAATATCATTGACCATGGCAGCGCCATTTTCAATGCATTTTTGAGCGATTCGACTGCGAAAAGTGTCAATAGAAATTAAGATGTGTGGGAAGTTGGTTTGCAACAGTTCTACCACAGGTAAAATTCGTTTCATTTCTTCTTCTTCTGTAATATGAGCGGCACCTGGTCGAGATGAATATGCTCCTACGTCAATAAATGTAGCACCCTCAGAAAGCATTTTTTTTGTTTGTTGAAGAATGCTCTTTTCGTCTTTGTATTTTCCACCATCGTAAAACGAGTCGGGCGTGACGTTTAAAACGCCCATTACTTTCGGACATGATAAATCGATTAATTTGCCTTTGCAATTGAGGGTATTCATTTTTCTTTGGTATAAAATGATAGAATTTTATGGGATTTGATAAACTTTTTTATAATTTCGTTTGCAGTAAGAAACGCTTTCTGTGAACTTGTACAAGAGATGCGAAATTTACGTAATTTTTTGATACCAATATATGCAAACAACTTCTCAAGAATACGATGCGGTCATTGCGACATGCAAAACACTGTTCAAAAATAAAATGACCGATTACGGAAGTGCTTGGCGTATTTTGCGACTGTCTTCTTTGACCGATCAGATTTTTATCAAAGCACAACGTATTCGTCAACTTCAAGAAAATTCTGAGAGGAAAGTGGACGAAGGAGAAGTCTCTGAATTTATTGGAATTATCAATTATTCGATCATGGCATTGGTTCAGTTGGATAGAGGGGTTGCAAATCAGCCTGATCTTTCTGGTGAAAAGGCAATGTCTTTGTACGAAAAACACATCGAGATTACAAAAAGACTGATGGAAGATAAAAATCATGATTACGGAGAGGCCTGGCGTGATATGCGTATCAGTTCTTTGACAGATTTGATTTTGCAGAAATTACTACGTGTCAAACAAATAGAGGATAATAAAGGAGAGACATTGGTTTCTGAAGGGATAGATGCCAATTACCAAGACATGATCAACTATGCTGTCTTTGCGATGATTCATTTGGGGCAGGCCAAATAAAATTGCGCAAACATTTTTTTTACATGTTTGTGAACAGGTTGTTTTTTTGTAGTGCCAATAATTTCAATGGATTGATATGAAAAAATTAATAGGACTAATTGCTCGCATTTTGGTAGCGGCTACTTTTTTGTACTCGGGTTTTGTGAAACTTGTTGACCCAATCGGATCACAGTATAAGTTCACTGAGTATTTTGGAGCGGATGTGCTGAATTTGGAGTTTTTGATTCCATTTGCTTTGCCTTTTTCGATTTTTTTAATTCTGACAGAAATCACGTTAGGACTTACCTTGTTCATAGGCTACAAGCGAAAAATAACTTTGTGGTCACTGTTTGGAATGACCTTGCTTTTTTTGTTTTTAACAGGGTATTCGGCATTTTATAATAAAGTGACGGATTGTGGGTGTTTCGGAGATGCTTTGAAATTAACTGCTTGGGAAACATTTTACAAAAACGTGGTTTTGATAGCATTCATTTTGCTGTTGCTCTTTCAACAAAAAAACATTCGACCACTTTTTGAAAAAAGAACGTTGAAGACCCTTTCTTTTCTATCGATCCTGGTTTTTTTCTACATTGTTTATTACGTACTCGTGCATTTGCCTTTGATTGATTTTAGAGCTTATGCGATTGGAAAAAATATTCAAGAGGGTATGGCTTATGTCGATGGTTCTGAGGATCTACCCCCAGTACACGATTTTTTTTTAGAATCAGAAACAGCAGATTTGACAAGTCAAATTCTTTCAGCTGAAAGAGCAATGTTGCTCATTGCGTACGACATTGACAAAAGCAGTCGGATGGGATTTACGGCTTTTCAAGAGACCTTAAAACAAGCCAAAGAAAAAGGATATGTTGTTTATGGGGTTTCTGCCTCGCCTGCGGAGGATTTGCTTTTGCTTCAGGAAGAAATGAAGCTGCCTGTTGAGTTTTTATTTTGTGATGAAACGACTTTGAAAACAATGATTCGTGCGAATCCTGGACTCGTTGCTTTGGAGCAGGGGACTGTTGTTGGAAAATGGAATTGGAGAGATGCAGATGCCGTTTTTGATTGAGTAAACATCTTTTCATTTGGCCTAGTGTCAAGTTGCAAAGTATCTGAACCTTTTTAGTGGGTCCATGTCCTTGGAAATGCATGCTGAAAAATACATTTTAAATTTCATGGAAAAGAATCGTGAGATTCTAAGGCTAAAGAATAAAAAAAATCCCCTGCTCATCTGAGTAGGGGATTTGGTGTAGCGTGATGCAGAATTGAACTGCAGACCTCCGGGTTATGAATCCGACGCTCTAACCATCTGAGCTACCACGCCTTTTGCGGGTGCAAATATAGGATAAATTTGATTTAGTACAAGTGAAAAATCTAAAATTTAGAAGAATAAAATTATTTTTTTTTATTGGAAATATATCATACATTGTGCTGCTAAGGTATGAGCTAAATGAGTAAAATAAAATTTGAATTAGAGTTTCCGATTCACGCATCACCTAAAATGTTATATCAATACTTTGCAACGCCCTCAGGCTTGTCGGAATGGTTTGCAGATAATGTGAATTCACGCGGTGTTTTGTTTACTTTTATTTGGGATGGTGCAGAAGAAGTTGCCAAGTTGTTGCAAAATAAAAACGACGAAAGAGTCCGTTTCAAATGGGAAGAGGATGACAGTCAGGAAGGATATTTTGAATTTCGAATTCAAATTGACGGGATTACCAAAGATGTTTCTTTGATTGTTACGGATTTTGCAGATGATGCCGACGATATGGAAGAGTCTAAATTACTTTGGGAAAATCAAATAAATGAATTAAAGCATGTGATAGGTGCTTGACAACAACAATCCTAATTTCGCCTTGAACTTGCTGTTTGAGGCTTTTTTTTTGCTTAAATTTGCAGCTTAAATTCTACGTTTTATGGTAAACCACGACGGTACAATTCTAGAGAGAGAAGCTTGCAAGGTTTCGATTCAAAATAGAGGTTATAAATATGGAGATTCTTTATTTGAAACCATTCGAATTAAAGAGGGTTGTATTTGTTTTTTAGAAGATCATTATTTTCGTTTGATGGCTTCTATGCGAATGTTGCGTATGGAGATACCTATGCATTTCACATTGGAGTTTTTTGAGGCTGAAATTCAGAAATTAATTTCCGCTTTTGAACCGAATTCAATTGCAAAAGTTCGATTTACGGTAGATAGAAAAGAAGGAGGTTTGTATACGCCTAGCACCCATGAAGTACAATTTTTAATTGAAGCTTTTCAGGGAACTGTAGATTTGAAAAAAAGCTATGAAGTCAATTTATTCAAAGATCATTATGTGAATTCGGGGCTGCTGTCCACTATCAAATCGTCCAATCGGTTGTTGAATGTTGTGGCATCGATTTATTCCGACGAAAATGACTTGGACAATTGCATTCTCCTAAATGATAAAAAAAATGTGGTAGAAGCATCCAATGCCAATCTATTTCTTGTGAAAGGGCAAGAAGTGATTACTCCTAGTTTGGCGGATGGTTGTTTGAATGGGGTTGCACGAAAAAAAATCATTGAACTTTTGCAGAAAATGGATGAATTCGTTTTTGTTGAAAAGTCCATTTCACCTTTTGACTTACAGAAGGCAGATGAGTTGTTTGTGACCAATGCGATTATAGGTGTTCAACCCGTCACAAAATATAGGAAAAAGATTTTTGAAACGGGACGAGGCTTGGAATTGAGAAAATTGTTTTTTGAGATGGGCGTTTAATTCAATTTTGGGTCTGAAGGAGCATTTGCCCACAATTGGTATTTTCCTCCAATTTTTAACAAGTGATCTTTCCAAAAAGAATTGTTTTCAAGCTCAAAAATGTTACCATGGGTGTTTTCAATACAAAACCAAGAGTTTTCACTAATTTCGTTTTGAAGTTGGTTGGAAGACCATCCAGAGTACCCTAGAAAGAAGCGAATTTTATTCTCTGGAATTTCATGATTGTGCAATAGGTCAGATAAGGCTGCAAAGTTACCACCCCAATAGATTCCGTTGCTTACCTCAATGCTATTTGGTATCAGTTTTGGAAGTTGGTGTATGAAATAAAGATTGTCTTGTTCCACAGGACCTCCTTTATGAACACAAAATGAACAATTTATTTCCGGAATCAAGTCTTGGATAGTCAAATCTAAAGGTTTGTTCATTATGAACCCGATAGAGCTATCCCCTGAATGCTCGGTAAGTAAAATAACAGACCGGTTAAAAGAGCTGTCATTTAAAATAGAGGGTTCAGCCACAAGCAGTTTCCCCTTTTTAGGTTTCAATGTGTCCATTGTTGAATTTTATGAGTTTAAGTTACCGTAAATAGTAGATAAAAAAAAACTTCTTTGAAATTTTCAAAGAAGTTTTTGTGTATTGGTAATTTAAATACTAGTTCACTGAATCACTCAATCCAGCACCTGCCTTAAATTTTACGATGTTTTTAGCTGCAATTTGAATGGTAGCTCCTGTTTGAGGATTTCTACCTTCTCTCGCTGCTCTTTTTGACACAGACCATGTTCCCCATCCTACTAAAGCAACTTTACCACCACCTTTCAAAGTGCTTGTTACATTGTCAGTTAATGATTCTAATGCTGCTTTCGCTGCTGCTTTAGAAATTCCTGCATCAGCAGCCATTGCATTGATTAAATCAGATTTGTTCATAATTTAAAGTTTAAAATTAAAAAATTGGTTTCAAAAATATTTTGACTCTAACAAATATAGCAGGAATAAGGGTTCACGCAAGTTATTTCTGTGAAAATTGTATTTTTTGTTGATAAAAGCATGCAATTTGTTGATAAGCCCATGAAATAATTGCCTTTTTTTTGTTTTAGACCAGTTTCGATCCGTTAGGTAGATGATATCCATTGAGGAAACTGTTTGTAGACATTCGCTTTTTTCCTGCGAGTTGAAGTGAAAGTATTTTCAGATATCCCCCTTCGGTTGCAATTTTTATTGTTTTATCATGCACAAGGATTTCACCATTTTTGAGGGAATGACGGCCGTACTCTTTTTCGATGTCGTATATTTTAATTTTCGTAAGAATTCCGTTGTTAGACAATTCACACCACGCTGCAGGGAATGGGTTCAATCCTCTTATATGGTTTGCGATGCTGTCCAATGATTGGTCCCAGTCAATTTTGCAGGTAGCAGTGTGTATTTTGTATGCGGGTTTTGAGATTTTTTCTGGTTGTTTCCAGGTGAGCACTTTGTTGTTTTCTATCAAACGAACAGTCTTGAGTACAAGGATACTCCCCATATGCATGAGCTTGTCATGTAATTTGCCGACAGTGTCGTTGTTTGCGATTGTGGTTTCTTCTTGAAGAATGACCTCACCCGTATCAATTTTGTCATCAAGAAAAAACGTCGTAACTCCTGTTTTTGTCTCGCCATTTATGATGGCCCAATGTATAGGTGCAGCTCCTCTGTAATCAGGCAACAAGGAAGCATGTAAGTTAAATGTTCCGAATTCGGGCATGTTCCATACTGCTTTTGGAAGCATGCGAAAAGCCACAACAATTTGTAAGTTGGCATCCAAAGCTTTCAATTCTTGCAAAAAGCCATCTTCTTTTAAGTTGGTGGGTTGTAAAATAGGGAGTCCTTTTTCTTTTGCAAATGTTTTTATTGCAGATTCTTTTATTTTTCTTCCTCTACCTGCGGGTTTGTCAGGCGCGGTCACAACACCGACAATCGAGTATTTTTTTTCGAGCAAAGCTCCTAATATGGCAACCGCAAAATCAGGGGTCCCCATAAAAACAATTTTTAAATCTGTCATGATGCTTGTATTTTAAAAGTTTGCCAATTTACAGACCCGCTATTGGTCTTGCAAACAGTTGTATGTGTTTTGATCGGTCAGTTGTATTTTCTTTGCTTCTAAAAGCGATCGCAAAGTTCTTAAAATTATAGACTCGTTGTTAGGAATGTATTCACAAATTTCTTGTGAAGTCAATGGATTTCTTTGTAACAGGTCTAGAATGTTTTTTTCTAGCAGGATGAGGTTCTCGTTTGCCGTGCTTTTTTTTTCGAGACATATTTCGCAAATCCCACAATCCTCACCGCCCTTCTCATCAAAATAGGAAAGGAGTTGCTCGCTTCTACACGACTTCTTATTTTCGATAAAACCAAGCATGTCAAGAAGTTTCTTTTTTTTGTATGTGTGGATGCTTTTTATGTTTTTTGCAATGCTATTGATGGTTCTGTCGTCTTCTCTGGGTACAAGAAAATTGACAGCTGTTTTTGAAGATGCCGGCAGATACCTTATCAAGGAGTCACGCTCTAAATTTTGTAAGATGGAATGAACATGTTGTTGAGTTGTGTGAAGTTCTTTTGATAATTTGTAAACAGAGATGGGTACAAAGTTTTCAAAAATCCCTCCATAGCTCCTTAAAATCAATTGCAATATGCTTGCAGAAGACAAGTGCTTTTCAGAATAGGACAAAACATGATTGCTATTTGAAATAAACTTTAACACGGCGTTTTTTTGATGACCATGATAGAGGTTGAGAACACCTTGATTTTGTAAAGTTTGTAAAACCTGTGAGGTGTTTTTTAAAGAGAAATTATAGCGATCACAGAATTCGTAAATGTCAAACTCATAATTTTTTTCGGAATGTTCACCCTTTGCAATTTGAAAATATTGGTTGAGGTGGAAATAGATTTTTTTTACGAAATCTATTGTAAATGATTGTTGGTCAAAGTTTTTTAGTTTTGCTTGAATGTCAGGCTTGTTTTTTAACAAAACGGCGAAAGACTTTTTTCCATTTCTACCGGCGCGTCCAGACTCTTGAATGTAATTCTCAATACTGTTCGGCAAATCGTAATGGATTACACAACGAATGTTGTCTTTGTCAATACCCATTCCAAAAGCATTGGTAGCCACCATGACTCTTGCGGATTCATTGTACCATTGATCGTACATTTTCTTTTTTGCATCAACGGGCATGCCTCCGTGGTAATATACACTGGAAAAGTTTTCCTTGTTCAGAGCGTCACTTATTTTTTTGGCGGTTCTACGATGGTTGGTGTAGATGATTACAGGAGATTTGATTTTATTTAAGATTTGTACAATTTTAGGGAATTTCGCTTCTACATCAAAAACTTGATAAGCCAAATTCGCCCTTTTGTAAGAGCTTTTAAAGAGTGTTTCCTTCTTTAATTCTAAATTTTGTGCAATGTCTTTCAATACCTTTTGAGTAGCCGTAGCCGTAAGCGCTATTAAATTTGCTTGCGGACACAATGTTCTTAGTATGTTTATTTTGAGATAGCTCGGTCTAAAATCATGCCCCCATTCAGAGATACAATGCGCCTCATCTATGGCAATAAGTGAGACGGGAAGTTGCTTTATTTTGTTCTGGATGAATGGCGATTGCAACTTTTCAGGAGAGAGGTATAGAAATTTGGTATTTGTGAATTGTAGATTGTCAAACAAAACAATCAATTCTTCTTGGCTGCGGTTTTTATTCAAAGCGACAGCTTTGATTTTTCTTCTATTCAAATTGTCTATTTGATCCTGCATCAATGCCAACAAAGGACTGACCACAATACATGTGCCTTCCTGAAGCAATGCAGGTATTTGAAAACAAATGGATTTTCCACCTCCTGTAGGGAGTAAAACAATACCGTCTTTTTTTTCAAGTGTGTGCAGTATGATTTCTTCTTGGAGTGGTCTGAAAGCGTCGTGTCCCCAGTATTTTTTTAAAATTGAAAGCGCTGTTTTCATAGGGGAGTGTCCAATTGTTGTAAAAGAAATTCAACTCTTTGCAACGGGGTTCCAAAAGGGATTGAAATGGTTTTGTACCCTAGTTTCGTGTATGTGTTTTCGAGTTCTGTGTGTATTTTTTTTGTTTCTGAAAAAGACTCATAGCGTTCGTTGTCTGTGGTGTGAATTTCTTGCCATGGAGGGGTGATGAAAATTTTGTCGTACTTAGAGGACTTGTTTATTTCGAAAAAAGGGAAGGTGTGTTCCTGTTTTTTGAGATTTAGATAAGCTTCAATATCAGGGATTCCACGATCAAAAAAAACATGGTCGTGCGAGGATTGTAGGGCCTTTGAATATTGTTTTTTTCTTTTTTCCAAAAGAATTTCACTAAAGAGCAAAGGGTTCTTTAAAAACAAATGTTCAATTCCATTTTTCCTCGCTTTTAATGTGATTTCTCGTGAAATTTCATCCATACAATGAAAACCTCTTTTTTTCAAAGAATGTAGCAAGGTGGTTTTTCCAGTTCCTGGACCTCCCGTAATGACAATTTTTTGTTGCATAAAACAAAAATACAGGATTCAAAAGAATATGGCAATTTTAAAATGGTTTGATTCAAGAGGAAAACCTCTTGTCTGATAGAGGTAGAATTTTGTATTTAGAGCGTTTAAATACGTGAGAAATTGAACAAATTAATGTAGTTTTGTCAAAGGTTTTACAAACCTATTGAACAAAACAAATAGCACATGAGTAAGCAAGAAGAATTTTATCAAAAACTCAAAGAAAGTTTAGAGGCTTCTACTGTTTTTCCAGCAACATATCTTTACAAGTTTATTGTTCCTACTTCTAAAAATCAGTTGCATGAAGTGAAAGCTGTATTTGAAAGGATTGGGGCGACCATACAGACGAAAAATTCAAAAACAAACAAATACGTCAGCATCTCCATCTCAGTAAAAATGAAGAGTGCTACTGCCATCATTGAGAAATACAAAGAGGTTTCTCATGTTGAGGGAATTGTATCTTTGTGATTTTTTTAACAATCCTTGTAAAAGTCTTGCCATATCTTTCCATGTTGAGTAAAAAACAACGTTTGTTTTTTTGTGAATAAAGTTGAAAATGAAATGATAAAGAAAACGATTTTATGTTGCATGATATGCTTCTTGAATGTAGCAGTGTATAGTCAGAATTCTAAAAATAAAGTGTTGTTGGAGATTGACGACACCCCTGTTTATTTGTCAGAATTTGTAGACTTGTTTCGTAAGAATAAAGAACTGACGTCTGCAGTATACGATAAGGAATCTGTTGCAAAGGATGTGGAGTTGTTTATCGATTACAAGTTGAAATTGTTGGAAGCAAAAGAATTGAAAATGCATACCACCGCTGCCTACAAGAATGAACTAGCAAAGTATCGAGAGCAATTGGCTTTGCCTTATTTGACAGATGACAAATACATTGATAGTTTGACTTTACAGGCTTTCGAAAGAAGTAAAAAAGAAGTAAGAGCCAGTCATATACTGATTCGCGTTGGTGAAAAATCACAAGATACTTTAAAGGCATATCAAAAAATTTTTGACATTCGAAAAGAAATTTTGGACGGAGCCGATTTTACAATGTTCGCAAAGAAATACTCGGAAGACCCGAGCGCTCAGTCAAATGGAGGGGATTTGAATTATTTTACTGTTTTTCGAATGGTGGCCCCATTTGAGAATGCTGCTTTTGAAACGAAAACAGGAGAAGTGTCAGAAATTTTTCGAACCCGATTTGGGTATCACATACTAAAAGTAGTAGATGTACGAGCATCAAAGGGCGAAATTGAAGTGGCTCATATCATGAATTTAGACAGCTCTGAAAAAGGAAAAAATGCCTTGGAAAAAGTCTATGATGAAATTCAAAAGGGAGCTGATTTTGGGACGTTGGCAAAAAAATATTCAGATGACAAACGTTCGTCAGTAAATGGAGGGAAACTTCCGAAGTTTTCTATGGGAGCCATGCCACCTCCTTTTGACGAAGTCAGTTTTTCTTTGTCAGAAGAAAAACTGTATTCAAGGCCATTTCAAACCCAATACGGATGGCATATTGTAAAATTTATCCAACGATTTCCAATTGGAGATTTCACATCGTCAAAAGAAACATTGAAACGAAAAGTGCAGTCAGATGCACGTTCGAGAAATCTTGCCAACCCGGTTACAGAGCGTTTGAAAAAAGAATATAAAATCGCTGTAAATAACGAAGTGATAAAATCGATTGCGTCAAAAAAAAGAGACTCTTTAGACCCATGGATACTCAAGGTGCAAGACGAAGTTTTTAATGAAAGCGATTTCACTGCATTCGCTGCAAAGAAAGTAAACCAAAAGCCGCTGGATATTTTTCGAGATTTTGTAGATGGTAAAATACTAGCACACTACAAAGCGCATCTAGAGGATTCGAACAAGGAGTTCAGGGGTATTTTTGAAGAGTACAAAAACGGATTGCTGCTATTTGATTTGATGCAGGAAAAGATATGGGATGTAGCGCAAAAAGACACGCTAGGTTTGCAACGATTTTACAATCTAAATTTCGAAAAATACAAAACCCAAGATTCTGTCAAAGCGATTGTGGTGAGTGCGAAAGATCCAAAGATTTTAAAAGAAGTAAAATCTTATTTGTCAAAAAAGAATACGATAGATTCCATTCGCAATTATTTAGAGAAGACGGAAGGGGTTTTGGTCAAAATAGGAGATTTTGAGAAAACAGCGGCTATTTTCCCAAAGAAAACTACCTTTGTTCCAAACACAATGGAAACGTATAAAGAAAAACAGTATACGACGCTTGTGAAAGTTTTAAAAATTGAAAAGGGAGTAGTGCCATTATTTATAGACGTGAAAGGGAAGGTGAGCAATGATTACCAAGAGCATGTAAAAAACAAGTGGTTGAAATCTCTCAGAGAAAAACATAAAATCAAGGTTTACAAGCATCGTTTTAGAATCGCAAAAAAATTATTAAACTCTTAGTGAAAAAAAGATACCTCTATAGCATCGCATTTTTTGTTCTAGCCTCTTGTGGTTTTTTTGGTGACTCCAATACCGAGAAAAAATCAAAAGTGATTGCAAGAGTAAATACTGCAAAACTGCACTATGAAGATTTGAAAAAAGTTTTTCCTTTGAATGTTCCAAAAAAAGACAGTGTTGTCATTGCACGTGATTTTATCCAGAATTGGGCGAAAGAACAGCTTTTGTTAGAAAAATCGATCTTAAATATGCCCAAAGAGGATCAGAGATTGAATGAGCTTGTGGAAAAATACAGAAAAGATTTGTTCATCAATTCTTTCAAGGAGGCTATTATCAAACAACGATTGGACACCGTTGTTACAGAAAAAGAAATAACGAACTATTACAGAGATAACAAAGAGAATTTTCGAACCAATGAAGAATTGGTGAAGTTTAAGTTTGTCAAAGTAAGCAGTAGCAATAGCAAAATCAAGAAATTGAAAAGAATGCTGATTTCTAGTGGGAAGAACGATCTGCAACTTTTAGACGAACAGAGTCCATTGTTTGAAGATTATTTTTTGTCGGATTCTATTTGGGTGCGTAGTTCAGATTTATTAAAAAAAGCACCCGTATTCAGGGAGCGAAGTAAGGAGGTACACTGGAAGTCAAAAAGTTTATTACAAATGACAGCGTCAGGAAGTACGTCATTGGTTTATATAAACGCAGTATTGAAAAAAAATGAGATTGCCCCAATTCGATATATTTCGGGAGTGATCAAAAAAATGATTTTACATCAAAGAAAATTACAGTTGGTGAATACCATTGAAAAAGTATTGATTGAAGATGCCATTAAAAACAAACAATTTGAAATTTATTGAAATGATAAAAAAAGGAAGCTTATTACTCGTACTCATCTTAACGTCAGCTCATGTTTTTGGGCAGTCAAAAATTAAAATAGATGGCGTTTCTGTTGTTGTAGGAGAAAATATAGTGTTGGAGTCAGATGTTGTAAAATTCAAGCAAGAATTGGTTCAAAGAAGTGAAGGGAAAGTTTCAAAGACCAATTGCGAAGTATTGGAAGAAATCATGTTACAGAAATTGTTGGCACATCATGCAGTTGTAGACAGTGTAATTGTTTCAGAAACTCAATTAGAATCAGGGGTTGAAAGGAATATTGCTTACTTTAAACAGCAATTGGGAGACATGGAGAAGGTGGTAGAAATGTATGGTTTTGATGATGAATCCGATTTGCGATTGGAATTGAAAAAAATTGAGAAACAAAACTTATTGATTCAAGGAGAGAAGGAGCTGGTGTTAAGTGATGTCGCTGTTACTCCAAAAGAGGTTCGTTTGTATTACGAGAGTTTGGAAACAGGTGGCAATTTGCCTGAATTTGGAACGGAAGTCGAGTTGGCTCAGATTGTCATGTATGCCAAACCTTCTAACGAAGAAATTAAAGCAACGGTAGAGAAACTAAAGGACATGCGTTCGGATATTTTAAAGGGCTCGAGTATTCGTATGAAAGCTGTTTTGTATTCTGAGGACCCGGCTGTTACAAGCAATGGGGGAGCTTATTCTATTACGCGAGAGAGTGGGTTTGTAAAGGAGTTCAAAGAGGTGGCCTTCAGTTTAGATGAAGGAGAGGTGTCAGAGCCTTTTCGTACTGATTTTGGGTTCCACATCATTCAATTGGAAAAAATCAAAGGACAACAAAGGGATGTGAGACATGTACTTATACAACCAAAGACGTCTCAAGAAAAACTAGACCAGGTAAAAGAAAAAATCGAAAAAATAAGAGATAGTATATTGTCTGGAGACTTGAAATTCGAAGATGCTGTTTTGAAATATTCAGAAGATAAGGAGACCAAACAAAATAGCGGTATCATTATGAATCCTCAGACAAATGACTCGCGTTTTGAATTGATCCGTATGGATCCTGCTTTTTACGGAAGGGTAAATACACTTGATTTAAACGAAGTTTCTGAACCTTACTATGATGAAACCAGAGAAGGGGAGAAGATGTTTAAAATAATTTTAATGAAAGATAAAATTGAAGGACATCTTGCTGATTTGGTCAAAGATTACGTGAAAATTCAACAATTGACACTGCAGAAAAAGCGAGAAGAAATCTTGTCGAATTGGTATGCTGAGCATGTATTGGATACCTTCATTAAAATTGATGAACACTATCAAAATTGTGATTTTAAATACAATTGGTCCAAAGAATAACCAAGAATAAAGCCCTGCTGTTAGCTGAAACGATCCTCCGGGAAGTGCACGTGTCAAAAAGCTTCGAAAAAGCTAAATACATTGCCACCGTATCTTTTTTGATAACTAAAGTTTGAATGATTTTCAAGAACTGTTTGTTTTGAGTGTTCTATGATCAACACGCCTTCCTTGTTTAGCAATTCTCTTTGGAAAACACTTGTTGCAATTTTTAAAAAGTCTTCTTGTGGGAAGTTGTAAGGCGGGTCTGCAAAAATAATGTCTCTTTTGGAGCTTGTCTTGTTCAAGAATTTATACACATCGCTTTTGAAGGTTTGGATAGTGAAATCAAATTCTTTGTTGATTTGATTGATGAATTTAACACAACCAAAATGTGCGTCAATTGCGGTAATGTCTTCCACACCTCTCGAGGCAAACTCAAAGCTAATATTCCCTGTTCCACTAAACAAATCCAAAACCTTCAAATCTTCGAAATGATAGCCATTTTGAAGAATGTTGAACAAGGCTTCCTTTGCCATGTCTGTAGTAGGCCTGACGGGTAGGTTTTTAGGTGCGTTCAGTCTGCGCCCTTTGAATTTTCCTGAAATGATTCGCATTAGAATTGATGTAAAAGAGTGATGTGGCTGTGTGAACTAATTGATCTAAAATCAGACGGTAGTTCCTTGAGGGTTAAAAAAGAGGTATGCCGAATGTATTGGTACGCAATTTTATAAAGCGCAGATTCTTTTTCGATTTCACCCATAAAAAGGGTTTGTACTGTATTCGGATCGAGTCCGAGTTGTTCGTAAACAAAAAGAATGTAATAAATAAAATCTTCAGCCGTTTTGAAAGAAAAAGTATTGTAAAAAATCAATTCTTTACCGCTCCATACAAGGGCTTCAAAGTGTGAAGCGTAAGCATTTACCGCGACGGTTTTTTCGTTTTTTGGAAAGGCATTTGATTTCAGCAGAGAATCAATGAGCAACGAAGATGCATGCTGGTATTCAAAAGAACCAAATTTTGAAAAAAGAAAATTGTTGATATTGACAAAAGGTATGTAAACCATAACGGAATCCATAGCAGTCAACTCATCATGACTGATGAAATCACTAGGGAAAACTTTGACAGTATTTTTTAAATACAAGTGTTTCTTCTCGGAATCGAAAAAGACTTTAGGAACCAGAGTGCTCAGTGTATTTGCATAGTTTACAAACACTTTTTTAAAATTGTTGTGTTTGAGTATTTCGTTTTCTTCAAAAATAACTTTTATCGGCGTCAATATTTTTTCAGCAGAGGGAGATTCTAAGTCAAAAGAATACTCGTACAAAGCCAAAAAATCTTTTGCGATACAGTCATATATAGAAAAAGAAAATCCATCCAAAGTAATTTGGATGGATAAAAATGTTTCTTTTAAATCGTTTGTTTCTAGTTTTTTAGAAACGATGTTATTCCGACTTTTTATCATAAAAAGGAGGCCAGTTTCCGTTTGTATTTACTTCTTGTAATGATCCAACAGCTAAAAAAGCTCCTTTTACTTCATCACCACCAATTGCTTCTCTTTCTTGCTTGATCAGGGACTTGTCCAATCCTTTCAATAAAATAGCTTTGTCAATTTTAGCCTCGAATGCGGGGACTTTTAGACCTGCTATTTTTTGAATGTATCCTGCATTGAGTTCAAAAGTAGTATTTGTTCCTGGAACGGAAAACATTGCATTGTAATTTCTGTCTTTGAAAACAATTTCTTTTACAGATTCATAACCCGTTGTATCAATAACTTTTTGCTCAATTTCAACCATAATTGGTTGCCATTTGGTTCCTTTATTTACCTCGATTACTTCGTTACGTGTGTTGGTAATAGCAAATTCTGCGGTATCTATAAATTTCACGAGACCTTCTTTGTCGTTATGAAAAGTTCCTGTGATTCTCTTGTGCGCTTCCTGAGCGTCACGAATCATTTTCAAGTGCTCAATTACTTCCGCATAGCGAACCTTTTTTTCCTGGTTGAAACGAATAGGTCCCATGATGCTATTGTAAATAGAATAAGCCAAAATACCCGCCAAAGATAGCAGTGCTAAAGATACCAACCATCTAAATTTAAGCGGAACATACTTGATGATGGCAAAAGCTATCAAGATAGCTGCAGCAATACCTGCTAGTAACGTAATAATCATTTTTTTATTTTTTAAAATTTAAACTAGACAAATCTACAATTTTTTTTCAATGGTAAAAATTTTTAAGGGCAAATCAATTGCTATCTTTGCTCTTTTGACAGTGATATGATAAAAACACCTTCCAATTTCTACAAAGAACTTAAAAAGTCATTTCCATTTGCGCCAACGGTTGCACAAGATATGCTTTTGCTTCAATTGTCAGAATTTGTTTTTGAGGAGGACAAATCAGCGCTGTTTCTGATCAAAGGTTTTGCTGGTACAGGAAAAACAACGCTGATCAGTGCCGTCGTAAAAAACCTTTGGAAAGTGGGTAGAAAAGAAGTTTTGCTTGCACCCACAGGAAGAGCTGCTAAAGTTATTTCAGTTTACTCCAAAAAAAAGGCATTGACCATACACAAAAAAATCTACCTTCCTAAGAAAAAAGCGAATGGAGGCGTAGATTTTGTAAGGCAAGTCAACAAGCACACGGATACTATTTTCATTATTGATGAAGCTTCTATGGTTCCGGACACACCAAGCAATGCCAAATTATTTGATACCGGTTCTCTACTTGGAGATTTGTTGTCTTATGTGTATGCAGGTAAAAATTGCAAATTGATTTTTATAGGAGATACGGCACAGCTGCCCCCAGTAAAATCAAATTTGAGCCCCGCTTTGAATGAAGATGTTTTGACCTACGATTACAACAAGCGTGTCTTCTCAATGGAGTTGGACGAGGTTATGAGGCAACATAAAAATTCAGGAGTTTTGTTCAATGCCACCAATCTTCGAAAAATGTTAAGTGAAGGAGATGGAACGAGCTTTCAGTTTGATTTGAACTTTCCAGATATCAATAGATTAGAAGATGGCTACGACATACAGGACGCTATTACCCGCGCATATGACGACAAAGGAGTAGAAGAAACAGCAATTTTAGTACGTTCGAACAAAAGAGCAAATCAATACAACCAACAGATACGTAAAACAATTCGAGATCAAGAAAATGAATTGTCTGTCGGGGATTATATGATGGTCGTAAAAAACAATTATTTTTGGGTAAAAGATTCCTCTGAAATGAGTTTCATAGCCAACGGGGATACCTTTGAAGTTTTGGAAATTTTTTCTCTCAAAGACTTGTACGGTTTTCGATTTGCAGAAGTAAAAATACGCATGATTGATTATCCTTCACAGCCACCCATTGAAACCGTGTTGTTGTTGGATACCCTTGTTTCAGAGACCCCATCCTTGTCTTTCGAAGATTCAAACCGTTTGTATGAGGAGGTCTTGAAAGACTACGGACACCTCAAAGCGAAATATAAAAAACTGCTTGCCGTAAAAGGCAATTCATTTTTCAACGCATTGCAAGTTAAGTTTTCATATGCGATGACTTGTCACAAATCTCAGGGAGGGCAATGGGATACGGTTTTTATTGAGCGTCCATATTTGCCAGAGGGGCACGGCTTGGAATATTATCGATGGTTGTATACAGGGATTACGAGAGCAAAACAACAATTGTACCTTATTGGTTTTAAAGCCAGTGACTTTGAAGAATGTTGAACAAATGGCGCTGAGAACCTATTTAGAAAACAAAAAAAAACCTCCATTTGAAGGTTTTTTTTGTTTTGACAAGCCCAAAATTAAAAACGTGAACGTTTTTTACGCGGTTTTCAAGGCTGCTACTCTTATTCGAGGTGCTTTTGTGCCTTGTAAGAAGATCTTACCAAGGCGCCGCTTTCCACATGTCTAAATCCTAATTCCAGTCCAATTTTCTTGTATTTTTCAAATTGTTCTGGCGTGATAAATTCTTTTACAGGCAAATGTTTTTTCGTAGGTTGCAAATACTGCCCAATCGTAACAATATCAACTTTTGCTTTTGCCAAATCGTGCAAGGTTTCAATCACCTCTTCTTCCGTTTCTCCAAGGCCTAACATGATTCCTGATTTTGTTCTTCTTTGTCCACTGTCTTTTAGGTATTTCAGAACCTCCAAACTTTGGTCGTATTTTGCTTGAATTCGAACTTCGCGAGTCAATCTGCGTACAGTTTCCAGATTGTGAGAAATGACCTCAGGTGCAACTTCGATCAAGCGGTCTATATTTTTTTTGTTGCCCTGGAAATCTGGAATCAACGTTTCTAAAGTAGTGTTTGGATTGGCGCGTCGAATTGCTTTGATGGTTTCTGCCCAGATAATAGACCCTCCGTCTTTTAAATCGTCCCGATCTACGGAGGTAATGACAGCATGCTTGATGCTCATGAGTTTTATAGATCGCGCAACTTTTTCCGGCTCGTCCCATTCCACGGTCTCTGGTCTGCCTGTTTTAACACCGCAAAAACCACAAGAACGTGTGCATATATTTCCTAAAATCATAAAAGTTGCTGTTCCTTCTCCCCAACATTCTCCCATGTTAGGACAGCTTCCGCTTGTACAGATAGTATTCAGCTTGTATTTGTCAACAACCCCTCTAAGTTCTGTGTACTTTTTACCAACCGGTAGCTTTACACGCAGCCATTTTGGTTTTGCAACTTTCTTTTCGGCAACCAACTCTTTAGACATAAGTATATAGATAAAAGATTCGCTCGCAAAATTACAAAATATGTCGTTGCTATGAAGATCACAAGCATTTTTTTTCTGTTTTTTTAATTTTTTGTGGTTTTTACTCCAAAGCTTATCTGTCTTGTGTTTTTGATAGAAAAAGAACCGCACGCCATCCCTGTATTTGTTGAAAAACGATTTTCAATAAATTTGAAAACAATTTTGACTTTTTTTCGGCATTTTTGTTCAATTGATAGCTGCAAATAAAAAAGCCCCTGGAAAGGGACTTTTTTTATTGTAATATTGAAATAGAGAGATTTAAGATCTTTCTGCTTTTTAGATTTAGGCTTTTAATTGTGTTTCTTTCTCTTCGGAAATGCTTTCCAGTGAAACAAAACCTTCAGGTGCTTTCTCATTGAGAGGAGCTTCTTCTTCGTTCTCGTAATAAGGAAATACATCCAAAATTGGAGACTCCACAATACTAGGAATTTCAAAATTGCCAACAGTATCTGTCAAACTATTTGCCAAAACCTCGTACGCATCTTTGACATCATTGGCCTGTACTAAAATATAGGAATTGGCTTTTCTTTCTGTACCTTTGTCTTCGTCAAAAGAGATGCAAGATAATTTGCATTTGAACCAACGATCTCCGCTTTCATTGGGGCATATTTCCGAAAAATTGGCAACTTTGATATTGCTTATTTTGAAATCTGTAGAAATGTATTGACGCATTTCTTCAGTTGCGCGGGCTTCTGCCTCTGTAAAAGAAAGGGCGTCAAACAAATATGCTTGGTTGAAGGTTTTCGTTCTCTCTTCTTCGTCTATGCGACTGTATTTTATTTTACACTCGTACCACATGTTTTTTTAGGTTAGGGGTTGTTTTTAGAAGCGCAAATATAGTCTTTTGAAGTGTATAGGACTCCTCTTTTTGTGTCAATTTTTGGGTGGCCGAATGCTACAAATCAAAGAGCAAGAATAAAAAGTATTTCCTGTCTTGTTAAAAGTTTGTATCGGTCCTATCGGATGAGGATGCCTGAAGAAAGATTCAATTTTAATTAGATCAAAAAGTATTTATTTAAAACACACGCTTTTTAGAAAACAGAGTTTTTTTACCACCATATGATGAAAAAAGAACGTGTTTCTGTACCCAATTTTGACCACACTAAAGGAGATTTTTTCATTGAAATTTTATTCTTGATCTCCTTGATTACAGTGTCTAAGGTGAACCATTCTACTTGTGTTTCTGGAGCGCGTAACCATTCCTTTTTGCTTGGAACAAAATAACCGTCTGCCGTTTGTTGGTTTGCGAGAAACTCGCGCCATGTGAAGTACTGACCGCGAATTGCGCCTTGGTTGATGCCTGCAAACTTCTGAAAAGAACTTCCAAAAGGGACAAATAATTGCGCCTTAAAGCATGCTGTAGGTGTAATTTGATCTGAATGTATTCCTAGGCTTTGTATGGTTTCTATTAAAGCAGGGTGCTGAAGGAGAGGGAATTGTTTGTTCCTTAGTTTCTCTATTTTTTTTGGGAGACTATCGTTTCTGTTTGGGCCGATCCATTGAGAAAATCCTGTGGGTTTGACTTGCGGGTCAAACAAATAGAACTTGTAAGACAATTCGATGTGCAAGTATTTATTTGTCTCTTTGTCTTCCACAATAAAATCAATTTCTCCTAAAGTTTTTTTGTTTTCAATAAGTTGAAAGTTTTCCAGCGCAATGCGGAATTTATGATGGGATTTTAGGTAAAAGTTTAAAAATCGTTCCGCTCTTTTGCCAAGCATTAAATTGTCAGGGATGGAAGAGAAATCATCGTTATCGCAAACAGGTAAATCTGTTGGAAGATGAGGGTAAGGAAAATCGTGTTCTTTCTCGCAAAATAGCGAAGGGGTTTTTAAAAAACCCTGAAATTGCCACCAATTAGAATCTCGCATCATAAGAGCAAAGATAACGTACAAAAAAGGAATATTTCCCTGAGATACATTCTGTCCTATCAATTTCTTACATTTGTTCTAACAAGAGATGGCAGAATTAATTAAAATATACGAGGAGAATATCCAACCAAGACAGATTGAAAAAGTTGTTTCTGTGTTAAAAAAGGGAGGTTTGGTTATCTATCCTACAGATACGGTGTATGGATTGGGATGTGATATCACCAACATAAAAGCCATGCAAAAGCTTGCAAAAATAAAAGGAGTGAAGCTCGAAAAAGCACAATTTTCTTTTGTTTGCAAAGATTTGAGCAATTTGTCAGATTACGTAAAGCAGATAGACTCTTCCACGTTTAAATTGCTAAAAAAAGCCTTGCCAGGGCCATATACTTTTATTTTGCCAGGAAGCAAAACATTGCCCAAAGCATTCAAAAATAAAAAAACGGTAGGAATTCGCATTCCTGACAATCCAATAGCCGTAGAATTGGTTCGTTTGTTAGGAAACCCTATTGTTTCCACATCGATCCATGACGAAGACGCCTTGTTAGAATACACAACCGATCCTGAACTGATTTATGAAAAATGGAACAATCTCGTTGATGTCGTTGTTGATGGAGGTTATGGTGGCAATTACGCTTCGACTATTATTGATTTGACAGAAGAAGAACCCGCTGTAATTCGTGAAGGAAAGGGAGATTTGAGTATTTTATAAATCACAAATCAAACAATCTTTTCAGATTTTTTGATGTTCAAAACAAAATAGCTCCAAACAATGCTTTTCGCCTTGTTGTAATTTGAAATTTTAGCAGCCGCTGTTCTTTTCGCGATCATTTTTCTAAGATTTAGATAAAAACTGATGTGTGCCTTTAAGATAGAGAAGGTGTGAATCGGGCGACCTTGTAAAGTAAAATAGATTCCTGCGATGCCATCTAACAACATTCGAATCAAGAGGATGAGGATTATTTTTTGAGTGGGTAGGTTTTTGACGAGCGTGTACAAACTGTTCCGAAAATTTAAAAAAGTTTTCAACGAGTTGGCTTCGTTCAACGTGCCACCGCCAAGATGGTATGCTTTCGATTGTCCAACGTACTGAATGCTATGGCCCAGGTTTCTTGCTCTCCAGCACAAATCAATTTCTTCCTGGTGGGCAAAATAATCTTCGTCAAAACCTTTCAGTTCATGGTATACAGTCTTTTTTATAAAAAAACAGGCTCCCGATGCCCAATTGACTTCTACAGTGTCGTTGTATTGTTGTGTGTCCTTTTCAAGAGCGTTGAAAATTCTTCCCCTACAGTAAGGATACCCTAGCGCATCTAAATAACCACCCGCAGCACCTGCGTACTCAAACTTGTTTTTGTTTTTGTAATCTAAAATTTTAGGTTGAATGATTGCAGTATTCTCGTTTTTTTGAAAGGTTTCAAGCACAGGAGACAGCCACCCCTCAGTGACTTCGACATCGGAATTGACCAATGCGTATATGTCGGCATCAATGTGTTGTAAGGCGTCGTTGTAGCCCTTTGCAAATCCACCATTCTCTTTGTTTTTAATGAGTTTTACAGTAGGAAAAGAAGCTAGAATAAAAGCAACAGAATTGTCAGAAGATGCATTGTCAGCAACGTAAATTTCTGCTTGAGAGCTATGTGCAACAACTGAAGGTAAAAAAGTTTCCAATAGTTTTTTACCATTCCAATTTAAGATGACGACTGCAATTTTCACGGATAATAGAATGCTTGTTGAGAAATGCAAACATACTTTAATTTAATGATTCTAAAAGAAAATCCTTTCAAAAAAAGCAAGGCAAGCAACTAAAAAACAAAGGAAGGAAACAGGCGTGTGAATTTTTTAGGCGGACTTGTTTTGAACGATAGTTTTTTATTTGAAAATGGATGCATGAATTCCAATGCATACGCATGCAGGTAAAGACCATTTCCAGTAAGTATTTTATCATGTATACCGTATTCAAGGTCTCCTAAAATTGGATTTCCAATCTGTGCCAAATGTTTCCTTAATTGATGTTTTCTTCCGGTTTCAGGTTGTAGTTGTACTAAATTCAAGACTTCAAATCTTGGAGAATCCATTGCGTGAAGAATCGTGAATTTTGTTTTGGAGTTTTTTTTGTCAATGGGTGTTTCGATAACTCCAGATGGCTTTTGAGCTCCAATGGTAACGGCTAAGTATGTCTTGTTGATTTTTTTTATTTCAAACAGGCGATTTAACAAAACGACCGCTTTGGCTGTTTTTCCAATGAGTAAAATACCACTTGTAGGATGGTCCAAGCGATGAATCGGCTCTGGTCTTTTTAGTGCATCGGTTTGTGAGCTTGGACGAAGGTTATTGGGGAGTGCATTTTCTAGAGTCCATTTTTTGTTGCCACTTACCGTAATTCCAGAGGGTTTGTGCACCAATGCCAAATAATCGTCTTCAAATAGGATCTTTAGATCAAAATCAATCAAAGGCTTGTGCTGTTGTGTATTGTCTTCGTAAAAGCAAATGGTTTCTCCTCCCACCAGAAAATCAGCTGTAGAGGCAATCTTGTCATTGATTGTAATCTGATTGTTTTTCAATGCCTTTTTCCAAGCGCTTTTACTTTGAATACTTGTGTAAGAAGACGCATCAATTTCTTGAATGCGCAATTTTTCTTTTTGCAAAGGGACGACAAAACGGCTCCGTGTTTTCTTCTCGGACATAGGCTATTGATAAGACCATAGAAAAATACGACTTATTTTGTTGCCGTGTTCCATAGGGATAATTTTGAAACGTGTTGCTTTTGCTTTTTTAAGTGCGACTTTCAGAGGACGAATGTTTTCTTTTTTTGAAACAAGGCTCGTGAACCAAGTGACTTGATTTTTGAAATATTGGCTTTCGCGAATCGTATTTTTTAAAAAAAAAAGTTCGCCTCCTTGACACCACAATTCATGGTGCTGTCCTCCAAAATTTAAAGCATTTGAGGTGTTCAAATTGTTTGTTTTTCGCAATGTTCCTTTTCGTGCGGCGGCTTCTGAAGAATGAAAAGGAGGGTTGCAAATACTGCAATCAAAGATCTCACCCTCTTTCACAATGCCATTGAAAATATGATTGGTATTGTGTTGTTGTCTTAGCTCAATGGCGTCTTTTAAAAAAGGATGTGCATCGATGTTTTTTTGAGCTGTTTCCAACGATTCTTTTTCGATATCAGAGCCCACAAAATTCCATCCATATTCTTGGTGGCCGACAAGAGGATAAATACAATTGGCGCCCACACCAATATCCAAACATCGGATGTCTTTTTTTTTATCAAACAAATCTGCTAGATGATGGAGGTAATCCACACGACTGGGAATTGGTGGGGTAAGGTATTCCTCGGGGATTTCCCAATTTGGAATTCCGTAGTGTTTTTGTAACAAGGATTTGTTGAGCGTTTTTACCGCCTGCGGATCTGAAAAATCAATAGTTGTATTCCCGTGTGAATTCTTAAAAAGGAATGATTCTAAACGCGAATTCGTTTTTGCCAGACTTTCAAAATCGTAGCCGTTTTTATGTTTGTTTCGAGGGTGCAAGGATTTTTCTAACATCTGTGTCGCAGGTTTTTTTTAAAGTCCTGCTGCACAAAGATAGAGAATATGGGGTTAACCGTGGAACAATAGCAAGGCGAGTTTGAAATGAATATATTGAAAAGAAACGGAAAAGAAATCAAAAATAATTTCATTGCTATTTGTTCTTCAAACAAGAGGCTCTTTGGGTATTTCATCGTACTTTTGGACGCATGAAAGAAAGCTTGTTTTCGCGAACAATGCATCTGTTCAAAAAGAAGCTAGGGAGGTATGGTTTCATCTATCAAACAAATGAATTTAAAAATATGAAAGCCGAAATTATAACGATCGGAGATGAAATTTTAATTGGTCAAATTGTGGATACCAATTCCCAGTGGATGGGTGTAGAGTTGAATAGAATTGGGGTATCTGTACGTCAAATCACTTCGATTCAAGACGATACAGCACATATTTTGAAAGCATTCAAGGAAGCTTCTGAAAATGCAGATATTGTGCTTGTAACAGGGGGGTTAGGACCCACCAAAGATGACATCACCAAGCATGCTTTTGCGACGTTTTTTGAAGATGAGTTGGTTTTAAATACGGCTGTTGTAGATCATGTAAAAGCAATGTTTGCCAAAAGAGGAATTCCCTTCTCTGACTTGAACAGAGATCAAGGTTTGGTGCCTTCAAAGAGCATTGTTTTGCACAACGCCTTGGGCACGGCACCTGGAATGTGGTTGGAGGAAAATGGGACTGTGTTTGTAAGCATGCCGGGTGTTCCTTATGAAATGAAAGCCTTGATGACTGACGAAGTTTTGCCGCGGCTTCAAAAAAAATACACATTGCCTTATATCCAGCACACCACCCTAATGACTTATGGCATGGGGGAGAGCTCTTTGTCCGAAAAAATTGAGGATTGGGAAGACCATCTTCCAGCACATATCAGTTTGGCGTACCTTCCTTCTCCAGGAGTGGTGAAATTGCGTTTGTCGGGCAAGGGTTTTGACAAAGACAAGCTAGTGCGAGAAATTTCCGAGGAAGTAGGCAGAGTTGAAAAATTAATTCCCGAATTGATTGTGGGTTTTGATCGCGCGGAAACGATACAAGTAGTCGTGGCAAAAATGCTCAGAAAAGCTCGAGTTAGCTTGTCCTTAGCTGAGAGTTGTACAGGAGGTGCGATTGCACAATTGTTTACTGCGATTCCAGGAGCGTCAAGCTTTTTCAAAGGAGCTTTGGTAGCCTATACAGAAGCTATTAAAAAGCAAGAGCTCGGAGTGTCTCAAAACTGCATAGAGCAATATACGGTGGTAAGCAAGGAAGTAGCAGTCCAAATGGCTTTGGGTGCAAAGAAGAAATTTGATACAGATTTTGCAATTGCTACGACAGGTAATGCAGGGCCGTCAACAGACAATACAGACAAGTCTGTAGGCGTTGTATGTATTGCAATAGCGACGCCAACCGGCGTTTTTGCCGAAGAATATAATTTCGGGAACCCAAGAGAAAAAGTGATTCAAAGAAGTTCGAACAAAGCTTTGGAGCTATTGCGAAAAGAAATAATGAAAAAGTATGCAAAATAGTTTGTTTGTAACTAGAAATATTCGTTAATTTGCACCTCGTTTAGAAATAATACTAAAAAGAGTACTAAGATGTCTAGAGTTTGTGAACTTACAGGTAAAAAAGCAATGGTTGGGAACAATGTCTCTCACGCATTGAATAGAACAAAAAGAAAATTTGACGCAAATTTAATTACAAAGCGTTTTTATATTCCAGAAGAAGATAAATGGATCAAGTTGAAAGTTTCTACTTCAGCTTTGAAAAACATCAACAAAAAAGGAATCACTGCAGTTTTGAAAGAAGCAAGAGCAAAGGGTTTTATCAAGTAAAACACTTTTCTTAAAAATATAAATAGAGATGGCAAAAAAAGGAAATAGAATCCAGGTAATTTTGGAATGTACTGAGCACAAAGGTTCAGGGAAACCAGGTACTTCCAGGTACATTACAACGAAGAATAAAAAAAACACTCCAGATAGAATGGAATTGAAAAAATTCAATCCTATCTTGAAGAAAATGACTGTTCACAAAGAAATCAAATAATTTAAGACATGGCAAAGAAATCAGTAGCAACGTTACAGACAGGTTCGAAAAGATTGTCGAAAGCTATCAAAATGGTGAAATCTCCAAAAACAGGAGCTTATACTTTTGTGGAAGCAATTATGGATCCTTCTAAGGTAAATGACTTTTTAAGTAAAAAGTAATCGATACTCAAGACACACTATACGAAGCTACTTTCATTTTTGGAAGTAGCTTTTTTTTACGATTTTTTTAATTTTATTTCGGTTTGAAATAAATTATATTTGTTTTTTCTACAAAAATAAATTCTAAAATAAACAAGAAACGACGCACCAAAAGACATGAGCTTTTTAAAAAAAATATTTACCAAAGAAAAAAAGGAAACTTTAGACAAGGGCTTGGAAAAATCCAAGACGAGTTTTTTTTCAAAATTGTCCAAAGCAGTTGCCGGAAAGTCCAAAGTGGACGATGCGGTATTGGATGAATTGGAAGAAGTATTGGTTTCCTCTGATGTCGGCGTAGACACTACATTGAAAATAATTGATAGAATTGAGGCAAGGGTTGCTAGGGACAAGTTTTTGGGAACAGATGCCTTGAATGAGATTTTACGAGAAGAGATTGCTGGTTTGCTCTCAGAAACCAATGTTGGAAACGAAACAGATTTCACAATTCCAGAAGGAAGTTCTCCCTATGTCTTGATGGTTGTGGGGGTTAATGGCGTTGGAAAAACAACCACAATTGGAAAACTCGCAGCGCAATTTAAGAACAAAGGTATGAAGGTGGTTTTAGGTGCGGCAGATACCTTCCGTGCAGCTGCGATTGATCAGTTGCAAGTATGGGCCGATAGAGTAGAAGTGCCGCTCGTACGTCAAGAAATGGGTTCAGACCCTGCGTCAGTTGCTTTTGATACCTTGAAATCAGCCGTAGCTCAAAAAGCAGATGTCGTAATCATAGACACAGCAGGTCGTCTGCATAACAAAGTGAATTTGATGAACGAACTCACGAAAATCAAACGCGTGATGCAGAAAGTAGTTGCCGAAGCTCCAAACGAGGTTTTGTTGGTTTTGGACGGTTCTACCGGTCAAAATGCTTTTGAGCAGGCAAAACAGTTTACAAAAGCTACAGAGGTGAGCTCTTTGGCAGTAACCAAATTGGATGGCACGGCCAAAGGAGGTGTTGTCATCGGAATATCAGATCAATTTCAAATTCCTGTGAAATACATTGGCGTGGGAGAAGGAATGGACGACCTACAGGTTTTTAATAAAATAGAATTTGTGGATTCATTTTTTAAATAGACAAGCGCATGCTCTTTGATTTAAACCATTCTGATTGAATCTTTAATTGGATGAAAAGAACAGGGATGTAAAACATAGAAAACGGCTTTAAAAATTATTTTTGAAGCCGTTTTCTTATTTATGATTGTGTACTTTTGCAATCTAAATATGTATTGATGAGAACAAAATCAACAAAGCAAAATAAGATCAACGTAGTCACTTTGGGTTGCTCCAAAAACGTGTACGACTCAGAGGTACTCATGGGACAATTAAAAGCCAATAACAAAGAGGTTGTTCATGAAGATGAAAAGGACGATGGAAATATTGTGGTGATCAATACATGTGGATTTATCGGCAAAGCAAAAGAAGAATCAGTGAACACCATATTGCACTACGCGGAAAAAAAAATGGCTGGTGATGTGGACAAAGTCTTTGTAACGGGGTGTTTGAGTGAACGTTACAAGCCTGATCTTGAAAAAGAAATACCGGATGTAGACGAGTATTTTGGAACGCATGACTTGCCAAACTTATTGAAAGTCTTGGAAGCAGATTACAAGCACGAATTGATTGGAGAACGCTTGACCACGACTCCGAAGCATTACGCCTATTTGAAAATTGCAGAAGGTTGTGACCGACCCTGTTCCTTTTGCGCAATTCCTTTGATGCGAGGGAAACACGTGTCTACACCTATAGAGGAATTGGTGATAGAAGCGACAAAATTGGCAGAAAAGGGCATCAAAGAATTGATTTTGATTGCACAAGATTTGACATATTACGGGTTGGATATTTATAAAAAACGTTCCTTGGCAGATTTGTTAAAAGAATTGGTGAAAGTGGAAGGAATCGATTGGATTCGATTGCATTATGCTTTCCCTGCAGGTTTTCCTGTGGATGTTCTAGAAGTGATGCGAAGCGAAGCAAAGGTTTGTAATTATCTGGACATTCCGTTACAGCATATCAATACAGAGATTTTACAATCGATGCGTAGAGGCACGACACATGAAAAAACGGTCAGTTTGATTCAAAAATTCAGGGAAGAAGTTCCGCAAATGGCAGTCCGAACGACTTTAATTGTAGGCTATCCAGGAGAAACAGAGGCGATATTCGAAGAATTGAAACAATGGGTCATTGATTCTCGTTTTGATCGTTTGGGAGCTTTCGCTTATTCTCATGAAGAAAATACACATGCAGGAACTTTGAATGACGATGTACCTGAGGAAGTAAAGGAAGCTCGTGTTGCTGAAATCATGGAAATTCAAGCACAAATTTCATTTGAGCTGAATCAAGAAAAAGTAGGGAAAACGATCAAATGTCTCTTCGATAGAAAAGACGGGAATTATTTTATCGGTCGTACAGAATTTGATTCCCCAGATGTAGACAATGAAGTGATGGTTGATGCCACTAAGCATTATGTACAAGTCGGGAAATTTGTAGATATAAAAATCAACGAGGCAGGTGATTTTGACTTGTATGGAGCGCCCGTGTAAGAAAATACTTGGGATACAAGCTTTTGCTATTGCGATTTGATTCCTAAAAAGTGATTTTAGCATCATTTTCAGTGCTTTTCGTCAAGAATAACAATTCGAAAATGTCGAGCTTTGCTTATAAAAAGGAAAGTTCAGAAGGTCCTTTTTGAAAGAATTATTTGTTGTCCTTTTTTCTGACCACTTTGATTTCTTGAAAAGTCGCTGAAGAGTCGCATCTTTTTACAAGCATTGCAATTTCTATTTCTTGCAAATCACCATTTATTTTATAGGTTTGGCAGGGTTGGTTTCGGTCTGTGTCACTTTCGGAGAAATCCACATCACTTTCGTTCAATAAATAGGCCAATCGAATAGAATCAATTTCATATTCTTGCAATGTTTTTTGCGCTTGTTCTGAAAAATAATACTCTTTTTTTACACGAATGCTTTTCAAAGTTCGAGCATCGGGGCCATAGGGAAATTGAACTTCTTTTTTGTCAGCGATAAAGATTACTCCAACGATTCCAAGAAACAATCCAATGGTAAAATAAATACTTCTCTGTGCCAAGTTCATAATGTTCGTTTTAGACCGTGTAAAAATACATTTATTTGATCAAATGGAAAGAAAAGTATGGGAATTCCATGAGATATTTAGAGCAGCAATAAGTTGATGTCACGATAAGGTAGGTCAAACCATTCTGCAACTGCTCTATTGGTCACAATTCCACGGTAAAAGTACATTCCGCTTCTCAAAACACGCTCGCTTTTAAAAGCTTGTTCAAAACCTCCTTCTTCTGCGATATGCAGTAAAAACGGAGTGACGATATTGCTGATAGATACGGTGGCTGTTCTTGCGTAACGCGAGGGAATGTTGGGAACACAATAGTGTGTGATTCCATGTTTGGTATAAGTAGGTTTTTGGTGCGTGGTTACTTCAGAAGTTTCAAAGCATCCGCCTCTGTCTATGCTGACGTCTACAATAACAGCGCCTGGTTTCATTTTTTGAATCATCTCCTCGGTAACTACTACAGGTGCTCGAGAAGTGCCTCGCAGAGCTCCAATAGCTACGTCACAGCGCATCAGTGCTTTTTGCAAAGTTCTCGGTTGCAGTGTCGATGTATAAATGGGTCTATGAATGTTGTTTTGGATGCTTCGTAATTTAAAAATGGAATTGTCGAATACTTTTACAGAAGCGCCAATTCCCAAAGCAGATTTCGCGGCAAATTCTCCAACAGTTCCAGCTCCTAAAATAACTACTTCACAAGGAGGAACTCCACTAATATTACCAAGTAGTACGCCATTTCCATTGGATTGATTGCTCATCAATTCCGCTGCGATGAGCACAGAGGCTGTGCCTGCAATTTCGCTCAATGATTTTAAAACGGGAAACATTCCTTTTTCATCTTTGATGAAGTCAAAAGCAATGGCCGTAATTTTTTTTTGAGCCAGAGATTCAAAATACTTTTTTGATTGTGTTTTGAGTTGCAAAGCAGATACCAAAATGCTTTGTGGTTTGATCCATTTAATTTCGTCTATTGTTGGTGGCTCAATTTTTAAAATTATATGGCATTCAAAAACTTGCTTTGCGTCGTAGGCAATTTCTGCTCCTGCATCTGAATAATTTTGATCGGTAAAGCTAGCGCATTTTCCAGCTTGACTTTCTACAACGATTTTGTGACCATGTTGGCTCAGGGCTCCCACTGCATCTGGAGTCAGGCAAATTCTTTTTTCTTCGAAATGTGTTTCCTTTGGCAGTCCAATGACAAGCTTTCCTTTTTGTTTTTTCACCTCTAGTTTCTCTTCTTGCGGAATCAATTCCTGTATGCTAAATGGGGAATAGTACTTGCTCATGTCTTAAAGTTGCTAAATATTGGAGTTCTTAAGCATTGTCAATGCGAATCTTTCGTGTATTGTCGTTGTTGCGCTCAATGTAGATTTTTACACTTTCTAAAGGTACTAAATTTTCGATAGAAGAAGGCCATTCGATAAAACACCAAGATGTGTCGTCAAAATATTCTTCAAGTCCAATATCATAGGCTTCTTCTTCGTTTTCAATGCGGTAAAAATCGAAATGATAAATACGTTCCCCATTTTCAGAGAGGTATTCGTTGACAAGTGAAAAAGTAGGAGAGCTTGTAAGCTCAGTAACGCCTAGTTGTTTTGCAAGTTCTTTGATGAGCGTGGTTTTGCCCATTCCCATATCTGCATAAAAAAGGAACGTTTTGGCATGCGTTGTTTTCAGAATCTTTTTGGCGATTTGAGGCAATTCCTCGAGAGCGTAACTGTAATTCATGAGTGTTTTTCTTGCAAAAATATAAAAATCAGGGAATCTTTAAACCTACTTTTGTCTTTGATTGCAAAATAAGAAAATCAAAACAAAAATTTGAAATATTCGATGAAAAATCATTTTATTTCGGTTCGAAAAAAGCACAAGGAAGAATCATTTCTTCCAAAGAAATACCTCCGTGTTGATAGGTGTTTTTAAAATAATTCACATAATGATTGAAGTTGTTTGGGTAAGCAAAAAACAAGTCTTCTTTCGCAAATATGAAAGAACTGTTTATGTTTTGTGAGGGCAAATAGATGTCTTTTGGGTCTTTTACAACAAAGACGTCTTTTTCTTCGTAAGTCAAACTTTTTCCTGTCTTGTAGCGCAAGTTTTCGCTGCTATCTTTAAAGCCAATAACTTTGCTCGGCTTTTTTGTGTTGATCGTACCGTGATCGGTAGTGATGATCAATTTTATCCCTGCTTTTTGTGCTTTCTGTAGGGTACTATAGATCGGAGAGTTTTTGAACCAGCTCAGTGTCAATGATCGATACGCCTTGTCATCTCGTGCCAATTCCTTGATGATATTCATTTCTGTTTTGGAGTGCGAAAGCATGTCTACAAAATTATAGACGACCACCGTAAGGTCGTTTTTTTTGATGCTGTTAAAGTTCGTGTCAAGTTCGTTGGCAGACTTTGCAGTTGTGATTTTGTAAAAATCGTGTTTGAGGTCAAGTCGCAGCCGTTCGAGTTGAGCTGTTAAAAACTCTTTTTCATACATGTTCTTTCCACCTTCGTCATTGTCGTTTTTCCAATAGTTCGGATGCTTTTTTTCCATATCCAGAGGCGTCAGTCCGGAAAAAATAGCATTTCGAGCGTATTGCGTGGCGGTGGGAAGGATACTGTAATAAGCAGTTTCTTTTGTCTTTTTATAAAAAGTTGTGACGCATGGCTCGATAACCTTCCATTGGTCGTACCGAAGGTTGTCAATTACAATAAGCAGTGTTCCTGTTTCTTGGTCCAATTCAGGGACGATTTGGTTTTCGAAAAGGGCGTGTGAAAATACAGGTCCATCCGGGTCGTTTAAGAGCGCTTGGTAATTTTTTTTGATGAATTTAAAAAAAAGACTGTTGGCTTCTTGTTTTTGACTTTCCAAGATGCCGAGCATGCCAATATCTTCTATAGTTTCCAGTTCAAGTTCCCAATGTGTCAATTTATGATAAAGTTCAATCCAACCTTCATACGAGTTGATCATCGCCAAACCCATCGATATTTTCTGAAATTCTTGTTGGTAACTGGCAGTAGTTTTTTGCGTAATCAACCTGGAATGATCCAAGTTTTTTTTCAAACTTGATAGAATTTGTTTTGGGTTGACAGGTTTGATAAGGTAATCGGATATCTTGGAGCCAATGGCTTCTTCCATTAGATATTCTTCTTCACTTTTAGTGATCATTATGACCGGTAAATTGGATTGTATGTTTTTAATTTCCGTCAAGGTTTCAAGTCCTGTAAGACCTGGCATGTTTTCATCCAAAAGAACGATGTCATAATTTTCTTCTTTGATAAAGTCAATGGCATCTCTGCCATTGGTTGCTTTTGAAATTTGATAATTTTTTGACTCCAAAAATAAAATGTGTGGTTTGAGCAAGTCAATTTCATCATCTACCCATAAAATATGTATGTTCTTCATCTTTTCTGTTCCTAGTTGTTGCGGTAATAAAAATTGTTTATCATGTGCTACCTACATTAGATTGTTATCTTTGTAAAATATAAAAACAAATCATTTGACTACAAAAAGCACAAATAAATTAAAAATATTAAACGATCCAATTTACGGTTTTATTACAATACCCAACGCATTGATATTTGATTTAATTGAACATCCTTATTTCCAACGACTCAGAAGGATCGCACAGATGGGATTGTCTTATTTGGTTTACCCAGGAGCACATCATACACGTTTTCATCACGCCATTGGTTGTATGCATTTGATGCAGAAGTCCATTGAAACGCTTCGTTCCAAAGGGGTAGAGATTTCTTCGCGAGAAGAAACAGCACTCAATTGTGCCATTTTATTGCACGATATTGGACACGGACCTTTTTCGCATGCGTTAGAGCACAGCATCGTGGAGGGGATTGGGCATGAGGAGGTTTCTTTGTTTTATATGAAAGAGTTGAACAGGCAATTTGAGGGAGCGCTCTCGCTTGCTATAGAGATATTTGAAGGGAAATATCCTCGAAAATTTATGTTGCAATTGGTGTCAAGTCAACTGGATATGGATCGTTTGGATTACTTGAAAAGAGATAGTTTTTATACAGGTGTTGCGGAAGGAAACATCAATTCTGAGCGATTGATTGCCATGTTAAACGTTGTTGATGATGAGTTGGTGGTGGATGAAAAGGGCGTGTATTCTGCCGAAAAGTTTATCGTGGGGAGGCGTTTGATGTATTGGCAAGTTTATTTACACAAAACAGGTGTGGTTGCCGAAAAAATGTTGGTCAATTTGCTTAGAAGAGCAAACGAACTTTCTTTGAGAGGTGTGCAATTGCCGGCGAGTAAATCTTTTGCATATTTTTTAAAAAATCAGATAACAGAAAATAATTTTAAGAGTGAGACGCTTGAAACCTTTGCTCGTTTGGATGATTACGATGTGCTTTCAGCAGTGAAAGATTGGATCAGTCATTCTGACAAAGTATTGTCTTTATTGGCAAAAATGATCATCAACAGGGATTTGTTGCGTATTGAATTTCAAGAGCAAGCCATGACAAAGAAACAGTTTCAAGATTTTTTTGAGATGAAAAAAAAGGAAAGTTCTTTTACATCGGAAGAATTGGCGTATTTTATTTTCAAAGACTCTGTGCAGAATCAAGCGTATAGTTCTGATAAAAGTAAGATCAATATCCATTTTAAAAACGGGAGTATTGTGGATTTAGGTCAAGCCTCTGATCAGTTAAATATTCAGGCATTGACCAGTCCTGTTGTCAAACATTTCATTTGTTATCCAAAGAAAATGATTTAGTAGGATACAGTTTATTTTTATACTTTTGCAAATAATGAAATTCAAAGCAATACAAATAGCCGAAATACTAGATGGTGAAGTTGAAGGAAACCCTAATGAGGAAGTATCACAGCTTTCAAAGATAGAGGAAGGAGAGGCAGGTTCATTGACTTTTTTGTCAAACGAAAAATACACCCCTTATATTTATACTACATCTGCATCTCTTGTGATTGTAAATAAAACCTTTCTTCCAGAGAAAAAGATTGCTGCAACTTTGATTCGTGTAAAAGATGCCTACAAAGCATTTTCTACTTTGTTGTCGTTTTACAACGAAGTGAAAAATAACAAGTCAGGGATAGAAATTCCAAACCATATGAGTGATTCGGTTTCGTTAGGAGCCAACCCTTATATCGGTGCTTTTTCCTATATAGGAAAGAATGTCGTTATCGGTGATGATGTAAAGATTTACCCAAATTGTTTTGTGGGTGATAATGTGAAAATTGGAGATGGAACCGTTTTGTTTTCAGGCGTTAAATTGTATTCTGAAACTGAAATAGGAAAGAATTGTAAAATTCATTCTGGAGCAGTTTTAGGAGCCGATGGGTTTGGTTTCGCACCAGGTGAGAATGGAGAATATTCGGCCATCCCTCAAATAGGAAATGTGGTTGTAGAAGACAACGTAGATATTGGTTCCAATACAGCTATTGACAGAGCAACCTTAGGATCTACCTACATTCGAAAAGGTGTAAAGTTGGATAATCTAGTTCAGATTGCTCACAACGTTGAGGTAGGAACGAATACCGTCATTGCAGCCCTTTCGGGAGTTGCTGGATCCACCAAGGTAGGAGCCAATTGTATGATTGGTGGTCAGGTAGGTATTGCAGGGCATCTCGAAATAGGAAATGGTGTTAAAATACAAGGAAATACAGGTGTTACAGGAGACATTAAAGAGAACACCATCATCAAAGGTACCCCTGCATACGAAGCAAGTCAATACAACAGGTCTTATGTGCATTTCAAACGTTTGCCAGACCATGTTCAGAAAATAAATCAATTAGAAAAAGAAATCAAAGCGCTTAAAAAAATTGTAAAATGATAAAAAATCAAAAGACAATAAAAAACGAGATTACCCTGTCTGGTATCGGGTTGCATACAGGGAAAGAAGTTACCTTGACCTTCAAACCTGCGCCGATAAACCACGGATATGCTTTTGTTCGGGTTGACCTACAGGGAGCTCCCACTATTCAACCCAAGGCAGAATATGTTGTCGATACACGGAGAGGAACAAATCTTGAGAAAAATGGAGTTTCTATTCATACTTCTGAACATGTCTTAGCGGCAGCAGTAGGTTTGGGAGTCACCAATCTATTGATTGAATTGAATGCAGCAGAGCCACCAATCATGGACGGGTCTTCAAAGTATTTTGTAGAGGCCTTGGAAAAAGCGGTAATTACAGAGCAAGAGGCTCCGATGGAACCTTATGTTGTCAAAGAAGTGATTTCTTACAAAGAAGAAGCTACTGGGAGTGAAATTATGATCATGCCTTCCGATACATATGAAGTTACAACGATGGTCGATTTTGGAACACAAATATTGGGAACGCAAAACGCAAGCATCAGCTCTATGTCAGAGTTCAAAGAAGAAATTTCGAAAGCACGAACTTTTAGTTTTCTACACGAGCTTGAGATGCTGTTAGACAACAACCTTATCAAAGGGGGCGATTTAAACAATGCCATTGTCTATGTCGATAAAGAGATTTCTGAAGCGACAATGAGCAAACTTAAAAAAGCATTTGACAAAGAAAATATCTCGGTGAAAGCCAATGGAATTTTGGACAATCTTACCTTGCATTGGGCCAATGAAGCGGCACGTCATAAGTTGTTAGACGTCATCGGCGATTTGGCTTTGATAGGGACCCCAATTCAAGGGAAAGTAATTGCAAACAAACCGGGACATTCTATCAATACCAAATTTGCAAAGAAATTAGCGAATATCATCAAGCAAGAAAAAAGAAATAAAGTTCCTCAATACGATTTGAGTCAGCCACCACTCATGGATATTCATAAAATCATGGAGATACTGCCGCATAGGCCGCCATTTTTGTTGATTGACAGGATTCTTGAGTTGTCTGACAAGCACGTGGTGGGAATGAAAAATGTGTCTATGAATGAACCTTTTTTCGTAGGACATTTCCCGGAGTCTCCTGTCATGCCAGGTGTTCTTCAGGTTGAAGCCATGGCACAATGTGGTGGGGTTCTGGTCTTAAATACAGTGCCAGATCCGGAAAATTATCTGACCTACTTCATGAAAATGGACAATGTAAAATTCAAACAAAAGGTGTTGCCTGGAGATACATTGATTTTTAAAGCAGAATTGATTACACCGATACGAAGAGGAATATGCCACATGCAAGCGTACGGTTATGCCAACAATAAGTTGGTTGTTGAAGCGTCATTGATGGCACAAATCGCAAAAAAGTAAGAAAACATGAATCAACCCTTAGCCTATGTGCATCCCGAAGCAAAGATTGCACGCAATGTCGTTATTGAACCTTTTACAACCATTCATAAAAATGTGACCATTGGTTCTGGAACTTGGATTGGTTCCAATGTTACCATCATGGAAGGTGCGCAAATTGGCGAAAATTGTAGGATTTTTCCAGGTGCCGTAATTTCGGCGATTCCACAAGATTTGAAATTTGAAGGAGAGGATTCTTTGACGATCATAGGGAACAATACCACGATTAGGGAATGTGTGACAATCAATCGAGGAACCAGTGCTTCCGGAAAAACACAAATTGGAGACAACTGTTTGATTATGGCTGCAGCCCATATTGCACATGATTGCGTTGTTGGAAATAATGCTATTATTGTCAATGGTGTCTTATTAGGAGGGCATGTTATTGTTGGTGACTTTGCCGTTGTTGGAGGCTTGGCTGCTATACATCAATTCATACATATCGGCAGTCATGCGATGATTTCTGGGGGATCTTTGGTTCGAAAAGATGTGCCGCCTTATACCAAGGCAGCAAAAGAGCCTTTGTCATACGTTGGGATCAATTCGATTGGATTGAGAAGAAGAGGTTTTGACTCAGAAAAAATCACAGAGATTCAAAACATTTACAGAATTCTTTACCAGAAAAACTACAACAACACCCAAGCTGTTGAAAAAATAGAAGGGGAAATGGAAGCAACTCCTGAAAGAGATGAAATCATTTTATTCATAAAAAATTCCCAACGAGGAATTATGAGAGGCTATTCTGGAAATCAATAAATCAAAATACAAAATAAAGTTTTTTACCAGAGTGGTGTCGTTATAAAGAAGACTCATTATACGTAGGAAATAGTTATATATAGAGATAAAAACAGTAATCATAAGTACCAATTTATGGCATCAACATCAGATATAAGAAATGGATTGTGTATCAAATACAACAGTGATACCTTTAAGATAATTGAGTTTCAACATGTAAAACCAGGAAAAGGTCCCGCCTTTGTAAGAACGAAGTTGAAAAGTTTGACTTCGGGAAAGGTGATAGACAACACGTTTTCAGCAGGACATAAGATTGAAGAGGTTCGTGTAGAGACGAGAAAATACCAGTATTTGTATGCGGATGGAACGATGTATAATTTTATGAATACTTTAGATTACAATCAAATTACATTGGAAAAGTCGATTTTAGATGCGCCTGATTTGATGAAAGAAGGAGAGGTTGTGACCGTAGTTGTTCGTTCTGAGGATGAAATGCCTTTGGCTGTTGAAATGCCTGCGAGTGTAATATTAGAGGTTACATATACGGAGCCAGGAGTCAAAGGAAATACAGCAACCAATGCTACAAAGCCAGCTACTGTAGAAACTGGAGCGACCATTAATGTGCCATTATTTATAAATGAAGGTGATAAAGTAAAGATAGAAACAACCAAAGGAACGTACCAAGAGCGTATCAAGGAGTAATCTGTTTCTCTGTCTTTTGTATCATCATTTTTCTTTGCACATCATTTTTCTACATGTTCTAAGGCAATTGTTTTTTGCAATGCTCGGGTTTGAAAATAAAAGAAGCAAGTTTAAACATTTCAAAGCGTATTTATGAAAATAGGAATTGTTTGCTATCCTACTTTTGGGGGGAGTGGTGTTGTTGCTACAGAATTGGGGATGGCCTTGGCCAATAAAGGGCATGAAGTTCATTTCATTACTTACAACCAGCCGGTGCGATTGGATTTCATTTCTTCAGGCTTGCATTTTCACCAAGTTCAGATTGAAGAGTATCCATTGTTTCACTACCAACCTTATGAATTGGCTTTGTCTTCTAAAATGGTTGACATTGTCTCCCGCTTTGGTCTAGAAATTTTACACGTACATTATGCCATACCTCATGCCTATGCCGCATATATGGCCAAACAAATGCTGAAAGAAAAAGGGATTGATGTAAAGGTAGTCACCACCTTACACGGCACAGATATTACTTTGGTAGGAAGTCATCCAAGTTACAAGTCAGCGGTAGAATTTAGCATCAACAATTCCGATGCAGTAACGACCGTTTCCAACAATCTTAGAAAACAAACGATTGAATCTTTTTCCATTCAAAAAGAGATTGAAGTTATTTACAACTTCATTGAATTGGAAAAATACCCAGAGGTGTTGCACGAAGAATGTCAGCGCATATCTATTGCTGCACCTGAAGAACGTATTTTGACTCACATTAGTAATTTTCGTCCTGTAAAGCGCACGGAAGATGTAATTGAAATTTTTAGTGAAGTACAGAAAAAGCTCCCTTCAAAACTTTTGTTGGTGGGAGATGGGCCCGATTTGTCAAAAGCAAAAAAGAGAGCAAAAGATTTAGGAGTTTATGAAAAAGTACTGTTTTTAGGCAATAGTGTAGAGTTGGAAAAAATATTGTGTTATACAGATTTGTTTTTGCTACCTTCTGAAACAGAAAGTTTTGGTCTGGCAGCGTTGGAGGCGATGGCTGCAAAAAGCGCTGTTGTTTCAACAAATTCAGGGGGGTTGCCTGAAGTGAACGTCCATGGAGTAACCGGTTTTTTGAGTGATGTAGGAGATATTAAGGACATGGTAAAAAATGCGCTTTTTATTTTGGAAGATTTGAATAGATTGCAACAGTTCAAAGAAGCAGCTTATAAGCACGCGCGAAGATTTTCCATCAAAGAGATTTTGCCTTCGTACGAAAAGATTTACAAAGATCTAGATGCCCTTCGGGACAAGTAAGTGAAAAACTTCATTTAGGAAGTCGTAAGAAGCTTCGATTGCGCTAAAAAAAGCATTAGATTGTTTCTCTTTCTAGAACAGCAAGACCAAAACGGATGATTTCATATGGGAGCTGCTCTTCAAAAAAAAGATAGTATGCTTTCAAACTTTTGCTATTTTTGAGTTCCTTTTTCGCTCGTTTGATTTGCATGATCTCTTTTTCAGTTACAAATTCAGACAATTCAATATTTGCACCTTTCTGGTACAGTTTTAAGAAATGACCTTTGATGGTTGTCAAATTCAAACGTCTTTCGAGTGCAATCGCTTCTGAAGAATACCCTTGTTGAATGAGTTGTAAGGTTGTCTCCAATGTGTTTCCTGTTTTCTTTTTATGAGGATGCTTGTTCGTTTTTTTAAATTCTAAAATTTCAGTGATAAAAAGTTTTCCATATTCGTGCAATTTTTTTTGGCCAACTCCTTCGATTGATAAAAATGAAGTTTCGTCCTCCGGCATATCGCTTGCCATTTCTTTCAAACTATGGTCGTTAAAAATGAGATAAGGGGGAATCCCTTTTTCTCTCGAAATTTTAAGACGTAACAACCTGAGCTGTTCAAAAAGGTTGTTCGGCAATTGTTGATTCTTTTTCGGAATCTTTTTTTGCTGTGAGAAAGGTGTTTTTATAATTTTTGTAAGACGAACTTTTCTCCCTTCAAAGAGTACTTTTTTTGAGAAATCAGTCAGTTTCAAACTGTTGTTTTCATGGAAAGCGATCTCACAGTACCCTTGATTGAGAAGCTGTACGATATAAGCTTGCAAATTGCTCCATGAATGTTCTTTTGCAACGCCATAGGTTTTTAAGTATTGGTATTGCTTGTCATAAATGGCTGCGTTCTGTGAACCTCTTAAAAAATTAACAACCGTTCCCAGCGCTTCTTTTTCTTGGAGTCTGTATATCGCAGAAAGGATTTTTTGAGCTAAGACAGTTCCGTCAAAAAATGTAGGAGGATTTTTACAAACATCGCAATTGCCACAGTCTTTTTCCACTAACTCGCCAAAATAGCTCAACAATATTTTTCGACGACAACTCAAGGCTTCTGTGTATTGCTGTATTCTTTCTAATTTGGATAGCTGTACTTCTTTGTTTCCCGAGTTTTCTGCAAATTTTTTCAATTGAATGACATCTGCATAGCTATAGAACAGTAAGGTTTCTGCTGGAAGGCCATCTCTTCCAGATCTTCCTATTTCTTGGTAATAACCCTCCATGTTTTTGGGGAGGTTGTAATGAATGACCCAGCGAATATTGGATTTGTCTATGCCCATTCCAAATGCAATGGTTGCACAAATAATTTGAGTACGGTCGTTTGTAAAATCCTCTTGAATCTTTGAGCGTTCCTCATGTGGAATGCCCGCGTGGTATGCATGTGCTGCAATCCCTTGATTCGAAAGTCGGTCTGCAACTTGCTCGGTTGATTTTCGGCTCAAACAGTATATGATTCCTGACTCGATCGGTTTTGATTCAATAAATTTTACAATTTGAGAAATTCTATCTTGAGCGGTCCTGACTTCTAACGAAAGATTGGGTCTGTCAAAAGACGCAATGTGTTTTTTGGGACTTTTCAAATTCAATTGTTTGGAGATGTCCTCTCTGGTCGCTTTGTCTGCTGTTGCTGTGAGTGCAATCATAGGACAATTAGGAAGCTTCTTTTTCAGGAACCCCAATTGTGTATAGGCAGGTCTGAAATCGTGTCCCCAAGAAGAAATACAGTGCGCTTCATCGATGGCAATCAAATCAATCGTATTTGACTCGATGATGGGACTTATTAAAGAAATGCTTTCTGGAGCTAGGTACAAAAGTTTGATCTTATTTTGTTGTGTTTTCTTTAAGATGGATTGAACTTCTGTATCAGACTGACTGCTGTTTACATATGCGGCAGAGATGCCATTGGCATTCAGTCCATCTACCTGGTCCTTCATCAAAGCAATCAAAGGAGAAATCACTAAAGTCAATCCGTTCATTAATAGAGCAGGAAGTTGGTAGCAGATTGATTTTCCACCTCCTGTGGGCATGATTACCAAATTGTCATTTCCTGCCAGTACCGAAACAATAACCTCTTCTTGTAAAGAACGAAAATTTTCGTAGCCAAAAAAATCTTTCAATACCGTTTTTATGTTTGTTTCTCTGTGCATACAGGGCTTGCAGTTTTTTTGCAAAGGTATTCAAAAGTAGGCATTAAATTTAATTTCATGATTGCAACACTGCGTTTGTTTTGCTTTGTGTCAAGCAAACTAAATACTCCGATTTGCAATTGCACCATAAAAAAAGAAACTAAAAAAAAGATGTCGGTTTGTTGCAAAATAGATTTTGTAAATTAGAGGCTGAAACACAATAAAGGATGGAGGCAATACCCAAAGAAGTTTTTTCGTTTTTAAATCGCTTAAAAAACAATAACCATAAAAATTGGTTCGATGCTCACAAACAAGAGTTCAAACAAATAGATGGAGCGTTGAAAGAATTTTACACATCCGTTTTAGAAGATTTGAATGTTTCGGACACAATTGATAAAATGAAAATTTATAGAATTTACAGAGATGTTCGTTTTTCAAAAGATAAAACTCCCTACAAAACATATCGAAGTGTCAGTTATTCGAGAGCTTCTGAAAGTTTGAGAGGGGGCTATTATTTAGAGATCGCACCCGGAGAAAGTAAGATGATAGGTGGTTTTTTTCAACCCAATCCGGCAGATTTGAAAAGGATTCGGAAAGAATTTGAAACAGATGATACTGAAATAAGAGAAATTTTAAAGGATCCGACATTTGTAAAAATGTTCAGCGCACTGGAAGGAGAAGAGGTGAAAACAGCCCCTCGAGGTTTTGATATAGAGCATCCGGCCATCGATTTGATTCGTAAAAAATCGTTTGTAGCGGTAAGAAGATTCACAGATGAGGAAATACTGTCCACGAATTTTAGACAAGAATTGAAAAAAAGTTATTTGGCATTGCGACCATTTTTTGATTATATGAGTGAGGTATTGACTACTGATATGAACGGTGTTTCTTTACTAAAAGAAACTTGATTTTTATGATTTGATGCAAAAGGGAAGGATTGTGCCGCTTTTTTAGATAGAGATGTAAGGAGAGAAAAACGAAAATAAATACGAGATGGATTCAGAAAAAAAAATACATGGTCAAACCAATTCGTTTGTCGAAAAGTTTCAAGATTATCTAGGAGAATTCGTCTATGGAGGTATTGATGGAAGCATTACTACTTTTGCAGTTGTGGCAGGTGCTGTCGGTGCTGGACTCGATTCTTCAGTAATTATTATTTTAGGATTTGCCAACTTGTTTGCCGATGGTTTTGCAATGTCTATAGGTGCTTATTTGGCCGCTAAATCAGAGAAAGAAAATTACGAAAAACACAAAAAAATTGAATACTGGGAGGTAGACAATCTTCCAGAGAAAGAGAAAGAGGAAATACGAGAGATTTATAAAGAAAAAGGATTTACAGGTGCGTTGTTGGAGCAAGTAGTGGAAGTAATTACCGCAGACAAAGATCGCTGGGTGGCTGTGATGATGAAAGAGGAACTAGAAATGATTGAGGAAAAAAAATCTCCTTTTAAAATAGGAGGGATTACATTTGTGTCTTTTGTCGTCTTGGGTTTTATACCTTTGATTGTTTATGTTGTAGATTTCTTTGCAACATTGACCATTGATTTGATGGCAACATCTTCTGCACTGACAATGTTGTCATTTGCTTTGATAGGGTATCTCAAAGGTGTCGTAAATCACACCAACAAGATGTACAGCATTTTGTCGACTGTACTGATGGGTGTTTCCGCTGCTCTGGTGGCGTTTTATGTGGGAGACTTTTTAGAGAAAATGATAAGTGCTTAATTTTTGAATTAAGGTTTTTTCAATTTGTCAATCAATTCATTAAGAATCAATGCTTCTTTCCGATCTAAGTTTTTGTTAACGCTCAAGGTATGTGCTTGGATTTTTAAATCAATTTTTTCGAGTAGCTGAATTCCATTTTCAGAGATAGAAATTTCAACTTTTCTTTTATTCGTTGGGCTTTTTTTTCTATCCACATAGTCTTTTTCAATCAGCTTATCCACCAAGCGAGAGGTATTGCTCATTTTGTGAATCATTCGATTGTGAAGCTCGGATAAACTGATCGCATCACCATTTTGATTTCGTAAGACTCGTAAAACATGATACTGTTGTGTTGACAATTGATATTGCTTGAAAAACACATCGTTTTTCTTACCAGCCCAATAACCTATAGATACTAGGTTTGTCAGTGTTTTCAGGGCGATGTCTAATAAAATTGTAGATTTTTCGTTTTTCAAAACTTATAAATTTACGCAATGAGTTGAATGGAAATAAGAAATTACATTTGTTATTCCTTATGTTTAAATGAATATTGAAAAGGCGAATTGATTTCTCATTATACAAGCGTAATAGAAAAAGATTTCGTTAAAATTTATGATTGTTTTTTGAAGTGTGTATCTTCATTTTTTTTGAATATTACTTTGAAACTCAGATTCCGATAGCAGGTCTAAATTACATTAGTTTTCCGACATGCCAATGCTGATTATGTTGTTCGTACAATGATTTTTTGGGATATGTTCCGCTTTTTAGCTGCAAAATAAACAGTCTAAAAAGAAATTGTGAGTGTTTTCTTTTTTTTGTAAACCAGATTCATCTATATTTGTAGTATAAACAATATTGGTATATACAAATGTCAATTGGTCAAGAAATAAAGTCGTCTGTAGAATTGTCTTTGAATCAAAAGATCGTGATCAACCTTTTGAAAACTGGAAGTTGGATAAATGAATGCTCTGGGGACTACTTCAAACAGTACGATTTGTCTATGCAACAATACAACGTTTTGCGAATTCTGAGAGGGAAAAAAGGGGAAAGTGCAAATCTTTCTTATGTACAAGAGCGCATGATTTCACCGATGAGCAATACCACAAGGCTGATTGAAAAGTTAAGGTTGAAAGGTTTGTTGACACGAGTATTGTGTGAAAATAACAGGAGAAAGATAGAAATAGACATTACTGATAAAGGTTTGGATCTACTCAAAGAGATTGATGGTACTATGGATGCGCATCAAGAAAGCATCACGAAAAATTTAACAATGAAAGAAATAGCACTGTTAAACGACTTATTAACCAAAATTAGAATAAATAAAAACAAATAGTATGAGACAAACAATGAGATTAGGGATTTTAGGAATGGTTGCATTTGCAATTTTTTCTTTTGCAATGGTAACAAGTGAGAACAAACAAATTGATATTGCCGAGAGCACTGTTGAATGGGTTGGAAAAAAAATTACTGGGCAACATTCAGGAAACATCGATTTTAAAAGTGGCCAATTGACTTTCGGAGAAGGAGAATTGACAGGAGGTTTTTTTGTTGTAAACATGAGTTCTATCAACGTAACTGATATTCAAGGAAAAGGCAAATTAAATTTGGAAGGACATTTGAAATCGAAAGACTTTTTTGGGGTAGAAGAGAATCCAACTTCTCAATTGGTTTTTACAGAGGTAAAAGGAAGTGCTGGGAAATATCAAATAACGGCAGATTTGACAATTAAAGAGATCACTGCGCCCGTTCAATTTGAATTGACCTTGACGGAACACACAGGGACGGCTTCATTGATGATAGACCGTACAACATACGACATCAAATATGGCTCTGCAAGTTTCTTTGATAACTTAAAAAACAAAGCGATTGACAACGAGTTTCAACTAACGGTTTCTTTAAAATTCTAAAGAAACACAATTTTAAAGCATTTCAAAAAACCTTGTAACTACAAGGTTTTTTTTATCCGTTTTAATTTCTTAAAAATTTACGATCTACATAAAAAGTTCCAAGCGGTATCACCGAAGCAATTATAATGATTGTAAGGTCTGGCAAAGACCATTTTTGTTGCTTTGTGAGAAAAAGAGCAAATAAAACATATCCTATAAAAAGAACACCATGAAGCATTCCTACGATCTCAACAAGCATTGGTTCGTTGAAAAGGTATTTCATGGGCATGGCGACTGCCAACAAAAGTAATAACGAAACTCCTTCGAAAATACTGACATAACGGAACAAAACTAAAAACTTCATAAAGATTCATTTAGGGGACAAAGATAAGTGAAGTATTGCACATTTTTCACAGTAAACAGCGCCGAATATATGCTAATTTAGCAAAGGGAAACTGTTATTTATCCTGTGGAATGTTTATATTTGCCGCCTACAATAAGAATTTTACTACTTACAGATGAAGATATCATACAATTGGTTGAAGCAATTTTTAAAAATTGATTGGGAAGCAGAAAAAACAGGAGAGTTGTTAACAGATCTTGGACTCGAGGTGGAAGGTATTGTGCAGATAGAATCTGTAAAAGGAAGTCTTTCAGGAGTAGTTGTGGGCGAGGTTTTGACCTGTGAAAAACATCCCAATGCAGATAAGCTAAGTCTTACATCGGTAGATATCGGAGATGAGGAACCACTTCAAATTGTGTGTGGAGCGCCCAATGTTGCGCAAGGACAAAAAGTAGCAGTAGCCACGGTAGGGACCGTTTTATATGATTCCAATGAAGAGCCTTTCAAAATTAAGAAAGGCAAGATCAGAGGCGAGCTGAGTTTCGGTATGATTTGCGCTGAAGATGAATTGGGACTTGGAGAAGGGCATGATGGAATTATGGTTTTAGACGATTCGTTGAAACCTGGTACTCCAGCTTCAGAAGTATTTGATATAGATGTAGATCAGGTGTTTGAAATTGGATTGACACCGAATAGAGCGGATGCGATGAGTCATTTTGGAACGGCTCGTGATTTGAGAGCTGGCCTCTTGCAACAAGGAGTGAATTTAGAGTTCATTACGCCATCAGTTAGTAATTTTCATGTCGATGAACGGGTGTTGAAATTTGATGTTTCTGTCGAAGACAAAAATTTGGCGCCTCGCTATTGTGGAGTAACGCTATCTGATGTCACAGTTTCAGCATCTCCAGAATGGATTCAGAGTAAATTGAAAGCCATCGGATTGGTTCCAGTGAACAACATTGTGGATATTACAAATTATGTATTGCACGAACTAGGACAGCCCTTACATGCGTTTGATGCAGATAAAATCAAAGGAAGAAAAATAGAGATTAAAACGCTTTCACAAGGCACAAAATTCACCACTTTGGACGGAGTAGAGCGCGAGTTGCATGCAGAAGATTTGATGATCTGTGATGGCGATTCTAAGCCTCTTTGTCTTGCAGGAATTTATGGAGGGGAAGATTCAGGAGTTTCTCAAGAGACAACTTCAGTGTTTTTAGAAAGTGCATACTTCAATCCTGTGTCGGTTCGAAAATCTGCGAAAAGACATGCATTGAATACAGATGCCTCTTTTCGATTTGAAAGAGGTGTAGACCCGAATTTCACCAAATATGCGCTGAAAAGAGCCGCTTTGTTAATTGCAGAAATTGCGGGAGGGAAAATTACTTCCGACATTGTTGATTTGTATCCGGAGAAAATTGAAGATTTTGAATTGTTACTGTCTTATGAAAATGTTTTTCGTTTGATTGGCGAAGAATTGTCCAAAGAAACCATTAAGAATATCTTGGCTTCTCTTGAAATAAAAATCAACAGTGAAACAGAGGGAGGACTGGGGCTTACCGTGCCTTCTTATCGTGTAGATGTTCAGCGCGAAGCAGATCTTGTTGAAGAAATATTAAGAGTATATGGATACAACAATATTCAATTTTCACACAAGCTAAATACTTCCATTTCTTTTTCAGACCATAACGGAGTAAAAATTGAAAATATAGCGGCAGGGCACCTGAATACTTTAGGGTTTCATGAAATCATGTCAAATTCTTTGACCAAAGCATCGTATGTCTCTTTGTCTGAGAATCTTGATGCATCGCACAATGTAGCAATGTTAAATCCGCTGAGTACTGATCTGGGAGCTATGAGACAGTCCTTGTTGTTCAGTGGTCTGGAGTCTGTAGCTTACAATATCAATAGAAAAAACACATCGCTGCAATTTTTTGAATTGGGGAAAACATACCACAAGTATGAAGAAGCATACGAAGAGTTCAAGCATTTGTCCTTGTTTGTTTCTGGGCAAAGAACCAAAGACTCTTGGCTTCTTGAAGGAAAATCAACAGATCTATTTTATGCAAAAGGAGTGGTGAGTTCGCTATTGGAGCGTCTCGGGACGTCGAAATTAAAAACAGCTCCTACTAAAATGGATGTTTTTTCAGAGGGACTTTCCTTAAGTTTGGGGAAAATGAAATTGGTGGACCTCGGTATTGTCAAAAGTAATATTCTTAAAAACTTTGGAATCAAGCAAGAGGTTATTTATGCAGATTTCAATTGGGACGCTATTTTACAAATTGCAAAAGAAAAATCATTCAAAGTCAAATCACTTCCAAAATTTCCAGCTGTCAAAAGAGATTTGGCATTGTTGCTAGATCGTCAAGTTTCTTACCGTGAAATTTATAATTTGGCCTTCCAGTCAGAGAGAAAATTATTGAAAGAAGTTGATTTATTCGATGTCTACCAGGGCGATAAACTTCCTGAAAACAAAAAGTCGTATGCGGTGAGTTTTGTTCTTCAAGATGAGGAAAAAACGTTGAACGACAAGCAGATTGAGAAAATTATGCAAAAGTTACAAAGTACCTTTGAGAAAAACTTAGGAGCTACTTTGAGATAAAGCGCTGCATTTTAAGAGATCGCCTTTTTTATGAGATTGTTTAATGATGCTGAACAGAACCTTTTTGTAAGGCTTTGTAGTTTTCATGACAGCTGAGAATAGCTTCAACGACTTGCAAGTCACTTGCAGTTTTTATAAAGTAGGCAGAGTAATTGCAGTCTTCGAGCAATTCATTCAATTGTTTTGTTGTCATTTGAAGGTATTCCTGCATGACCTCTCGATTGAATTTCGAACCTAGAATATTTCTCAGATTCTCTTGTTGCTTCAATTTTTTCAATTTTCGAAGGGCCTTTGGTTTTTTACCAAACATGTTGTACATGAAATCAATTGGGTGGTAAATGGCAGCACCAACACTCGTCATGCTTTTAGGGCTTGCTTTACCCACCTCGTAGGTCTGCGGCATTCCATTGATGTGAATTCGAGCAAATTTATCTTTGGGAACTTGTTTGACATCTATTTCTAATACACCGATCAATTGATGTTTTTTCACAGTCACCTCTGAAATTTCATTCCTTTTTTCATGCAGTGTAATAGAAAGCTCGTTCCCCCTTAATAAATCGTTCGTGATTCTTAATTTGATCGATTCATAACCAACGTATGATATCATCAACGTATCATTTACTTTGGTAAGAATTTCAAACTTACCTTCAAAGTCGGTGGTAGCCCCAATGACCGTATTGAGATTGACAATATGAGAGCCCATCAAAGGTTCGTTTAAAACACCTTCTATGATTTGTCCTTTGAGGGAAATAGAAGCGACTTCTTGCCCTTGCATAGAGGTTATTGCGAACATGGATAAAAACAGTAAATAAACGATTCTTTGCATAAGGCAAGTATAATCATAAAAGAGGAGAGTGTTGTTAAAAAAATAAAAAAACACATTCTTTTCAAGGCTGTAAACGATGAACACGAGAAACGTACTCCTGCACACAAATGACTGTATGGAAGTCGTTAATTTCTGATGGAAAAAGAGGCTGTTTCTTTTTGTGCGCACAAGAAGAGAGACGCTGAAAAAAAGAAAATTTGAAGACTTTAATAGTGCACACAACAGGACTTGAACCTGCACGTCCTTTCGGACACGAGCCCCTCAAGCCCGCGCGTCTACCAATTCCGCCATGTGTGCCAAAATATCAAAAAAAAACCTCTCTAATGAGAGGTTTTTGTGACCGGGCTGGGGCTCGAACCCAGGACCCTCTCCTTAAAAGGGAGATGCTCTACCAACTGAGCTACCAGGTCATACAATCTCTGATTGCGAGTGCAAATATAACGCCATATTTTAAGTTGGCAAATTTTTTATTACAATTTTTTAGAAGCGGATAGGATCTTTATTTTTGAATTGGTAAAACCTTTAGTGCCAAGGTACAAAAGGATCAAAAATACCAGCGTTTTTGAAGAAAAATTGAGGAGTCCATACACAATAGTTTTTCACCTAGCTTAAAAAGGCAATGGCATTGGATTCGGTAAATTTCACTTCGACGTGCTCTTTCAAAGAGGTGGATAGAGAGAGGCCTTTGAAATCGGCTTTGACAGGAAATTTTTTGTGATTTCTGTTTAATAAAACAGCCGTTTTGAAACGTTTTAGCGGAACTTCCAAAAAATGTTTCACACCATAAATGAGCGTGGTTCCTGATGACAAAACATCGTCTACCAAAACAATAGATTTATTTTGATATTCAGAAGCTTCAATGGACGTTTCTATTTTGTCGAGCGGATTTTTTTTGTTTATTTTCACTTCACACAGAACGATTTGTAGGTCTGAAATATTTTGCAACACCTCCTTTAAACGAGTCGCCAATACATAGCCATTTCCAGAAATACCCGCTAAGATAACTTCCGTTTCCTGACTGTTGCTTTCTAAGATTTGATAAGCAATACGCCTTGTTTTGTGAATGATTTGTTCATTGGTGAGGATGGTAGTATCTGTCATGAAAAATTATTTTTAAGCTCATTCAAATATAGAAAAAACATCCCGAGAATTCTAAAGAGAAATCCTCGGTTTTTTTGAAATATGGTTCAACTGATTTCTTCTGCAGTGTTGTAATCATCAATGTCACGACGATCCTTTTTAGTAGGTCGTCCAGATCCTTTTTTTCTGTAGTAATCTTTGGAGTACTTGAGAAGCTCTGCTGCTTCAAATTGTTCTTTAGGAGTTTTATCGACTCTATACAAATCGACCAATTTGGGTCCAACCCGGCTTTTTGGGAGGTCAATGACTTCCAACTCGTAGTTGATTTGGTTTTTACGGACGATTAATTTTTCTCCACTAAAAACCTCTTTTGCAGGTTTTACATTGGAGCCATTCAATTTTACATGTCCCTTTTTACACGCGTCTGTTGCTAAAGAACGCGTTTTGTAATACCGCACAGCCCAAAGGTATTTGTCAATTCTCATCTGAAAAGTTAAATTATTGAGAAACTCTTTTCACAAAGATAGGAAAATTGTACATTGCACTGTCAAAAAAAATAACAAGGATGGGTTGGTTGCGACTGCCTTGTGTGCTAATTATTTATTGAAAATTTATGAATTTTTTAAAAAGTATATTGTTCAGTTTGTCCATACTCACGATGCTCTTTGCATGTGAAGACCAAAATCCGGTTGTCATGAGTAATTTCGATCATGAAGCACAAGTAGCCATTGATTTTGATTCGTTGAAACAATATTTGCAAACACATTATTACAATCCTAACGATGGTGCTATTTGGACAGTTGGGAGCGCAGGAGAGGATGCTTTGCCTGCTGGCGAAGAAATTACGCTTTTCGAAGACCCTAAGTTGGAAACAATGTCCGATATTGAGGCCAATGATACCGAAACGAATTACACCATGTATTTCTACAATATTGAGGAAGGAAATGACGGTTCTAATAGTATATTGAAAAAAACACCCAGTGTTTTAGATGCTGTATCTGTTCGTTATGTTGGAATGTTGTTGGACAGCACTGTGTTTGATGAAAGTGGAACCTATCCGGTCACATTGAATCTCGGAAGTACCGTTCTTGGATTTTCCTATGGCATGACAAAATTAAAGGGAGGTACCTTGCAAACCAATCCCGATTTGACTTACGAATACACTAATGTGGGAAAAGGATATATTTTTCTTCCATCGGGTTTGGGATATAAAGAAAACGTACAAAGATCGATCCCTTCAAATTCACCAATTGTCTTTAAATTGGAGTTGCACGATGTGCATTTTTCCGATCTAGATAATGACGGCATTCCTTCTTCTTATGAAAGTTTTACAAACTCGAACGGAACACTCGCGGTGATAGATACTGATGGTGACGGATACGAAGATTATTTGGATTTAGATGATGATGGAAATGGTGTTTTGACAAAAGTACAGGCAGATTTGAATGAGGATGGTGAAATCTCAAATACAGAGTTAGAAGCCTATTTGACCGCGCTTTACCCAGCGCAATATTGATTGTATCTGTGTCGGAAAATAAAAAAAGACGGTCCTAAGACCGTCTTTTTTTATGAGGAGATTTGAAGTGTTTTCCAAAGAATTTTTTAAAGACAAATCGCTGTAAATCAAACTTGAAAAAATACATTTGTGGCTGCTATTTTTGGAGTAATTCCTCTTTTTTTGCATCAAACAAAGATTTTTCAAGTTTGGGCCAGAAATTGTTTGAGGTGTTGACATCGGCAGTTTCCATATCTGGATCTACTACGATATTGGTAATTTCTATATTCGATGTTATAATTTTACGAACTTCTTGATCATTTTTACGCCAGATTTTGGCGGGGTATTTTTTGCGTTCTTTGGAACCATCTGCATAGGTGTATTCTACGAGGATTGGCATGACCAATCCACCCGGCTTGTCAAAGGTGACTTCATAAAAATAGGAAGGAAGTTTTACGTTTTCTTTGTTTTCGTACTGGGTTGCTACGTAATCAGCCAATAACTTTACTTGCATGGCGTCTCGAGGTTCTCCTTCAGTGATTTTTTCTGTAGAGAGGTAAATAAAAGGTCTTATTTGTTCCGGTTCTGTAATGCCATAGGGCTTTACCAGCTGCATCATTTTTTCAGTAGGCTTGTCCGTAACTCTATATTGCTGCACAGATTTGATGCCAATATCGGTAACATCTGTTGTGTAAAACCAACCTCTCCAAAACCAATCTAGATCCGTCGCTGAAGCGTCTTCCATGGTTCTAAAAAAGTCTTCGGGAGTGGGGTGCTTGAACATCCACCTTTTTGCATAAGTTTGGAAGGCATGATCAAATAAGCTTTCGCCTAAAATTGTTTTCCGAAGCATGTAAAGTCCAGCTGCAGGTTTGGTATAAGCATTTGGACCAAATTGATGTACGTTGTTTCCTTGCGTCATGATAGGAGAAATATTACTCTGATCACCTGACATGTAAGTAACAATGTCACTCGGTAAATTCCCAGTTTCAAAATTGGGGTCAAACGAAAGTTCAGTCAATGTTTCTATGAAAGAGTTCAAACCTTCATCCATCCATGTCCATTGCCGCTCGTCAGAATTGACAATCATAGGAAAAAAATTGTGTCCTATTTCATGCGTAATTACTCCAATCATATTGTCGCGTGTACGCTTTGAATAAGTGCCGTCAGGTCTTGGACGACCATAATTCCAGCAGATTTGAGGGTATTCCATTCCTTGGTTTTTGGAATGTACGGAAACCGCTTTGTGGTAAGGATAGTCAAATGTATATTTTGAGTATTCTTTCAAGGTATGTGCAATTACTTTGGTAGAATATTCTTCCCACAAAGGATTTCCTTCTTTTGGATACAAGGAATAGGCCATTACAGATTTTCCTGAAATGTTGACAGCCATTCCATCCCATATAAATTTTCGTGAGGATGCAAACGCAAAATCGCGTACATTTTTTGCATGAAACGTCCAAGTTTTGATTTCTGTACTTTTCTTTTTTTCCGCGATTTCCGCTTCTTCTTGTGTAACAATGAAGACAGGTTTTTCGAAGGATCTTTGTGCTTCTTTAAATCGCTTGAACTGTGTTTTTGTGAGCACTTCTTTCGGGTTTTTTAAAACTCCAGTGGCATTTAAGATGTGATCTTTTGGAGTGGTAATGTTTGCCTTAAAGTCACCAAATTCCAATGCGAACTCACTTCTTCCCCAAAATTGCATGTTTTGCCATCCTTCCACATTGTTGTAAACTGCAAGACGGGGGTAAAATTGAGCGATGACATACAAATTGTTGTCATCTTCTGGAAAATATTCATAGCCCGAGCGATCTCTTCGAGGAACGTGGTTGTTGATGTTGTACCACCATTTGATATTGAACTTGAACTTTTTGCCCGAGGCCAGTGGCTTGGGCAAATCGATTCTCATCATAGTGCGGTTGATGTGGTAGGGCAAAGATTTCCCTCTAGGATCCTTTACATGCACTATATGAAAACCACCTTCAAATGGTTCGTCTATAAAATGGCTTGCAAATTTTTCGGGAGTATAATAGGTTTCTGCTCCACCTCCTTCGATATCAGGAGTTTTTGAATCCTTGGCTCTTTTGTTTTGATCCAGCTGAACCCATAAATATGCTAAGGTGTCTTCCGAGTTGTTGTGATAGGTAATGTCTTCCTCTCCATAAATTTTTTGGTTGACATCGTCCAAAACAATGTCCATACGATAATCTACTTTTTGTTGTGTGTAGTTTACACCCGGCGCTCCCGAAGCAGTATGCTGGCTATTCGGTGTGCTAAATTCATCACTCAATTGTTTGAATTTGTTTGTGTTTGTATGTCCTTTTTGGGTAGTTGTGTTTTCTTTTACTTGAGCTGTTACGGCAGATTTTATCACAAGAAAAAGGAGTACGGTGGTAAAATGAATTCTTTTCATACAAATGAAATTGTTTGTTAACGAGATTTTATATTTTCGTAGTTAGCGAAGCTTTGGAATTGTTTTTTGTGAGAATAAAGCTTTTGTACTGGTTATAAATGGATGTTTTCACAATGTTTTCTTGTTCTTGGAATGAACCATTTAAAACGGTGTTTTCGACCGCTAATGTTTGTATGGAATCAATACCCGCGATCTCTAAGTAAAATATTACTTGATCGTTTTTGTATTCCTTTCCAATATATTGAATTGATTTGGGTTCATTGTCAATCTGAAAATTAAGATGAGTTATTAAATAGCTTTCATAAATTCGATCGATATTTAAAGGTTCTCTGTTCGTTCCTAATTCAATTTTGATTTGAGATAAGGTGTTGATTTCTGTTTCGAAATCGTCGATAAATATACGTAGGACTATTTGAAGTGCTTGTTGTTCTTTTGAATAATGGATTTGTGTCAAGCTCATGTAAAATTTGTGAGAGCTCATGGCGGTAAACAAACATAAAGTACAAACAAAAAGAAAATTTCGTTTCATAACCGTTTTTTAAAACAAGTAAAGATGCTTAATTATTTAGAAACCTACAAACCTTACATGTCAAAAATACAAGTTTAAATCTTAAAAAGAAGTGAAAGATATTGGCAATTATTGCTTATTTTTAAAAGGAAAAATTTACTCTAATGAAGCAAAGGACTGGCATGAATAATATGGTTGTAGCAAGCTCATCAAGTGTATACGGAAGTGGGTATTTGGTTTATTTACAAAAGGCTTTGAAAGAACTTTTTTCTGAATGCAAGGAAGTTTTATTTGTTCCTTATGCGAGACCAAGCGGGATATCATATGATGCATATACTTCTCTGGTTCGAAAGGGATTTGATTTTTTAGATATCGCAGTAAAGGGTTTGCATGAATGTCCAAATCCGGCAGAGGCATTGGAAGGTGCTGAGGCCATTTTTGTTGGGGGTGGAAATACATTCGTTTTGGTAGATGCCTTGTGTCGAAAAGGATTGTTGCCTGTTTTGAAGAATAGAATAGATGCAGGCATACCTTATTTGGGAACAAGTGCTGGGAGTAATATTTGCGGTCTCACCATGCACACAACGAATGACATGCCGATTATTAGGCCACAATCGTTCGAAACGCTGAAATGTCTCCCATTCAATATCAATGCCCATTTTGTACCGACAATTGCTAATTCTACACACCAAGGAGAAACCCGAGAAACTCGAATTAAAGAATATCATGTTTTTCATGACACCCCGGTTGTAGGCTTACGAGAGGGGAGTTGGTTGCGAATAAAAAAGAAAGAAATCGTTTTGAAAGGGGATTTTCAGGCACACATTTTTAGAGCCCAAAAACAGGTAGTTTATTGGGAGCCAGAGACCGAATTTCAAAAGAATAATTCCGTATAAGGTTGCTTGTAATTGCTTAGTAAGCGATACGCTCAACAATCTTCAAGCCATAACCAATCATACCGACACGTTTTTTCAAAACCTCTGAGTTTGAAATCAGTTTTAAATTGTGAATATCTAAGTCATGTAAGATTTGAGCACCGATACCAAAATCTTTTTCATCCATAGAATTCGGATTGACAGGGGTATTGTTTTGTTTTAAGTTTTGCAATCGCTGTTTCAAGTTAAAGGATTGTTTTTCTTGATTGATGAAAACAATGGCTCCTTTTTCTTGTTGGTTCACAAGGTTGAAAATTCGATGCAACTTGTCGTCAATATTTTGTTGAAGGGTTCCGAGAATATCATTTCCAAAAGAGTTGGGAGTAACTTTGACCAATACATCTTCATTTTTTTTCCAACTTCCTTTGGTGAGGGCAATATGAATTTGATCATTGGTTGTTTGATTGTAGGCTCTTAGACGAAATTCACCAAAGCGAGTTTGAACATCAAAGTCTTCAATTTTTTCAATCAATGAATCGTGTTTCATTCTATAAGACACTAAATCTTCAATCGAAATGAGTTTCAAGTCAAATTTTTTGGCCACATTTTTCAATTCGGGCAAGCGCGCCATGGTACCGTCTTCATTTAAAATTTCAACCAAAATTCCAGAGGGATCTAATCCAGCCAAACGCGAAAGATCCACAGCAGCTTCGGTGTGTCCGGTACGCCTTAAGACACCTCCTTTTTTCGCTTTTAGTGGGAAGATGTGTCCGGGTCTTCCAAGATCAAACGCTCGTGTGTCCTTTTTGGTGAGTGCAGCGATGGTTTTAGATCGGTCGTGTGCTGAGATTCCAGTAGTACAGCCATTTCCAATAAGGTCTACAGAAACTGTGAATTGTGTGTTGTGCAGTACAGTGTTGTCATTTACCATCATGTTCAACCCCAATTCTTCGCAGCGTTCTTCAATCAACGGAGCACAAATCAATCCGCGACCGTGTGTGGCCATGAAATTGATCATTTCAGGCGTTACTTTTTCGGCAGCAGCAATAAAATCACCTTCATTTTCTCTGTCTTCATCATCTACCACAATCACTACTTTTCCAGCTCTGATATCAGCGATCGCTTCTTGAATGGTATTCAATCTTAATTCTTCCTTTTGTGTTGCTTTATCTGTCATTACCTTTTCGGTTGTTTTTTTTGAATCGATGTAAAAATTGTTGCACAGGCCTTGTAAATTGATCAAAATTCACCAAACCTGTTCCTTTTGTGGCTCTTTTTGTTAGAAGGAAAGCAAAGGGCAATAAAATCATGCTTGCAAACCAGCCGCCAAAGGTAGCTGAAATGGAACTTTCTTCTGCAATATTTCTTCCCAATGAGTTTACAAAGAAATAGAAGACAAAAATAAGGATTGCTAAGACCATAGGCAAGCCAAATCCTCCTTTTCGAATCAAGGAGCCTAGCGGAGCGCCAATAAAGAACAACAGCAAACAAGAAAATGAAAAAGCCAGGCGGTAATGAAATTCAAAATCGTATAAGTTCAATATTTTTCGTTTGGTTTTGTAGCTGTCTTTGAAAACTTGAATACTTCGAATCGGTTTTTTTATTTGTGCCAATGCTCTTTTTGTAATATTGATTTGTGATTTCAGATGGAAGTTGTCTAAAACAGTCTTTTTTGTGTTTTGAGGAATCAGGTTTTCTTGTTTTTTATACAATTCTTTGGCATTGTTGGTATTGTAAAAGTTGGAAGCTTTGTTTTTGAGATAGGAATCGTAGTTTGTTTTTAAGGTGTCAGATTGGTGCGCTAGTTGCTTTACACTCAACATCAGATAATGTGTTTTGTATTTTTCAAGATCTAAGTTGTTGTCGTTGAAAGAAGAGATGTCAATATTCACCTTGTACGAATCAAATTTCGCCTTTGAGGCGGGCATCTGTTCTTTTTTAGCTCGTGATTTTTGAGAAGCTGTATGATCTTCATAATAATAACCATCTGTGAGGTTGAGTGTCATGTACTTGCTTCCTTCTTGCGTAGTAATTTGCCCCTTTTTCGCAGTGATACAGATGTCATTTTTTTTTCCACCTCTGAGGTCGTAAATTTTTATGTTTTTTAAAAGATTGTTGTCTTCTCCATACTTTTTGTCGAAATAAATGCTATATCCTGGGATTTCGGTATTAAAACTACCTTCAATAAGTGCCAGAGAAGGTTTTTGTTTTTTCATGTTGAACAAAAGATTTCGCTGCTTTAAAGAAGCGTAGGGATAAATATTGTTTAAAAACAGAAAATTAATGGCACTAATAATCAAGGTCAGAAAAACCAAGGGTCGTATAAATCTTTTCAAAGAAATTCCGGCTGACTTTACGGAGGCCATTTCGTATTTTTCAGAAAGATTCCCCAAAGCCATAATGGAAGATAGCAAAACAGCAATGGGCAACGCAGTTGGGGTTACTTGCAGGGAGGTATAGGCCAAAAACTTTAGAATGTAAAAAATATCAATTCCTTTTCCTGCAATGTCATCAAAGGCAAACCACAAAAACTGCATGACCAATACAAACAGCACAATTAAGAAGGCTGCCAAAAAAGGAGATAAAAAACTTTTTAAGATGTATTTGTCTAAAATTCTCAAAAGGAATTGATTTATTCGTTAATAGTGTAGTTCGGGTACATGTTTTTGTCAAATGTGAACAATTCATCCGAGAGTTCTAGGTTGGTTTTAAATTCCGTGATGCGAAACAATGTTTCTGTACCGTTATTTCCAATGTTCAGTATAGATTCAATGTTTTTAGAATCTAAATCGATACTCAGTAAAAAGTAGGCCGACTCTGAATTGCTATCCATCGGAATTAGTTTTACGACTTGAAGTGTTTTGTTGTTTCTTTTTTCTTTTGTTTCAAGTTGATAATTGTAGCCCTCCTTGTAAAAGTTAAAAAGTTTTGTGGGCGTTAACAATTCTTCTGAGTCTTCATCAACGATATTGATTTCTTCCTCTTCTTCGAGCACGATATAAGTCGTTAAACCATTGAAAATAAAAATATTTCCCATAAAGTTCAGGTTGTATTTTTCACCAGAAGTATACGCTATTCCTTCACTTTCTTGTTTGATATCGACTTCTTTGTTCTCTAATATGTACTTGAATTTTATATACATGTTTTGATAGGTCGCCATTTTTTCAGACACTTCGTTCAAGAGTGCATTTGCTTTTTGTGATTCCTGTGCGTGCAGCTCAAGCTGGCTATTGAATCCTATCAAAATCAGGAAAGTGAAAATAAGTTTGTTCATGCTTTTAATTTTTGGAGATTGCGGGTAAATAAAAAACAAAGAATCATTTGTTCTTTTCGTTTTCTAAGAATTGTGTCAAGGCCATGTCATCTGGCAAGAGTACTTGTCTCGCCTTACTGCCTTCAAATGGACCCACGATTCCAGCAGCTTCTAGTTGGTCAATAAGTCTTCCTGCACGATTGTAGCCTAGTTTTAATTTTCGTTGTAATAAAGATGCAGAACCTTGTTGTGCAATGACAATAACCCGGGCTGCTTCCTCAAAGAGTTTGTCGCGGTCTGAAATATCAACATCCAAGATGTTTCCAACATCTTCACCAATATATTCAGGCAACAGATGGGCTTCAGGATAAGCTCGTTGCGCCCCAATAAAATCAGTAATCTTTTCAATTTCAGGAGTATCAACAAAAGCACATTGTATACGAATTACTTCACTTCCTCCGGAATACAACAAATCGCCTTTTCCAATCAATTGGTCCGCACCGGATGCATCTAAAATTGTTCTTGAATCAATTTTCGAGGTAACTCGAAAAGCGATTCTAGATGGGAAGTTCGCTTTTATGATTCCTGTTATTACATTTACCGATGGACGTTGCGTTGCAACAATTAAATGAATTCCGATTGCTCTGGCTAACTGTGCCAAACGTGCAATGGGTGTTTCCACTTCCTTACCTGCAGTCATGATCAAATCTGCGAATTCGTCGATAACCAATACAATGTAAGGTAAAAATTTATGGCCGTTCTCAGGATTCAATTTTCGAGCTTTAAACTTTGTATTGTATTCCTTAATGTTACGGACCATCGCTGTTTTTAACAAATCGTATCGTTGGTCCATTTCAATACAAAGTGAATTCAGGGTGTGTACTACTTTGGTTGTATCCGTAATAATAGCATCTTCTGTATCAGGAAGTTTGGCCAAATAATGACGTTCTATTTTGTTAAACAAGGTCAATTCAACTTTTTTTGGATCTACCAAAACAAATTTGACTTCTGCTGGGTGTTTTTTGTACAATAAAGAAGTCAATACAGCATTCAAGCCTACGGATTTTCCTTGTCCTGTGGCTCCTGCCATCAGTAGGTGCGGCATTTTGGCGAGATCGACTACAAACGTTTCATTGGAAATGTTTTTTCCGAGTGCGATGGGCAATTCCATTTTGGATTCTTGGAATTTTGTTGACGCAATGACAGAGCGCATTGAAACAATAGAAGCTTTGCTGTTTGGGACTTCTATTCCGATGGTTCCTTTTCCAGGTATTGGAGCGATGATACGGATTCCCAAAGCAGCCAATGAAAGTGCAATATCGTCCTCCAAATTTTTGATTTTTGAAATACGAACACCTGCATCTGGAACAATTTCGTAGAGTGTGACAGTGGGGCCAACAGTTGCTTTGATTTGAGCAATGCCTATTTTGTAATTTTTCAACGTATCGACAATTCGATTTTTGTTTGCTTCTAACTCTTCACCGTCTACGGCAATACTTTCATTGTAATCTTTGAGCAGATTCAAAGTTGGAAATTTGTAGTTGCCGAGTTCCAATTTGGGGTCAAATTTGCCAAATTTTTCAACCAGGTTGTCAGCTAAATTTTCTGCAACCTTTTCTTCATCTTTGGTCTGTTCAATAGCAATTTCTACTTCGTCGTTTGTTGCGTCTAGAGGTTTGTTTTGTTCTTCCGAAATTTCCAAAGCAATTTCAGTTTCTTTGGTTTCTACGTGGGGGGTCAAAAACTCTGTGTCTGTATCTTTTTTCTTAATAGAAGAAAAGTTTTTAATGGTAGGTTGTTGATTTTCAACGGACAATTCAAATTCTGATTTCTCTTTTGTATTTGACAGAGGTACAGGTTCCCGGAGGTTGTCATCAAGGCTCATATCTGAGGGTGCAACTTTTTTTTCTCTTTTGGGAAACCAACTTTTTACTTTTTCTGGTGTGAATTTGAATCGAACAATCACGTAGGCTAGATATCCGAAAAGAAGGGTAATGCTAAGTCCTGTTTTTCCGAGATAAACAGAAAGGAATGTGTTCAATTCTAGTCCAATAACTCCCGATAGCAATGCGTATTTGGTGTCCAAAAAACCAAAAGTTGTGGCGATCCAAATCATGCCCAATATACCCCAATTTAGAGATTTGAAAGCTTTTTTGAGTTTGATGAGTAACAACAAATAGGTCCCTGTTAGCATGAGCAACAAAGGGATCATAAAAGAAGCGATTCCAAAACCTTTGTAAATAAAGAAATAACTCAAAGAAGCACCTGTTTTTCCTAATAAATTTTGAGCTTGTTCTTGTTTGTTAAAAAACTCGTTGAGGAGACTTTGGTCATTTTTCCAACTGAAGAAGAATGAAACAAACGCAATCGCTAGAAAAACACCGAATAAAAATAAAAACACACCACTAACAGTTTGTACTTGGCGATTGTTTAAAAAGCCTTTGAACTTTGCGAAATATTTTTTTTCCTCTTTAGAGTCAGATGTGTTTTTTGTTTTTTGCATTCAAAGTACTGATAAATTAGCAAGGAGTAAATATAGAAAATTCAAATTTGAATCGTTGTGTAAATTTGGCAATTGAAAAGATGAAAGCAAATACCGAGCGTTTGAGAGGATAACCAATTGGGAGTCAATTTGGTATTTTTTAAAACCGCTCTTTTTTCATCAAAAAAATCCTTTGTCTTGTTAGACGTGGTCGAATTTCAAGGCCTTTAATGCCATGTCGTAATTGGGTTCTTCTGAGATTTCAGAAACTTGTTCCGAGTAACGTACAATGCCATTTTCATCCAATACGATGACAGCTCGCGAGGACAATCCTTCTAATGGACCATCTGTAATTGTCAATTTGTAGTTTTCTGAGAAGGTTCCTGAAATATCGGAAGCAGTATGCACATTTTCGATTCCTTCAGCCACACAAAAACGGTTATGAGCAAAAGGCAGGTCTTTGGAGATACAAATCACTTTGGTGTTTTCTAAATCAGCGGCTTTTTTGTTAAAAGTCCTAACTGAATTCGCGCAGGTCCCCGTGTCAATACTCGGGAAAATATTCAACACGACTTTAAAACCTTGCAATGCTTCTAATGTGAGATTGGATAAGTCCTTTTTGCGCAATGAGAAAGCGCTCGCTTTCGATCCATTTTCTGGTAAATTTCCCAAGGTTTGGAAAGGGCTTCCTTTCAATGTGATTGTCGCCATTTAATTTGTTTTATTGATTACAGTTCAAAAATACACTAAAAAGAAAAACTCTCGAAATAATTCGAGAGTTTTATCGCAATTAAAAAATTGAATCATTTTTAATTTTCTGCCAAGTAACTTGCTACTCCTTCGTGCGTTGTTGCGAGACCTTTTTTGTCAGAATTCCAGTTTGCAGGACAAGCTTCTCCATGTTCTTCGTTGAACTGCAAAGCATCTACCATTCGAATGGCTTCGTCTACATTTCTTCCCAATGGTAAGTCATTCACCAATTGGTGACGTACAATTCCTTCTTTGTCAATTAAAAAGAGTCCTCTGTAAGCAATCAATTCGCCATCTGCTTGCAATTGGTTGTTGTCGTCGTAGAAGTAATCTCCTGCCAAGACGTCGTAATTTTTAGAAATTGTTTTATTTGTATCTGCTAGGATAGGATAGGTCACTCCTTTGATACCTCCGTCAGACTTTGCCATTTGCAACCATCCCCAGTGAGATTGTTCCGTATCTGTTGAAACGGCAATTACTTGTACGTTTCTCTTTTCAAATGCTTCTAGTTTCTCCTGAAAAGCGTGCAATTCTGTTGGACATACAAAGGTGAAATCTTTTGGGTAAAAGAATAATACAACATACTTATTCCCTGCAAATTGCTCAAGTGTATAGCTTTCTACAAACTCATTTCCATTTACAACTGCTTGTACATCAAATGCGGGTGCTTTTTTTCCTACTAATACTGCCATTTTTTTTTGTTTTTATATGATTAAAAGTGTCACAAATATACTCATTTGTTTGGGTAATTTTCAGGAACTAAATTTTAATAATTGATTTTTGAATAGATTTTTCTTATCGTTTGTCTTTTTGAAATATTCTTTTTCTTTGAGAAAGATTTTGTGTATCCATTGGTGCAAATTGCCACAAGTAAAAGAGGTCCCTTTTTGAGATCGTATTGTTGTTTTTTTTGAAAAGTGATGACGCAAAAAAAGCATCTTGTTTGGAAACGAGATGCTTTTTGCTGTTTTCAAACGAAAACTTACAATTTTAGAACGCTGTTTTCTGCGTTTGCATAATCATTCCATTTGAATGCATCTGCATTCTCTTCATTTGTATAGTTTCCGTCAATGATGTATTTGAATTCATAGGTGTTTCCTTTTTCAAAAGGAAGGACAACTTTAAATTTACCGTTTTTAAGTTTTTTCATCGGCGTAGCTTCTCCATTCCATTTGTTAAAATCTCCAACAAGAGAAATGTTGTTCGCTTCTTTTGCTGCAACTTCAAAGGTTACTTTGCACACAGGTTTGCTCTTCAAATATTGTTTTTTTATAGCCATAATTTATTGATTTTGTCGTTACAAATTTAAGGATGAAATGTGAACACACAAAATTATAGACTCCTCTGAAATCATTTATAATATATTGTGAATGAATACATAACAATAAGTCAATACTGATTGAAAAACCTTCGTTTTTTTATCAAATAAACAATTCTCGAATCATTTTTTTAAGGCGTCTGATGAAACCATTTAAACAACGAAGTAAAAAACTGATTTTACGTAGTTTTAGAGCTTCGAGAAAGCAGGATTATTCATATTCACTTGTGAAATGTAGTTGGACAGTTGGGTATTTGTCTTGGGTCATTTGTATGGTAAAGGCAGAATCCGCTAGAAACACCAATTTCCCTTGTTTGTCTTTTGCCAAATACCGTTGTTTTATTCGTTTGAACTCTTTGAATTCTTCGTTGTTTTCTCCTGCCTGGACCCAACACACTTTATGCATTGGTAAATTTTCATAGGTACACTTCGCACCGTATTCATGTTCCAATCGGTATTGAATTACCTCGTATTGAAGCGCTCCGACGGTTCCAATAACTTTTCTTCCGTTGAGTTCTAAGGTAAAAAGTTGCGCAACACCTTCATCCATGAGTTGGTCCAAACCTTTGTACAATTGTTTCGCCTTTAAAGGATCTGCATTGTTTACATAGCGGAAGTGTTCTGGAGAAAAACTAGGAACTCCTTTGAAATTCAATTTTTCACCTTCGGTAAGTGTGTCACCGATTTTAAAACTTCCGGTGTCATGCAAACCTACAATATCTCCCGGGAACGACTCTTCTACGATTTCTTTTTTTTCCGCAAAAAACGCATTCGGACTGGAAAACTTTACTTTTTTATTATTTCTAACGTGCAAATAAGGAACATTTCTTTTAAAAGTTCCAGAAACAATTTTTACAAATGCCAATCTGTCTCTGTGTTTCGGATCCATGTTGGCGTGGATTTTAAATACAAAACCGGTAAGTTTGTCTTCTTTGGAATCAATAAGTCTTGTATCGCTCATTTTGGGTTGTGGAGTGGGAGCAATTTCAATAAAACAATCGAGTAGTTCTTTCACGCCAAAATTGTTCAAAGCAGAACCGAAAAACACAGGCTGTAAGTCACCATTTAAATATTCGTTTTTATCGAAAGAGGGGTAGATTCCTTCGACCATTTCCAATTCTTCTCGGAGTGTTTCCGCTGCAGTTTCTCCAATCTTTTCGTCCAATTCAGGGATATTGATGTCACTAAATTCGACACCGTCTGAAACAGTTTGTTTGTTCTCTCCAGAAAAAAGATTGATCTTTTTTTCCCACAAGTTGTAAATTCCTTGAAAATCGTATCCCATGCCAATAGGGAAACTCATAGGGGTTACTCTAAGGCCTAATTTTTGCTCTACTTCATCAAGCAAATCAAAAGCGTCTTTTCCTTCACGATCTAATTTGTTTATAAAAACAATCATTGGAATTTTACGCATCCGACAGACTTGTACAAGTTTTTCCGTTTGCTCTTCGACACCTTTGGCAACGTCAATAACAACGATTACACTGTCCACAGCGGTAAGCGTTCTAAATGTGTCTTCTGCAAAATCTTTGTGTCCGGGAGTGTCTAAAATATTGATCTTTTTATTCTCGTAAATAAAGGCCAATACAGAGGTGGCTACAGAAATTCCACGTTGGCGCTCGATTTCCATAAAATCAGATGTCGCTCCCTTTTTTATTTTGTTGTTTTTTACCGCACCCGCTTCTTGGATAGCTCCGCCAAAGAGCAAAAGTTTCTCAGTAAGTGTTGTTTTCCCTGCATCAGGATGTGAGATAATTCCAAAAGTTCGTCTGCGTTCAATTTCTTCTAAAAATGCCATCTTTTTGAGTGCTACTGTTTGCTATTCAGTATTTTTTTACTGTGTGTGATAATTTCTGTGTTCCGTTTGCAAAGATACAGCATACAAGCGCACACTGGCAAGTCTCTTTAGATAAAATCTTCTGAGAAGAATTTGCAAAAAAAAGAATCCACTGGGTTGCAGGGGAACCATATAAATTACAGAATATGGACTCTAATTGCGTTTGCTAGACTAACAAAGCCATTCCAATTCCTGTAAGAATTGAGATGAATTTGGAATAGTTGAATTTGTGGTTTTCAGTGCTTTCAAAAAGAATGATCGTAGAAACATGTAATAGAACTCCGATAGTAGCGGCTGTGATTTCTCTCTGGTAATGAATGAAAAATGTCAATTCTTGAGAAAGCAAAACACCCAACGGACTCATGAGAGCAAAAATCATCACAAATAAATAGCCCTGCGTTTTCTTTAATTTTGAATTTAGTAAGAAAGTAGCCAACACAATGCCAATCGGAATTTTATGGATACAAATTGCCCATAACAAATCAGGTTCTTGTTCATAACTTAAAGGAATGCCCTCTGAAAATGCATGAATGCTCAAACTAACAAACAACAACCAAGGGAAAAACTCAGAATTCGAATGTGTATGAATGTGTCCATGCTCTGCCCCTTTAGAAAAAGATTCTAGAATGGATTGAAGGAGTATTCCGGCGAGAATAAAGGCCCCGATGTATTGTCCATCTGAGTGCGGTGCGTTGCTGAGGTATACTTCTGGTAATAAATGAGTAATCGTCGTTGCTAGTAAATAAGCTCCACTAAAGGACAATAACAAACGGACTATTTGTTTGTTGAGTGGAAAAAAAGAAACAATCAATGTTCCTAAAAGTACGGAAACAATAAGTAAAAAATAAGGGAGCATCATTCAAAAATAAGTATTAATCTATTCGATTTTTTTTCGTCATAAGCGTGTAGGTTGTAATCCCCAAAGCAATGCTTTAGATGCAATCCTGCCTTTGAGAAATAATTTTTGAAAGATTTCAGATCCAAACATTTTACGCGTTCGAAATAATTGTGGTACGAACCGTCTTCGGCTGTGAATTCAATTTTTTTGATAATGAATCCATTTTTTATTTCTCTTGTGATGTGAAATTCAATACCGTCCAACACGACCGTTTCATTAGGAATTAAATTTGCAATAGTTTTATTTATATTGAGGTAGTCGATTACACCAACCCCATTTTTGTTCAAGCAATTTTTAATATTCTCTAGGACTCGAATATCGTCTCCATCTTCGGTAAAATAGCCAAAGCTAGTAAACAAATTGAAGACAGCGTCTTTTTGAAAAGCAAAAGGAAGGCGCATGTCTTGTACCATAAAATCAAGCGTTTCGTTTTTTGACAAGCTCGCCTGTTTGATGCTGTTTATCGATAAATCAACCCCAGTAACTTGGTATCCTAATTTGTTGAGGTACACAGAGTGTCGTCCTTTTCCACAAGCCAAGTCCAAAATTGTACTTCCTTTGGGAATCTTCAAAAACGAAGTCAGGTTCTTCATGAATACCTGCGCTTCGTGTTCGTCTCTATGTTGATATAATATGTGGTAATATTTGGTATTGAACCAATCGGTAAACCAATCTTTTTTTGAGGACATTTTTTGTATTTGAAAAGCAAAAATAAGGATTTAAATAGGAATATGAAATACATATATTTATCACAATAGTTACAAGATTAAATTTGTAAATTGCAGACAGTATTACACAAAAAGTCCCCCTATAAATGAAAAGGTTTTTTCTTTTTTTATGCATGCTATATTTTGCGAATTGGGATGCCTCTTCACAGCTGTTAATAACCTCTGAAGGAACGCTTTCAGAAGAATTCATAACACGTAATTTTATAACCGGTTGCGCAGAAGTTTCAAACATAAGCTCTCTTGTAAACGGCGCAAATAAGGGGATTGCTAGTTTGGGGAGTTTTCAAAAAGGCACCTCCAACTTTCCATTGGAGAATGGAATTGTGCTTTCAACAGGAGGTGTCAGTGATTTGGGGAATAATCTAGTTTCACCTGTTTTAGGCAAAGGCGATGCTTCCTGGGGTAGTGATTTGGACCTAGAGGCTTCATTAGGTGTTGGTGGATTTTTGAATGCAACTTCCATAGAATTTGATTTTGTTACAATTTCCAATACCATCTCTTTTCGCTATGTCTTTGCATCTGAAGAGTATCAAGATGAAAATGCGTGCAATTCCACTTTTGACAGTTTTGTTTTTTTGATAAAAGAACTCGGAACCAACGAACCCTATCGCAATATTGCGCTCGTGCCAAACACAAATGATTTTATTGGCACAGGTAATATACGACCCAATTTACCGGGGCTTTGTGCATCTCAAAATGACGCTTTCTTTGAGTCTTTCGACGATGGAGCAACAAATCTTTATGGTCGAACGAAAGTCCTTACAGCAACAACTGCAATTGCTCCCAATCAGTCCTATCATATAAAACTTGTGATCGCCGATCAAGGAGATCAATTTTACGATTCGGCTGTTTTCATCGAAGGAAATACTTTTGATGCCTCCATAGATCTTGGAACAGATGTGGAAACTTGTTCGAGCGATTTCCTATTGTCTTCAAATCTGGAGAGCCCTTTGGTAAATTATGAATGGTTTTATGAAGGAGTTGAAATTGGGGGTGCTTATCAGAGTCAATACAATGCAACGGAAAGTGGCACCTATAGCGTGAGAGCAACGATGCCGATGGAAAATGAGGTTTGTGTTGTAGAAGATACAATTGAGGTGGTTTTGAACAAAGAACAAACCATAGAAAGTATTTCGGATTTCGTAAACTGCGACACAAACAATCCAGGAGATCAAGTGGAAATATTCGATCTGTCCACGAAGAATACAGAGATTTTAAGCAAACTTTCAAGCTCAAACCATACCATCAGTTACCATTTCTCTGAGGATGAATCAAAAAGCAATTCCAATCAAATCACGACTCCAATAAGAAATACTGCAGTTCGTGAAAAAATATATGTGCGAGCGGAGAATCAATCAAACGGATGTCTGGCTTATGGTTCTTTCTTTATTCAAGTAAATGAAGTTCTTTTGTTTACGGCTCCGGAACCTATTATAGTTTGTTCTGAAGGAAATGACCCATTGAGCAATACTATAGATTTTGCAGAGACTACTGAGACTATTCAAAATGGAAATCCAAATCGAATTGTTTCCTATCATGAATCTAGGTCAAATGCCCTTTCAGGAACAGATGCCATTGAAACACCTTACCTCTTAAGGGGGTCGAATCAAACGATTTATTTTAGAGTAGAAGATGTTAGGACAACATGCTCTATGGTTTCAAACGTTGATGCCAGCGTTTTTAGCCGTCCAAATATCACATATGGAGATTACATTATAGACGGCTGTGAATTGACGAACGATGGAAGCGAAGTGTTTGACATTACAATTTTTGAAAACGAAATTCTCGGAGGGCTTGCGGATGTCAATATAAGCTACCACAAGACTGAGTCAGATGCGGTGTTAGGAGCAGATTCCATTTCAAACACAAAGAATTATCCCGTAAACAATTTCCAAGAAAGCGTCTTTATTCGGGTAGAGGATAACAATTCAAAATGCGCCAGTATTGAGCGTATAGTCTTGGCAACGGATCTTTTGCTTACAGGCACCAATATAGGTGATTTTTCCACTTGTAACGACTCGGACACCGATGGTATTGGATTGTTTGATTTGAATGTCATTGAAAGTAAGTTTGCAAACGGCTTGGAAGGTGTTTCGTTTCAGTTTTTTGAAGATGAAGAAAAACGGGACCGCAATATTGAGCCGCTGGATAAGAATACGGTGTATACAAATACCAATCCATGGAGGCAAACGTTGTACGTTCGGGTCAATTCTTCCGAATGTGAAGAAATAGCAGACTTTGACCTAGTGGTTCAACCAAATTTTGAATTAGAACCTCTCGAAGTGCAAGAAGTTTGTGATGAAGATGAGGATTTGCAAATGCTTTTAAATTTGGGGACTTACGATGCTTATGTGTCCAATGGTATTCCAGGAACAAGCGTACGTTATTACTTAAATGAATACACTGCAAACAATGCATTAGGCAGTCCAATTCCAAAAAATTACAACACCACAACAAACCCTCAAGTAGTATATGGTCGCGTAGAGAATCAAAATGGATGTGTCGCTGTGAATAGGTTGGAAATACAAATCTTACCCGGTCCCACAGTTTCTGAACCTTCGGATATTTATATTTGTGATGATGACGATGACAATCTCTTCAGGGTAGGATTGGATTTGGAATATAAAATTGAAGAAATAACAGCAGCCAATGCCGAAGATGTTTCTGTTGTCTTCTACACTAGTAGACTGGATGCCGAAAATGAAACCGATCCAATTACAGATCCTGGAAATTTTGAAACAAGTCCTCGTGAAATTTATGCAAGAGTAACCAATACGGTTTCAAATTGTTTTGAAATTACATCGTTTAGCATTTTTATAAGTCCCAAACCAATTTTTAAAACAATCGAGCCTTATAAAGTTTGTGCAAATGAAGAAGGAATGGGGCAATTTTTGTTTGCTACCAAAGACAATGAAATTCTCTCTGGTCAAACAGCAAAAGAAGTTTTGTATTTTGAATCTGAAGAGGACGCCGACGCGAGAAGAAATCCTATTGACAAAGAGAGTCTGTATCAGAATACAACAAATCCTCAGACCATACACGTGAGAATACAAAATACAGAAGACGCATTTTGTTACATTTTGAATTCTTTTGAAATAGAAGCCAATCCAATGCCCATTTTTAACAACCCAACGGATGAGGAAATATGCTACACTGCAGGCGAAAATGGATACGTCACTTTTGATTTTAGAACTAAGATCTATGAAATAACGGAGGGCGCTTCTCAAAATTTAGAAGTGACATTTCACAAAAGTGAAACGGATGCAAACAATCAAAGAAACGCATTGGATTACGACTATACAAATGACGCTTCACAAACAATTTATGTTCGTGTAGAGACAGAAGATAACTGCTTTGAAATTGTTGATTTTAGAATCAATTTGTTCAAAACGCCTCTCCTTGGAGATGCCCAAGAATTCAAAATATGTGATGAAGATTACG
>Ga0209136_1000014_pt1 | contig 130544 bp, 105 predicted proteins | sample SaaInl0LU_22_DNA_FD_184640 | JGI IMG/M metagenome (GOLD analysis project Ga0209136, IMG submission 184640) | Marine microbial communities from expanding oxygen minimum zones in the Saanich Inlet - ESP_90LU_22_DNA (SPAdes) (version 2) | ecosystem: Environmental > Aquatic > Marine > Intertidal... | reverse complement strand
TAGGTATTGACCTTGGAACCACCAACTCTTGTGTTTCTGTAATGGAAGGAAACGAGCCAGTGGTTATTCCAAACAGCGAAGGAAAGAGAACGACTCCATCGATTGTTGGTTTCGTAGAAGGTGGTGAACGTAAGGTAGGAGATCCTGCAAAGCGTCAAGCCATCACTAACCCTGAGAAAACGGTCTACTCTGTAAAGCGTTTCATGGGAGAGAAGTTTTCGAATGTAACTAAAGAGGCGAAGCGTGTTCCTTACACGGTAGAAGCGGGTGACAATGATACCCCACGTGTGAACATCGATGGTCGCCAATACACTCCACAAGAGGTTTCTGCGATGATCCTTCAGAAAATGAAGAAGACGGCAGAAGATTACTTGGGCACGGACGTAAGCGAAGCGGTAATTACCGTTCCGGCATACTTTGACGATGCACAACGCCAAGCTACCAAGGAAGCGGGTGAAATCGCAGGTTTGAATGTTCGTCGTATCATCAACGAACCTACTGCAGCCGCACTTGCATACGGTCTCGATAAAAAAGGCCAAGACCAAAAAATCGTAGTCTTTGACTGTGGTGGTGGTACGCACGATGTTTCTGTTCTCGAATTAGGAGACGGAGTATTTGAAGTAAAGTCTACGGACGGTGATACGCACCTCGGTGGTGATGACTTTGACCAAGTTTTGATCGACTGGTTGGCAGAGGAATTCAAGGCGGAAGAGTCTATGGATCTTCGCGATGACAACATGGCACTACAGCGTTTGAAAGAAGCGGCTGAGAAAGCAAAAATTGAATTGTCATCTACGACTTCAACAGAAATCAACTTGCCGTACATCACTGCAACGGCTTCAGGGCCAAAGCACTTGGTACGTCAACTTTCTAGAGCGAAGTTTGAACAGCTCGCAGCGGATTTGATCGAACGTACGATCGCTCCAGCACGTAGCGCTTTGAAAAACGCGGGGTACAGCACCTCTGATATCGACGAAGTGATCCTTGTAGGTGGTACTACGCGTATCCCTGCGATCCAAGAAGCCGTAAAATCATTCTTCGGAAAAGATCCATCGAAAGGTGTAAACCCGGATGAGGTAGTAGCGATCGGTGCTTCTATCCAAGGTGGTGTACTTGCAGGTGATGTAAAGGATGTACTTCTTTTGGACGTTACTCCACTTTCTCTCGGTATCGAAACCATGGGCAGTGTAATGACCAAACTCATCGAAGCGAACACGACAATTCCTACCAAGAAATCGGAAACGTTCTCCACAGCCGCAGACAACCAACCATCTGTAGAGATTCACATCTTGCAGGGTGAGCGTCCAATGGCAGGTGACAACAAAACGATCGGTCGTTTCCACTTAGACGGAATCCCAGCGGCACCGCGTGGTGTACCTCAGATCGAGGTGACTTTTGATATCGATTCAAACGGTATCCTCAACGTAAGTGCTAAAGACAAGAATACGGGTAAAGAGCAAAACATCCGCATCGAAGCTTCTTCAGGTTTATCCCAAGAAGAGATCGAGCGCATGAAGCAAGAAGCAGAGGCAAATGCTGATGCAGATAAAAAAGCGAAGGAAGAGATCGACAAGTTGAATGCAGCTGACGGTATGATCTTCCAAGTTGAAAAGCAAATGAAGGACATCGAAGGCAAGCTTGCTGAAGATAAAAAAGATCCTATTGATGCAGCTCTTGCTGAATTAAAAACAGCACACGCCGCGAAAGACATCGCAGGATGTGAGGCAGCTCAAGAGAAGCTCAACGGAGCCCTTCAAGCAGCGGCAGCAGAAATCCAAGCAGCAATGCAAGGTGGAGCTGACGGCGGTGCGCAAGGTCCCGGTCCTGATGCAGGAGCAGACGGTGCAACCGACGATGTGACGGATGTAGATTTTGAAGAAGTGAAGTAAGACACACTCTTTGAATGCGTTAAACTAGAACGCCCTCGTACCTTTCGGTGCGGGGGCTTTTTTATATATTGCCAACTCGCAAAATTTAACACATCACACTCCCCATGGATTTAGTTCGTCTCAATGAAATTCTTGCCACGATTGATGGCTACATCGGCGGTTCTAGCTGGTTTGTCTTCGCTCTTTTAGGTTCAGGAATTTTCTTTACCATCTACTTGAAATTTCCTCAAATCCGCTACTTCGGACACGCCATCGCGATCGTCCGAGGCAAGTTTGACAAAGAAGGTGCCAAGGGAGATACCTCGCATTTTCAATCTTTAGCGACTGCGCTCTCAGGAACCGTAGGAACGGGGAATATCGCAGGAGTTGCCTTCGCCATCCACTTGGGGGGTCCAGCGGCGCTGTTTTGGATGTTGGTCACGGCCGCGTTAGGTATGACCACCAAGTTTGTGGAGGTGACTTTATCCCACAAATACCGTGAGTTTGCAGCCGACGGTACCGCTTCAGGTGGCCCGATGTACTACATGAAAAACAAGCTGAATATGAAATGGATGGCCGCCCTTTTCGCGGTGGCAGCGATCATTAGCTCGTTTGGTACAGGGAACATGCCTCAGGTGAACAGTATCGCAAGTTCGCTCAAGGCAACGTTCGGTATTGAAGAGATCGTTACAGGTGCGGTACTTTCCGTAGCACTGGGTATGATCATATTAGGCGGGATCAAGCGCATCGCAGCGGTTACCGAAAAATTGGTGCCGATCATGGCCATCATTTATGTGTTAGGTGCACTTTCTGTGATTGTCATGAACTATGAAAATATTATCCCGTCAGTGATCAGCATCTTCGCTGATGTATTTACCGGTTCAGCAGCGAGTGGAGGTTTCCTTGGGGCAACGATCGCTTACGCATTTAACCGTGGGGTGAATCGTGGACTCTTCTCTAACGAGGCAGGGCAGGGGTCGGCACCTATCGCACATGCTGCAGCGAAGGCCGAACACCCAGTAAGCGAAGGTATGGTGGCTATTTTGGAGCCGTTCATCGATACTATTGTCATTTGTTCGATCACTGGTTTGACGCTATTGAGTTCCGGGGTTTGGAATCAAAAACACGTGAACGACTTTAGTTTTTCAGATACCGTTATTGTTGAGGGCGCAGTTACAGAAGAATCACACAGCGAAGCCTTGTACGCCTACTTTAATAGCAACGGCGAGATACCATTGTATACAGGAGATTTAGAGGTTGCCGAAGGTGAAATTCTGGGCGCTACTGTGCTCCACGCGAGAAGTATCGGCGAGGAGGTCATAGTGATGGAAAACCAGGCCCCATATTCAGGAGCATTACCCGTAAAATCTGGCCGATTACAGCGCACGAATGGCATCACATTTACAGGGAAATCTTTGGTGCACAGCGCGCCACTTACCGCCCTTGCCTTCAATAAGGGGATTTTTGGAGATTTTGGCCAATTCATCGTCGCCATAGGCCTCCTACTTTTCGCATTTTCTACTGCCATTTCTTGGAGCTATTACGGCGGAAGAAGCGTCACCTATTTGTTTGGCGTGAAGTATGTTAAATATTACCGCATTCTATATGTCCTCGGATTTTTCCTAGCAGCCATCATCGATACCACTATCGTTTGGACCTTTGCCGGTATCGCTATCGCACTGATGACCTTGCCTAACTTGATCGGTATTTTCTTACTCCGTAAGGACATGAAGGACTCCATTACCTCGTACAAGCGCTACATGAAAGAGGACTTTGGTAAAGACGTTTAACGTATCAAATACCCATTTTTCTAGGCGGATTAAACCTTTGCCTATTTAAGCATATCACACCATCTAACTAGCCTTATATTAGGGAGGTTATAATTTTACTATGAAAAGAGGAATACTCGTAGCGTTTGCATGGCTTTGTGCAACGCTTGCCCAAGGGCAGATTGTTAGCGATACTTTGCGCTACAATAGAGGCGACTACAGCGTTCAAGCTGTGTTCCCAGTGAATATAAATTCTCAGTCTACCTGTACGGATACCATGGGTCTTTCCATTCCTAGCGGGAACTGGATTTCGTCCATAGAAATGTCCTACACGGTCGAAACCTCATCAGGATTTGGTGGTAGTTCCCCTGAAGACATCGGTACGTACATCGAGTTAGAGAGCGAGTCCACGAAAGAATCGGCACTCTCTTATGGGGTGTCCGGCACGAATGGTGCCACTGAAACGGTGACCCGTACGATCAATGAATTCAACGGCGCTGTAACTGATACCTTCTTGGTTTTCAAGACACATGCCTTGCGCAGCTCTTTCGGGAATTCGAATTGTGACACGAACAACGCTCGTTTGGTAGATTCAACGCTTGTTCTTGTAGTGAATCACTATCCGGCGCCTACGTGTTTCCAACCGACAAATCTTACTGTAGACTGGACCATGGGCTCGAAGGCATCGATTTCTTGGGTTTCTGGCGGTTCTTCAGATTGGGAGATCGAATACGGGTCGCCGGGCTTCACGCCTGGAACAGGTACTAGAGTTGCTGCAGCTACAAATCCATTTGTGGTAACCGGATTATCAGCGAGTACGACGTATGAGTTTATCGTACGAGATTCTTGTGGAGCAGGGGATGTAAGCTTATGGTCTGCAGCTGCGACCGATTCTACACTTTGTGCACCGATAGTTTACACCGCGAGTTTTGTAGAAGATTTTAATACGACGACTACTTGGGTTCCAGGTACAGGTTTCGACAACGACGGATCTTTAGTGGATGCGTGTTGGGAGCGCAATCCGAACGGTCCAAGCGGCGCCGGAGGTTATGCTTTTGGGGTAGGTAGCGATTCCACGGGAACGCCGGGTACAGGTCCTTCTGCCGGTAGAGGCGGAAGTGGTCAATATCTGTATGCTGAAGCCTCAGGTGCTCAGAATCAAAGCGTTGCGCAGATTACCTCGCCACTGATCGATGTGACTGCCTTGACCGTTCCTGAATTGAACTTTTATTACCATATGTACGGTGATCAAGTGAATCAATTGAAAACCGAGGTGTGGTCGCAATCTTTAGGTTGGCAGACCGTAGGAACGCTGATCGGCGAAATCCAAACAAGCGAAACAGATACGTTCCTTTTGGCCACATATACCTTGAGCCAGTTTGCGAACGATACCGTTCTAGTACGATTCTCAGCATCGCGTGGTTTTGGAAACGACAACCAAGGCGATATCGCGATCGATGACTTTAGTTTTGATGAAGCACCTACTTGTCCAGATCCATCGCTATTAGCAGTTAAAGGGCGTACCATGACTAGTGTGCTCCTTGAATGGCAAGCCGTAAACGCAACCTCTTGGGAAATTCAGTACGGTGCCACCGGAACGACTTTGGGTGCAACAGCAAACACGACAGTTACCGTGACCACCAACCCAGGCGAGGTTACAGGACTGAACTCAGGAACGACTTATGATTTCTGGATTAGAGAGATTTGTGGACCTACGGACAAAAGTGGCTGGGTGGGCCCAGTAACAGGGGCAACGTTCTGTAGCCCAGTAGCTGCTCCTTGGAGCGAAGACTTCGACACCACGGGCTGGACTGCAGGTTCAGGAACCTATAACGGTGGAGATGCACTCGCATCCTGCTGGTTCAGATCTCCCGAAGCAGATACCTTACCTACGTCACTTTTTGCATGGGGTATTCGTAGTGGAAACACCTTAACCGGCCAAACCGGGCCAAACGCAGATTTTAGTGGATCTGGGAACTACGCCTACACGGAAGCTTCGCGTGGAGCGCCGAATCAAGAGGCGTTCTTGGAGAGTCCATTATTAGATTTAAGTACGTTACTTAAACCTCGCGTTAGTTTTTACACGCACATGCGAGGCGGGAACATCAATACCTTAAAACTTCAAGTTTGGGTAGACTCCACGCAGACTTGGGATACTTATTTAACGGTTTCTGGAAACCAAGGCAACCAGTGGGATTATCGCGAAGTTGATCTCGCTGGATTTGCTGGGGATACCATCGCATTGCGCTGGTCGGGAACCAAGGGCACTGGTGCTCGGGGCGATATCGCGATCGATGAAATCGTCTTAGACGATCAGCCATTATGTCCGGACCCATCGAACTTTGTATTAACGGATGTCACGGGTTCAACGGCTACCTTTAACTGGACCAGCGGCGGTTCGAGCACTTGGAACATTACAGTGGGCCAAGCGGGTTTCACACCGTCTGCTACCGGTTTAACGAATCTCACAACGGCAAGTACTGTAGTCACAGGTCTAACGGCGGGAAGTAGTTATGATGCTTACGTTCGCGATACCTGTGGTGCCTTGGGCGCTTCATTGTGGATCGGTCCGCTGACCTTTAACACCCTATGTGCACCGTTTACTGCTCCATATGTAGAGAACTTCGACAGTACTTCTTGGGTCACGGGTGCCAACCAAGCGCCGGGTCAAATAGACGGTTGCTGGCAGCGCTCAGATACCATCGAGTACTTCTTCAAGGCTGGTCCGCCGACCAACCACACGAACAACTCGGGTCCTTCAGGCGACCATACTTCAGGTAATGGAGGTTATGTGTTTACCGAGGCGAACACTGGATTTTTCGGAAGTAATGTGTTCTCGAATGCATTGACTTCGCCGCAGATCGATGTAACGACCTTAACCACTCCTGAACTTACCTTCTGGTACCACATGTACGGAGCGCTTATCGACAAGCTAGAGGTACAGGTGCGTGGCGCTGGCGGAAGCTGGGCTACGGTCGCTACGATTTCAGGTTCACAGCAAAGCGCAAGCACGGATCCTTGGCAAGAGAAGATTGTAGACTTGTCTGCGTACGCAAACGATACCTTACAGATTCGATTCACGGGACACCGCGTACAGGGATCTAATAACCGCGTTGATATTTCTATTGACGATGTTGATGTACACGAAAAGCCAAATTGTCCGAAGCCATCGAACTTAACGGCTACCAATGTGAGCAGTACGTCTGTAGACCTTGCTTGGACTACCGGCGGTTCCGCCTCATGGCAGATCAGTGCCGTAGGTTCCGGTGTAGCAGCAGGAGGGGCTTTGACAGCAGTAGCCACCAACCCGTACACATTAACCGGATTACAACCGAACACTACCTATGACATCTACGTGCGCGATTCTTGTGCAGCGGGTGATGTGAGCCCTTGGCTGGGTCCAGTAACGATCAGTACGTTATGTGGTATGGTGACGGCACCGTGGATTGAAGATTTTGAAGGCGTCAGCTTTGATGCAACCTCAGGAGCTTTAGATCAGTGTTACACCACGAGCGCGAGTACCACGTATTTCTGGCAAACGGGTCAGGGTGCGACTCCGACAAACAACACAGGTCCTTCTGTCGATCACACCACAGGTAGTGGTAAATATGCGTATATCGAAAGCCAATTTGCCTTCGGTGCAGACGGCGATGCAGAATTCATCACCTCGGAGATAGACTTAGATACGTTAAGCACTCCAGAACTTAGATTCTGGTGGCACGCTGCGGGTACCAACCTCGATAAACTCGAAGTGGCTGTAGAGTCGAACGGTACCTGGTCGACAGAGCTTACGATCAACACCACTTCGGCTACTTTCCAGTCTTCACCGGGTGATCCTTGGGAAGAAGCGGTGGTAGATTTAAGCAACTATTTGAACGACACGATCAAGTTGCGCTTCAAAGGATTCCGGAACTCTACGTTTAACACGAACGCTGACTGGGCGATTGACGACATAGAGGTGGATAACGCCCCGACATGTTTCAAACCTACCGCCATTGCAAGCACAGCAAGCACCACAACGAGCGTGACCCTATCATGGACTACTGGTGGTTCCACCAACTGGCAAATAGAGTACGGCCCCGTAGGATTTACGCCAGGCGCAGGAACTATAGTTGCTGCTACTGCGAATCCGACCACTATCACAGGCTTGACTCCATCTACGTATTATGATTTCTACGTCCGCGACTCTTGTAGTGCAACGGACCTCAGTGACTGGACAGGTCCATTCGCAGCAGCCACGGCTTGTGGTACTGCGGTAGCCCCATATTTAGAGAACTTTGACAACGGGTTTATCGGCGGTATTGATAACAACCAAGGACACAACATCGGAGCAACTATTTCTCCATGTTGGACACGTACAGATACAGATACTAACTACCGTTGGGGAGGAAGAACCGGAGCAACAGCTACGGGTGGAACCGGTCCTGGCGGCGATCATACCTCAGGCTTTGGAGGCTACGTGTATGTAGAGGCGTCGTTCTCTACCGGTACACCTACAGCTACGCTGACTTCTCCTGAGATTGATCTAAGCGCACTGACCACTCCAGAAATGAAATTCTGGTACCACATGTGGACCAACAACGGTTCTCAAGGAACGCTTGTATGGAGTGTTCAAGACGTTGCCGTGGGAACATGGACCGTGCTGGATTCTGTTTCAGGCGATCAAGGAAACCAATGGTTAGAAATCGTAACAGATTTGAGCAATTATGCAAACAAGTCGGTTAAGATTAAATTCACGGCGACCAAATCCGGGGGCAATACGCCACAGCAAGGGGATATCGGTGTAGATGATCTCTCTATCGACGAGGCGCCGACGTGTCCAGATCCTACGGCGATCACTGCGACTCCTGTTTCAAATACCGAGATCGAAGTAGCTTGGACTACAGGTGGTGCAGCAGCATGGCAGATTGAATACGGTCCTACAGGGTTCACTCCAGGTAGCGGAACGATCGTTTCAAATGTTGCGACGAATCCGTACACCATTCCAGGTTTGACCTCAGGAACCTCATACGATGTTTACGTTCGTGACTCATGTGGAGCAGGCGACGTGAGCATGTGGGTAGGGCCAGCATCAGCGACACCGTTTACTTGTGCGGGTGGTTGTACCTACACTCTTGAGCTTACCGATGACTTCGGCGACGGTTGGGCAGCAAATAACGCTGGAACCAATTTCCACGAACTCCTAGTAACTACAGGTACTACACTCACGAGCTATTCGATGAATACCACAACAGGTGCTTTAGGATTTTCTGAAACCTTTACCATCAACGTTTGTGACGGAGATACCTTTTACATGGAATTCCAGGACAATGGACAATGGCAAAACGAGTGTGGTTATGTTTTGACCAATTCAAACGGAATCATCCTCTCCAGCGTTGCGGGTGCCGCAAATGCAGGCGATCCTGGTGAAATGACCGTCGGTATCAAATACCAAGGTGCAGCAGATTGTAGCACGCTATGTCCAGCGCCACTACCGACATTTACCGCGGTAGTAAACGGATTAACTGTAGATTTCGATGCAACGGCATCCACAGGTACCCAGCTCACTTATGCTTGGGACTTCGGTGACGGGAATTCCGGAACTGGTGATCAGCCTTCGCACACCTATACTGCCGGGGGCTCTTACCCCGTAGCATTAACGGCGACGGATTCTTGTGGTCAGAGTGTTGTATTTAACGATACCATCTCCTTGTGTGCCCCACTTGTAGCTGCGGTAACTTATTCTCAAAGTGCATTTGATGTCACTTTTGATGCAACGGGTATCGCAGCTGTAGCCTCGGCAACATGGACCTTCGGCGACGGAAATTCAGGTACAGGTTTGAACCCAACACACACGTACTCTGGTTCTGGGAACTTTGCAGTAGACGTCACGGTGACTAATGCCTGTGGTGATCAAGCGGATACTACGCTCTACATCACTATTTGTGTGCAGCCTACGGCAACATTCTCAGCGAAAATCTTGAGTGCGACTGGTGGAGGAATGCAAGTGCAGTTTGACGGAACCAATTCTATCGGTGGAAATTCCTACCTCTGGAACTTTGGAGACGGAAATACGAACAACACGTCCAACTATCCTGTACACACGTACAGCGTGCCATCGACTGCATTCTTTGTAACACTCACTGTGTTCAACGCTTGTGGCGACTCGGACAGCTATTCGAGCAGCATTGCGGACGCTTTGAACGTGGCAGAATTGACGTTGACAGATGTTCAGATCTATCCAAATCCTGCGCAGTCGTATGTAACCATCTCGAGCAGCTCTGCCGTTTCTGGTGACATCACTATTGTGGATGCTTCAGGACGCACGGTGGTAGAATTAGAAGGTAATGGTGATACGCAGCAGCGTGTCGATACAGAACACTTGGCAGCGGGTACCTATGTGCTTCGCTTGGTTAGTGAAAATGGATTCTTCCAAAGCCGCATTCAGATTGTGAAATAACGCGATCTACTTAGAAGCTTCAACGCAAAAAGACCCAGTTCTAGCAATAGAACCGGGTCTTTTTTTTGTCTTAATAACAAAGAGGGGTTAGGCCTTCTTTACGAATTCGCTTTTCAGCATCATTGCACCGAAGCCGTCTATTTTACAGCTGATGTTGTGATCGCCATCAACAAGTTTGATGCGCGAGACTTTAGTGCCTGGTTTGATCGAACGTGGCGCGCCTTTTACAGGCAAAGATTTGATGACCACTACAGCATCACCGTCTTGAAGGATGTTGCCGTTGGCATCGAGAACGGAATTGGCCAAGAGTTCGTCTTGAGCGTTCCATTCGTGTCCGCACTCTGGACAAACCATAAGAGCGTCCATTTCGTAGGCATAGGGACTATTACATTCTGGGCAAGGGTGCTGTTGTTCTGACATGTGGCGGTGTTTTTATAAACGATGAAAATACGAGTTGAGTCTCGTTAGGCGTCTTTGTAACGGAAAAAGAAATACACCCCGCTCAGTACCGTGACAAGGGCGATGAGCAGAAAGGCGGTCTTACTTTGTCCGACCTGCAAGGCGAGGTAGCCGAGAAGGGCCCCGAAGACGTAGCCCATATCTCGCCAAAATCGGTAGGAGGAAAGCGCTTTAGGTCGCCAGGAAGGATGCGATTGGTTGGAGATGCCGACCATGAAGGTAGGGTAGACCAAAGCGGTGCCGGCACCGAGGATGGCAAAGGGAAGGACGTGCGAAGGAAAGAACGTAATCCATACCAGCGAAAGTCCTTGAAGCACCATCCCTGCGGTGATTAAGGTACGTAGTTGGCCTTTATTGGATAAGGGGCCCGTTATCAGCTGTCCAAGGCCCCAAACGGCGGCATGCGTACCTAGCAATCCCCCGGCTAAAGTCAACGGGTGGCCTAGAGTGAGTAGGAGGGTTGGGAGTAAGGCCCAAAGGATTCCGTCATTTGCATTGTTGACTACGCCGGCGAGTGTAATGCTGCTGAGGTTGCGGTCCTTGAGTGTGGTTTTCAGGAAGATGTTAGATTCGATCTTGGGCACTTCGTGGTGTTGGGTGCCTTCGAGTTGGGCCCAAGGAGTGGTTTCGGGTACGAAGAAAATGGTACTCAGCAGTGCAAGTAGTCCGATGCCGATAGCGCCATAGAGTATGGGATAGAGTAGTCCTGATTGTTCAAAGTACCAAGCGGTGATGAACGAGGTAATCCCTACGGCGAGGTAGCCAGCGCTTTCATTGAGTCCCATAGCGGTTCCGCGCTTTTTAGGACCGACGAGGTCTATTTTCATGATCACTGTGGTAGACCAGGTAAAGCCTTGACTCAAGCCGAGCGCAATGTTGGCAGCGAATATGAGGTAAGTGCCTTCGCCATGGAGCAGGAGGAAGGGAACTTGGAGTGCTAAAAGCCAGCCAAGTAGTAGGGTGCGTTTACGGCCTAATTGGTCCAATACAACTCCCGTAAAAAGATTCGCTACGGCTTTGCTTGCACCGAAAAGGGCGACCATTAGTAGCGTGCCTTCTAGCTGTCCGAGTCCTAAATCCCGCGTAAATTCAGTCAATAGGCTTCGTTCGAACCCTACCATAGCACCCACAAAGGCACTCATCAGTACTAACAGTGCGAATATTCCGGCGTTTTCACGCAAACCTAAGACGGGCGATTTTTTCATGCGGGACAGGTGTATGGCCAAAGTAAGAGGACCTTACGTATAGATCTGTGATTTAAGCTACGTCTTCGATTTTTCGAATTTTGATGCCGACCCAAGCGTAGATCAAGGTCATTAACGGAGATAACAGGTTGAAAAAGGCATACATAAAGTACTCTCCTGTTGCGACACCTAGAACAGAGCTTTGATAGGCACCACAGGTATTCCAAGGGATCAGCACGGAAGTGACCGTACCGCTATCTTCTAGGGTTCTGCTGAGGTTTTCTGGTGCAAGTCCACGTTTGGCATACACGTCTTTAAACATTCTACCGGGAACGACGATAGCTAAATATTGATCGGAAGCCGTGACGTTCAGCACACCACACGCCACAAGAGTACTGGTGATGAGCGATGCTGTACCTGTAGCAAGACGTACGATGGCACCCGTGATGGTGGCTAAAAATCCTGCTGCTTCCATCGCGCCGCCGAAGGCCATAGCACTAAGAATGAGCCAAACCGTACCCATCATTCCAGACATCCCAGAGCTTGAGAGCAGTTCTGCTAATAATGGATTCTCGCTAGGGATATTAACGGAGCCGTAGACTGAACGCATGGCGATTTCGTACATCGGGAATTCGCCAGAACCCAGCTGCGTTAGAAGCGGTTGTTGCGCTATGATAGCTGCGATCAATCCGCCGATCGTCCCTAGCGCTATGGCAACTAGCGCATCGGTCTTTTGGGAGATCAGAACAATCACTCCGATCGGTACTAAGAACAGCCATGGTGATATATGAAAGCTGTTTGCGAGCAAGGTTTGGACCTCGACGATACCTTCATTATTCAAGGCATTCGAACTGTAGTTGTACCCAAGAATGGTGAACAAAATGAGAGAAATCACGAGACTTGGTACTGTAGTGTAGAGCATGTAGCGAATGTGCGTAAACAAATCTGTTCCAGCCATAGCAGGAGCGAGGTTGGTCGTATCGCTGAGCGGACTGAGTTTGTCTCCAAAATAAGCGCCTGAAATCACCGCTCCTGCAATGATTGCCGAAGGAATGCCCATCGCTTGACCGATCCCCATGAGCGCAATACCGACCGTTGCGGTAGTGGACCAGGAAGATCCAGTGCTTAAACTGACGAGTGCTGAAATAATGACTGCAGTAGGTAAGAAAAACGTAGCATTGATCAGGTCCAATCCGTAGTAGATCATCGCAGGGACGATACCGCTAAGCAGCCAAGTACCGGCAAGTCCGCCAATCAAAATAAGAATGTAAAGCGCTTGAGAGGTGTCTTTGACGTTGGATTTTATCTTGTCGAAAATCAGGTCCACCTTAGCGCCATTCGCAACGCCGATGATTGCTGCCAGTAGGGCTGCTAATAAGAGAATGACTTGGTTTGAGCCGTCTAGAGCGCTGTCTCCAAAGACGAATCCTACATTGAACCAAAGCATGAGCATAAGCGCAACTAGGGGCGATAATGCGATAAGAAGCTGTAGGGGTGTGCTTTTTTGTTCCATAGTGTAAGACTTACGACCAAAATAGAACATCTGACTGCGATACGGAAAGACATCGTATAAAAAAGCCGCTAACTCCTAGTCTATGGAGCAGCGGCTTCTTTTTAGTATTGATGAATCGTTTAGCTGATCGCCGTAATCACATCTTGTTTCGTGATGATATGATGACCTCCATCCATCTGTACCAAAACGGCACGATGGCCTCCTTTGATCATCTTTGCGATGTCTTCTATCGAGGTAGTAAGGTCCACTACTGGATAAGGTTCACCCATGATTTCGCCTACGAGTGTAGACCCGATCGGATTGTCGAGCATCGAAGAAAGCAGCATGTGATCGTCAATCGAACCGACTACTTTACCGTCTTGCATCACCGGAATCTGAGTAATGTCGTGGGTTTTCATCAACATAGCCGCATTACTTAAAGGCTCTGTAGAAGTCACCGTAACGAGTGGTAAGTGGCTGTGGTTGTCTACTAAATCCTTGGCCAATTTATTCGCTGGCGCCAAAAATCCGCGATCACGCATCCAATCGTCATTGTAGACTTTACCCACATAACGCGAGCCATGATCGTGGAAAAGTACCACCACAACGTCGTCTGGGGTGAGCTGATCTTTGAGTTGACGCAAGCCTTGGAACGCGGATCCACAACTGTATCCTAGAAACAGCCCTTCCTTTTTAGCCAATTCTCTGGTCGCAAGTGCGCCATCTTTATCGGTGACCTTTTCAAAGAAATCGATCACGTCGAAATCGACATTTTTAGGCAATATATCTTCCCCAATACCCTCTGTAATATAGCTGTAAATCTCTTTTTCGTCAAATTCACCGGTCTCATGGTACTTCTTGAAGACCGAGCCGTAGGTATCGACGCCCCAAATCTTGATGTCCGGGTTTTGTTCTTTCAAATAGCGACCCACACCTGAAATGGTTCCGCCTGTTCCAACGCCAACCACAAAGTGCGTGATTTTACCTTCCGTCTGTTCCCAGATTTCAGGTCCTGTGCTCTCGTAATGCGCTTCGCGGTTACTGATGTTATCGTATTGGAAAGGGTAGAAGCTGTTTGGGATTTCCTGATTCAAACGAGTCGCGACGCTGTAGTAGCTGTCCGGATGGTCTGGAGCCACGTTCGTCGGACAAACGATCACTTCGGCGCCCATCGCGCGTAAAATGTCCATTTTCTCCTTAGACTGCTTATCAGAGAGCGTACAGATCAGCTTGTAGCCTTTTACAATAGCCGCAAGTGCCAGTCCCATTCCTGTATTTCCTGAGGTACACTCGATGATGGTACCTCCAGGTTTGAGATCGCCACGCGCCTCAGCATCCTCGACCATTTTCAAAGCCATGCGGTCTTTTACGCTATGTCCAGGGTTGAAATACTCGACTTTTGCATAGATCGGACAAGGAAAATCCTCGGCGACTTTATGAAGTTTGATCATCGGTGTATCCCCGATTGTCCCGAGGATATTGTCGTAAATAGGGCGCATAATTCGCGTAGTTTATTTGTATTTGGAGGGTAAAGATACGCCACAAGGGTGGGACGCCCATAGGCTATAGATTAAGCAAATCGTATGCTTTTGATGGGATCAATTTTGGCGATCCACGCCACAGGAATGCGAAGCACGAAATAGGCGATGAGTAAGAAGCCAAAATTGGCACCGAGAATCCACCACCCGTCAAAAGCGATGGGTGCAGTCGCGATGTAATAGGTTTCAGGATCGAGGTGAATGACCCCGAATTTCCATTGGATGAAACTTACTCCAAGGCCGATGGCATTCCCCCACAACAGACCGAGACCGAGAATGCGCAAGCTGAGCCATTGAAAGACTTGCAGAATAAGTCGGTTGCTACTTCCGAGTGCCTTTAGCGTTCCGATCATGCGAGTTCGGTCGATGATCAGCACCAGCAATGCCGTTACTAGATTACTTAAGGCAACGATCAAAACGATACCTAAAACCAGTGCAATGTTGGTGTCAAAGAGTTCCAGCCATCCGAATATCGCGGGGTGTTTCTGTTCTACAGAAGAAACTTGAATGCTGTAGGGAACGATGGCATTCCAGTAGGCAGCGAGATCCGCACGTTGCTGAGCATCGCTCAGTACAACGGTGTAGTTTGAAACACTGTCATTTTTCCAACCTTGCAAGCGTCGCACATCCTCGAGATTCATCAAGATGTTCGATCGATTGTATTCGTCAAGTCCGGTTTGATACACCCCCTCAATCACGCTTTTACGCAAGCGAGGTGCACTTCGCTGGTTCTTAAGTAGTACGAGAACGGCAGTATCTCCTGTGTATAGACCCAATTCTCGACTGAGCGTTTTGGAAATAAAACTACCGTAGCGCTGTGTTGGATTTGACGGTCCGTCCAGCGTGTGATGTCTAGCAAAATAGGACCACCGCTCTGGCGACATTCCTGAAATTTGGATCCCTTCAAACGCATCCACAGAGGGGTTGACCAGCAGCGCCGATTTTTGAATGCCCGGAAAAACAGCCGAAGTGTAGGGCGCATTTTCCAGTGCTGTAATCAGGCTGTCTTCCAATAATATGGGGCGCGGCTCCGCAGTTCTTTGCACTGAATAGGCAGACATCGAAATGTCACCTTCTATGCTACTAAACTGCTGTATAATAGATTTTTGCAGCCCTTTTCCTGAAGTGATGGATAGCACCACTAACGCCATACCCAAGGCGGTCGCAACCACGCTTAATTTTAACAGCGGAGCGATCACGGAAGGACCTGAGCTCTTTCGTATCTTTTGGGCTATGAAAAACGCTTCTTTCACTAGGTTGCAAGTTAGGACAACCGTGGCATTGTTTGGAACATTTCTATTGGCCTTTTCAGCTCAGGTATTCGGTCAAAACACCACCTATCTTCCCGCAGTAGCTCGAACTGGGGAATACTATCCCAGTGTTGAAGGGAAAAGCATTGCCGTCGTGGCGAATGCAACTTCCTTGCTTCCAAACGGCACGCACACGGTAGATCACCTTATTTCGTTAGGTGCCGAGGTGCGAGAGGTGTGGGCTCCGGAACACGGTTTTCGAGGTACCCAAGACGCCGGAGAACACGTGGAGGATGGAAAAGATCCCAAGACCGGTATCCCTATTCGCAGCTTGTATGGCAAGAACAAGCGCCCAAATCTCGAATGGTTTGTCGCGGTGGATTTGGTCGTGTATGACATTCAGGATGTGGGAGTTAGGTTCTACACTTACAGTACTACATTAAGTTACGTGCTCGATGCATGTGTGGAGGCCGGTGTGCCATTAATGGTGCTCGATCGAGGCAATCCTAACGGCCATTATGTCGATGGACCGATCCTTCAGCCGGGCTTTGAAAGTATGGTCGGTTTGCATCCGATCCCCGTGGTTCACGGCCTGACGATGGGGGAGTATGCGAAAATGGTCTACGGCGAGCGTTGGATGCCAGCCATCAAGAATCCTAGCTTCCGGGACCAATTTAGCACTGCCGGCGGCCTCAAAGTCATCCCATGCCAAGGCTACGACCACAACAACATCTTTGCCCAGTTTCAAACCCCACCTTCACCAAACCTCCGCTCTTTAGCCGCCATAGCGCATTACCCAAGTCTATGTTTCTTTGAAGGCACGCCCATCACCTGTGGTAGAGGTACACCAGAGCCCTTTGCACGATTCGGCGCTCCATGGTTGCCTGATCAGAAATACACCTTCAGTTTTACACCGGAGCCAGACCACGGATCGAAATACCCGAAGTTTCAAGGCAAAACCTGCTACGGACAGCGTTTAGCGCCAAAAACCTATCAAGAAATCGATTGGTCCTACTTGTTCGGTGCGTATAGCTCGTGGAAGGAACTTCGACCGGACGGTGTAGATTTCTTTAACGCGTTTTTTAAAAAATTGGCCGGGTCAAATGCGCTACAACAGGCCTTGGAATCGGGCAAGACAGCGTTGGAGTGGCAAGAGATCTATCGCGATGCAGACTTTGAGAACTATCTAAAGCGCAGGTCGCTGTATCTGATCTATTCGAATTAACTCCTCATTCAGTACCGTAATGAAAAAAGAAAACCCGGTCCAAGGACCGGGTTTTTTGATGTATAGAATGAAGTAGTTTTTACCAGTTCTTCATCTCTTTTTCAAGACCAGCACGGTAGGTAAATGGCTGCTTTGCACTGTCATAGTACGCTTGACCCATTTCGATGGCTGCTTTTCCGAGTTTTTTAGCTTCTTTTTTACGGTCTGCTGCCGCGTAGATTTCAGCTTGTACCCAATGCGTGTACCAGCTGTTCGCGTCCAATTGCACTGCGAGTTCGATCGCTTCAATCGCCTTATCGTGTTCGCCTCGGCCGCTGTAGAAAGAGGCGGCGTTACGGTAGCTGCGGTTTGCATCAGACAATGCCTTAGCGACATTTTTAGCACTTTGTGTTTCGCTATCTACTACGATCGGAACATTGACCTCAGTGGTCTCCCATTCGATCGACATTGCGCCTCCAGAGGTGGTCAGGTCGGTAAAGGAAATGGTAAAGGTCTCGTCGAAGTCCGATTTCTCAGGAGCGATCTCGACGCGTAGCACATCTTTCTCTTTGTCGTAGCCGCCTACGCCCCAAAGATCCGTTTGTTCGCTAAGAATGACCGTCCAAGCGTCTTTGTTCGGCACAGTAAATAATCCGTATTCACCGGCATCTACGCTCTTTCCATCGATCATCACTTTGGTGGAGAATGAAACTCGTGTACAGGAGTTGGCACCTGTGCGCCAAAGCTGGCCATAAGGAACTAAGTCATCAAAGATTTTGCGGTCCTTGGTCGAAGGACGGGAATAGGTCACGCTAAAGTCCGTTAATCCGATACGTTGCGATACGGTACTTTGTGGGGAAGGTTGTGGTAATTCTTGCGCTAGGGCAGGAATGGAAAGTACAAAGGCGAGTACGCCTGCAATAAAGTTCTTCATCTAATTTTGTTGTTTTAGGGTGAATACCTAAAAGTAGTACAAAAACGTGACGAGTTAACTTCCTAAAGACATCATTTTCAGTGCTGCAACAGCGGCCTCAACACCTTTGTTGCCGTGCTTACCTCCGCTGCGATTGCGGCTTTGTTCGATGGTGTTGTCGGTAAGTACACAAAATATCGTCGGAGCGTCATAGCTTAAATTCAACTCGGTAATTCCGTAAGTGACGCTTTGACAGACGTAATCAAAATGCTTGGTTTCGCCTTGAATGACACAACCGATAACGATGATGGCATCCGGCTCGTCTTGTTCATGAAGTTGACGCGCTGCGAACGTGAGCTCAACGGCTCCGGGTACGTCCCATTCTACAATCCCATCAGCACTTACGCCATGCTCTAGAAGCGTCTTCTTGGCACCTTCAGCTAATCCACGAGTTATCTCGTCGTTCCACTCCGCACGAACGATCCCAACGAGCTTACCGTCACCAGAAGGGACGTTAGAAGTATTTGTACTGTCGAGGTGCTGATGTGCGGTAGCCATGGGCAGAGATTACTTCAATGCAGCGATAACGCTCGCGATACCGGCAGCTTGACGCGATTCCGGGTAATCTTCAGCGATGCGCTCGTACAAAGCAACAGCCTTGGAATTCTTCTCCATACTTTCGTAAATCAAACCGGCTTTCCACAAATACAACGGCGTAGTGAAGCTGTTGTCCGTAGCATTGACTGCTTTCAAATAGTAATCTAAAGCGTCATCCATCTGGCCCAATTCAACAAAAGCATCACCAATCGCTCCTTTCGCAACGGCAGCCGTAGCTACTTCTGAAGCGTTGTAGTCGTCGAGGTAAGAGATCGCGTTTTGGAAATCGCCCATCTCGTAGTACGCCAAACCAGCGTAGTAGTTTGCCGAGTTACCTGCAGGCGTGCTGCCGTACTCTTCGAGGATATCTAGCAACCCGTAACTTGCGCTGTTTCCGTTCAAGGCAAGATTCATAGAATCTGCTTCGAACCACTTCACGGCTTGGGCCATCTCTGTAGATGCATCTTTCGCCTTTGGCTCAGCGATTTGCGTATTGTAAAGGAAGAACACGACTACCACAGCAACGATCGCTGCTATAGCAATACCTACCTGTTTTGCATTCTCTTCGAGGAAACGCTCTGTTTTCGTAAGCGTCTGTTCTACGTTTTCAAATCCTAAGTTATCTTCCTGTACCGGTGCGTTCTTCTTAGCCATGGCTTTAATTTGTTGAGTCCGCCAAAAATAGTATAAATTTTGAAGCATTCCGGCCTATTTTTGTCCGTATGAAAAACCTGTTAGTAGAACATTTAGAATTGACCAATTTTAAAAACCATCGAAGCTCTTCGTGGTCGTTTAATGCTAAGGTGAATATCATATCTGGGAACAACGGTAACGGAAAGACAAATGTCCTTGACGCCCTCCATTACCTCTCATTCACAAGGAGTTACCTGAATTTCTCAGATGCTCAGAACATCACACATGGCGAGCAGATGTCCTTAGTCAAAGCCCAGTTGCAACGTGGCGAGCAGCACTACGGCGTTGATCTGGGATTAAAGAAGGGACAAAAGAAAGTCATCCGAGTGGACGGCAAAGAGATCGATCGACTTGCAGATCACATCGGATTTTTGCCCGTAGTGATGATCACCCCGATGGACCGCGACCTTATTTTGGACGCGGCCGAAACGCGAAGAAAGCTGCTCGATGCCAGCATATCAGTCAGTAACCGACCGTATTTAGACGCCTTGATGAAGTACAACAGGGCGTTGACTCAGCGCAATACCACACTCAAATACTTTGCTTCGAACCGCACCTATGACCCTGAGATGATCGATCTCTATGATCAGCAGTTGTGCGAGCACAGCGCCGTGATCTATGAGCACCGCTGCTCTTTTGTAGTAGAACTCCTACCGCTGCTCCAAGAGTTCTATCAGACCCTCTCTGGGGGTAAAGAGCAGGTCGGGATTTCCTATAAATCTGCATTGCACGAAAGCGATATGCAGTCGTTGTTAGCTGAGAAATTAGAGAAAGATCGGGTGTTGCAATACACCAGTGCGGGGATCCACAGAGACGATGTGCTGTTCACCCTGGGCGATCACCCCATCAAAAAAGTGGGTTCGCAGGGACAGCAAAAAAGTTTTTTAATCGCGCTGAAATTGGCACAGTTTGAAGTGAGTAAGCGACACCTCGGTATGCCGCCATTGTTACTGCTCGACGATATTTTTGACAAATTGGATGAAGGTCGAGTAGCGAATCTGCTCTCGATGGTCAACACGGATAATTTTGGGCAAATTTTCATTACGGATACGCATCCCGAACGGATGTTGGCGTTGAGCCAAACCTTGAAATTACAACACACCACCTTTGAATTATTAGACGATGGCGAAGTACAGACTCACTAACGAACAAAACATGGGGGAGGCGCTTTCGCATTGGCTCGATAGGTACCGTCTGCGTCAAGGTCACGATAATGCACGCATTCTGCAAGCTTGGGATGAAATCTTAGGTCCCTCGATATCCAAGCAAACTACACGTAAAAAGGTGCAAAACAAGGTGTTATTCGTTCAGCTTGAAAGCGCCGTGGTGCGCAAAGAACTGCTCATGGTAAAGTCGAAAATCATTCACGCTATTAACGAGCACCTCGGAAGAGAAGCGATCACCGACTTGCAGCTCTTCTAGTCTTTAAGCAGATCTGGACGGCGCTCCTTCGTGCGCTGGTAGGCCTGTTCTTCTCTCCACAGTTCGATGCCTTTGGTATTGCCTGAGGTCAGGATTTCCGGCACCTTATGTCCCCTGAAATCTTCGGGCCGAGTATACACGGGTGGCGCGAGCAGATTGTCTTGAAAGCTGTCTGTAAGTGCGGAAGTTTCATCGTTCAGTACGCCTGGAAGCAGACGAATGATGGAGTCTGTGATGACCGCCGCGGCAAGTTCGCCGCCGCTAAGTACATAGTCCCCGATGCTGAATTCATGGGTCACCCAGTGGTCCCTGACGCGCTGGTCGATGCCCTTATAATGGCCACAAATGATGATCATATTGCCGATCATGCTCAAATGATTGGCGTCTCCTTGATTATAACGCTTCCCATCAGGAGTCATATAGAGCACAACGTCGTAGTTCCGTTCCTTTTGAAGCGCTTCGATACAGGAGACTAACGGTTCACATTGCATCACCATTCCAGCGCCACCACCGTATTGATAGTCGTCGACTTGCTGGTGTTTGCCCGCGCCATATTCCCGAAGCTGGTGCAAACGAACTTGGGCCAAACCCTTGTCTTCTGCACGCTTTAGAATACTGTGCGAAAATGGCCCGTCGAGCAGCTCAGGCATGACGGTGATGATGTCGATATGTACCATTATTTTTTCAATCCTATTTCCACTAGACGCTCGTCGAGATACGCCCCCGCTGTGATATCATCAAAGGCCTTTGGGCGTTCAGCTGAAATACAATCCTCGATCACATCTAGCGGCATTTTTCCCACTGGATGTAAAAAGAAAGGAATGCTGTACCTAGGGCTGGACCATTGCGCTTTAGGTGGGTTGACCACGCGATGGGTAGTGGATTTTAATAGGCCATTCGTGAGACGTTGAAGCATGTCTCCGACGTTCACCACAAGTGATCCTGGTAGGGCGGTAATACCTACCCATTCGCCTTTTTTATTGAGTACTTCCAATCCTTCCGCGCTCGCGCCCATCAGCAGGGTGATCAGGTTGATGTCTTCGTGTTGACCGGCACGTACGCTATCGCCTGGATCCGTAGTGATCGGAGGGTAGTGTATAGCTCTAAGAATGCTATTCCCACCAGTGACCCATGGAGTAAAATAGTCTTGGTCGAGCGAGAGAAATAAGGCGATGGCCTGAAGCATATGCTGACCGATCTCTTCAAGATCCTGGTACGCTTTTTCGAAACTTGGTGCAAATTCGGGGAGTTCTGAAACACTGACATTGTCGTGGTATTCAGGTCCGTCATACGCTGGCGAAGGTTGTCCTACCTGCCAAAATTCTTTCAAATCTGCCGCATCGATGCCCTTGGCATGTTCTTTTCCGAAGCTGGTATACCCGCGTTGGCCGGCAAGCGCTTCGAGTTCATAACGTCTTTTGGTCGCCTTTTCCAATTCAAAAAAGGACCCCGCCTGACGATACAACTTCTGCTGCACCGCCTCATCGAAACCGTGATTTTTGATGGTCACAAAACCGATGTCGGTATATGCTTTACCGAGCGCTGCAACGAATGCGTCACGTTCTTCTTGGTTTCCGTTTTTCCAGAGGTTGAAATCGAGGTTTGGAATCATAGCTAATGGCAATTATTAACGAAATAGTCTTACAAAAATAACTACCTTTTCGCACCTATTTACAAACAGAACACTCTTCACCTAGAAGTTATGAACGACCACCACTCCGATGCGCTCTTGAGCGATTTCCTACAAGCTCGAGCCATTGAAGAAAAAATGCTCATTTACCTCCGCCAAGGAAAAATCTCGAAATGGTTCAGCTCTTTCGGTCAGGAGGCCCTTTCTGTCGCGGCAACACACGCTTTAGATAAGGACGAATACATCTGTACCATGCACCGAAACCTTGGTGTATTTGTCGCCCGAGAGCTCCCCTTAGAACGGCTTTTTGCTCAATTTCAAGGAAAACTAGAAGGATACACCAAAGGCCGTGACCGCAGTTTTCACTTCGGAGCCAAAGAACATCATATTATCGGTATGATCTCCCACCTCGGGGCCCAGCTTGGACTCGCTTGTGGACTTGCCTTGCGCGAAAAATTGCAGGGAACGGGTAAATGTGTGCTTGCCTTTACGGGCGACGGTGCGACCAGTCAGGGGGACTTCCACGAAGCCTTAAATGTGGCTGCAGTTTGGGGCCTTCCCGTAGTTTTCGTCGTAGAGCGCAATTATTGGGGGTTGAGCACTCCTGAGCACGAACAATTCGTGTTTGACTCCTTTACGCAAAAAGGCCCCGCCTATGGGATGGAGGCCCGTTCGTTTGACGCGAATGATCTCGCGCACGCTTCCGAGCATTTTTCCAATGCAGCAGCGTTTGCTCGCGAGCATTCCAAGCCAATTTTGCTCGAAGCACGTACCTTCCGAATTCGCGGTCACGAAGAAGCCAGCGGGACGAAATACTACCCGGACGGCATGATAGAGGAAGCTATGAAATCTGAGCCGATGGCACGCATTAAGGCTAACCTCGCGGATTGGGGTTTGGACGAAGCGGAATTAGCCAAGAGGATGGAAGCTTGCAAAAGCAATGTGGATCACGCCTTTCATGCGGCACTCGACGGAACTACTCCCAAATACGATCGCCAAGAATTGCACGACGATTTGTTTGCTCCCGCTCTAGATTTTGATCATTCTAGCGCAAATACCAAAGAAATGCGCTTGATCGATGCGATCCACGACGGACTGAATGAGGCTATGAAATTGTGGCCGAATCTCGTGCTCATGGGGCAGGACATCGGCGCCTACGGAGGTGTGTTTAAGGCCACGGATGGCATGAAGGAAACCTATGGCAGTGCCCGCGTGCGCAATACGCCCTTATGTGAAAGTGCCATCGTTGGAGCCTCGCTTGGCTATGCGATCGCGGGAGGGAAGGCGATGATGGAAATGCAGTTTTCAGATTTTGTTACGACCGGATTTAATCAGATTGTAAATAACCTGGCGAAATTGCACTGGCGTTGGGGACAAGCCGTAGATGTCGTGATTCGTATGCCTACCGGTGCGGGAGTCGCCGCAGGTCCCTACCACAGCCAAAGTACAGAAGCGTGGTTTACTCATGTTCCTGGCTTAAAAGTCGTGTATCCGGCCTGGCCGTCGGAAGCAAAGGCATTGCTCCTTCAAAGTTTGTCCGATCCGAATCCAGTACTGTTCTTCGAGCACAAGGCATTGTACAGAACCTTGAAAGAAGAGGTGGCAGAAGGACTCGTTTCGCTACCACTAGGTCAGGCAAAGATCGAATGCTCGGGTGAAGATTTAACTATCGTTACCTACGGCATGGGCGTGCATTGGGCGCTTCAAACGATCAGTGATTTGGATCTGCAAAAGCGGGTGGAGGTCATTAACCTTAGAACCTTAGTTCCACTAGATTTTAACGCAATACGACACAGTCTTTCGAAGACCGGTAAAGTACTTATCCTCCAGGAAGATATTGCCGTGGGTGGTTTTGGGGAACATATCAGCAGTTTGATCGCTGCGGAGTGTTTTGAGTACCTGGACGGTCCTGTTCGTTTGGTAGCCTCAGACGCCACGCCAGTGCCATTCTCAGCAGAGCTGGAGCATGGGTATTTAGCTTCATCGAAACTAGAAGAAGAAATTCAGAACCTGTTAGCGTTTTAAATACCGATTCTCTACAACATACAAAACCCCGGCTAGGAATACCTAACCGGGGTTTTTTATTGTGCTAAAGTAAAAGCGAGCGTCTTATTCTACGATCAACTTCTTCGTTACTTTATGTCCTGCTGAACGCACGGTGTAGAAGTATACACCTGAAGCGTAGCCTGTCGCGTCTACAGTGTGAACGTGACGTCCTGCTTCTAGCATACCTAGGTCCGTGTTTTCCATGATACGACCTGTGATGTCTACAATCGTAAGCTGGTAGTTTGCAGGCTCAACATTCTCGATCGCCAAACGAGTGATGCCACTAGTCGGGTTCGGGAAGTTTTGGCTTACAGAGAAACCAGTTTCAGTGATTTCTTCCACACCAATATTACGTGGGTAAGGTTGTCCCAAGTAGTAGAAGTCGATAGCACCTAAAACGTCAAATGTTCCAAAGTCTTCGATAGGAGCGTAGGTCATGTGCAACTGGTGCGTACCGTCGCCGTTATCGAATGCTAGATCCGCAACGTTACCCCATGTAGCATCACCGAAAGTACCCATGACAGTTGTAGGACCTTCCAAAGAGTCTCCTAGAACGTTGTACCCTTGTACTTTCCAATCTGGGAAGTTGTTTTCTGTTCCAGTTACGAATGACGTATCTGACTCGAACCATGAGAAGAACATCATGTCGCGATCAGCATTCATAGAGATGTGCGGACGGTTGGCTTCAGTTACACCGCTACCAGCTATACCGAACTCATATTCCCAAGTGAATACCTGAGAAACGATGTTACACTCCCATGTAAGACCACCATCTGTAGTGAAGATGTCTACGAGAAGGTTAACAGCTGGGTAGTACGTAAAGTCACCTGCAATAGTACCTCCGGTTGGAGTCGTGTTCGTTCCAGGGAAAACGTGTACGAACATGTGCGGGTTACCGTTGATGTCGATCGCTAGATCGTGACCACGTGTAGAAGAGGTAAGGTGACCGATGTCCCAGCCGCCTGTGATGAAGTCAAATACAGTCTTCAAACTGTCGCCACTTCCGTTGTCTACCAATTCGTCAAGGTTTGGACCCATGATCGATCCCCAAGTTTGACCACCATCGGTAGTTTTCATCATGTAAGGGTGAATGACCGCTGCAGGAGCGATCGAGCTGTTGTAGGCTTCAATAGAAATATAACCGTTGAGGTTGTCGTCCGCAAATTTGATGCGACCGTCACCGACGATTTTTCCGTTTGTTGAATCTTCCGTAACCGGCAAATAAGCTCTGATCTCCGTCAAGCCCATAGAATCTGTAGTGAAGTCCATATCACCGATCCAAATGATCGCTGTATCCGTGTATTCCTCTACATCGTAGTTAGGCTGGTGGAAGCTGAGCCCCCAGAATTTGTCGCCTGAAGTGTACGATTCGTCCAAAGTAAGGTGACCACCTGTAGTATCAACAGCCATGTTCGTAAGCGTGTTGTCCATCTTGTGCGTCCCTACAAGTGCACCGCCCCATGAAGCTGCGTTTGTACCTGCGAGCGTTGGTGCCCACACGGTGATAGAAGCGTTTAGTGGGTTTGTGTTACCAGCATCGTTCAAAATACCGATGTGCGGGTAGCGTGCCATACCTGGGTAAACGTTACCGCTGATGTTTGGATTCCACGCTGGTCCTGCATTATTGGTCCATGAAGCGCCTCCGTCCGTTGAGTAGTCAAAACGAAGTGCACCAGAACCATTGTCGCCATTTGAATTGAAGTCTGAACGGTGAATGAATGCAATAGTATTCAACTCTTCGTTCGCAACGAGGTTGTTTTTTGGACCGAAACCAGCACCGTATACGTTAGGTGCTGTACCGATCATCACTGCAGAATTCTGCTTGTTGTAGGTCGTATTGTAAGGAATAGCAGATGATTGTACGTCAACCATCGCTTGCGCGTCACGACCGAGGTCTTGTCGAACCTCTTGAGCGGTAGCTCCTAGCGCGCTTAGCCCGAAGGCAGCAAGTAGTAATTTTTTCATAAAGTATGAGTTTTTGTGCGAAGTAAATATATAATGAAAAATTCAGGTTCAGAGTTCATTGTAACAACTGTTTATTTGTTGGCCCACCTCCGTTGCACTGAGTTCATGGAAGGAATTGGCTGAAGGGCGCTTTCCATGCAATAGATCATTCATCGTGGTGAGAAGGTGTTCGTCGTTTTCGGCCATAAGGCAGTGCTCATCCGCCCAGTGGCTGCCTCCGAAGGATGCTCGAGTGATGGCCCAAAGTCCTGCTTTTCGTGCTTCGAATGTGGTGATTCCGAAGCTTTCATAGGCGCTGTATAGGATGTGCACATCAAATTCAGGGAGCATTTCTAGGACTTCTTCATTGCTTTTGCGTCCGTGCAAGTAGACGTTCGGAGCGCGTGAGGCCAAATCTTTTAGTCGTTCTTGATCCGGGCCGCCACCGATAAAATGCAACTCAGCGCGCATTCGGGGCAGATTTTGAAAGAGCTTTAGAACGAGGTCTTGACGTTTGATCTCGAACACGATATCGGCCACCATGAGGAATTTCACAGCAGTAGTGCCTTCATTTTTACGCGCCACAGCGGGTGCGTCGGATACAATGTTTGGAACTAGCTGCGTAGGAAGGGAGGAGTAGAGTGTATGTAAACCGGAGTCTAGAATGGGGCTAATGGGAAATGCGATGTCGACACGTTTTAAGAATTGGCGTGTGGTCCAATTTTTAATGGGAGATAGCCGATCTAAATTCTCTGGCAGATACCCTGAAAAGTGCTCAGTGTAGGCAATCTTCAGTCCCTTTTGCCGCGCGTAGATCGCCATTGGAAGCAGATCAGGAGTGAAGCAATGAAAATGAACAATCGTGTAGGGAGCTTTCGAAAGGGTCCCAATAAACGCGGCCAATTTTACCGACCAGCTCATCTTCTGTGCACCATATAACGAGAGCTGCGGCTCATGAATTGGCGGGAAATGCTCGTTTACAAAGGCGAGAGTATGTTGCTCCACCGAGAGCGCATCGATCTGTTTTTTGACAAAAATACCGTGCTGTACATCCTTGGGATTTGGATACCATTTGGCGACATGTAAAACGTGATGCGGTGCTGTACTCATGGTTCAATAGCGGGAGAAAGTGTCGAGAAAGGATAAAATTAGCCAAAGCCGATCGACTCCGGTGCATTTGGTCGGAACATTTTTTTACGCAATGGGGACTAATTGTACTAAGTACACTACTTTAGGGTCCTTAATACCGCAAAACCATGTTAGAAACTACCGATTTTATTGTCGTCGCCCTGTATTTTGTTGCCGTTTTCGTGATCGCATTTTTTAGCGGCCGAAGCAAAAGTGAAAAAGGGGAGGCTGCCGATTATTTTCTAGGCGGAAGAAACCTAGGCTGGTTCGTGATCGGAGCATCACTATTCGCTTCCAACATCGGTTCAGAGCATTTGGTCGGTTTGGCCGGTCAAGGTGCCTCCGGCGAATTAGTCGCTGGCCAGTTCGAACTTCTCGCTTCTCTGATTTTAATCATCCTCGGTTGGGTATTCGTACCCTTTTACTTGCGTTCTGGGGTATTCACCATGCCTGAATTTTTGGAAAAGCGCTACAACGGATGGGCTCGAAGCTACCTCAGCTACGTCAGCATCGTCGCGTACGTACTGACCAAAATCTCTGTAACCATCTTTGCGGGAGCCATTGTGTTCACGGCACTCCTAGGAATTGATTTCTGGACCGGCGCCATCTTTATTGTCGTTGCCACAGGAATTTACACGGTCTTCGGCGGCTTCAAGGCGGTAGTCTACACCGACCTGATGCAGATGTTCGTGCTGGTCGGTGGCTCCATCATATTAACCATTTTCGGCCTTAAAGAATTGGGCGGAGTTGATGTCTTGATCGAAAATACTACTCCCGAGCATTGGTCCCTCTGGCGTCCAAGTTCCGATTCCAATTACCCGTGGACCGGCATCATGTTCGGCGCTCCTATTCTCGGGGTTTGGTATTGGTGTACAGACCAATTCATCGTTCAGCGCGTCCTCGCTGCTAAAGACATCGATACGGCTCGCAAAGGAGCCTTGTTCGGAGGATACATGAAACTCCTTCCTTTATTCATTTTCATGCTTCCCGGCGTTGTGGCTTTCGCCCTTGCACAAAACAATCCGGAAGTACTTTCTTTCGCCACTAATCTCGACGGTACCAACCAGTACGACGCTGCCCTACCACTGATGGTTAAAGCAGTACTTCCGACCGGTCTTAAGGGACTCGTAGTTGCCGGGTTATTAGCGGCATTAATGTCCTCGCTGAGCTCAGTATTCAACTCTACTTCGACGCTGATCACCTTTGATGTGTACAAGAAATACCGCCCGGAGGCAACCGATCGAGAATTGGTCAATGCAGGACGTCTTTCCACCATCGTCTTGGTCGCTTTGGGTATTGGTTGGATCCCACTCATGCAAGCCATCGAAGGCGGTCTGTTCCAGCAACTTCAGTCTATTCAAGCCTACATTTCACCTCCAATCGCTGCGGTATTCCTTTTAGGGATCTTCTTTAAAAAGATCAACGCTGCCGGCGCAAAATGGGCACTATTGGGCGGGGCGGTTTTAGGTGTAGCACGTCTAGCATTGGAAGTAGGGGGGAGCTACCCTGAGGCACTGAACTGGTTTGTTGAAATGAACTTCCTACACTTCGCACTATTCCTCTTTGTCATATCCAGTATCATCCTCGTCGCAGTCAGTCTTGCTGTACCAACCGCAGAGTCCTACGACGACGAAACCCTCGTTTGGAGCAAGGAGAATGTCGTACCTATGAGCAGCAGCACACGCGTACTTACCTTCCTTCTAGTACTTTGTGTAATCGCCCTTTGGGTCATCTTTTAAAATAATATTCCGGGCGCCAATTTTTTCTTGTAAGCTATTGCACAATAAACAAGATTAGATATATATTTGCCGCCCCAACAATGGTGATTGTAGCTCAGTTGGTGGTTAGAGCGCCTGATTGTGGTTCAGGAGGTCGTGGGTTCGAGACCCATCTTTCACCCAAGGGTAAAGCCGTGAAGCGAATGCTTCACGGCTTTTTTTTGTACCCCAAACCCCCGATGTTCGCATCGAAGGGGTTTGGAGTACAAAAAAAGCCCGATCGCGACAGCGATCAAAGCTTTACTCTTGATGACCACGTGCCAAAGCGTGTGGTCCGCCAGCATCCCTTTAGGGTGCTGGCAAACCCGAGGCACGGAAGCAGAATCTCCCCTGATGCTCGAAAACTCTGGATACTTACGAATTAAAGTAAAGTAAGCTTTACATTATAGGTAAAACAGCTATCTTTGTCAAATAAACTTGACAAAATAAAAAAAGAACAACAACATCATCTGAAAGTATTGGCACTTTGGACTTGGACCTGGGTAGGGACTATGGCACTAGCTACGTTTGGTCCTAAGTTTATTTGGGACGGTCAAACTGCGTTGACCTCATTGGCCATATTCATTAATCTCTTGAACGGTGTTTTAATGATATCAGCGAATAGAAAATTATTCAATTTCTACGATGAACTCGAGCGTAAGATTCATTTGGTGTCCTTAGCATTAACATTAGGGCTTACGGTAGTTGTGGGGTTGAGCTATTCACTTCTCGATCAAACCAATCTTATTTCTTTTGATGCGGAAATCGGAGTTCTTGTTTTATTTGTAGGTTTAACTGAACGTATCACGTTCTTTATCAATAGGAGGAGGTATTTATGAAAAATAAGGTTAGAGAATTAAGAAAGCTAAAAGGTCTAACCCAAGAACAACTTGCGGAGGTGATAGGAGTATCACGTCAAACTATCAATGCGATAGAAAAGGAGAAATTTGATCCTAGTTTACCAACTGCGTTTAAAATGGCACACCTATTCGACCGCTCCATCGAAGAATTCTTTCTCTTCGAAAGCCAAGAATAGTGCGAAGTGTGTGCTATCAGTGGATTTGGCACATGAGTACATTTAATAATTGCGATAAACTGTATTTATTGATAATTTAATATTGAACAAAGTCCCGGTTGGTACGTTTATTGTTTATTTAACGGTAAATAAATTCCCCATGGCTATAAAATTTGATGTTGCATTAGGTACCTCTGTGGTAGTATTCGCCTTTGATGGCGAGAAGTTATTTTCATTGATCGGTGAGAAATCGGAGGAGCCGTACAAAGGCGCGCCGATGCTTCCTTCAAACTGGGTTCGCGCGAACGAAAGTGTTGAAGATGTTTCAAAACGATTGATGACGCGCCTGGTAAAACTGGACGATCTCTACCTAGAACAGTTGAACGCTTTTGCTCGTGTGTATAGAAATCCTATGGGTCGCGTGGTGAATATCGCGTATTATGCGCTAGTGAATTGGGACCGCGTGAAGGATGTCGAAATTCCAGGGTACAAATGGGTTGCGTATGGAGAAGAGCCTGAGATGATCTTTGATCACAATGAAATCTATGAGATGGCCTATGAGCGTCTTAAGCGTCGCGTGAAACGACGTCCTATAGGTTTTGTCTTACTTCCCGCAAAGTTCACCTTCAACAATATCCACGCGCTCTACGAGCAGTGTTTAGGTAAGGAGCTGGACAAGCGTAATTTTAGAAAGAAATTTATGCGCAGTGAGCTGCTGATCGATACCGAGGAATCCGTATTTGAAGCGCCCGGAAACAAGAAGCCAAGCCGATTGTATCAGTTCAATCAAGCCAAATATGACAAGTTGACCTTAAAGGGATACGACTTTAAATTCTAAAAGAAAACCCGGCTCAATGAGTCGGGTTTTTTGTTGCTATTCGGCGGCGTACTCTTCCCACTTCTTGGTTTGGTAGATGTTGTCTCCAAAGAAGGTGGCCACTTTTAAAAATTGGACCGGCTCCTGATATCCGGGAACGGGCGATAGCATTTCAAACTTGCCGTTCATAAAGATCACTGTAGGGTAGGACATCTTCCCGTTTAAAAGCGCCGCAGCCAATTCATGATACCCCCGTTTTCCTTGTTCCACGAACTTAAACGTGTTCCCTAAAATAGTGATGTCTTCCTTTTGTTCCGCATTGAACTTCACATTGTAATAGTGCTCGTTCATGTATTTCGCAACCTCTGATTTTTGAAAAGTGGCCGCATCCATGCGCTTGCACCACCCGCACCAGTCGGTGTAGACGTCGATAAAAATCTTCTTGGGCTCATCTTCAGTCAGAGTAAGGGCATAAGCCTCTTCGATGCTCATCCATTGAATCTTTTCTTGCGCACCGGCAAAAGTGGTCAGCGCAAGTGCCAACAGGGTCAGTAGTTTCTTCATGCCTTAAAAATAAGAAACCCCGCACGAATAGGGTGCAGGGTTTCCAGTGAATATGCGTTACAGCGAATAGGTTTACTCGACGCCGTGCATGAGCTTGTTGATCGGTTTACGAAGCAATGCAAGTAGGATGGCAAAACCGACGAGTACATAACCGATTGTCGAGAACGTCTCAATGTATTTGTCCAATCCTTCCGCAACAGTCAGCTTGTCTGCACCTTCTTCAGCCCCTGAAAGCGCTGCGATCGCACCAGCAAGGTAGTTGGCCATCGCAAATGAAAGGAACCAACCTCCCATCGCTGTACCAGCAATACTTTTTGGTGCCAATTTTGTCACCATCGACAATCCAATCGGGCTCACAAACAACTCACCCGTCGTGTGTAGCATGTACAAGAATACCAGGGTAAGTAATGGAACTTGGTGTGCGTCATTCACGAACATCAAACCGACGAGCGTTACCAAGAAACCGGCACCCAACTGCAGGATACCGTAGCTAAACTTCATAGGGATAGAAGGGTTCTTGCCCATTTTGCTCAGCTTGATCCACATCCAAGAGAAGATCGAACCAAAAGTGACAATGAAGAAAGGGTTGAAGAACTGAGTCATCGACGCAGGCATCATCCATCCAAAGATTTCACGGTTTACGTTACGATCAGCAAAAAGCGTCAAAGAGGTACCCGCCTGCTCGAAACATGCCCAGAATACTACGTTGATCACCATCATAATAACCAGTGCAATCATGCGATCTCTCCATACTGTACCTTCTTTGATACCCGCTGTGATGAGCTGGTACGCCACATAAACGAAGATGGCGATCAGCAAGTACTGAAGGATCTGATTTTGTGAAATCAAGACATAGCTCAATGGAATCAGAAGCAAAGAACCGATGGTAATGGCTACATAATTTTTCAATCCGGCAAAGCCTTTTTTGTGGCCTTCCTCAGTAATGGTAATGTTCGGAACGTGTGCATACTTTTCGCGACCGCCCCAGAAAATGAAGAGTCCGAGCAACATACCTAGACCTGCAAGTCCGAATCCGTACTCAAAACCGTACGTTTCACCTACGAAAGCAACCACAGTGGTTGCTAAGAGTGCACCTACGTTGATACCGATGTAAAAAATGGTAAATCCAGAGTCACGACGAGGATCGTTGTCATTATAGAGCTTACCTACGATGGTAGAGATGTTGGCTTTGAAATATCCGTTACCGACGATAAGACCACCCATACCGATCAGCATGAGGCTTTCGCGAAGATCCGTTTCGAATCCCAACAAATCGGTTCCAGCAACCATCAAAAATTCACCGATGGCCATCAAAACTGCACCAAGGATAATGGCGTAGCGGTATCCTAAAAACTTATCCGCCATACGACCCCCTAAAACAGGAGCAGCATAGACTAAGGCCGTGTAGGCTCCATAAATTAAAGAAGCCTGTGCATCCCCTTTCAATAGAGACTTCACAAGGAATAGGGTAAGAAGGGTACGCATACCGTAGTAACAGAATCTTTCCCACATTTCAGACATAAAAAGCGTCCACAACGCAGGTGGGTGCTTCATTGATTGATCACTCATATTAGTAGTGTGTTTTTGTGTTTAGCAAGTATACATTAATTATTGAATCGCTCAGTGGTACGGCGATTAAAGGTTTTCTGCAATGAATCGCGTCATCATACGGTAAAGATGCATGCGGGTGTTGCCGCCGTAAATCCCGTGGTTGCGATCCGGGTAAGCAAACCATTCAAAGTCCTTATCGGCTTGAACTAACGCTTCAACCATACGCATCGAGTTTTGAACGTGCACGTTATCATCGCCAGTACCGTGAATCAGTAAATAGTTACCTTCTAGACCGTCCACATGTGAGAGTGGGCTATCGGCGTCATATCCATCACCATTATCGGCTGGAAGCCCCATGTAGCGCTCCGTATATACATTATCATAAAAGCGCCAATTCGTTACTGGAGCCACCGCAATAGCCATTTTAAATACCTCCGGCGATTGGAACAAACAGTTCGATGCCATGTAACCTCCATAGCTCCAACCGAAAATCCCAATGCGCTCACCATCGATATAAGGGCGCTTGGCCAATTCTAATGCCGCCTCAGTTTGGTCGCTGGTTTCGAGCTTACCCATCTGACGGTACGTAGACTTTTTAAACGCCTCACTACGACCGTCCGTTCCGCGGCTGTCTAAACTTACGACAATAATATCTTGCTCATTCGCGAGCATTTGAAACCACATCCCGTTGAAGGCATCGTAACTGTTTTCTACAGTTTGACGGCCAGGCCCACCGTACACAAACATGAACATCGGGTAGCTTTTGCTCTCGTCAAAATCAACGGGCTTAATCATCCATGCGTTCAGCGCGCCGCCACTAGGCGTTTCTACTTGGAAAAATTCTTTCGGAGTATAGGTGAACTTCTCCAGTGCTTTCTCCGCACGCGGATTCGTTTTGAGCACACGAACTTCGTTGCCGCTGTTATCGCGCAATGTTACGGTTGTTGGTACACCTTCAGCACTGTAGGTGTCGATAAACAAACTCATGTCTTTGGTGAAGGTCGCATTGTGCGTTCCCTGAAGTGTCGCCAATGATTTTTTTCCGTGACCGCTGAGACCGATGCTGTAAATGTTTCGCTCGATCGCCGAACGTTCCGAGCTCTGGTAGTACAAGCGTTTTTTAGCATCGATACCGTAGAATTTGGTGACGTTAAATGCGCCTTTGGTGATTTGACGCTTGATTTCGCCCTCTTTATTTAAGTGGTAGAGGTGGTTCCATCCGTCGCGATCGCTGAGCATGATAAAGCTTCCGTCGGCTAAAAAGTGCAATTCATCTCTGATCTCTAGGTATTTCTCGTCCGTCTCATGATAGATCAGTCCTTCTTCGCCGGAAGGGGCGTCTACCGCATAGAGTTTCAGGTCATTTTGCAAACGATTCATCGACGAAATCACCCACGTACGTTCATCCGACCACGTAGCGCGCGGCAAGTATTCGTATCCTGCTTTTTCTAACACTCGTTTCGTTGAACCGTTTTCGCTGTCCCAAATATGAGCGGTAACTACACTGTTCGCCTCACCCGCTTTCGGGTATTTGAAGGTGTAAGGATTTGGGTACAATTCATTCCCGTAGATGTCCATATTAAAGCTGCGGACATTACTCTCGTCAAATCTCAAAAAACCGATGTAGCGCGAATCCGGAGACCACCAAAAGGCGCTAACCAGTGCAAATTCTTCTTCATACACCCAGTCCGTAGCACCGTTAATGATGTGATTGAACTTTCCATCGGTCGTGATGCGAACATGACTGTCGTTTTCAACATCGTAGCTGTAGAGATCGTTGTCTAAGACATACGCCACATACAAGCCGTTAGGAGAGAAGGTCGCATAACGTACTTTTTCTTCTCTCAATTTCTTAGCCTCCTCTTGGACTAAATCGGCCATCCAAACCACAGATCTTGAGCTGTAACGGTAGATAGATTCGGTCTGAGTTTCTAAAATGGCTTTGGTTTCATCCGCGCTGAGGCTGTACTCACTAAAGTTACCGACTTCCTTGTGTGCACTAGTGCTCCAAAGTGTAGCCACTTTTTCTCCTGAAGCATAGTTGTACTTTTCAATATTGCCGTTTTCTTGCGCCGTATAATGTGCACCGTCGTTCATTGAGCGCAGACCGCTGATGCCACTTGCGTAGAATTCATAACGCTGCCAAAGCGCACCGAGATCGATACTTTGCTGAGCGAAGGCGGCACATGTAAATGCCAACACCAAAAGTGTAGATAGGATTTTTTTCATGGAATAAATTTCTGTACCCGCTAATATAGTCAAGAATGGGGCGCAGTGTATTCCAAAGTAGTGGTAAAGGCCTATTCGCTTTCGGGGGCGAGGGTGACGGTAAGTCCTTCGAGTTGTGGATGCATAAAGATTTGACAACCCAATCGGGAATTGTCTTCTACAAAAAACGCTTGATCGAGCATGTCTTCTTCATCGTCGCTTGCTTCTTTAAGCTCATGATCGCTTTCAAGGTAACAGTGGCAAGAGGCGCACATCGCCATGCCACCACAGGTGCCTTTTACAGGCAATTCGTACGATTTACAAACCTCCATCAGGTTCATATTCATATCCGTAGGGGCGACGAGTTCATGCGGGACCCCTTCACGGTCGATCACGGTAATATTAATATCAGCAGACATACGTTAAAGTGCGGTTTATTCTAAAGAGCCTACACCACCCATGACAGTGGTGTATTTAAAAGAAAGTTTCTTATCCGGAAATGCGCGTTTGAAGGCACTTTGAACCATGATAGTGGCTTCATGAAACCCACACAGGATCAATTTTAACTTGCCTGGATACGTATTCACATCGCCGATCGCATAGATGCCTTCTATGTTCGTTCGGTAGTCCGTGGCATTGTCGACCACAATAGAATTTTTTTCGATCTCCAATCCCCAATCGGCTATCGGGCCGAGGGTAGGAGTTAGGCCAAACAACGGGAGCCAATAGTCACATTCTAGCGACAAATCACCGTGTTCTTTACTTTTAATTACGACACTTTCCACCCCTTCATCACCTGCCACATCCTTGACTTCGGCGTTGGTGATGAGCTTGACTTTTCCAGCCTCAGCCAGCGCATGCACTTTGTCGACACTGTCTAGGTGTCCTCTAAAAGAATTTCTTCGGTGCACCAGCGACACTTCTTTGGCCACATCCGCTAAGAAAATGGTCCAGTCCAGGGCCGAGTCTCCTCCGCCACTGATCACCACGCGCTGGTCTCTGAATTTCTCAGGATCTTTAATGATGTAGTCTACGCCCTTGTTTTCATAGGCAGATAGGCCTTCGATCGGTGGTTTACGCGGCGTAAACACCCCAAGTCCTCCAGCGATCGCTACAGAAGGGGCGAGGTGTTGCGTGCCTTTGTCCGTGGTGACGATGAATTTCCCGTCTTCCCGTTTTTCAATGGTCGCAGCACTTTCTCCAAGGGTAAACCCGGGATTGAACGGAGCGATTTGTTCCATCAAATTATCGACCAATTCTCCCGCCATAACTACCGGGTAGCCGGGGATGTCATAAATTGGTTTTTTAGGATAAATCTCTGCAAGCTGACCGCCTGGCTGTGGTAACGAGTCGATCAGATGACATTTCATCTTTAACAACCCCGCCTCAAAGACAGTGAATAATCCGGTAGGCCCTGCGCCGATTATAAGGAGATCCGTTTCAATCATGGTTTCCAAAATTGGATTTGAGTGTACAAAAATAAGACCCATAGTAACACCTCACACTGATACTTGTCAGGAGTTATTCGGAGCTTGGTTGGATCAGTTTTACGCAACTATATGTGCGTTGACTCATTCTTAGTTCTTGAATCGAGAAATGTCGTATTTTCACGTTTTACAAGATAGCTGCATGAAAAAGTACTTTGCTCTGTTAATCAGTGTGATAAGCTGGGGTCTTTCCGCACAGACGATATACACCATGCCCACCAACGGGACTACGGATACTGCCGAGGCATGTTCTGGCTTTCTCGTTGATGCCGGCGGATTGAACGGATACTACACGACCTACAACAACGGGTACTACATTATCAAGCCACCGACAGGGGAGGTGAGTTTAACCTTCTCCTCGTTTGACATGTACCACAGTTCAGATTTTGTGCAAATCTGGGACGGAGAAGGTACCTCAAGCACGTATGTCGGTTTTTACACCGGTACATCTTTGCCGAACAGCGGAAATGCCATTGTATCGACCAATGGAGCACTAACGGTTCGTTTTTATTCCAATTATTTTGGGAACGCAGCGGGATTTTTAGCGTCTTGGAGTTCTACAGATACCGTGGCACCTACCGCAAATTTCTCGCAAACTACGACTACACAGAATTACAACATCCCGATCCAATTTCTAAATACCACCTCAAACGGAGGCAGCTACTTGTGGGACTTCGGGGATGGAAATACCTCGACTCTCGAGCATCCTTCGCACGCGTTTACCAGTGCAGGATCAAACACCGTTACCCTGATCGCAACTAACTGTGCTTCGAGCGATACAGTGACTAAAACGATCACCATTGCTTCAGCGCCGAGCCTACAACCCTACACAGATCTTATTACTATGTCGCTTGCCTGTGGCACGATCGCTACGGAATATTGGACGCTGTCAAACGGCAGTAACGCAGGCGTATTTACGGCAGACTTTCAAACCTTTGATACCTCCGGCGTGGAGCGCATCACTTTTGACAATTCCCTTGAAGGAGCTTCCATGCAATCGGGTACAGCGTCCTTTTCTCGTGTAACCGATGCCGCCCAAGGCAGTCATTCTTTGCAGTATTCTAACGCCGGTTCTTCCAACGTCTTGGAAATTCCGCTGGATAAATCAGGGCTAGGATTTCAACCGACCTACTTCAGTTATCGAACCAAGGCGACTTCATCGGGTTGGCGCGCAGGTAAATTCCAAATGTCCTCAGGCAATACTTCCACTCCGAGCGTTTTGGGATATACGTTTTGGTACGGAACCGGGCAAATCGGGATCCGAAGAAAGATGCTAAGCGGATCAGTAGGATTCGACTATGTCACGAAAACATCGGGCTCTTGGGTACACATCGAATACAAAAACATCGACTGGACCGCTGAAACTTTCGACCTGTATATCGACGGTACTTTCTACAACAAATACAGTTTCTTAAATCCTACTTCAAACACATCGGCAGATTTCGTTTCGCACCTTCGCTTGGTGAACGACTATTCCTCGGATGTTGCCTTGATTGATGACATTCAGATCGGAGATGGTCCGGCAAATAGTAATCTCACGATCAGCCCTACGGCGACCACTATTTTGGGCGGTAACAGCGCCACGATGAGCTTAAGTTATGATGCGACAGGCCTTTCCGCAGGTACCTATTACTCCTTCCTTGCGGTAAGCTCGAACGACACCACCATAAACGGGGATACCTTGGAAGTCGAAGTCACGATCACGGGGGATTATACATTTGCTCCGGTTGAAGACACGCTGAATGTCGGCAGCATACCAACCGGGCAATGGCACCAAGATTCCTTATGGATCACCAACCCGGGGTGTAAGCTGATCGATGTAGATTCTATCTCTTCAACGTATTCGAGCTTCATTGGCCAATTAGCAGATGTAGCCTCCTACGACACTTCAACGCTATACTTCGAAATCAACCCAACCACAGCGGGGTCCCTCACGGTACCTGTGGATATTTATGTAATTGATTCGATGTACACCGTGTACATCACGGCCACCGTTTATGATGCCACTAGTATTGCATTTGATTCCACTGAAATTTCAATAGCACGTACGGGTTGTTTTGACACAATTATGGTTCCATTCTGGGTATACAATGACGGTCAAGACAGCTTGAATTGGGAATTTGAGCAAAAGAATTTGAGCCTTTTCGACGATTTTGAAGGTACGTCCATGAACACGAAAATTTGGGACACCTTCGGCTCAGGCGCAAACATAGGAGGGTCCTGTGGTCAGATCAGTGGCAGTCAAAGTTTGTTGTTCTACGGTGCCAGCCAAAGAGAGGCAACCACCAAACCACTGAATTTATCGAGTGCAACGACGATCGAATTCGACCTCGGCCAAAGCTTATGTAATTATGCCTCGTCTTGGGAAGGGATTTACACCGACTACAGCACCGATGGGGTGACCTGGACGAATCTTAACTACACCCATACGTATTCGCTTCAAACGGCAGTGAGCATCACCCTTCCAGACGATGCGAAAACAGCGAACACGCGCATAAGATTCAAGCAGTTGTACTACTCGAGTTCGGCTCAAGACCATATGCTTTTAGACAACCTACAAATCAATGGAGGAATCTTCGATAACCTCACCACAAGTCCAGTCTCAGGGACAGTTGCAGTAGGAGATTCTCAGCAGATCTATGTGGTACTAACGACCGATAGTCTTCAAACGGGATCCTACGAATTCTTGGGGTTAATTACCTCGGATGACCCAGTAGACAGCGTTGTGGAACTCACCATCAATCTAGACCTCGCAGGTAGTTCTGAAACATTCATCGATCAGATGGGCTGTCTCAGCTTAGATACACTCGTGGCAGGGGAGATATACAGTGACAGCCTCCTCCTAACAAACATAGGTTGTGACAGCTTGACGATTTCCTCCTTCACAAGCAGTTCTACGGATTGGACCTTAAGCGCAAGTGATGCGCAAATCTTTGTGTACGACTCGAGTACATTATCCATGCGTTTCTCAAGATCAACAACGGGCATTATCCAGGATACACTATTTGTCGCTACTTCGGATACGACTTGGCCTATTTGTGTTTCAGGGTACGTTGTAGATGCACCAGAGGCTTGGGTAGATGATTCACAAATCTCCCTGACTACTCAAGGTTGTGGAGATAGCGTTGCATTTAGTTTCACCCTCGGAAATGCTATGGACTCTACGAGTTTAGCCTGGTCTTTGAACCTGGGTAAATCACTGAACGTGTTAGTGATGAAAAAACATGCGTTCCCCGTCTTGGTGACGAATCTGAAATTGTTCCTGAATGAGCACTCGGGCGTTACCGTTCGTGAGGCCAATTCTATTACAGATGGTGTTAACCAGTTGGATTGGGCAGATGTTGTGATTTTCGCACCGGTGACTGCAAATTCAGTACAAACTGCGTATACCAACTACCAATCGGACTTCGAAGACTTCGTGGAAGACGGTGGGAAAATGGTCGTGATGGGATCCCCATATGTAGGACGTGTTCTGGCCATGAATTGGATCGGCGCGTACTACCAAGGAAACTATACGGGATACAACCAGTATTTCTACAGCTGGCAATCGAATGGGTATTTGGACCAAGTTCCATTGAACAGCTTCGTGGCACCTTCGACCACCTATGCCGTTCGATTCTACTCTTCGCCGTACAACTATCATGTGTACTACTCCGGTTCGTATCAAACGTTCGTTCGCGCAGATCGAGGCGACGGGGAAGTCTTGTACATCGGTTATTCGTTTTTAACCTCTAGTCCACAGTTTGAACAGATCTTTACCAATATCTTGGACAAATCATTGGACGAAAAGCCTGATGATGTGAATTGGCTCACGACTTCCGTACTGTCGGGAACTACTTCGGGAGGGGATACGACCACCATTACGGGAATGGCGTATTCTGATTCTTTGGTGGCAGGCGTTTACAACAAAAGCATCCAAGTCATTACCAACGACCCGCTCCGTCCAACCCTTTCTATTCCAGTCGAATTCACGGTACTTGGAGAGGGAGAACTGACGCTAGATCAAGGTTGTCAAGATTTCGGTGATGTCTTCCAGCAGTTCACGGTGTCAAACGACATCGCCCTTTACAACACGGGGTGTGACTCGCTCTTCGTGCTGAGCTCGGCGACCGGTGGATCGTCTTTTTCATCAGGACAGTTAGACACAATCAAAATTGGTCCTTCCGATACCGCATCCATCTCCGTAGTACTTACTCATGCCTCAGTGGCCACGGTAAACGACACCCTGTTCTTGTACACCACCACGGATACGGTTTCGAAATGTTTGACTGCATCGATCATCGGTGCGCCTATCGTCTCGGCGTCTCCAGATACCATTGCCTTGACGGTCAATAAATGTGTGGGAACAGATACGGCAGATTACACCATCGAAAATACGGGGGATGGCGTCCTTAATTTCTCCGTGGAAGTGGCTGAGATTTATGATTCTACCTCGATCCAAAATTGGGTCTTTGGCGCACCGAATTATTCCAACCGAGTGGATCATTACTTTAACGGCATCATAGATTCGGACACCTTATTTTTAGAAATCATTTTGAACGGTGAATTCAGCCAGTCGAACAACTATTTCTATTTGTATGCCAACGGGAGTTATGTAAAGACTTTGTATGATAATAACGTGACCAATTATACCAACGATACCCTTCGTGAAATAATCACGGGCACGCGCCTTCAAAACATCATCAACCAAGGTTATCTGCAAGTCTACTTGTACTCCTACGGATACTACTCCACAAACGGTCAATCCGCGACAGTGAATGCCTATCAGAAAAAATCAGTCTCTTGGGCAGCACCCGCCGGCACAGCATCAGGAACAGTCGCAGTTTCCGGTACCGAAACCAAATCGATCGTAGTCGACGTAACCAACCTCACCGTTGGAGATTACACATCGTACGTACTGGTCCACTCGAACGACCCGAACACACCTACTTACAGCATTCCTATTAAGCTTACTGTTGTGAACCAGCCCGACATCACTGTAGGCGCAGCAGACCTGAACTATGGCCAAGTGTACTCCACGGCCACTGTAACGGACAGTGTGTTGATCGAGAATGAAGGCTGTCAAAACCTAACCATTACCGGAGTAAGTTCAAACAACTCACATTTCACCCCACAATGGACCTCAAAAACGCTTACCCCAGGTTTAAGTGCGTGGTTGCATGTAGATTTCACCGCTACCACAAGTGGCCAGGAAACGGGAGTGATGACCATTACCAGTAACGATTCTACGGCCTTCTTCAGCTTAAGCGCTGAGGTAGTCTTCGCTCCGGTAGCAGACTTCCAATACGTCGTACAAAACAACTGTTCCGGACTTACTTCATTCATCAATGAAAGTCAAAACGGTTCCCAGTATTTCTGGGCGTTTAACGACGGCTATTTCTCCGGTGATCCTAACCCGACGCACACCTTTGAACGTCCAGGCACCTATACCGTTATGCTCGTAACCACGAATCCTGGTGGAGTAGATACCGTCTACAAAACAGTCAACGTAAATAACGTGTTGTATGTCAACTACTCTGCGCCAGATACGGCTCAGGCCGGTCAGATCGTTCAGTTCATTGATTCCTCGTTAGTGCCAAACTCTTGGCAGTGGTTCTTCGGTGATGGTAACAACACCATTACACCGTCTCCACAACACACGTATGCGGCAACAGGTACCTACTTTGTCACTTTAGTGGTAAGCAACGCAGCGAACTGTTCAGGCTCCGAGAGTAGACCGATTGTAATCACCAGTGGAATAGGTGTTGTAGAATTGGATGAGCTCGACTTAAGTATTAGTCCGAACCCGAGTTCAGGACTTATTCATGTCGAAACGACCTATGACTTTGAGTCGGTACATATTTTAGATGCAACAGGAAGAAGCATCCGAAGAGTTCCGTTTAACCGGACGTTGGACCTTTCAGACCTCCCCGCAAGTACGTACATGTTGCAGTTCGAAAGCACTGAACACACCGCGGTAAAACGCATTCAGCTGACGAAATAGACGCTATACCGACTATCGAAATAAAAAGCCCCGCACTAGCGGGGCTTTTTACGTTATGAGTATTTATTCGTAACTATAGTTAGAATATAATAAGTGATAAAATATAAGTATAAAACCCATCTATATTTGAAGTGAGAATTAACTAAAACCCCTCGCATCATGACCGAGAACATCTTTGAACAGGACTTCACCCTTTTGGCGGGTGCCAAAGAACTAGAAGTACTAAACGAATTAGTAGGTCTTAAACTACAAGACCTAAACAAACATGTAAAGACCTTACGCGGACGCGATAAGCAACATGTTGAAGAAGCATTGGGACACCTGGAAAATTGCCGAGTTGCATTGCGTAACACCGCATTTGAAATCCAGCGCACTATCAATGTAGTAACTCCACAGCCGGTCGACATTTAATTCTCGCTCCTTTTCATTTTATGTTTCCGCTGCCCGTATGGGTTGCGACTGGCTGCTCTTAACACCGAAGTCCTTATGGTAGGATTTCGGTGATTTTTTTGTCCTCAACGGGGCACAAAAAAAACTCCCGATACAGCAGTAAGCCGTATCGGGAGTCGCTCTTTTGAAAAGAAATCTCTTTAGCCTTGAAGCGCCGCTTTGAAACGGTCTACATAATCTAACTTTTCCCAAGTAAACAGTTCCACATCTTTTGTTACCGTGGTTTTACCGTCAGCAGCCGTGAATGTTTTACTCACGGTTTCGTTGATACGTCCCATGTGTCCGTAGGCAGCACTTTCGCTGTACATTGGTTGACGCAACTTAAGATTTGCCTCGATGAGTCCTGGACGGAAGTCATAAATTTCGCGAACTTTAGCAGCAATCTGCCCGTCGTTCAAATCTACCTTCGAAGTTCCGTAGGTGTCGATAAATACGCCCATTGGCTCTACCACACCGATCGCGTAGGAAACCTGTACTAACACTTGGTCACAAATGCCCGCAGCAACTAGGTTTTTTGCTACATGACGCGTCGCGTATGCCGCAGAACGGTCCACTTTTGATGGATCCTTACCCGAGAATGCACCGCCACCGTGCGCACCTTTTCCGCCGTAGGTGTCTACGATGATCTTACGTCCTGTCAAACCAGTATCTCCGTGAGGACCTCCGATCACAAACTTTCCCGTAGGATTGATGTGGTATTTGATGTCTTCACCAAACAACGCTTGAATTTCAGCTGGTAATGCCGCTTTTACGCGTGGAATCACAAGAGAAACGATGTCGCTCTTGATTTTCGCAAGCATCACTTCATCATTCGCGTCAAAGTCGTCATGCTGTGTACTCACTACGATCGCTTCGATACGCTCAGGCTTATTATCGTCACTGTATTGAATGGTAACTTGGCTTTTCGCATCCGGACGCAAATAGGTAATGTCCGAGTTTTCGCGACGCACTTTGGCCAATTCTTGAAGAATTCTATGGCTTAGATCCAAGGCCAACGGCATGAAATTTTCCGTTTCGTTCGAAGCATATCCGAACATCATACCTTGGTCACCAGCGCCTTGATCTTCTGGATTTCCACGATCAACACCACGGTTAATATCGTCACTCTGCTCGTGGATAGCGCTGAGGATACCACAAGAATTGCCGTCGAACATGTACTCGCTTTTCGTGTACCCGATCTTGTTAATCACCTCACGAGCGATACGCTGCACGTCAAGGTAAGCGGTCGACTTCACCTCTCCGGCAAGAACTACCTGCCCAGTAGTAACTAAAGTTTCACAAGCGACTTTCGAGTTTTCGTCGAAAGCTAAAAAATTGTCAATGATCGCGTCTGAAATTTGATCAGCTACTTTGTCTGGGTGTCCTTCCGAGACACTTTCAGAAGTAAAGAAATAAGACATCTCTATTATTGTTTATTAGGGTTGTTCTAAAGTACAATTCCGGCGGTGGGATTCGAAACGATTGACCGGGGTAAAAGAGATGCTGTTCTGTGTTTAGCATTTTTTTTACGTGGTTGCAAGCAGTCAAATCCTTCCACATGGTCAAAATTAGAAAAGAAATTCAATTTTTATACTAGTCTTGCGACTTTTTAAATTTTTACGTTCTAATTTTACCGAGCTATCAAGAAAGACTGAGGGATTGGGCCCTATGAAGTCTTGGCAACCCGGAATAGCCGGGTGCCACAACCCACTCTCGAACAAACGAGGGAATGATACACTTCTACAGAAGCATCTCCACCTTTCTTTATAGCCACCTAACGACTTAGAGATGACTATAAAAGAAGCCATTACCAAGAAGATTTTAGTCCTAGACGGTGCTATGGGTACCATGATTCAGGCCTACAAGTTTGAGGAAGAGGATTACCGCGGGGAGCGTTTCGCAGACTATGCCCATCCGCTCAAGGGAAACAATGACTTGTTGACATTGACCCAATCCGCGGCCATAGAGGATATTCATTACGCTTATCTCAAAGCAGGAGCCGATATTCTTGAAACCAACACCTTTAATTCGAACGCGATTTCCATGGAAGATTATTTCATGAGTGATCTCGTTAAAGAGTTGAATGTTGAGGCTGTAATTCGCGTGCAAGCAGCGATCGATCGCTTCAAGGCGGAAGGCGGCGAAGGACCAAAATTTATCGCAGGTTCGGTAGGCCCCACAAATAAAACGGCATCGCTGAGCCCTGACGTGAATAATCCAGGCTACCGTGCTGTGTCGTTTGACGATCTGAAAAACAATTATTTTGAGCAATGCGAAGCGCTGATCGAAGCGGGAGTGGATGCGCTACTCATAGAAACCGTATTTGACACCTTGAATGCAAAAGCGGCATTGTTTGCGGCACAAGATGCCATTCAGGCATCTGGTAAGGAGGTCGGGATCATGCTCAGCGGAACAATCACGGATGCTTCGGGAAGGACATTAAGTGGCCAAACTACAGAGGCTTTTTTGATTTCTGTGAGTCACGCACCACTGCTAAGCGTTGGTTTGAATTGCGCTTTGGGCGCGAAACAATTGATGCCGTATTTACAAACGTTAGATGCGAAAGCTCCCTTTGCAGTAAGTGCGCATCCAAATGCCGGCTTGCCGAATGCCTTTGGAGAATACGACGAGACGCCCGAACAAATGGCGGATCAAATCAAAGAATATTTAGAGTTGAACCTCATCAATGTGATCGGAGGTTGCTGTGGAACGTCACCAGCCCATATCACTGCGATTGCCGACTTAGCTAAAAATTATACTCCCCGCGCTTATGAAGGGTAATCTGTCTCAAAGACCTATGATGCTCAGTGGTTTAGAGCCGCTAGTCATTACTCCTGAGACCAATTTTGTCAACGTCGGTGAGCGCACTAATGTCACCGGCTCACGAAAATTTTTACGTCTCATCAAAGAGCGTGATTTTGACGCAGCTCTCGATGTTGCTCGCGACCAGGTCGAGGGCGGTGCACAGATTCTCGACGTGAATATGGACGAAGGAATGATCGACGGTGCTGAGGCCATGACCACCTTCCTAAATTTGATTGCCGCAGAACCGGACATTGCACGCATCCCCATCATGATTGATTCCTCGAAGTGGGAAATCATCGAGGCGGGCTTAAAGTGCGTTCAAGGAAAATCGGTGGTCAATTCCATCTCTTTAAAAGGCGGTGAATCCGAATTTATCGCACAAGCACAAACCATCAAACGCTTCGGTGCAGCTGTCATTGTAATGGCGTTCGACGAAGACGGTCAAGCCGACAACTACGAGCGGCGTATCGAAATTTGCGAGCGTTCCTACCGCATTTTGGTCGATAGGGTAGGTTTTGCTCCCGAGGACATCATTTTTGACCCGAACATTTTCCCAGTAGCTACAGGGATGGATGAGCATAGAAAAAATGCGTTGGACTTTTTCCGAGCGACTGCTTGGATCAAAGAACACTTGCCTTATGCGAAAGTGAGCGGGGGAGTGTCGAACGTAAGTTTCAGTTTCCGTGGAAACAATACCGTACGTGAAGCGATGCATGCATCGTTCCTTTACCACGCCATTCAAAACGGTATGGACATGGGGATTGTCAATCCGACCATGCTCGAAGTGTATGAGCAAGTGGACAAACAGCTCATGGAGCATATTGAGGATGTACTGCTTGATCGCCGCGACGATGCTACAGAACGTTTGTTGGATTTCGCACAAACGGTACAAGGCACCGTGAAGGATGAGGCCAAAGTTCTCGAATGGCGCGGTGAACCCGTTGCAAAACGTTTAGAGTACGCCTTGATCAAAGGGATTACTGAATTCATCGAAGAGGATGTAGAAGAAGCTCGGAGCGCTGCACAGAAGCCGCTGCATGTGATTGAAGGCCCTTTGATGGACGGGATGAACATTGTTGGTGATTTATTCGGCGAGGGAAAAATGTTCTTACCTCAGGTGGTCAAGAGCGCTCGTGTCATGAAAAAAGCGGTGGCCTATTTGATGCCTTACTTAGAGGCTGAAAAACAAGAAGGAACGAGCTCGAGCGCAGGAAAAGTATTGCTCGCAACCGTAAAAGGAGACGTGCATGATATCGGCAAAAACATCGTCGGTGTGGTACTGGCTTGTAACAATTTTGAGATTATCGATCTTGGCGTGATGGTCCCGCCAGAAAAGATTCTTGCAGCAGCAAAAGAACACCAGGTAGATATCATCGGATTGTCCGGACTGATCACTCCGTCCCTCGATGAGATGATTCATATTGCAAAGGAAATGGAGCGTATGGAGCTTCATATTCCATTATTGATCGGGGGTGCTACCACCTCAAGAGCGCATACTGCAGTGAAAATAGATCCAGAGTTTTCTGGTGCGGTCATGCATGTAAGTGATGCGAGTAGAGCGGTGGGTGTGAGCTCTAAATTGCTCTCAGAGGACGGTCCTACGTATGTGTTGCAGGAAAAAGCGTCACTTGAAAAAGTTCGAGTAGGTTACGCGGCGCAGCGGGAACGCAAGGCCTTGGTGCCGTTTGCTACAGCGCAGCAGCGCAAGCCGAAATTGGTTTTTGATACCACTACGGTGCCTACCCCAAAAATGGTGGGAGCGAAGAAAATGGAGCAGATCGCTATAAAGGACGTGGTGCCGTTTATTGATTGGACGCCGTTCTTCCAGACGTGGCAATTGTACGGGAAATACCCGCGGATTTTGGAAGATAAAGTCGTGGGAGAGGAAGCGAAAAAGTTACTCAAAGACGCTCAGGCCATGTTGCGCACGGTTCAAAAAGAGCAATGGGTCACTCTGAAAGCGGTTTATGGCATTTTTCCAGCACACAGTGAGGGCGAAGAAATTTGCTTGGGTTCCGAAGGAGAATTGGGCAGTTTTTATGCGCTGCGCCAAACTGGTGAAAAGTCAAAATTCCAAGCCTTATCAGATTTTATCGCTCCGAAAGGGGAGATTCAAGACTATATGGGCTGCTTTGCAGTGACTGCGGGACTGGACATGGAAGGTCCGTTGAAGCGATTCGAGGAAGCCTTGGATGACTACAGTGCACTGATGCTCAAGGCCCTAGCAGACCGCTTGGCGGAAGCGTTAGCAGAGTACCTGCACCTTCGTATGCGCCGAGAATTCTGGGGATATGCTCCCGATGAGCAGTTGACGAATGAAGAACTGATCGCTGAACAGTACCGCGGGGTTCGTCCGGCTCCAGGATACCCGGCATGTCCCGATCATTTGGATAAAGAACTCATCTTTAAGCTTCTGGATGCGCCGAGCATTGGAATGTCGCTTACAGAAAGCTTAGCGATGTATCCTGCGGCGAGTGTGAGCGGGTATTACTTCGCACACCCGGATTCAAAATATTTCGCAGTCGGGAAAATCGGGAAAGATCAAATACAAGCCTATGCAGAGATGCGTGGCATATCGATAGAATTGGCCGAGAAATGGCTGTCTCCTAACCTTAACTACTAATACGATGAAGATTACAGATATCCTTTCTCAGCAGGACAATTGTCAGTTCACCTTCGAGATTCTTCCGCCGTTGAAAGGGCAGAAGGCGCAGGAAATTTTTGACAACATCGATCCGTTGATGGAATTCAAACCTCCGTTTATAGACGTCACTTACCACCGGGAAGAGACCGTATACAAGCGTTTAGAAAACGGGTTGTTGCAAGAGAAAATCGTACGTAAACGCCCGGGCACTGTGGGGATTTGCGCTGCGATCATGCACCGTTACGATACCGAAGCCGTTCCACACGTGCTGTGCGGTGGGTTTACGAAAGAAGAAACGGAAAATGTGTTGATCGACCTGAACTTCCTAGGGATAGAGAACGTGGTGGCGTTACGAGGCGACCAGGCCAAAGGGGAGAGCTACTTCACTCCAAAACCTGAAGGGAATGCTTTTGCGATTGATCTCGTGCATCAAATTCAAGATTTGAACAAGGGCAAATACCTCGATGAAGACTTGTTGAATCAGACGCCAACAGATTTTTGTGTTGGGGTGGCAGGGTATCCCGAAAAGCATTTCGAAGCTCCTTCTCTAAACATTGATATTGACTATTTGAAGGCGAAAGTGGAGGCGGGTGCAGACTATATTGTTACCCAACTCTTTTTTGACAACCAAAAGTTTTTCGCTTTTATAGACAAATGCCGTGAAGCGGGCATCACAGTGCCGATCATCCCCGGCCTAAAGCCGTTAGTGACCAAACGCCAGTTAAGCATATTGCCTCAAATTTTTCATGTAGACATCCCAGATGTACTCGCGATAGAAGTTTTGAAATGTAAGGACAATGCCGCAGTTCGCGAGGTGGGTATTGCGTGGTGCATACAGCAGAGCAAAGAGTTACTTGCAGCTGGTGTTCCCGTATTGCACTACTACAGTATGGGCAGAAGCAAAAACATTTATGAAATTGCTTCTTCAGTATTTTAAATAAGACCGAAGTTTCGGCCTCTAAGAAAAAAGGGATGTAATTAAAAGTAGTTAGTTACATCCCTTTTTGTGTGGTTACAAATATTTCGCAGCCCAACTTTCTCGCAAAGGAATCATGCCGTCTCCGCTTTCACGAAGCGTTGCTGCTAAGGTGTTCATGACGGGACTGTCATCATTAATACTACCCTCCGTAATGCGGGCCTTAAGGACCGTCGGTGAGAGTGCCTCAAAACCACGTTCACCCATCGTGAATACCAGCAACCTATTAAAAAAGTCTAAGCCGTGCTTTGCTCCGAAGTCTTGAAGCAGGTGCACACTTTTGTCAATACTACATCCCGTAGCTTGTTGCTGAGTTTCATCTACAGCTAAAATCAAACACTGATCAGCAATGATGCGGTAAGCAGCAGCAAGTTGTGCGCCATGGGCTTTCCATTGCGCTACAAACTCATCCATCACAGATTTGAGTTGCTCGCTTTGCGCTGCGGTCATCGGCTTTTCAAGGCCATAAAACCACATTCGTGATTCCGGATTCATCGTATGCATACTCATCTTACAATTCTTCAGCTAAGGCAATCATTTCAGCGAGATCTAAAACTTGCACAGTATCCTCTTTTTCACGGTTTTTCACACCATCAGTGAGCATGGTATTGCAAAACGGACAGCCGGCGACGACGATTTCAGATCCGGTTTCAAGCGCCTGATCTGCGCGAACGTGATTGATTTCAGCATCGCCCTTTTCAGCATCTTTAAACATCTGAGCACCTCCAGCACCGCAGCAAAGACCGTCTTGTTTGCAGCGACGCATTTCCTTAAGCTCCACATCTAACTTCTCCAATAGTGCGCGCGGTGCCTCATATTCGTCATTCGCGCGACCGAGGTAACATGGATCATGGAAGGTGATTTTTTTTCCTTTGAACGTACCGCCCTCAATTTTTAAGCGACCTTCTTTCATTAGGCTATTCAGGAATTGGCTGTGGTGTTCCACTTTGTAGTTCCCGCCCAATTCCGGATACTCATTCTTTATCGTGTTGAAACAGTGTGGACATGTGGTCACGATATGTTGCACTTCGTAGGCGTTGAGTACCTGAATGTTCATCATCGCCTGCATCTGAAAGAGAAACTCATTTCCTGCACGTTTCGCGGGATCACCCGTACAGCCTTCTTCAGTCCCAAGCACGGCAAAGCTTACCCCGGCATGGTGTAAAATTTTAGCCATGGCTTTGGTAATCTTCTTTGCGCGGTCGTCAAAGCTCCCGGCACAACCCACCCAGAAAAGTACTTCGGGGGCTTTACCTTCAGCGGTCATCTGAGCAAGTGTAGGTACGGTAAAATTCATCGTTCTAAAGTTTTATTCTGTGTGTTAGGTGCCCAGAAGGGGACAGGGTCTAGTCTTCAAAAACTTGGATGGTGGTGTTCTTATCTACCAAGTCGGTAAACTTACCCGTGTAACGCGTAGCGCGTACAATGTGGTTGTCTACCCAGTGGTAGTTTCCTCCACGAGGTTTGCCCATCAACAGGCCGTGCCATTTAAATCCATGGGTTTTGAGCCACTGCTCGGTCACTTCACGGTGTTCCTCTGTACGCGAGGTGAAGAACGTGATGACATGCCCTTCGTCGTACCATTTGTTTAAGGTATCCAAAGCATCCGGGTACACTGCAGCCGTAGCCATGCGTTCCGGCTCTTCGTTTGGAATATCGTCACAGATGGTTCCATCGATGTCGATCAGGTAATTCTTTACCTCTTCAGGAAGTATTGGACTGATCAATTGTCCATCTTCAGAGGCCTCACGTAGTAGTTTGTCGATGTGAGCGTTTGCGCTTTTTTCCATGTGTTTTTTTGATTGGAGCGTTATCGAATTCCTGTGTGTATATGGGTCGTTAGTTGGGGGTTATTCGTTGATCCAATTTGCGCGGTCCATCTGAGAGAAAGGCCAGGGCGCGCCATTGTTTTCAACGTTGCTCATCATGGCATTCAGCTCAGCAGGAGCACTGCTTTCTTCCATCGTAGCATAGTTCCGAAGCTGCATGATGATGTTTAGTGGATCGATGTCCACGGGGCAGGCCTGTACACAAGCATTACAGCTGGTACATGCCCACAATTCTTCTTGCGTGATAAAATCTCCGAGCAAGCTTTTACCGTCGTCTTTGAATTCGCCATTTGTCGCAATGTTTTGACCAATCTCTTCGATGCGATCGCGCGTATCCATCATGATCTTTCTTGGACTCAGCTTTTTACCGGTAAGGTTTGCAGGACATTCACTCGTACATCTACCACATTCTGTACAGGTATACGCATTCAACAGGTTGACCCAGCTCAAATCCATGGCATCTTTCGCGCCGAATCGCTCTACGGGTGCATCTGACTCAGGAGCTGGTGCGGCGAAAGGATCGACATTAGGATCCATCATCATCGAGACCTCTTTGGTAACGGCCGCGTTATTGGCAAAACGGCCCTTGGCTTCAAGATTGGCGTAATACGTATTTGGGAAGGCTAAAATGATGTGGAAATGCTTGGAGTATGGCAAGTAATTCAAGAAGGATAGGATCCCCAAGATATGCACCCACCAAAAAGCGCGCTCTGCGATGTGCAATCCGCCCTCAGACAATCCGCTCCACAAGGGGGCGATCAGTGAGGAGATCAAAAAACTATGGGAAGCACCTTCCATGTTCTCTTCAACAGCGTTCATATTAAGCAGCGCGAACATCAGTGCGACTTCGATGTACAAGATGGTATTCGCGTCTTTAAATGGCCATCCTTTCATTTCGGGTTTATGGAAACGATCGATCTTCATCACATTTCTTCTCCACCAAAATGCGCCTACAGTGATCAGCGTCAGCACGGCGAGAACTTCGAAGAAGGAAATCACCACGTCGTATGCACTACCGAAGAAGGGAGCGAAGAAACGGTGGGTACCGAATAGACCGTCAACGATGATTTCTAGCACTTCAATATTTATAATCAAGAAGCTCACATACACCACAAGATGCAAGGCTCCAGCGACAGGTTTTGCCTGCATCTTGCTTTGGCCGAATGCTACGCGTAGCATATTGTTGAATCGCTCGTTCTTTCGGTCTTTGCGATCGATATCACGCCCAAGGTTGATGTTTCTCTTGATCTGACCGACATTCTTGGCAAAGTACCCTATGGCTGCAGCTAATGCAAGCGCGAAGAGCAACTGTGGGAGATAAGACATATGCTTACTGGTTTTTCTGATCGAGTTCACGCTCTATGGCTTGAATCTCTTCTTCTGTGTATCGAGTTCTAGCACCAAAGACACTCACGTGCAGGTACTTGTTCGGGTTGTATTTGATATCGAGTAGCAGACGGTTTAGATTCTCGGTCGCTTCAACCATGTTGTTGTACACGTCCTTATCACTGATCAATTTTGACGCGGTGCCCTCGCCATCTTGAAGTTCACCCAACAGCTGATCAAAACGTGAGGTGATACTCTCTAGGTTATTGACGGTTTCAGTGAGTTTAGCACCGGCTAGGCTATCTGAAATAGCTTCAATGTTCGTGATGGTCGAACTGATGTCGTCTCCGCGAGCAGCAAGATCTTCGCTTAAGCTTCTGAAATTGCTACTGATCTCGTCAAAATTGGTTTTGTTGTCGTGGAGGTAGGAAGAAATCTCTGCGGCGCTTTCTTCAACGCTCTGGAACGTTTTATTGATGCTCTCAAAGGTGGATTTAAAGTTTTCGCTGGTCTTAGCATCTAGAAATCCGGAGGCAAGTCCGATCACGGTATCTAAAGTACCTAGCAGTTGCTCGGTACGTGCTTTGATCGGGGCGAGTTGCATGTTAACCTCTTCCGTTAAATCACGCTCAGTATCGCCTCGAAGTGTGTCGCCGCTCATCGCTAGTGGTTCACCGGCCTTGGTGTGGAGCGAAACGCTTTTTTCACCCATGATGCTCGAAGAATAGACCTTGGCGATAGTTCCTTTGGTGATGGGGTAGTCGGTGTTGATCTGAAGTCCTACTGCTAGTCGGCCAGAACCGTCGGGTAAAAATTCGATGGAGTTCACTTGACCGATCTGAAAGCCATTGACGGTGACTGGACGAGTTTCGATTAGCCCTTCGGTGTTGTCATAGACGACATAAAATTTCCGTTGCGTGGAGAAAATATCTTCGCCCTTGAGGTAATTGATTCCCCAGTAGAGAAGGACTATTCCAAGGACAATCGTGAACCCTATTTTAAATTCTGTCTTCAAATCGTTTGGTTATGGTTGTTGTGCTAAAATACGTTATGGTGCCCGCTTTTTGGCCACATCGATGTCAATTTTACCGCTCTTGTCAAAGGCAACGATGTAGGCGTCTGGAAAGTGTTCTTTGGCAGTGATTTTTAGTTGCTCCGCTTCATGGTAGTTGCTGACTTTACCATAGTAGTACTTATACAATCCGTACTGCTCTTTCTGGTAGACCTCGCTGAGTCCTTTGAAATTCTGCGGTACACAATCAAGATCATTTCTGGAAACGGCGATCTGCACAGAAAAGTGCAATGCGACTGGAGTTGAAACATCCACAGTAAGTTTCGGTGCTGTTTGAACGACGGGCTCCGGCGTTGCGTCAGTAGGGGTAGTGGTACTAGAAGGAGGCGTTTGCGGCACTTCGTCAATCTTCACATCTTCTACAATAGAGGTGCTTTGAGCCACTGCATCTCGGGTCTCACGCTTGTATTTGTACGACTTGATCGCACGGTAAATGGCGCTAGCGAGCAGTTCTTTGCCTCGAGCGCTCTGAAGAAAGTCTTCCTCACCTGGATTCGTTAAAAAGCCCAATTCTACCAAGACCGCAGGCATGGTAGAGCCTCGCAGTACGGCCAAAGGCTGCTGCTTCACCCCACGATTGCGGCGCTTGACGCGTCCCTCGAATTGTTTTTGGATTTCATCGGCGACAGAAATACTTTGCTCTAGATACGCGTCCTGATAGGCGCGCAGGGCGATGACTGCCGCAGGATTAGACGCATCGAGCTCCGTGTAGTTGCTTTCCCAGTTGTCCTCCAGCATTCTAGAGGCGTTTTCAAGCTGAGCGGTTTTGTTTAGGCGCTGGTCACGATCTCCCATCCCCAGTACGAAACTTTCCGTACCGTAGGCACTTTTATTGTGGTTTGCATTGCAATGAATGGAAATGAAAAGATCAGCATTCGCGCGGTTCGCAATCACCGTGCGCTGGTAGAGTTCGATGAAGGTATCGTCACTGCGCGTGAGTATAGCCTTGGTATTCGGCAGGTTTTCCTCGATGTATTTTTTGACCAAAACGCTAACGTCGTAACTCACGTGTTTCTCGCGCGTTTTGAAGCGGCCTGTTCCAAGATTCCCCGGATCTTTACCGCCGTGACCAGGATCAATCACGATGATGTTTACACCGGCGGTTTCTTTCGCGAATGGGCGTGGATTAAAAGCGGCAAGAACCGTCAGCAGAGATGCAAGCGCAGCAATGCGAAATCCTTTATAACTTCGGGTCTTCATACCATCTACCACGTTCATTCGTTATACCTTTGAATCTATTAATGCAAATTACGTACCCTCGTGGCTTCAAGGCTTAATGTCTTTGTTTTTTTGCTCACATTTTGTGCACCAATTCTTTCCTGGGCACAGGATGGACCGATCGACTATACCGCCGAGGATATCTTCTCGAATGTGGGAGAGGGAACCGTAGAGTTATTTGATCACGTTCACATCTCATTCGGCGCTACCCAGCTCAAAGCAGGATACGCTAAAATTTATTGGGAGGAGCAATATGTCTTCGCTAGCGGTTTAAAAGATGATTCAGGTAAACTGGTTCAGTTGCCTGAATTTGAGGACGGAGGAAAGGTTTTTTACCTGAGCGAAATCAAATACAATTGGCAAACACAAAAAGCGAAGATTGAAGGCGTCTTGACTCAAGAAGGAGACAACTACCTCAATGGCGATGCTGTGAAAAAGGTGGACTCGAACACCATGTTCATGGCAGGGACGGGTTTTACCACATGCTCCCACGAAGAGCCGCACTTTCAGATCAAAACAGGTAAAAGCAAAGTGGTCATGGGCGAGCGCATCATTACTGGCCCCGCACACTTTGAATTTTTCGGCATTCCTACTCCGCTGGTCATCCCGTACGGGTATTTCCCGACGAATCTTGAGAAGCCCGAGATTTCCGGATTGCTTATGCCGAGCTTTCAAAACTCACCGACACAAGGGTTAGGGCTGGTCAACGGCGGTTGGTATTTCCCGATCAATGATTTCATGAACATCGAGCTTCGGGGCGACATCTTTCTCAGAGGTTCCTGGTCGGCCCAGACCAAAGCCGTGTATCGAAAGCGCTACAAATACAACGGAAGTTTCACCTACAATTACCGATTCCAAAAACAAGGCTTGAAAATCTACGAGCCGTTTGGAGGGTATCGCGTGACGAAAAATTTTAGGATTGACTGGGTCCACAACCAGGATCCAAAAGCGCATCCGACTCGCAAATTCAATGCGAAAATTAATCTTCAGAATCCCAATTTCTTTAGAAACGGTGCCAACCCAGAAGACCTCCTGAACGGTACGATGACCACGGTCAACAACACCATGAACTCGGGGATTACGTACAATCAAAAATTGGGGCGGAGCAACCTCACCGTCTCAGGAAATCACAACCAGAACAACGGTACCCAAAATTTCACCACCACGCTTCCCAAAGCTTCCTTAAACGTTCCGCGCTTCTTTCCGTTCAAAACAAGCGACGGGAAAGGCCAATGGTACGATAAGGTCGGTGTCAACTATAGTTCCGTAGCTGAAGGGCGCCTGAAAGGAAATCTCGAAACCATCTCAGGCAAACTCGACAGCATCGCCGGCTATGACGCGAATGATGTGCTCCGAGAATACGGGCAGTATGGCGTCAAGCACAACGCAAACATGTCCACTAACGCGAAACTTCTGAAATACTTCACCTTAAATCCCGGTGCGAACTTTACGGAACGCTGGTATTTCCAACGCTACGATTATTCGTTCGACAGCACGCAGAACAAAGCCGTGCTCGCGGACACCGTTCAAGGCTTCAACGCGGTTCGCGACTTTGGCCTCAATGCATCCATGAACACGAAGATTTACGGAACCTTCGTATTTAAAAAGGGGCCTGTGAAAGCGGTACGTCACATGATCACTCCGCGGGCCACGTTCAACTACCGTCCGGATTTCGGTCAGCCGACTTGGGATTACTACCAAAGGTTTACAGACACGCTAGGAACAGACTTGTACTACAACCGCTACAACGGCTTTATTTATGGAGCTCCAGGACGTGGAAGCAATGGATCCGTCAGCTTTAACCTCGACAATAACGTTGAGGCGAAAATGATCGTAAAAGGCGATACCACGGGTGCTACTAAAAAGGTCAAGCTCCTTGAACGCTTTAATATGAGTACCAGTTACAACTTAGCGGCGAGCGATGGTTTTAATTGGAATGTAGTACGTATGGTAGCCGCAAGCTCACTGTTCAACAAAAAACTTCGTTTGTCCTACCAAGGAAATTTTGATCCGTACGGATACGATGCACAGGGGGAACGCCAAGCAACTTTAGCGTACAGCTTGAACAATTCGCCGCTCATCCACCGTACCTCGCAGTTTTCCGCTAGTACCCAGCTCAAAAGTAACCGAGAGCGCAGCCGTGAAGCCGTCACTTTCGAACAGCGTGGCGGAGGTTTTACTTCCGGTGACGTGGATTACTACCACTATCCCGAACGCGTAGCACTTCGCCAGGACTGGGACATGCGACTGAATTACGACGTGCGTATCGTTACCGACGTTCTTGCCGCGGCAGAAGGGGAGGATGCGCCCAACTTCCTGCACGAATTTACCGCACATTCCCTAAGTATTTCAGGTTCTTACCGTCCCACTGACAACTGGAGTCTCAGCTATAGAACTGGTGTAGATATCGCTGAACGAAGCGTTGGATTTACTACGATCAATGCGACACGCGATTTGCATTGTTGGGAAATGAAAATGTCTTGGGTACCTTTTGGTACGACACGTTCGTACATGATTGGAATCAATCTTAAGAACAACCAATTCCGCCAGGTCAAAGCACAGCGTCGCAGAACAGCTCTCGACTTCTAACAACCTTCCTGATCTAAAGCAATGCGACCCAGCTGGCAAGCATTTTCAAGCCTTGTCGGGTGAGGATGCTCTCTGGGTGGAATTGGACACCAAATGCTTTCCCGTCTTCATGTTCCATGATCATTGGTGCTTTATCGGCCATCGCAACAGCCGTCACCGTCCAAGACTTTGGGAGTGAATCGGGGGTCACGGCCCAGCTGTGATACAAACCGACCTCGAAATTTGTGACGCCTTGCAAAAGTACGCCTGTACGCTCTGGGACAATAGCAACGCTTCTACCGTGCATGACGCCTTCGCGGTTGTACAATGCTCCGCCGCTGTGTAAGGCCAATGCCTGCATTCCCAAGCACACCCCAAGGATGGGAAGGGTACCGAAGCGCTGACGAAGTATGCTCATTAATTGGCCGCTCTCCTTGGGTAAACCTGGACCGGGACTTAGCACTAATCCGCTGTACCTGCTCCAATCTAACTGCTCGAGCTGTACATCATCGTTACGTAACACGTCCACCTCACAATCCAATTTTTCCAAATAATGGGCGAGGTTGTAGGTAAAACTGTCGTAATTATCGAGTAAGAGGACCTTCATCAGTACAAATATGACCTAATTTAGAGGGGAACAATCAACTTTGAGCGAAGGTTTTTAGCTAAGCGTTAAAAAAAAAACATCTACCATGGATAAAAAGGCCATCGAAGGAAAAGGGCTCGCGCCCGCAATAGGTCCCTACAGCGCCGGAATTCGTGCAGGGGGGATGATTTTCACCTCCGGTCAGATCGCCATGAATCCCCATACCGGCGAACTAGAACAAGGTGCGAACATTTCAGAAGAAACAGACCGCGTCATGCGCAACCTTCAAGCGGTGCTGCTTGCCGCAGGCGCAGATTTTAGTGCTGTAGTGAAGACTTCTATTTTTCTCAGTTCCATGGATGATTTCCCTGAAGTAAATGCGGTCTATCAAAACTATTTCGAGCCTCCATATCCAGCACGTGAGACCGTCGCAGTAAAAACATTGCCTAAAAACGTGAATGTGGAGATATCCTGCATCGCAATGCACAAGGGTTAAGCTTTACGTGTTAAATTGCAGCTTCATTTATAAAGACATCAGAAATGGATTTTGACGTAATTGTAGTGGGTTCCGGCCCAGGAGGATATGTGACGGCGATTAGAGCTTCACAACTGGGATTGAAAACGGCGGTAGTAGAGAAAGAAAACCTAGGAGGCGTTTGTCTGAACTGGGGATGTATTCCTACCAAAGCCCTACTGAAGAGTGCTCAAGTGTTTGAATATGTTAAACATGCTGATGACTTCGGTATTAAAATCAGTGAATACGATAAAGACTTTAACGCTGTAGTGAATCGTTCGCGCGAAGTAGCAAACGGTATGAGCGGTGGCGTAAAGTTCTTGATGAAAAAGAATAAAATCACCGTTTTAGACGGGTTTGGTAAAGTACAACCTGGTAAAAAGGTTGCTGTAACTGATGCCGATGGAAAGGAAACTGTGTACGCAGGGAACCACATCATCATCGCTACAGGGGCTCGTACGCGTGAGCTACCTACTCTGCCGCAAGACGGAAAGAAAATCATTGGCTACCGCCAAGCGATGACCTTGGAGTCACAGCCTAAGAAAATGGTAGTTGTAGGATCTGGTGCGATCGGTATTGAGTTTGCCTACTTCTACAACAGCATGGGTACGGATGTAACGGTGGTGGAATACCTACCGAACATTGTTCCTGTTGAGGATGAAGAGGTTTCAAAGCAGCTCGAACGTACCTTTAAGAAGGCCGGTATCAAGGTAATGACGAACGCTGAGGTAACCGGTGTGGATACCTCGGGTGAAGGTTGTAAGGTGACCGTGAAAACTAAAAAAGGAGAAGAAATCCTAGATGCTGATATTGTATTGTCTGCCGTTGGTATCACTCCAAATGTTGAAGGCATTGGCCTAGAAGATGTAGGTATTGCAACAGATCGTGGTCGCGTACTGATCAACGACTACTACCAAACGAACGTTCCAGGATACTACGCTATCGGTGATATCGTAAAGGGTCCAGCCCTTGCACACGTCGCTTCTGCTGAAGGTATTTTGTGTGTTGAGAAGATTGCCGGTCACCAGGTAGAACCATTGGATTATGGTAATATTCCTGGATGTACTTACTGTTTCCCAGAGGTGGCTTCTGTCGGTATGACAGAAAAGGCAGCGAAAGAAGCAGGTTACGAGCTAAAGGTGGGTAAGTTTCCGTTCTCAGCTTCAGGTAAAGCGTCGGCTTCAGGGCACAAAGACGGTTTTATTAAGGTGATTTTCGATGCGAAATATGGTGAGCTCCTTGGAGCACACATGATCGGTTCGAATGTAACTGAAATAATCGCTGAAGCCGTTATCGCACGTAAACTTGAGACCACGGGTCACGAGATCTTAAAGACGGTTCACCCGCACCCAACCTTGAGCGAGGCGTTCATGGAAGCGACTGCGGCAGCTTACGACGAAGTGATTCACTTGTAAGCCCATCAGATTCCTTATAATTTCGAAAACCGCTCCAACTTTGGGGCGGTTTTTTTGTTCTCTTTTCTATGCAAGAACCATTAGTTGCTTTTGAACAGCTCCAATTCTCCTACGGAGAGCACACCTTCGAATTTGGAGATGCTGCCATCCTTCCGGGTCAAATCGTAGTAATGGTGGGCCCCAGTGGTGCGGGTAAAAGCACCCTGATGAAACTGCTACGTGGAGAACTCGATCCAGGTGAAGGCCGTGTTTACATCGATGGTAAACGCGTTGAAACACGCAAAAAACGTCTTGTACTAGATGATTCTAAAGCGGGTTGGGTACCACAGCTAGACGATCTACAGAGCATGCTTTCTCTCGAGGACAATATCGGACATCACATCCTTCGTATGGATGATCCTGAGAAACAAGAACGTATCGAAGAGTTAAAGCGTGCGATGCACTTGGAGGCGTACTCTGGTCAGAAAACCAAGACCCTTAGCGGTGGTCAGCGCCAGCGGGTGAGTATAGCCAAAGCGATGGCAGGAAAGCCGCCCGTTTTACTCATGGACGAAAGTCTTGCTCAGCTCGATTTAAGAACTAAGTCCTCTATACTTCTAGACTTAAAGGCATTAGTCAAACAAGAACAGTTTTGTGCGTTACTCGTTCTTCACGATCCGGCAGATGCATTATTGATTGCAGACGAACTTTGGGTGGTTCAAAGCGGACGTTTAGTACAAAGAGGACAACCAAAGCAAATCATAGAAGAGCCCATCAATCATCATATCGCAGGTTTGTTTGACTATATCAATGTAGTGCCATCAGACCTCAATATTGACGGCCCTTGGCACACGGAGGATGATGTGAAATGGTTGTATTCCCATGACCTTCCCGAACTAGGAGAGGAGTATGAAATGGACCGTATGGATTCCCCTGGTGGAAGTATTATCGTCTATAACTTCCAAGGACACCGACTTCTTAAAAAGTAAAAGGCCCCGATCCCAAGGGGAACGAGGCCTTTTTAAGTACTCCAAAAGATTATTACTTCACCTGATCTACGATCGCTTTGAACGCTTCCGGGTGGTTCATGGCTAAATCTGCCAATACCTTACGGTTCAATTCAATGTTCGCTTTTTTCACCTTACCCATGAATTGTGAGTAAGACATACCGTGCAAACGTGCACCAGCGTTGATACGCTGAATCCACAACGCACGGAACGTACGTTTTTTGTTTTTACGATCGCGGTAAGCATACGTGAGACCTTTCTCAACAGCATTCTTCGCTACCGTCCAAACATTTTTTCTACGACCAAAGTATCCTTTGGCGTGTTTCATCAATTTTTTTCTGCGCTCTCTTGAAGCAACAGCATTTACTGAACGTGGCATAATTTTTAATTTTTTGTGAGAGGTACTTCTACTATTTCAAGAAGGTTTGGCTACCCAGCACAGGGTTATTAATGAACTCTAGGGATTACTTCATCCCTAACTGATTCTTGATGTTTGCAACATCAGCATCAGCTACAAGACCTGACTTCGTCAAACGACGTTTCTGGTCAGTTGCTTTTTTAGTCAAGATGTGTGACTTGAAAGCGTGTTTTCTTTTGATCTTACCAGAGCCTGTCAGCTTGAAACGCTTCTTTGCACTGGATTTTGTTTTCATCTTTGGCATGATTCAACTTTATTTATTTGGAGTGACTTATTTCTTTGGTGCAAGAGTGATGTTCATCTTCTTCCCATCCATTGAGGGCATATGCTCCACTTTACCATACTCTTCCAAGTCTTGGGCCAAACGGAGTAGAAGGATCTCACCTTGCTCTTTAAAGACAATCGCACGACCTCTAAAGAATACAAAGGCTTTCACCTTCGCACCTTCTTTTAAGAACTCGATCGCGTGCTTCTTCTTGAACTCGTAATCGTGATCAGAAGTATTCGGTCCAAAACGAATTTCCTTGATAACCACTTTCACCGCTTTCGAAGCAAGTTCTTTCTGCTTCTTGCGCTGATCGTACATGAATTTGCTGTAATCGATGATTTTACACACCGGCGGATCAGCCTTTGGAGAAATTTCTACCAAATCTAAATCCAGGTTTTCAGCCATTCTTTTCGCCTCGCGAGTTTCGTAAACACCAGGTTCTACGTTCTCTCCGACCAAGCGAATTTTGGGAACGCGGATGCGCTCATTCGTTCTGTGGTTTGCTGCCAGTTTCTCTTTTGGCTGCTTTCTTTTACCTCTTCTCAGGGTGCTTCGTGTTTAATTAAACTTCAATTAATCAATCAGTTGCGAGATTTCTCCTGCAATAGCTTGTACAAATTCTTCGCGGCTCATTGTTCCCAAATCACCTTGACCGTGACGACGCACGCTGAGTGCTCCGCTTTCCGCTTCTTTCTCACCGACAATCAGCATGTATGGAATCTTGGTAACTTCAGCGTCACGTATCTTCCTGCCAATCTTTTCGTTACGATCATCTACGAGGGCGCGAATATCGGAAATTTCTAGGAAACTAGCGATGTCTTTCGCATACTCATTGTATTTCTCACTAACAGGTAAAATCTTGACTTGTTCCGGGGTTAACCACAATGGGAAATTACCGCCACAGTGTTCTAGAAGTACCGCTACAAAACGCTCCATAGAGCCGAACGGTGCACGGTGAATCATTACAGGACGGTGGCTTTCATTATCGCTTCCTTTATACTCGAGTTCAAAGCGTTCTGGGAGGTTGTAATCCACCTGAATGGTACCTAGTTGCCAGCTTCTACCGAGGGCATCCTTTACCATGAAGTCCAGTTTAGGACCATAGAAGGCCGCTTCGCCGTACTCGACAACCGTGTTGAGTCCTTTTTCTTCAGCCGCTTCAATGATCGCGCTTTCCGCTTTTTTCCAATTCTCATCTGAACCGATGTATTTCTCAGGTTTGTTCGGGTCGCGCAAACTGACTTGGGCAATATAATCCTTGAAATCTAAGGTTTTAAAGATGTACAATACGAGATCGATCACACTTTTAAATTCAGACTTCAACTGATCCGGAGTACAGAAAATATGTGCGTCATCTTGCGTAAACCCACGAACGCGCGTCAAACCATGAAGTTCACCACTTTGCTCATAACGATACACCGTACCAAACTCTGCATAACGTACCGGAAGATCTTTATACGACTTTGGCAACGCTTTGTAAAGCTCGCAGTGGTGTGGACAATTCATCGGCTTGAGTAAGTACTCTTCACCCTCTTCCGGCGTATTGATCGGCTGGAAGCTGTCTTTACCGTACTTCTGGTAGTGTCCAGAACATACGTAAAGCTCTTTGTTTCCGATGTGCGGTGTGATCACTCCGTCGTAACCTGCTTTCTTCTGTGCTTTCTTTAGGAAATTTTCGAGACGTTCACGCAATGCAGCTCCTTTAGGTAACCACAAAGGAAGTCCTTGACCTACGCGTTGGCTGAAGGTGAATAACTCGAGTTCCTTTCCGAGTTTTCTATGGTCACGTTTTTTAGCTTCTTCAAGCAGCTCAAGGTATTCTTTAAGTTCGCCCTGTTTTTGAAAAGACACACCATAGACACGAGTCAACTGCGGGTTGTTCTCATCCCCGCGCCAGTAGGCACCAGCGACATTCATGATTTTTACTGCTTTGATGTAGCCAGTATGAGGTATGTGTCCACCTCGACAGAGATCCGTAAAGTCAGCATGATCACAAAAAGTGATAGTCCCGTCCTCTAGATTTTGGATCAATTCTGTTTTGTACGGATTGTCTTTGTAAGATTCTAACGCTTCCACTTTGGTGACTGCACGCAGTTTAAATTCACTTTTACTACGAGCAAATTCAAGCATCTGCTTTTCGATGCGTTCAAAGTCCTTTTCCCCGATAGTTTCGTCTCCGAAATCAACATCGTAGTAGAATCCTTTATCAATCGCAGGTCCAATAGTCAATTTTGCATCCGGGTAGAAATGCACAATAGCTTGTGCCAAGACGTGGGCAGAACTGTGCCAAAACGCTTCCTTACCTTTTGCGTCGATCCATGTGAAAAACTGCAACGTACCATCAGTCGTTAATGGATCATTAAGCTCTACGGTTTGCCCGTTAAAGCTTCCTGAAAGTATATTTCTTGCCAGACCATGTGAGATGCTCTTGGCCACATCCATGGCGGTTGTGCCTGCCTCATAGTTGCGCTGGTTTCCATCGGGAAAAGTTACAGTGATCATTTTACCTGTTTTTCGGTTATATCAGAAACGACAAAAATAAGAGCCTTCACCGCATTTCAGCTTTTTTTCGTTCCGATTTTATAACAGCCTCATTGGATAGTATTTTTGCAACCCATGGAACAACGACTTACCAAAGAACAAGTACTCGAACAATTCAACCGCATTTGCGCGGGTACCTTAATGGAAACGCTCCGCATCAGCTATACAGATGCGGATCCAGAAACTGGAATGCTACAGGCCACCATGCCTGTAGATGCACGTGTGTACCAGCCGATGCAAATCTTGCATGGGGGAGCTACCGTGGCGCTTGCAGAGAGTGTAGGTTCTGCCGCCTCTCAAATGCTTATTGACCGTAATAAGGAGCTCGCAGTAGGAGCTGAGATTTCAGCAAACCACTTAAAGAGCGCGCGCACCGGTACACTCATCGCCACTGCGGAGTGTGTTCATCGAGGAAAAAGTTTGCATTTATTTCACATACGAGTGGAAAATGAGCAGGGAGAATTGATCTCGATGGTCAAGCTGTTGAACTTCATCAAGCAACGTAAATAATGGTGAAGCTACGGATTCGAATTCCAGGAACTACAACCACTACGCACCTTTTGATACCTTCAGATAAATCGCAGGCACAAGTGATTTTAAGAGGCTTCTCGGGAGCGCCGAGTTATTATGCTTTTGGATCGGAAACACTTGTTGTGGATGAATTTTGGAACGGGTTTGCCCAAAATCCTTGTCAAAAAATAGAGCAAATCCGCAAGCAAGACTACATGGACCTCGTTTCACAAACGATTTCTGAGATTCACAGCGACACACTTTTACATAAAATTGTACTTAGTCGGAGCGAGTATTGTCCTGACGAAGGGGCGAGTCCTAAAGCCACTTTTGATGCTTTGGAGGCCAATTATTCAGACTGCACCGTGTTCGCCTTGTCTCATCCCGAACTCGGCGACTGGATGGGCGCGACTCCAGAAGTCTTGTTGGAAAAAACGCCTTTGGGTTACCGTTCCATGTCTCTTGCTGGTACGCGACTCAAAGGTGCGACGGAATGGGGCAGTAAAGAATTGGAAGAACAGCAGTTCGTGACGGAAGAAATCTACTCGACACTAGAAGCCCTGGGCGGTGTTGTAACGCGTTCAGAGCCGTACACCCGTAGCGCTGGCCCGGTCGAACATGTACAGACTTGGGTGCATACAGAAAATAAGGAATTGAACATTGCCGATGCGCTAGAAGCGTTGCACCCAACGCCTGCGGTGTGTGGGACTCCAACAAGCATGGCACGTGAGTTGATTTCAAAATTGGAGCAGCACGATCGTGAGCTTTATACAGGATATATCGCCATTTTAGGGGAACAACCTTCGGCCTCGGTACTGTTGAGAACGATGAAATGGCATCGTGATGGTGTTCGCTTTTTTGCAGGCGGCGGAATCACCAAAGACAGCGTACCTTTGGACGAGTGGAACGAAACGCAGTACAAAATGGCGGCGTTGAAGGATCTACTGTCGTAACCGATGACCTCGAACAAACCCATAGCGAATTGGACCATTGACGCCTTAGTGAACTGGGGTGTACGCACCATCATTTGTTCACCGGGAAGTAGGAATGCACCACTCGTTATCTCAGCATTAGATCACCCAAGCATTGAGGTAGTTACGGTGCTTGATGAACGCTCCGCGGCGTTTATCGCCTTAGGTTACTTGCAGCAACAAAACCTACCCGTTGCCGTGTGCTGTACTTCGGGTAGTGCCTTAGCGAATTACCATCCCGCAGTTTTAGAGGCGTTTCACAGCAAATTACCGCTGATCGTGGTCTCTGCAGATCGCCCTGCAGATCGTATTTTTAAAGGGGAGGGGCAGACCTGTTTTCAGCCCAATTTCTACCAGCCCCACATCGGCGCTAGTGTTCATTGGGACGAATCTTCGTCATTAGCATCCATTAAAGAGGATGTCTTAACGCTTTCGAAGACTTTGGCACAGCACTTACCCGTTCACGTGAATTGTGCTTTGGATGAGCCGCTCTACGAGACGACAGCTTCAAGTCCTGAAGTCGAGTGGATTACGGCTCCACAAACGGCCTCTATTCAGGTAGACTGGGAGGCTATAAAAGGCACCATATTTTCAAATGGCCCCGCAGCGATTGTAGTGGGCCAATTAACGCCAAAACAAAGCGAAGCATTGCGCACCCTGCTCTCGCAGAGCGATTGGAATCTTACCTTTTTCGCCGATCCCACCTCTGGACTATTGGACCACCCTCACGCACGTCCTCTGCAGGCAATCGTGAATTTCACCCCGCAAACGGTATTGAGTATCGGTGGTCAGTGGATCGATAAAAAGCCCAAGTTTCATTTGCGCGGCTTGCCACTGAACACCCATATACACCTCGACCCGTTTCAAGCCTGGGAGGTGACGGATGCTCCCGAATTTTTGCACATCAAAGCGCCCGTAGCGGCTTTATCTAACCTGAAGGAAGTGCTAGAAGAAGTAGCGATTTCCGCTCCTGCGATAACGCTAGAAACACCCGCTTTGCCTTGGAGCGATGCAGCCGTGGCACAACGTGTTTTTTCTTTGATGCAGCCCGAGCATACGCTGCACCTCGGGAACAGCACAGCGGTACGTTATTTTGGATTTTTTCCAACCCTTGTAAAGGTGCACAGTAATAGAGGAGTTGCAGGAATAGACGGTAGCTTGAGTACCGCAGTTGGTGCTGCACTCGCGGATCCTGACCACATGCATTGGTGTGTATTGGGAGACCAAAGCTTCATTTACGATTCGAATGCGCTTCATCTGCAGTGCTTGCCAGAAAATCTGACAATTGTTGTTTTGAACAACGGAGTAGGGGCCATTTTTGATTGGCTTCCAGGCGTTCAAAAAACAGACCTTAAGGCACAAACCGTTTTTGCAAACCCACTGAAGGTCAGTATCAAAGGGCTCGTTGACTCTTCAGGAGCAGATTATGTGCAGGTGGATCACCTTGATGCGCTATCAGCCGCCTTGGTCGCGAACGGTCGCTGTAAGGTGATTGATGCTCAAACCCACGATGCCCCGAATACAGCGGTTGCGCAACAATTCCTCCGCGGATAACCCACACCCGTTTCACGAGCTGTCTCCAGATCAAAACAGTCGCCATAGGTACGCTCTAGTGCCAATTGTCAACTATGAGTAGGCTTTTTACAACTTCCTATAGGATTGGCCCACCTCATTTCAGATTTACCGCAAATTTGTACTTGAGATTTAAAGCTTAGTACAAGATGAAAGGACTTATTTTCCAAACGTATATCGATTTTTTAGTCACCGCACACGGTGAGGAATTAAAGGACTTTATCCTACGAGATGCCAACGCTGGAGACCGCGACAGTTATGATGCCATGGGGACGTATCCCTTCACTTCATTGACAAATGTGGTCGCCCAAACCAATGCGCACACTCGCGTACACGTACCGGAAATATTAGAAAACTATGGCTTCTACTTATTCAGTATTTTAGCGACATCGTACGCGAAGTATTTGGGTGAAGGCATCGATCTGTTTGGATTTTTGGAATCATTGGAAGACCACGTGCACGTACATGTTAACCAACAATTCCCAGACGCTTCACTGCCGTCGTTTACTTACGAGCGAATCGATGAGAATAACCTCAAAATGATTTACGAAAGTGAGCGTGCCATGGCAGATTTTGGAATTGGTATGATCAAAGGTTCCGCTAAGCATTTTGAAAAGCAAGTTGAGATAACCAAGAAAGATCTTACCCCAGAACAAAATGGCAAGGAAGTCGAGCTGTGGGTGAAGATACTCCATGACTAAGACCACTGCGTCCTCTACATTTTCTTTGAAGCCTTGGGTGGCTGCAGCGCGGCTGCGAACACTCCCCTTAGCATTTGCAGTAATAGCCTTAGGAGCAGGATTGGCCCATTTTCATGTGCCCGGCTCCCTCGATATCGGCTATTTTCTGTTGGCCGTATTCACGAGTTTCTCCTACCAGGTCTTGTCCAATTATGCCAATGATCTCGGCGATGGAATTCGCGGTACCGACGAAGCAAAAAAAGGCGAACAACGCGCCGTAGCCTCTGGAGCCATATCCGTGGGTGCGATGAAAAATGCGGTGGCACTGTTTACAGTTTTGGCACTGGTCTCCGGTTCGGCACTCATCCTACTTGCGTTCTCAACAAAAGCATTACAGTTGCTCTTTTTCATCCTTAACCTCGCGGCTGTCTGGGCAGCACGTTCCTACACGCTCGGTAAGAATCCCTATGCGTATTGGGGTGGAGGCGATGTTTTTGTGTTCATCTTCTTTGGCTACACCGGGGTTCTTGGAAGCGTAGCATTATTTACGAGCACTTTGTATCCGATCGATCTTTTGCCAGCAACGGCAGCTGGAGCGATGAGTGCGGCAGTGTTGACCTTGAATAATTTACGGGATCGGGTAGGCGATCAAACGAACGGAAAGCAAACGTTGGTTGTTCGTTATGGCAACGCTTGGGGGAGAGGCTATTTTAAAGTCCTCATGGCGGCTGCCCAAATCACAGCACTACTTTTTGCCTTATACGCCGCAGTGAAGACGCAAGAGAATTTTCCTGTGTACGCTTTTTTAGTTTTCTTGTTCTCTCAGCGTTTTGTCTTGCGAAAGTTCACAAAAGCAGAGGATGAAGAAAAATTGGACGCTCTGCTTAAACCAACTGCCCTAATCACATTGTTATACTGCCTAATCACGGCTTTGAGTTTAACATTATGATGCACGCCTCCTATACAGATTATGTTTTAGAGTTTAAGCGACCCAGTGGGACTTCCCGAGGAACGCTGTACCAGAAACAAAGCTATTTCATTCGCATAACAGATGGGGATCGAATGGGTTTTGGTGAAGTGGGGGTGCTCCGTGGACTTTCTTATGACGATGTACCCGAGCTTGAAAAGCAGCTGCAATGGACCACGGAAAACATACATTTAGGGTTGGCAGAATTGTATGCGGCTAACCTTCATTTTCCAAGTATTCAGTTTGCCCTTGAGCAAGCGTTCAGCCATTTAAATCATGGGTTCGAACACTTTCCTTCCGCTTTTACTAAAGGACGCAAGCCTCAGCATATAAATGGTCTGATCTGGATGGGCGATCGTGCATTCATGATGGAGCAGATTACAGCTCGTTTGAACGAAGGTTTCAAAACATTGAAGATGAAAGTCGGTGCGATTTCCTGGGACAGTGAGCGGGAGTTACTCGGTTACATCCGTGAGCGTTTTTCTCCCGATGAATTGGAAATACGCGTGGATGCAAATGGCGCTTTTACCTTGAAGGAGGCCCTTACTGTGGGGGAGTTTCTCAGTGAAATCAGCGTTCATAGTATAGAACAGCCGCTCCCTCCAGCAGATTTAGAAGGGCTTCAAGCCGCCGCAGTACAAATGCAGGTGCCTATTGCCTTGGACGAGAGCTTGATCGGGGTATTGCAAAAGAAGGACAAAGTGCATCTGTTGGAGAACATACAACCCCAATACATCATATTGAAGCCTAGTTTTATAGGCGGATGGCTAGGTAGCGATGAGTGGATTTCCTTGGCTGAAGAACGAGGCATCCGCTGGTGGGCCACCTCTGCGCTTGAAAGTAATCTGGGGTTAAACGCCATTGCACAATGGGCTTATACCAAGCACAATTCTATTCCACAGGGTTTAGGAACGGGAAGCTTATATACGAATAATCTCCCTGCGCCTTTGCGGGTACATGGGGGAGAGTTGACGATCTCGGGGGATATCGCGACAGACTGGGATCTCAGTCCCCTGTCGTTTAAATAGAGCCTTTTAGGCCGATAAATACCGATCGTCCTGGAGCTCCTATGCCGCTCGCATAAGGACGGTACTGCACATCTATCATATTGTCTATTCCAAAGCGCACCACAATGTTTTTATTGTAGACGTAGCTTGCATGAACATGGAACGTATACCACTCCGGACTGTAAGGATTGCCCTGGCTGTCTAAAGCGTAGATGTGTGTCTTAGAGCGTTCGCTAGGTGCAAGATCTTCCGCATTCATCGCGGCATTGTAACGTCCGACAATATTAGCACGCCATTTATTTTTCTTGAAGACGAGTTGTGTTGTTGCATTCAACGGATGGACGTGACGTAAACTTTCGCCTTGAGAATCTCTGCCAAAGGGGTGGGAGAGGTGTGCCGTCCACGAAAAATGCTTGTTGATTTCTGTGCGCAGACCGAATTGGTAGCCCCAAACCCAGGCGTAGTCCAGATTTTGAATGCTTAATACTTGGGACAATTCTCCGTCGAACAGAACACTGTCGCTGCCATTGAACGTTGTCGGGGTGCGTAACAAGGCATTATCAAGAAAACTGTAATAGAAGCTTCCATCAAAGGCAATCCAAGAATTGACTTTTTGCTTCATACCGATCTCAGCACTATAGAGTCGCTCCTCACGAAGGTCTGTATTCGGGATTACAAGTGCTCCGGGCTGAGAATCGAACACCTTGGATGCGTCATCCACATTGGGCGCTCGGAACCCTGTACTGAGATTGAGGAAGTATTTGTAGGTGGGTTGGTAGTAGGTCAAACCGATCGATCCGCTGGGTGCGATAAAGTTAAATGTCGCGTCTTGCTGGAAACCGTCGAATCGGATTGGAGTAAACATCGATATGGCGTTCAATCGTGCACCTGCGGATAAGGCAAGTGCTTTACTAAGGTCGAGGTTCGTGTTTGCGAATACAGATGCGCTGTTCCAAATGCTTCCGTCTGCATAGCGCGATTGTGCATCCCAAATATCCGTAGGGTTGAGGTGATTGAAATAATAGGCGTTGCTGCTCACCACATTACTCAACGCTTCTGCACCGTAGGTGAGTTGGGTGTATCTATTTACTTTTTTACTGGCATCTAAGGAGAGCTGACCGATGTTGACGCGCTCTGTTTGCTTGCGTGCGATCATATTGTTGTACTTCCTTACATTCCGACTTTCTTCGAAAAGTTGCCCCGAAAGCGTGATCTTAAACCAGTCCGATAACGCTGTAGAGCTGCGGTTTTCGAAGGATGCAAAGCTCATCAGCCAGGTTTGCGGACCGTACTCCCACATCGCGTATTTAGGCATACCGCCTGAGGTTTGAATGTACCGGTCGTAACGATTGATTGAACTGCTACGGCTCACGTAGTGCCCCAATTTTATTTCAGATCTCTCTGAAACGCGAAACTTCAGCTTCTGTGTGATATTGCGCTGCTCGTAACCTGTGTTTTCTTGCAGATAAGGGTCTTCAACTTTTACTAAGGTGTCCAAGGCGCCGAAGGTGAGTGGCCGGCAAACGAAGAGCATATTGTCGATATCGCGCTCCGGTGTACCGCGTAAAATTCGTTTACCCATACGTACATCGCTGTATTGCGAGTAGGTCAGTGAGGTCATTCCTGCCCAATTTGTTCCGCCATAGTTCAATCGAAAATTGGGCCTACGTGTAAGCTGAGCTCCCTGTGACGCGAGACTAAACACGAGACTTTGAAGGACCTCACTACTGTCTCCGTAATGTGCATCGTAGGTGTTGATGTGCATCACACCGCCCATAGCGTCCGATCCGTGCAGTACACTTCCCGGTCCAAGACTGATCTCTAAATCTGCAATAGATTCGCCATCGATGCTGATCACATTGTGTACATTACCTGAACGGAAAATGGCATTGTTCATGCGAATTCCATCGACCAAAAGCAACACTCGTGAAGTGCTCATCCCTCGAATCATGGGAGATCCACCACCGGATTGGCTTTTTTGTATGAAGACATTTGGATCTAAGCCAAGCACATCTGCGGTATTGGCTTGAAACTGGTTCGACATGCTCTTCGCAGAAATGGTCCGAACTTCTTGAGCCGTTTTTTGGAAGTTTTGTTCGACTCGATTGGCTTTAATGACTACTTCTTGAATGTTCAGAACACTCTCTTCGAGAGACACCTGAAAATCATTTTTCGCAAGTAGTTTATAGGAATATACTTTGGGCGCAAAGCTCGTGTGGTAAAAACCAATGAATGCACTTGGTGTTCCAGTAGGTATACGAACGCGGCCTAAAGGACCGGTAACCCCGACAAAGCTATTATCGATGGTCACACTAACTCCTTCTACCGGCTTTTCAGTTGAAGTATTCTTCACTGTTACCCAGACATAGGAACCGTCCGTAGGCGTTCCACCGAAAACTAGCATCGGCAAAGCGCATAACGTAACGTATATTAACAGCGTTTTAAAGGTCTTCATAAGCGACTTGCTATAAACAAAAACTATACCCAAAAGCAGATGAATCATTCGGCGGCTAGAATAATTTTAAATGAGCGCACCTTCACTTTGGTTGAGTTTGTTGAATTCCAGTGTGTTGAAGACTGGTTGATGCCTATTCAGCGCATGGTTTCTTTTGCTTTAAACAACAATCCACACTACACCTTTTACACCAGTGGTTCAACGGGAAATCCGAAACCTATTACGCACAGCCGCAATGTGTTAGTGTCTTCGGCTGTGGCAACCTTAGAGTATTTCTCGTTAGCGCCCGGCCAAAGAGTCCTACTGGCTTTACCGGCACAATATATTGGAGGTGCGATGATGGTGCTTCGAGCGTGTTTGGGCGGTTTAGAATTGGTCCTACAGCAACCTTCAGGATGTCCACAGATTCCGAACGACATCGATTTCTTACCGCTAACTCCAGCGCAATACATGGCTGTAGATGGAGCTCTGGGTTGGAATGATTTTAGAGGTACGGTGCTTTTGGGAGGGTCTGCAGTGCCTGGAAGCTATGACGTCCCGGTCGATAGTTTTTCAGTGTTCATAGGCTATGGAATGACCGAAACCGCCTCTCATGTTGCGTTAAGGCGTATTGGAGATACGGTGTATCAGGGGGTAGGGTCGACACGATTTTCAGTAGATGATCAGAGCCAATTGATCCTTTCAGCCCCACACCTCGGCATTGAAAAATTGGCTACTGAAGACCTCGTCGAAATCATCGGACCAACGACCTTTAAATACTTGGGAAGAAGCGGATGGGTCATCAATTCTGGCGGGGTAAAGATTCACCCTACACAATGGGAATCAAGATTGCAAAAGCAGGGTATTATCGCTTTTGTAGTGCCTTTTCCGGACGATCATTTTGGACACATTCCTATCCTCGTGGCCCTAACGAAGGAGCACTTGAGCGGTTGGCCGCTAGTTAAAAAGGACTGGTCAGGCATCCGACCAAAAAGGGCTGCACTGATAACTGAGGTGCCCACTTTAACTCAAGGCAAAGTGGATAGATCAGCCTTAGCGGCTTGGGTTAAATCACATCCGGATCGCCTTTTCCCGCTCGAATAAGGGACGGTACATCGCTGCTTAAGTCGATCACCGTGGAAGGAACGTTATCGCCCCAACCGCCGTCAATCATGAAGTCCGCCTTATCCGCATATTGTGCAACGATCTCATCTGGATCCGTAGGGTACTGCAAAATGTCATCATCGTGGTGCAGTGAGGTGGAGGCCAAGGGTCTTCCAAGCATCTCACACAGCGCTAGAACGATCTTATTATCGGGAATACGTACCCCAATTGTTTTACGTTTCTGACCCAATTTCTTCGCCAAGTTAATATTCGCCTCCAACACCATCGTATAAGGACCCGGCAAGCATTTCTTCAACAGCTTGAACGTAGGTCCATTGAAACTTTGCGTGTATTCTGCGACCTGACTGAGATCCGTAAACAAGAAAGAAAATTCAGCCTCTTTCACCTTCTCTCCCTTAATCTGCGCCAATTTTTTCAAGGCCGCCGGGTGTTGAAAATCGCCTGCTACTGCATACACACTGTCTGTAGGAATAATAGCAACTTCACCGCGTTCAAACCGTTCAACACATTCTTGCAGCGTCTTAAGATTGATGCTCTCAGGAAAAATAGAATAGACCATTGGACAAGTTGTTTAAGAGGTGGGTACTTCTAAGATAAAAAAAGCCCCGCACAAGTGCGAGGCTTTGCTAATAGAATAACGGCTTGTGATTTAGCTGTTCGCTTTCGCGTGATCTTCCAAGAACTTCGCTAGACCGATGTCTGTAAGTGGGTGCTTGAGCAATGCTTCGATAGCACTCAAAGGCCCGGTCATTACGTCAGCGCCGATCTGGGCACAGTCGATGATGTGCATCGGGTGACGTACGGAAGCAGCAAGAATTTCAGTTGCGAATCCGTAGTTGTCAAAAATGACGCGGATGGTTTCGATCAAACCTAAACCGTCTGTGCTGATATCGTCCAAACGGCCGATGAACGGGCTTACATAAGTAGCTCCAGCTTTAGCAGCCAAGAGTGCTTGACCGGCTGAGAAGATGAGCGTACAGTTCGTTTTGATACCCTTGTCTGAAAAGTACTTCAATGCTTTCACACCGTCTTTTACCATTGGGATCTTCACTACGATTTTTTCGTCTAGAGCAGCAAGAGCTTCTCCTTCGCGGACCATGCCTTCGAAGTCTGTAGAGATCACTTCCGCGCTGACATCACCTTCAACAATCTCACAGATTGCTTTGTAGTGGTTCAATACGTTCTGTTCACCGCTGATGCCTTCTTTGGCCATCAAAGAGGGGTTAGTAGTCACGCCGTCAAGAACACCGAGGTCTTGAGCTTCTTTGATTTGGGCCAAGTTAGCCGTGTCAATGAAAAATTTCATGTAATGCTGAGTTGAGATTAATTGTGCGGGGACAAAAGTACATCTTTCTCGAAACTTTAGGGCACAAAAAAGGGCAAGCTACTTACATCACACCGCTACGACCAATTACCCTTGCTGCGTTCCCACCCTGGGGGATTCATCAGGAGCTGGTTGTGTAAGACTTGCCCACTGCAAAGTAACGGCAGCAATACGCAACCTGCAATGAAATGAAGAGAATTTTTATACCCTCGAAAGCCTTATATTTGTGTCCAACCGCAACCCACTAAAAACCCATTTAGCATGAATCCATCAGTTCAACAACACGGAGTAAAATCAGGCGTTATGTATGCCATCGTCGGAATTCTTTGGACGTTGTACGCGTATCTATTTGACGCTAACGTGTTTACAAAAACTTGGGCCAGCATAATCTTCTTGTTCATTTCTCTAGGCTTCTACATCTATGGTGTAGCGATGGTTAAAAAAGACGGTGGAGGATTCCTTTCCTTTAAAGATGCCTTCTCTGCATTTATGGTGGCTGCGATCACTGCAAGCGCTATCACCACGGTATTTAGCATCTTACTGATGAATGTTATTGATCCGGAATTCGCTGAGACAGTCTATGACAACATCAAGGTAATGGCTATCGAGCGTATGGAGTCTCAAAATGTACCTGATGAGATGGTGACTACTATGATGGAGCGTTTGGATGAGAACAATCCTTTTGAACTGTGGTCACAAGTAAAAAACTTCTTCTTCGGAACGGCTTTTAGTGCGATTCTAGGTTTGATCGTTGCTGCTGCAATGAAGAAGAAAAATCCAGCTGAGCTGGTTTAATACGCCAACCGCTGAACAAATAATTGGAAGAAACGAAAGAGCGAGAATGCGCATGAGTACACTGGATCTGAGTATTGTCATACCCTTATTCAACGAAGATGAAAGTTTGCCAGAATTGACCGATTGGATTGCTCGTGTGATGGATCGTGAAGGATTCAGCTACGAGATCATTTTTGTCAACGACGGATCTACCGACAATAGTTGGCAGGTCATCCAAGAGCTTAGCGCTAAACATCCGCAGGTTAAGGCCATCTCATTCCGCCGCAATCAAGGAAAAAGTGCCGGCTTAAATCAAGGATTCAAAGCTGCTTCTGGTCAGGTAGTGATTACTATGGATGCCGATCTTCAAGATTCTCCAGAGGAAATTCCAGAACTGCGTAAAATGATCGTTGAAGACGGTTACGATCTGGTATCCGGTTGGAAGCAAAAACGCTACGACCCCATCACCAAGACGTTACCGACAAAACTGTTCAATGCGGCCACTCGAAAGATCTCTAAGATTCAGCTCAATGACTTCAACTGTGGCCTTAAAGCCTACCGCTTAGAAGTCGTGCACAATATTGAAGTGTACGGCGAGATGCACCGCTACATACCATTCTTGGCGAAGAATAAAGGCTTCACGCGTATTGGAGAGAAAGTGGTGCAGCATCAAGCCCGTAAATACGGTACAACCAAATTTGGTTTGGACCGTTTCGTGAATGGTTTCTTAGACCTAGGCACCTTAGCGATCATGGGCAAATTTGGTCGTCGTCCGATGCACTTCTTTGGTGCAGCGGGCTCGTTAATGTTTGTCCTTTCTGTTGCTTTATTGGCCTATTTAGGCGGATTTAAACTGTATGCATTAAGCCAGGGCTTAGAGGCACGTTTGATCACGGAGAACCCATTGTTCTATATTCTGCTAACTTTGACCATTTTAGGGATGCAACTTTTCGGCGTTGGTTTCATGGCCGAATTATTGCTGCGTGAAAGCACAAAAAAGCACGACTACACGATCGATGCAACGATTGGTTTGGATAGGGAATGAGCACATTAAAATTTGCTTTAATAAGTCCGACGTTTAAGCGCCCGGATGAGGTCACGGAGTTTTTAGACAGTTTAGAAAAGCTAGACTTCCCAAAGACCGATTTTGAAATCATCCTCGGGGACGGTACACCCGGTGACGAGCTTCGCCCGTTACTGGCCCCCTATGAGGAACGTCTTCCGTTGCGCATCTACTACGAAGAATTTTTACCCGTTTCAAACGCGCGTAATCGCGCAGCTGAAGGCTCCGAGGCAACCTACTTTATATTCTTAGACTCGGACTGTATCATTCCTTCAGGCTACCTCCGGGCGATTGATAGTTACATCACCGCACATCCCGATACAAAGCTGTTCGGAGGCCCTGATGCGGCCTCAGCAGATTTCACAGACTTGCAAAAGGCGATCAGTTTTTCAATGACGTCGTTTTTAACAACGGGTGGAATTCGTGGTGGATCGAAAAGCGTGACGAGCTATCAGCCGCGTGGTTTCAATATGGGAATCAAGGCGGATCTATTCCGTAAAGTAGGCGGCTATGACGAAAACTTTGTGTGTGGCGAAGATGTAGAATTGAGTCTTCGATTGCAGAAAGAAGGTGCGAAGGGCGTATTTATAGAAGACGCACACGTTTTTCATAAGCGCCGTACTTCTATTGGTCAATTCCGACGTCAAGTATTCCGCTTCGGAGCAGCACGACCCTTATTAGCTAAGGCACATCAAGGGAACTTGAAAATAACCCATCTCTTTCCGCTCGTATTTACCGTGTTTAGATTCGCAGCTGCAGTACTTTGTGTATTAGCTCTGGTGTTGAAGACGACCGTACTCGGACTTCCTTTTGGAGGATACGTGCTTTATATGTTGCTCGTATTTTTCGCAGCATTGCGCCAGGAAGGGCTGAAGGTTGCCCTGTTGAGTATCAAGACTACAAATACCATGAACGCTGGATACGGGATGGGTTTTGCGCGCAATTTTATCGAGGTATATCTCAAAGGAAATGAAAAAGGGATCAAATTATAATTGGTCCAATTCCGCTTGAAGATCGTTATACAACTGTTGCTCACTTACCGCTTCTAATGCCACAAACACAGGGATATTCGTGGTTCGATACACCGCCAGAATAAGATCTGTAGGGTGCTCGATGACCAAATGGTAACGGATGTCACTCGTTGCACCCTTGTATTTCCCTTTCGAAACCGCGCCCGTAGAAATACCATGAAGACGCGTACGTATCTCAGGCAATTCTGACAATAATGCAATAGAATCCATCTCATTAAATGCGATATCCAGACCATAGGCACCATTGATGCTTAGGCCATCTTTCTTTAGCACTGCGGTGGAGTCGCGTTCTGACCAAATAAACAAACCAAGAATGAAAATAAGCGTGACCACTAGAACACCGGATCCTAGGCGGTAGAGGCGTTTGTTTGCACCCGTGTTGGTCAAATGTTTGGTTTGGTAGAAGAATATCAAATAGGCAACGATGGGAGTTAAACCGATGTGATAGCCAATCCATTCTTGGTTGATGAACCATAAACTGCACGACGCAAAAGTGAAAAACACACCAAATCTAATGTGGAAGTTTTTAAATGCTTTTAAGTAGTCCTCGAGCGGAAATTCGGCTTTTTGCGCATCACTCATCGTGTTGTATCCACTTAGTAGGGTGTCTGCGTTGCTTGGTGTAATTAGAAAAGCGATTCCAATAAATAATAGTCCAAGAACAAGGGATACGATCAGCATGGCGTGATAAAGGTTATATAGTGTTTAGTGAAGATAGAGCAGATTTGCTAAAATTTCAATGCCTTGAAAAAGTTAGTCCTCCTCTTGACACTCCTCTCTACCTTGCTTTCTGCGCAGCCTGTCGCTGAACATAGCTGGGAAACAGCATCTGACCCTCATCATCATCGACACCCTTTTCGCCTTGCTGTTTTGTTAGGGCACGGCATGGTACCTGATGTTGAAGGTCATGGGGTATATTTTATTCCCACTTGGGGTATGGATATCGACCTGCACTTGACGGATCATTGGTCTTTAGGATGGCACAGTGATGTGGAACTGGAAAACTATATCATCGTCGATAATAATGGGGAGCGCATCGAGCTTGAAACTCCATTAGTGACCACATTAGACGTGTTTTACCGATTAAATCATAACGTGTTAATTGGTTTGGGTCCCGGCATCACTCGTGAACAAGGTGCTGTGAAAACCTTAATGAGGTTTGGGGTAGAAGGAGAGGTGCCCTTGAATGATCGATGGGAGTGGACACCTACTGTGTATGTAGATCAGCGATTCGATGGGCACACGGTATGGACTGTGGCTCTAGGAGTTGCACATTATTTATAAAAACCTCTAGCGCTTCTCCCGCTTGCTTTCGAGCTCAATCAATACATCTCGCAGACGTGCAGCTTCGATGAAATCCATACTTTTTGCGGCTCCCTCCATGTCTTTGCGCACTTTGCGAATGCTGCTTTCTAGATCTTCAGGAGTAGTGTAATTCATGGCTTTTTCTGCAGCCTTGAGATTCACCTTACTGACCTCGTATTCCACGTTTCGTTGCACGGCACTAGATTTCGCTAAAATCTCTTCACGACTGCGTCGTAATGCTTTTGGAACAAGTCCGTGGGCTTTGTTGTACTCGTCTTGCTTGACGCGACGGCGCGAGGTTTCGTCCATGGTACGTTGCATGCTGTCCGTGACTTTATCGGCGTAGAGTATGGCAAGTCCATTTATATTCCGTGCAGCACGACCGATGGTTTGAACCAGCGAGCGTTCACTTCTTAAAAATCCTTCTTTGTCAGCATCCAATATGGCGACCAAACTAACCTCTGGGAAATCCAATCCCTCACGCAGTAGGTTGACCCCGATCAATACATCGAAAACTCCTAGACGCAAGTCACGCATGATCTCCACGCGTTCTAAAGTGTCGACATCACTGTGAATATACCGACAGCGAATGTCATAGCGGGTAAAGTATTTGGTGAGCTCTTCCGCCATTCGTTTGGTGAGCGTAGTTACCAAAACACGTTCGTCGAGCTCTACACGTTTATGTATTTCCTCCATGAGGTCGTCCACCTGATTTTCCGAAGGACGAACTTCAATAATCGGATCCAAAAGCCCCGTTGGGCGAATGACTTGTTCTGCCAATACACCACCGCTCAGTTCTAACTCGAATTCAGCCGGTGTCGCACTAACGTAAAGCGCTTGGCCTCGAATGCTCATGAATTCGTCAAACTTTAAAGGACGGTTGTCCATAGCGGCGGGTAAACGGAACCCGTATTCCACTAAGTTTTCTTTACGCGAACGGTCTCCACCGTACATCGCACGAACCTGAGGAACGGTAACGTGACTCTCATCTATGACAGTAAGAAAATCATCGGGGAAGTAGTCTAAAAGACAGAAGGGACGTACTCCAGGGGCACGACCGTCTAAATAACGGCTGTAGTTTTCGATGCCGGAACAGTAGCCCAGTTCACGGATCATTTCTAGATCGAAGTTGGTACGTTCTTCTAATCGTTTGGCTTCTAAGGGACGTGCAACACCTCTGAAGTGATCCACTTGAGACATCAAATCGTCCTGGATCTGGTGAATGGCATGTTGCAGTTGATCTTTTTCAGTCACGAAGAGATTCGCTGGAAACAAGCGCATTTCGGTCATTTGCTCTATGCGCTGCCCGGAGATCGGATCCATGTGTTCGATGGTCTCTACTTCATCTCCCCAAAAACTGATGCGGAAGTAGGACTCGGCATAGGCGGGGAAAATATCGACAGTATCTCCCTTTACTCGGAACGAACCGCGTTTGAAATCTGCGGTGGTACGTGCATAGAGCGCGTTTACAAATTGGTGCAAAAGCGCTTGTCGAGAGATCATATCGCCCACCCGAAGGTTCACAACAGATGCATTGAAGGCCTCAGGATTTCCCATACCGTACAAACAGCTTACCGAAGCCACAACGATCACGTCGCGCCGGCCTGAGAGTAGGGAAGAAGTTGTGCTTAGGCGTAGTTTTTCAATCTCATCATTGATACTCAAGTCCTTTTCGATGTACAAACCAGAGCTTGGGACATAGGCCTCAGGTTGGTAGTAATCGTAATAAGAGACAAAATATTCCACAGCATTTTCAGGAAAAAACTCCTTCATTTCGCCATAGAGCTGTGCAGCAAGGGTCTTATTGTGACAAAGTATGAGTGTGGGGCGCTGGGTGCGCTCGATCACATTAGCGACCGTAAAGGTTTTTCCAGAACCGGTAACCCCCAAGAGCACTTGGTCACGAACTCCAGAATCCAAGCCTTCGACTAGGTCGTTAATCGCCGTAGGTTGATCTCCCATCGGCGAAAATGGGGCTTGAATTTTGAATTCCATAGGTGCTTATTTCAACAGACTGTTAAACAACTTTCTCAAGGAAGTTAGATGTTCCACACGCGTTTGTACTGCAGCGATATTGGCTTTTGCAGCATCTAGTAATGGATTCCCCTTTGAACTTGAGAAGAAGGCAATGTTATTTTCGAGTTGATTCAACTCCTTCTTTGCACTGTCCATCTGATCGCGCAACCAACCACGTTCGTGACGCAATCCGTTCTGATCGTCAGCTTCCACAAGTCCTTTTACTCGCGCCTCGAAAAGCGTACGTTCAAGATCGTTTTTACTCAATCCAAGTCCCGTCAGTTTTTTCTCAAGTAAAGTGTTAAAGGCGTCTTCAATTTTTTTGTTTCCACCACCTAGAGCAGACCATTCCTCGCTTAATGCGATCGCAGCTTCTACGCTTGTGATTTCAAGACCTTGCACTTCTGCCAATTTCGCTTCCTTCGCTTTGAGTGCCACTGAGAATTTTTGCTCTTTTGCTTTACGCTCACCATTCATACGGTCGAAGAAATGGTTACAAGCACCTCTAAATGCTTCCCAAAGGGCATCGCCTTCCTTCTTGGGAACGTACCCGGTTTTCTTCCAATCTGCTTGCGCTTTTTTCATTGCACGTGCAGTCTCAGCGAAATCGTCACTGTCCTTTAGTCCTTCGACAAAGGTGACGAGCGCTTTTTTCGCGTCTAGATGTTCACGCTGTTTTTTCTTTTCTTCTTTGTAGAAGGTGTTTTTCAGCTGGTTGAATTCACGCTGAGCAGTTTTGTAGGCCTCCCAAACTTCATCGTTTTCTTCGCTGCGTACAAATCCAATGTTCTTGAATTCAGCGCGAAGGGCTTCGAGTGCTTTGCTGGCTTTTTGCCAACCGCCGTGTTTTTCTGGCGTTTGCTGGTTGAGTGCGATGATTTTATCGACAACGGCACGTTTCGCAGCGACTTTTTGGTCGTTTTGCGCTTTGAGTGCCTCATTGTAAGCATCACGCTTCTCGTGGATAATGGCAGTAACTGCTTTGAATCGGTCCCAGATCTCATCTTTTTTCTCACGCGGTACGGGACCAATTTTTTTCCAGCGACTATGTGCTTTTTGCAACGTCTTGAACAGATCCGTATTCACTTCGCCTTGGGCCAAGCTTTCGAGCTCTTCAATCATTACTACTTTCTCATTCAGATTGTTCTGGTAATCGCGATCAATAAGGTCGTAAGCAAGGCGTAAGAAATCGAAGAAGTTGTCGACATGGTGGTTGTAGTTCGCCCAAACGGTGCGCGCATCTGCTTTCGGTACCAAGCCGGTTGCGTTCCAAGTCTCGCGAAGTGTTTTGAACTTCTCATACTTTTCCTTGGCACTCCCTTCCATCATTGGGAGGGACTTGATCTCCTCAATAATCTCCAATTTCACTTTTAGATTACGCTCCAATTCAGCCTCGAGATCGGTGTAAAACTTACGCAACTGATCTCTGTACTGGCCGTAAATCGCCCCCAATTCTTTGCGTTTGGGTTGGTCAAATTCAAAATCGATAATGTTACCACCTTCCTCTAGGTAGGTTGCCTTGTACTGCTCGCGTTCTGCATTTAGTTCACGGAGTACTCGTGAGCGGGCACTTTCAACGATGCCTTTGATGCGTTCAGGGCTGTATTGTCCGACGTGTTCTTTGATTAGTGCAATGCACTCCTCTACAGACAACGCATCCACATCCGGAATGGACAATTTTTGCGCTTTCGGCTCTTCATGATCGTCCTCTGCTTCGACTGCTTTTACCGCCTCGCTCGTTGCTGTAGTTTCCTGATCCTGAGTGGTTTGTGCTTCGTTTTGCGTTGGATTAACTTCCTTCGGGTCCAATTCTTCCTGATTCATCATCTACATTTTTTGTAGTAAGCGGCACGGAATAATTCCCATGCTTTTTTCGCTTGCTCATTTAACATTATATCTCCACCGATCACGGTAGATTTCGCTAATCTGGCCTGCTGTATCAGCGGGGTTACCGCTGGCTTGTAGACCAGGTCAAATATGGCGAATTCTTCATTTAAAACGGCGTAGGGCAGGGGTAAAAGATCCAAAGGATTTCCTACGCTTCCCACAGGGGTTGTATTGATCCACCACTTCGCCTGTTGTGCATGGTGTTGGCTCAGTACATCGAAGCTTGCATCTCCATTTTTTCGTGCCACTACGGTAAAATCAACCTTCAAATCTTCTAATACACGTTGCACGGCTTTTGAGGCGCCTCCGTTACCAAAAATAAGCGCTTGCTTTGGGGCGGGACCTAGTCGTTCTAAGCTGGCGAGAATACCATCGTAATCGGTATTGTATCCGATAAGGTCATCTCCTTCGAGCACTAATGTGTTGACAGCTCCGATGCGCTGGGCACGCTGGTCCAATCGATCACAAGCGTCCATCACTTCTTGCTTGAAGGGGATCGTTACGTTGAGTCCAGTCAATCCCTGTGTCTCCATAAAGGTTTTAACGCCTTTTTCTGGCAACCGGTTCATTTCAAAGAGGCTGTAGGAGGCTTTGAGGGAGGCTGCACGAAAGAATTGGTCAAAAATAGAAGGACTCAGGCTATGACCAATGGGTGTTCCTATGAGGCCCAATTTTAACATCATTCACCTCTTTTTCCGGCCCACTCTAGACTCAAAACGACAACAGCTCCAGCAATGGCAAAAGCTAAGGCAGCTAATGCATGCTCATCTGGAGGTAAATTTCGCACCGTTAAAGGCACGATTTCTTCTTTCGCGGTACCGGCGTGCTTGGTAAAAGACGTCAGCACTTCTTTCCAAGGCCACAGCTTATTTAAGGAGCCCAAAAGGAATCCCGAGAGCAGTGCGATGGTCAAATCATAGTACCTATTAAAGATCCATTTAAGCGCCTTAGTGAAACTCAATAAACCCAGTATTGCGCCCACTCCAATGAGCGCTATGGTTAAAAGATCTCGATCAGCAACGGCGGCAAGCACGGTACTGTATGCGCCAAGCAGTAAAAGAATGAAACTACCAGAAATGCCGGGAAGGATCATGGCGCAAATGGCTAACGCACCGCACAAAACAAGATACCATGGCTCAGTGGTACCGCTGGTCGCAGGAGCGATTGTGATCAGGTAAGCGATGAGTGTTCCACCAATTAAGGACAAAATCGTCCCTAAATTCCAGCGCGTAACGGTTTTTCCGACCATCCAAACACTCGCGGCAACGAGTCCGAAAAAGAAACTCCATACCCAAATTTCGTAATGTTCAAGGGCATAGGTGAGCAAGGACGCCAAGGAAAGGATACTGGTGAAAATCCCCGCAAACAGTACGGCGAGAAAAGTACCATTGATGTGGTTCCAAAAGGCGCGGAATTGGCCTTTTAAGATCAATTGGACTGCGGAAAGATTTAAAGCGCTTAAGGAAGCGATAAATTCTTCGTAGATGCCGGTAATAAATGCGATGGTTCCGCCGCTCACTCCGGGTACAACATCGGCAGCACCCATGGCCATACCTTTAAAGAAGAGACTTGCGTATTGCTTAATCATTGAAAAATTCTTGAATGCGCGCTAAAATAGCAGGAATGTTTGGTACCAAAAGCAGTTCCGGGAAGTATTCCTCAAAGAGTACAATAGCGTTTTTATTCAGTGCAAGACTCTCGAGCAAGACCCGTTCTGCTTCCGCTAAATCATCGGTGGCAAAGAGGTATCCGGCCAGGACAAGGCGCAACTGGAAGCTGTCTTCAAAGCGAGTTTTCGCCTGGATTAGGATAGAAATGGCCTCATGCAAGCGGTCCAATTCGATCAAGCATTCTACAAAGTCTAAAACATCCTCTTCTTCAAAGCTTTCGTCTTCCCATGCCACGTAGTAGTCGATCGCTGCTTTGTCGTATCGTTTCAATTCATACAACACATGCGCTCGCTCGAGGTGCACATCGTCAAGGTCGTCTTCAATCTCTATGGCTCGCGTAAAACTGCGCAGCGCCTCGGTAGGACAGCCCAATTCTTGTTCGATCATCCCGATCCGAAAGTGGATGTAGCCCGACGCAACTTCCGCACTGACACTTTGGCGGTATGCAGTGAGCGCTTGGATCAGATCGTTGCGCTGCTCATAAATACGACCGAGCTCAAAGTAGGCGGCATGAAAGGTATCGTCTGCAGTTACTGCCCATCGGAAAGATTCTTCCGCTTTTTGTTCATTGCGTCGACGCGTCCAAAAAGCACCAAGCTGGTACCAGAGTAGGGGATTGTACGGTTCACGACTGGTATATTTTTCGAACAATGCGATGGCTCGATCGAAATTGTGTGTGAAATCCAAACAAAGCGCGAGTTGATAGACCGTGCCTTCATCGAGCTCGTCGTCTAAATCGCATAATTTTTCCAAGGCAGTTGCCGCCAGCACGTATTCACCTTGGCTGAGGTGGGCATCCACCATGGCCTGAAGTACTTCGATCGGGTCTTCGGCGGTTTCGAGTGCCTCATCAAGCATCTCTAAGGCTCGTTTACGATCGCCTTGGTGCAAGAGCAAGGTAGCTTTTGCCACTAAAAGCTCTGTATTGCTATCGCCCAAGCCCTCCAACGCATGAATTTTAGCCTGAGCATGTGCAAAGTTTTTCTGGGCGATATCGAGCTGTACACTTTTGATTTTGAAAATGATGGAACGGGGGTGAAGCTCTCGAGCATAAGCGATCGCTTGCTGTACTTCTGCTAAGGAGGACAGATCAAGATAATAGTTCACAATCGCCTCCAAGTCTTCTACGTCAAAGTAGTGCCCGCGGCCTTCCTCTAAAGAAAGCTCATAGGTGCGCACTAGCGACAATACTTCTTGGTCTTCAAAACTCATACTTGAAATTTACGCAGTTCGGTTTCCCTGTGGCGGTTGAACAAAGAGAAATTGGTCCCGTCTTTCAACACTGTTATTAACACCTTGCAAATTAGGTTCCACAATCTTGGAGCGACTTTTTGTCAGGGTTATCTTCGCCAAAACCAATTTCAAATCTCATGACGCTCATCAAATCTATTTCTGGAATCCGCGGTACCATCGGCGGTACACAAGACAACAACCTAACACCAGTAGATGCCGTGAAGTTCGCTTCTGGCTACGGTGCCTGGCTCAAAGAAATGCATGCGAACCCTACGGTGGTGATCGGTCGCGATGCTCGCCCGTCCGGACAAATGATTGAAGATTTGGTCATTGCAACATTGCAAGGACTTGGGATTGATGTGATTAACGCCGGTTTGAGCACCACACCCACCGTAGAAATGCTCGTAACTAGGTTCAATGCGGCAGGTGGTATCATCCTAACCGCTTCGCACAACCCGAAGCAGTGGAATGCCCTGAAACTGCTCAATGAAAAAGGCGAATTTGTATCCGGCGCTGATGGTGCGAAAATCTTGGAACTCGCCGAGAGCGGCGCCATCGAATTTGCAGAGGTCGACGATCTAGGCACAGTCACCCCTTGTTCTGACGGCATCGACTGGCATATCGATGAGATTCTTGCACTGCCAAAAGTGGATGCCGAGGCTGTTAAGAAAGCCGGATTTAATGTAGTGATCGATGCGGTACACAGTTCCGGATCCGTAGCCATTCCAGTGCTTCTCGATAAAATGGGTGTAACCTATAACAACCTCTATCCAGAACCATCTGGACAGTTTCCTCACAATCCAGAACCCCTCGAAAAGCACCTTGGAGAGATCATCGGTGAATGTTCTACGGGCAAGTATGACATGGGAATCGTGGTAGATCCGGACGTAGACCGATTAGCTTTTATCGACGAAAAAGGCGCCATGTTCGGTGAGGAGTACACCTTGGTTCTTATGGCCGACTATCTGATCGATGGTCCTGGAGCGCATGTCGTGAGTAATATGAGTTCCTCGAAAGCCCTTCGTGACCTAGTGGAATCTAAAGACGGTACGTATTCAGCATCGGCAGTAGGCGAGGTAAATGTGGTGACTGAAATGAAGCGCACCGAAAGCCTTTTTGGCGGTGAAGGAAACGGTGGAGTAATCTTACCAGAGTTGCACTACGGCCGCGATGCCTTAGTCGGGATTGCTTTGGCGTTAACTCACCTGGCTACTTCGGGCAAAACTATGAGCACTCTGCGTGCAGGTTACCCGCAATATTACATGGCCAAACAAAAAATTGAATTGACTCCGGATTTAGATGTGGATGCACTCTTAGAAAAGATGGCAGCAACCTATACATCGGAAGAACTCAGTACTATTGACGGGGTGAAAATTACCTGGTCAGACCGCTGGGTGCACATGAGAAAATCCAATACGGAGCCGATCATCCGAATCTATACGGAGGCCCCAAGTACGCAGGAGGCCACGGATTTAGGTCTGCGTTTCATCGAGGAGTTGGGAGCACAGGCTAAAGGTTAAAAACAATACGTATTCCTACGTATCTTTGAGAACACTCAAAAACATTCAGCTATGGGCGTTATTTTTTTGGACAATGCAGCGACTACACCACTAGAGCCTCGCGTCAAAGAGGAAATGGTGCGTATGATGGACAACTTTGGAAATCCTTCTTCTACACATGTAAGTGGTCGTGGAGCAAAGATTGAAGTCGAGGTTGTTCGTAAGCGCATTGCACAACAAATAGGTGCTGAACCAGGTGAGATATTTTTCACTTCTGGCGGTACTGAAGCGGATAATATGGCCCTGTTTTGTAGCGTTAGAGATTTAGGTGTACAGCGCATCATTTCTACCACGATCGAACACCATGCGGTAGGACATCCCATCGAATTTATGGTGAAACGCGGTGAGGTTGAAGCGGTCTATTTAGGAGTAAATGAATACGGTGATATCGATCTGGCCCAGTTGGAAGAATTCTTGAAAGAGGAGCCAAAAACACTGGTTAGTTTGATGTATGCGAACAATGAGATCGGTAACCTTCACCCGGTAGGTGAAATTTCAGCACTGTGCCAAAAGTACGGGGCATTATTTCATTCCGATACGGTGCAAGCTATGGGTCATTTACCGATCAGTGTGAAAGACATACACTATGACTTCTTAACGTGCTCCGCACACAAGATTCATGGCCCAAAAGGGGTCGGCTTCGCTTACGTGCGCAGCGGATTAAAAATAAAGCCCCTCATCCAAGGAGGTGCCCAAGAACGCAATATGCGGGCAGGTACGGAAAACACCATCGGAATCTGTGGTTTGGGCAAAGCCTTTGAGATTGCCACGTCAGAAATGGAAGAAGATAAAAAGCGTGTTGAAGCGCTCAAATCTCGAGTGATCAAAGAAGTACAGGATATTGTACCCGGAGTGCGCTTTTTTGGACGTAGCTCAGAACTTGAGAACAGTTTGTATACCGTACTCAGTATCGCTTTTCCAAAAACGGACAATGACATGTTGACGTTCTCCTTCGATATCAAAGGCATTAGCGTGTCTGGAGGATCCGCGTGCACCTCAGGTTCTAATCAAGGGTCTCACGTGATCAGAGCACTCGGCGAATGGACTAAAGAGTACCAGCCGGTGCGTGTTTCATTCAGTAAATTCAATACCGAAGACTGCATCGAAGGATTCTTAGGAGCCCTTAAGGAGATATACGCGAAGCATCCTATTGCCTAACTAAGCAATACAACAAAATGCGGCTTACTGAATAATGGTGATGGTGCCCATACGCACTTCCTCACCTCCTGTAAAGCGGTAGGTATAGACGTCTTGCGGGACAGGTTTGCCATTGAATGTACCGTCCCAGAATTCCTGGAAGGGGTTTTCGCTCCTAAACACTTCATTACCCCAGCTATCGAAAATGACCAAAATAGGGTCCTCTAAGCAGCTGTTACCTGAAATACGAAACTCTTCATTATTGGAGTCGTCGTTTGGCGTGAATGCGTTTGGAATATAGACACGTCCGTCGATTCGAATAATGTCTGCAAGAAAATTGAACCCGTAGTCTCTATTACATACGGTATCAATAATAGTTAAGGTGACATCTTCTAAACCAGACTCCGGATATCGGAAGGAGGGGACCATCCCCGTATCGGCAGTACCGCTAAAATCCCAGATAAAACTCATTGTGGAATCGATATTAGTGTAGATCACATCCACGCCTCCATAACGGCAGCTGTCGGTGAATAGACTGACCCCCGGTACATTCGCATCGTTATCGAAAACGATCAAAAAGCTTTGGCTGCTGCTCACGTCACAGAAACTATCGCGCGCCGTAACTACGGCAGTATACGAGCCTGTATTTGGAAACGAATGGTTGACCACAGAATCAGTCGTGACTAGGGTTGTCCCGTCTCCAAAATCCCATTCGTAGTACTGTGCATCGTTCAAAAGTTCTGACCAAGTGGCCTCACGGAACAAATCACAACTCGTATAATCCAAGTTCCAGTCTGTAGTCGGGAAGTTTGCGGTATCGTGTTCGATCTCGATATAGGTCGTGTCATACGTGTCGCATACGGTATCGATAGCGACCAGCATTACATTGTACGTGCCTAAACCTGGGAAGGTAACTATGGGATTCTCTAGGTTCGAGGTGTCGCCTTGATCGAAATTCCAGAAATAAGCATTTGCATTCACGCTGCTATTGCTCATACGCAAGGTGAGTTCGTAACAGGTGGTGTCGATCAAATAATCTAGATCTACATCAGCTTCTGCAATGACACTCGTTTCAAAATCAAGCTTGATGACCCCAAGGTTACAGTTGCTGCTGTTGTTGTTCGGCGAGAAGGCCCCAGGAGTGGTGGGGAGGTCGTCATTACCGCCACATCCAGCACATACCGCTTGATAGATGCGTCCGCGGTCGTCAAAACGACTGGTGCCACCGTCCACGTGTTCAGAGCTGGCGGAGCCACCGAAGAAGCTTCCGTATTTAAACGTCGTGAAATTCTTACCGAGAACCATAAAATAGAAATCGGAGCCATCTGTGGTCGTTTGAAAGGCGTCCGCTGAGGTAGGAAGGTCGGTAACGGTGGTGTTCGTAAATGAATTGTTGGTAACCCCGCCCCAGCCCGAGAGAAGGATGTTTAGACAGTCATCCACGTTAAAGGCGGTGGGTACTAGATTAAGGGTCCCTTGTGGTGAGCCAAAAGCGGTACTGGCCATGCTCGTTCCAAGGTCATTGCTGATTTTATGGATGAATTGACGGCGGTATTGAGGGGTACCCCAAGATCCCGTACTGATCGGATAGGTGCCAAAGGTTTGTCCGAATACAAAGACATTTCCTTGCTTGTCGACATCGAGCAAAAAGGTCATGTCGTACTGGTTGGTCCCTACGTAGGTGCTTTGGTTGATTGCTCCGGTCGTAGCGTTAAGTTTTGCCACGAATCCGTCTTCGAACGTACCTGCTTTAGTCGACTTAAATCCGCCTCCGGTAAAAGGCAAATCTGCGCCTAAAGTTCCTCCGCAAATAAAAACTTCGTTGTTAAAGTATTTGACGCCAAAGCCCGCGTCGTTTGCGGTCGATCCATAGTAATTACTCCACAGCACGGAGCTACCGCTGGCATTAAGTTTCATGACTACTGCATCTTGCTGTCCGCTATTGGAACACGATGAGCAATTCGTCGTGATAAAATCTGTGCTGTTGGTCGAGGCGGTGAGGTATATATTATTCGCATCATCCACGATGATTTCACCTCTAGAGGCGTCCCCGTAGTTTTTGTTGAGTGCTGTGTTCAGACCATCATTGCCAGATCCGCCAAGATATGTAGAGCTGAGTAGGGCAGAGCCGTTTGCGTTGAAGCGGGTTACAAATAGATCGGAGTCTTCGAAGGTGTAACCGTTAATATTTACGTTGGATCCACCTGCATTTGTAGATTGTATCGGATTTTGCGTTGGGAAGTTGGTACTCCCCGTAGTTCCCATTACGATGAGATGTCCCAAAGAATTCACCACCATACTATGAGGGTGGTCCGGATCAGTACCTCCTAAATACGTGGCATAGAGCAGCGTTTGACCGGTGGGTTCAAAAACGGAGATGGTCACATCAGGATTGAATCCAAGGTTGATTCCTGGCGGATCATTGTATGCGGTTTGAAATGCTCCTACTGTAGCGACATAACCGGTTGCGAAAGAAACGCCTCCGCCATATAGCCTGCCCGCTTCGTCATAGGTGGCTGTAAACCCCCAATTATCGGTTAGAGATCCGCTAAAAGAAGTAAACACGAGTAAAGGATCGATGACCAGACTGTCTAATTGGTCCACATCAAAAGAAGTCCCATAGGAAAGGACCTCATTGTGCAGCTCATACCAAATAGGTACATCGAGCTTCTGTCCATTTTGATAGCCCCAAGCAGTAGGAATACCTTCGATAAATGACCCTACGGAGGTGGAAATAGTGACGTGGCCTTCTGCATCTACCTCAATACTTTCGGTGCCATCATAGGTCCATTTTAGCTCATTGAGAACGTTCGGATTTCCCAGATACCATTCATATTTCAAATGGTTGCCTCCTTGTTTGAAGCGCAATTCACTAGAGGGGTAGAGCGCTTTATAGGCCAATTCAGTTGCAGGCCGTACTCCTGACTTCCAGCGACTTTTATCCTTACCGAGGTAATAGTTGTTTACGTACTCTACAGGAGCTTCCCCCATAGGAAGTTGCGCCTTGGCACCTAAGAATTTCAGACGTAAGACGTGGTAATCGATGACACCGTCTTGCGTCAAGCCTGCCTCATGGGAATGATGACCGCGTAAATCATCGACCGCGTGGGCGTCTTCGAGTACGAATTGAATTCCACTTTTCTCAAAAAATAACGCACCATACTTCAACTCCATCTTGTGGGTGAACGGCCCATCCCACTGTCCTTCGTTGGGAACAAACAACACTTCTTGCCCATAGGTCTTGCTCAAAAAGAGCAGCGTGAAGGCTAAAAAGAGTTGAAGTTTTCGCATAGGTTGAAAATAAAGCAAAAAAGGTGCCTAGCTCACACGTTCACAGAGTATCATCATTTTTTTTCTTCCGCTGCGTAAAGTAAAGACTTTCTGTTCGGCACTTTCCTTCACTTTGAGCTTTTTACGAACTGCATCCACCGTCTCAGGGAATCCAATACATTCGATCGCGGCGTGGGTAAATGGACTTTTAAGTTTATACGGTGCGGCTTCTTCCACCAAGCGATACACACGATAATGACTAGATGGTTGTGGCGCTTGATCGGTAGTGTACAAATTTCCAAAGGCGGTTGCGAACCATCCATTACGGACCGCGAGTGAAGCGTGTAATTGGCTTTTACTTAAGCCCGCAGCCGGTTGGATGACAAATTCTTTCCAAGAAGAACTCACAGGAACAGATGCGTACGAAGGCTCTAGTGTCAAATGTTCTTCAGTGTCCAATTCTACCACAATCAGCTCCATAGCTCCTGTAAACCCGCTAGATTGAACAGTTAAAATCTCCTTACATTCTCCGTGAACTTGAACGATAAGAACGCGTTCCAAATCCATGAGATCCTTGGTGGAAGACAGGTCGAGCATCGGGCTGTGCTTGGCAATTATCTTTTGTGAACGTTCGAATAAGGAGGACTGCAACGCGATCAGATCAGGTGTCCCCTCACGAATGCCGAAGGTCCGCTTTCCTTCAGCGCGTCTATCTGGATCTAAATAGATGCATAGGTCTTCTCTTTTGATTTTTCGATCGGCGATCCAAGCATCGATAGGGGCAAGGTCCATTTCAGCGTATACAACCTGCGTGGAATGTAGGTTGCGTTCAAGCAATCGTGCAATACCTGTATTGATTTCGAAACATAGGCCCGAAATGGCCTCATCACGTTGTTCAAAAGCCCATGTATCGACACCCATACCCGCGCATGCATCTATAAAGTACTGGCTATCCATCAGCTTGGCTTTATAGCGCGCCGTAATCACCGAGCTACTCTGCTCTAGGGCATGACCTACTGGGAAAATCCAATGGCTAGGTAAACCTTCAAATTTCTTCGTGTATTTGACTTTTGCAGCGATTTGTGCAATGCTGCTGAAATAGGGCTCTTGCAGTCCGTGTTTTAGCCGCAATGCATCCACAGATGGTACGGATGAGTGCTGTGCTTCGATCCATGCACGGGCCTCTTGATCAAGAACCTCTGGGTTGACTTGTTGGGTGGGGTGCGCCATGAACTCGTAGGCTAGTCGTTTAAGCTGTTTAAAGCGGTATTCAAGACGATTCTCCCAATGCTATACACTGGGACGGCGATGATCATTCCCCTTATGCCTAGTAAGGTGCCGGCGATGGAGATGACTAAGAAAATTTCTAAAGGGTGGGCTCCGACGCTGTTTGAAAATATGATAGGTTGAAATACGAGGTTATCTAACAATTGGACACCTGCGAAGAGTCCGAAGAGAAGGTACAAGCTTTGCACTAAATCGATGCCTAACGAAGGATCGGAAAGACCTGCCGTGTACAACTGACCCATACCTAAAAGAATACCCAAGGCACCTCCGATCAGCGGACCCACATAGGGGATAAGGTTAAATACTGCAGCACACAAAGCCAAAACCACGGCGCCTTCGATGCCGATAAAGCTCATGCCCAAAGCCAAAAGCGCGAATACAGTACTGATCTGAAACAAAATTCCAAAGCTATAACGTGTCACTATCCGTTTAATTTCAGGGGTCATTACATCCACTTTACTGTGGAATTTTTTTGGCGTAACCGCATCGATAAAGCGGTGGGCAAGATCCTGTTCTTTGAGTAAGAAAAAACTTATAAATAGAACAGAAAAGGTGCCGATAAACATTGTCCCAACACTGCCGATCACTGAGCCTAGAGCTGCAGATATTGCGTCTACAGAGGCGAAGTTTTGCAAACTTTGATTCAATTCCGCAAATTCTGCCGTGGAGTCTATTCCAAACGAATTTAGCACCAGATCAAGCTGTTGCCATTCCGATTCTAGGGTCTGAAACAAATCGCCGTATGCGATATTGTTTAAAAAGCTAAACTCTTCGATCAATACGGGGACAAACCAGCTGCCCAAGCCAATGAATACACCTGTGATGAGCACCAAGGTTAGCGCAGACACTACACTAGTGCTGAGTTTCGACCCTATTTTCGGGAGGTTACGCAGCACCTTCGCTACAGGTCTTCCTAAGACAGAAATGTAGAGTCCTATGATGGCATAAATAATCAGTGATTTGATCAAGAACAATGCATAAAGTCCAACGGCAATCAACAGCAGTTGAACTATAGATTTTGTGAGCGGCTGTAATTCAAAGGTTTTCATGGCTTTGCGTCTCTAAGAATAGACCAATGTACTAAGTTTGTTCCCATTTGAAGGGCTTTTTCGCGTTTCTCCTGCGAGTCATTGTGCACGTTTTGATCTTCCCAACCGTCCCCTAAATCACATTCATAGGTGAAAAGCGCCACCAATTCTCCTTCAACGAAAACGCCGACATTTTCCGGGGTTTGACCGTCGTGCTCATGAATTTTAGGCAACCCGCTTTCAAAAACGAAGGGCACGTTAAAAATGGGGTGGGAGTGCGCCACCCGTTGCAAAAGTGCATTAGGGAAAATTAACGGTAATTCCTCAAGCACGAAATCCTTCATGCCGTAGTTATCATCAAAATGTATAAATCCGCCGCGCGCAGTGAAGCTTTTGAGGATTTTGCGCTGTTCCTCAGAAAATACAATGCGCCCATGTCCGGTGACATGAAGAAAGGAAATGCCTGAAGAAAGCAGCTGATGTACTTCAACTTCTTTGGGGTGAGCATAGGCGGCTATTCCCGTAGTGTTTTGAGTGAATTCAGCAAGGTTTTTAAGGGAAGTCGGATTGGCATACCAATCACCACCGCCGTCATATTTAAGCACTCCGAGACCTTGTCCAGAGGCGGATAGGACGATGATGCACGTGCAAAAAGCGAAATACAACCTTCTCATCTTTCAAAGATACAATCCCAGAAAGTATCAATCGAGATTATCGTTCGCTCATTCTAATGAACTTAGCACGGTTTTTGGGGTTAGTATTGCAATATGGAAAAAATGTATCGTTTTGTGTGGTTTTTTGTGGCGCTAGTGTTCTCTTTAGGAGCGCATGCACAGTGTTTTCAAACGACGCCATGGACCGAAAATTTTGACGGCAACCAGTGGCAATCCGCATCGGGTTTTAACGATGATGGTGCTATACCAACGTGTTGGGCGAGGGCAAATCCGAACGGCAATTACCTTTGGATGGGAGGTCCTCCGAACTTCTTAAACACAAACACCGGTCCAAGTAGCGATCACACCGGTGGAACTGGGGGTTATGCAGTAGCGGACACCTGGTTCCAATTTCCATCCGGAGTAAATACAGACATTACGCATCTAGTCACTCCAAAACTTATTTTAGTAAACGATACAGCTCCTCGAGTGGTGTTCTATTACCACATGTATGGGGCACAGATCAGTTCATTGCAAGTATGGGCGCGAAAGTTTGGTACGACGGGTTGGTCCATTGTGGACAACATTCCAGTTTCTACCGTAAGCAGCCAGTTCACTGCCAATACGGACCCATGGGTAAAGCGTATTACTTCTCTCACCAGCTATGCCGGTGATACGATCCAGTTGCGTTTCTCGGCAAAGAGAACTACTTCGTTTGGGGTCGGTACCACGTCAAGAATAGCGATCGATGATGTTACGGTCGAAGAAACACCGAGTTGTGATCAGCCGTACAATCTCTCTGTGGGGTCTGTTTCGCCGTTTTCAGCAACCATCGGCTGGCAAAGCGGAAACACGTCTCCGCTGGGGTATCAAATGCAATACGTGCTGCAAGGCACTGCCGTTTCTAATGGCTCCATAGTGAATGTCACAGGTAATCCTGGAACAATCAGCGGACTAGCCTCCAATACCATCTATAGTGTTCGAGTCCGTGAGATTTGTGCGGTAGGCGATACGAGTGCATGGTCTATTCCCAAAAATGTTAGAACTACTTGTTCCTATTTTACGGCACCTTACACGGAAAATTTTGACGGCTCCGACTGGGTAGTTGGAACCAATTTTAACGACCAGGGCGATTTAGATCCTTGTTGGGCGGACATAAAATCTACCAACCGCTTCTGGAATATCGGCCCACCATCATTTTCTTGGAATCAAACAGGCCCTTCAAAGGACCACACCTCAGGCTCTGGACAATACATGTTCCATCAGGTCACGACCACCTTTGGCACCACAACGGTTGATCCGAAATTGGTTTCGCCTTGGATAGATTTAGATACCTTATCTGAGCCTCAAGTTAGTTTTTGGTACCACGGTCACGGAACAAGCATGGGAGACTTTAAAGTCTATGTTCAAAAGCTTGGAGGAACGTGGACAGCCTTGTGGGACACCTCAGGATCTACCCAGAGTACGGCCAATGAAGACTGGAAGGAAAAGATATTAGCTTTAGGCACTTCGTATGAGAGAGATACGGTTCGTTTGCGCTTTGATTACGAATTGTCGAATGTGAATGTGTTGACACGGTTCGCAATAGACGATGTGAAAATTGATCGGAAACCTGCATGTCCGAAGCCTTCGAATGCAGTTGTAAATAACACCGGAATTTATGTAGCTCAGCTCGGGTGGACCTCGGGAGGTGCCTCTGATTTTCAAATTCGTTACCGAGCGATCGGAACAACCACTTGGTCTTGGACAACGGCGAATGCAGCGAATAAAGGTATTCCTGGATTAACCGCTCAAACGACCTATCAGTGGCAAGTTCGCGATTCCTGTTCCGCCGGTAAAGTATCTGAATGGATAGATGGCGAGCGCTTCACCACAAAGTGTGCCCTGAAGTCAGCGCCTTATGTCATGAATTTCACGAGTACTACGGATTGGCAAGTTCCTGGATTCCCGAATCAAAGCGGGGAGATCGAAGATTGTTGGTCACGTACAGACACCGTAGATTACTTCTGGACGGGAGGGAATGCTGCATTCAATCATTATCCGTCCACAGGGCCAAGTGGCGATAAAACTACGGGTTCAGGTGGATATGCTTTCACCAGGAGTAGCAATCCTTGGACTACGCCGAAGTCTACATTTTTGACGACACCGTTCATCGATATGAGTACGCTACAGTCGCCGGAATTGACGTTTTGGTTCCATATGTTCGGACAGGATGTAGATAAGCTGGAAGTATTTGTGAAGCCGTTCAACTCGACAGCGGTTAGAATCTCCACGATTACCGGCCAGCAACAAGCAACAAGCGCAGCAGCTTGGAAGCGAAGAAAACTCAGTTTATTGGCTTACCAAGGAGATACGGTTGCGGTTATATTTAAAGCGACACGTAAGTCTGGTGGCGGTTTTGTCTCGTACCGTTCTGCCATAGCCTTAGACGATGTGGAGATCGATGAGATTGCTGCATGTCCTGCACCTACGGTACTGAGTACGAACATTACCTACAACAGTGCGACGATAAATTGGAATACAAAAGCGGTAAATGCCGCCTTGGAATATGCCGATACATCCATCAGCCAAGGCAGTGGGACCGTGGTGAGTGCGAGCGGCGGAACGTATGATTTAACAAACCTCCTGCCAAACACTACCTATAACGTTTGGGTACAAGATTCCTGTACCTCGACCTTAACAAGTCCTTGGACCTTACACGCCTTTACTACATTGCCTTGTCCCGCGATTACCGCCCAAGGGAGCGTTATACTTACCTCAAACAACACGGTAGATGCCACAAGTACCACAACGGATGCGGATTCTGTGTATTGGGAGTGGGGCGATGGTAATCTAAGCACAGACACTGTAGCTCAGTATACCTACACGGGCTCAGGGGTATTTGACGTTTTACAAATCGTAGTTAATTCTTGTGGAAGCAGAGATACACTCATTCACACGGTATCTATTTGCGGACCAATTTCATTAGTAACCAGTTTTACCAGCGCAGCGACAACGGTAGATTTTGATGCAACAGGATCTTTAGGGGCAGCCTTAACTTATACCTGGGAATTCGGAGATGGAACAACAGGAAACGGCATTAAAACCACCCACAACTATGGCGCCTCAGGCGACTATACCATCACACTGATCGCCGTAGATGCTTGTGGAGATACCGCATCCACGTCTTTTGACATAACCGTCTGTAGTACGGTATTGCTCAGTTTTAATGCCGTGGCAAACGGAAGCACTTTTGACTTTACCTCAAGCCCACAGAATTTAGCAAATTATTCATGGGACTTTGGAGACGGGAACAGTGGAACAGGTGCGACTGCTAGTCATACTTATGCAGGAAATGGGACCTTTACAGTGTCCCTCACTGCAGAGGATTCTTGTGGTACAGTCTATACGTATAGTGATGACGTAGCTACTTGTGATGTGCCGTCGGGAGATTTTTCATTCTCTATTGTATCGACCAGTGCGAATGGTATGGTCGTTGATTTTCAGGCTACGGCCACAGGGGCGAGTGAATTCCACTGGTTCTGGGGGGACGGAAACTTCGATAAAGGGAACACGCCAAATGCACAGCATACCTATGGCGTAATAACGTTGAATTATTTAGTTCGATTACTACTGATTAACGATTGCGGAGATACCACCGAAATTCGTCACCGTTTAACCGAAGTGGGGGTAGAGGAGCAAATGCTTCGTGCAAACCTATATCCAATCCCTGTTGTAAATGAATTGACTGTAGACCTAACGGAGCCATTAACAGGTACCGTTACAGTATTGAGTACCTTAGGACAGATGGTGGCTCATGTACAGGTGATCGATCAGAAGATCGTTCGTTTGAGCTTGGGCGAATTACCGGCAGCAAACTATCTGGTGGCGATTCGGACCGAGGATTCTTACCGCTATTATCGAATCGTGAAGATTTAATCTACAGTTCCTGCTTTATATTTGTGACGAGCACCAAAGGCTCACTATCACATTATGAAAGGAATCATTACCAAACTCCTCGTTGCAAACCGCGGGGAGATTGCTCTGCGCGTGATGCGTAGCGCCCATGAAATTGGCATCAAGACTGTTGCTATTTTTTCTGAGGCAGACCGCCGAGCACCTCATGTACTCTTTGCTGATGAAGCCATATGCGTAGGGCCAGCTCCCTCAGCGCAAAGCTATTTGAAAGGAGATTTGATCATTTCAGTAGCCAGAGATCTAGGCGTAGATGCCATACATCCGGGGTACGGATTTCTTTCTGAAAATGCTGAATTTGCGCGAGCAGTAGAGCAAGCGGGTATGCGATTTATCGGTCCTCGTCCCCATGCTATAGAAGTGATGGGGGATAAGCTTAGTGCCAAAGATGCCGTCAAAGATTTCGAAGTTCCCTTAGTACCTGGAACAGACGGTGAGGTTACCGATGTTCAAGAAGCTTTAGATCTTGCTGAAGGAATCGGCTTTCCAGTCATGATAAAAGCCAGCGCCGGTGGTGGTGGTAAAGGAATGCGCATCGTCGAGGATCCTTCAGAATTTGAGTCTCAGATGAAGCGTGCAGTTAGTGAAGCGACGAATTCGTTCGGTAACGGCGCAGTTTTCGTAGAAAAATACATTCAGAATCCTCGCCATATCGAGATCCAAATACTGGCGGACGAGCACGGAAATGTGGTACATCTCTTTGAGCGCGAATGTTCTATCCAGCGTCGCCATCAAAAAGTGATCGAAGAGGCCCCATCCGTTGTACTCACTCCAGAGCTTCGTGATGCGATGGGCAAGGCGGCAGTGAATGTGGCAAAAGCGTGTGATTACCGAGGAGCTGGAACTGTAGAATTTATTTTTGAGCCGGGAGGACATTTCTACTTCTTAGAAATGAATACCCGCCTGCAAGTGGAGCATCCGGTGACCGAGCAAATCACTGGACGCGATTTAGTGAAGGAACAGATTCGCATTGCAGAAGGACATCCGCTGTCGTTCAAACAAGAAGATCTCGCAATACAAGGGCATTCTATCGAAGTACGCGTATATGCAGAAGATGCTTCTGCGAATTTTATGCCGGCAACAGGTACGCTTCGTGAATATAGACGTCCACAAGGATTGGGTATTCGCGTAGACGACGGTTTGGAGCAGGGCATGGAGGTGAGTATTTATTACGATCCGATGATTGCAAAATTGATCACGTTTGGTGCTACTCGAGAAGATGCGATTGCTAGAATGAAGCGTGCGATCAAAGAATATAGAATCGCCGGGGTGCAGACGACTTTGGATTTTGCCCAATTCGTACTGAATCACGAAGCCTTTGTTTCTGGGAACTTTGATACTCATTTCGTCGCAAATCACTTTAACGAACATACCTTGGACAATGAATCAGCTGAACTTGAGTCGGTTGCAGCTGCTGCTTTGGCAGACCTATTGCAGGGTAAAAAGTGCGCTCAAAAAACAGCCGTTCATGCAACCACGAGTACTTGGAAATCGAACCGTTCTTAAGCAGCTACTACTCGCACTGCTTTTGTGTAGTGCAGCTTTTGGCCAGCAGGTAGATACGATCAGCGTCGGGGATGCTGCTGCTAGTCCGCTTACGGGCCAATTAATCATGAACGGTGATACGATTCCTTGGTCCGTACTCGATGAGGTGCTATTTGTTCCAAAACCAACATTGACGGATTACCAGGCTCGACGACATTACTACAATCTAACGAAAAAGGTACGACGCGTGTATCCATACGTTCGCGAGGCTGCATTGCGTATGGACAGCGTGAACATGCAGTTAGAGGGTATTGACAAACGTAGACTGCGCAGAAAGTACACGAAGTCGTACCAAAAATATTTGGAGGAACGCTTTGAACCTGAGTTGCGAAAATTGACTCGAAGTGAAGGGCAAATCTTAAGTAAACTCATCTACCGTGAAACCGGAGAGAGTGTCTACGCCATCATCAAAACCTACCGCAATGGATTTTCTGCTCGATTCTGGTCGATGACTGCCTGGTGGTTTGATATCGATTTGAAACGCGCCTACGATCCGATCAACGATGCAGAGGACAAGCTCATTGAGAACATCCTCGTTCGCAAATTCATTTCCGGTCAGCTTATTCCTGCTCGAGAGGATGAACGCCTAAAGTATCAACCGTAAAGATATTGGTAGCTACCGCTTGACGCAGATTCCAGTAAGCGGTATATGTCGGTGAAAAATTGGTACGATGCGCCAACACCTCGTCGGCATTGCCGAGCAAGGTCATAGAGAGTTCACTGACTTCACGTAAGGCTCCATAGCCACCGCCAAAGGCCGTGGAATAATCGTAGCAGTTTCTCTCCCGCATAAAGTCTACAGTGATTGGGTGGGCGCCATGATCGATCAAGAATCGAACACCTACACGCTCAGCGACATTAATGTCAAGCACATCGTCAAAGCAAAATCCGATTTCTTCAGGGGCGAGCCCATGTTGCTCGCAAATGTAGTCAAGCACCACTCGCTTGTCTTTGGCTCCCATGAAAACGGCATCAAAATGCTCACGTTGCGCGAAAAATGCTCCTGTCGGATTATCAACTCCAGTAACTATAGCAAATGCAGGCAGCTCACCTTGGTGCAAATACGTGGCAAATCGCAGTAGGTTGAGCCCTATTGAATCCACTTCACTGAACGAACTCTCTCCTCCGGTTTGCTTAGTACCTGGGTGAAAAACACCGTCCCAATCAAACAACCAAAGCTTGATTTTTTGGAGTCGCTCAGCGATTTGAATTTCGTCTGATAGAAAGGATCCTGCGAATGCTGCTTGCATAGAGCGGTCGAGAGTTTAGTGCAAATCTTGAATATCAATCATACCAACAACCACTCCGCCGTCCTCAACGATCAGAGAATCGACATTACTTTGGGCGAAAAGCTGTTCTGCATCGATCAGTAACGCAGATTTAGCAATAGTTTTTGGAGCCGATTCCGTCACAAAATGTTTCATTGTAGTGGTCATTACGTCACCGCCTTCAGAAACGAATCTTCGTAGATCACCGTCCGTAAATACACCTATTGCACGCGAATTGTCGTCAATAATGCTACAAGCGCCAAATCCTGATGTGGTCATTTGAACCAAAGCATCAGAAATGGTATCAGTGATTTTTGTTATAGGGTTAGCGCTTCTCATGGCCTCCCCAACGCGTCGCGTAAGGAGATTGGTATGCTGAACGAATTGGTCCGTACCCATCTTTGTAAAATGGTTATCGGTCAATTTTTGCATGATCCCCCACGGCACCGTAACTGCGTGTGCACCAACTTCAATCGCATCGCGCACGTGTTGCGCATTACGAACTGAACTGAACATGATTTTTGAGTCATACCCGTAGTGCTCCACTGCGTCCACGCAATCTGCAACAAGGGAAAGTGCATCAGTGCCTTGATCTTGTAATCGACCGACCAAAGGACAGATGTAAGTAGCGCCCGCTGCCATCGCCATGTAGGCTTGTTGCAGGGTGTAGACCAGGTGCAAGTTCACTTTGAAACCTTGTTCCACCAGTGTTTTACAGGCTTTTGTACCTTCAAGACTCATTGGGATCTTGTACACTGTTGTGTTTTTATCTAAACCTAGAGCATCTTGACGCAGCGCTTCAGCTACGATCTCATCCGCAGTGGCTCCCAAGGCTTCAATCTGTAAAACAGGTACCTTTTTACTTAGTTCGACAATAGCACCATCGATATCCGTGATGCCATGACGGTGCATGAAGGTAGGTGTGGTCGTTAATCCCGCGAGGTAACCGAGCTCAAAGGCTTGGTCAATCTCACGTACGTCTGCTGAGTCTAAATACAATTCCATTAACGGTACTGTTTTTCAATGTTATGTAAAGCTAACAGCGGTTCCATAAAGGATTCAAGCTGTAGCATATCGAGCTGGCTTGCTGCATCACAAAGCGCCTCAGAAGGGCAGGGATGCGTTTCAATAAATACCCCGTCAACGCCTGCCGCGACTCCCGCTCGTGCGAGGGTAGGGAGGTATTCGCGAAGTCCTCCGTTCGGATCAGACGACGGAATGCCGTATTTACGAATACTGTGTGTAATGTCAAATATAACGGGATATCCTGCCTGTCTAAGATCATAGAAAGCCCTTGGGTCAACGATGAGATCATTGTATCCAAACGTATAGCCTCGTTCTGTGAGGATGATGTTGGTATTGCCGGTGCTCTCAATTTTAGCTACGGGTTTTACCATGTTCTCTGGAGCTAGAAATTGCCCGTGCTTGAGGTTGACGGCTTTACCCGTTCTCGCTGCAGCCAATACCAGGTCAGTTTGCATGCAGAGGTAAGCGGGAATTTGAATGATGTCAACCACATCACCCGCTGGGGCTGCTTGATCCGGGTAATGAATGTCTGTGATGAGCGGGAAGTCAAATTCTTTCCCCACTTTTTCCAAAATACGCAGGCCTTCGTCGATACCCGGTCCGGTGTAATAGTCTACCGAAGAGCGATTGTCCTTTTGAAATGAACTCTTGTAAATCACATGCACTTCAGGGTGCTTCTCACGATAGGTGGACAATTCTTCCGCCACACGCATCATGGTAGATTCTTCTTCGATCACACAAGGACCGCTAATCAAGGTAAATCTATCGCCTCCGACTAGGGAGTTGCCGACAGGAACTTTTTTATCTGACATGCACTGTTATTTCTAAAGTGCGAATGTACCGATTTTTTGAGGGTGCGCTATGATTGTTGCAAAAGAGATTCCGCTAAAGCAAGGTCCTGCGGCGTATCTATGGATAGTGGTTTGCTTTGCGCTGTTGCCACATGCCAGTGAAATCCGTGTTCCATCCAGCGAAGTTGTTCAAGGGATTCGGCTTGCTCCAAAGGGGTGAGGGATAACGCGCAATAACGCTCAAGTGCTTCAGGACGGTACGCATATACGCCGATATGCTGGAAGCGCTGAAGGCTTGTGCTGTTGTGATTTGCAGGGATGGGACTTCTGGAAAAAAGTAAGGCGCGCTGCTGCAAATCTGTAGTTACGTAGACATTCGAAGTACTATCTTCTGTAGACACTGGGGCCATGAGAGTCGCAGCTTCAGGTAAATGTTCTTGCAGTAAAGTACATAGTGGTCCAAGCTGCGTTTCTGAGATGAACGGTTCATCACCTTGAACATTAATCACATATTCGAATGGCTTGCCGATGTGCTGGTAGGCCTCGAGCATACGAGTGGTTCCATTAATGTGGTGCGAGCCTGTCCGTACTACCGGAAGGTTGTGGGCCCTGCAATAGGTAAGGATATCTTCAGAATCTGTCGCGATGACTACATGAGTAAAGAGCGACGCTACCTGATCATAAGTTCTATGAATAAGGGGAACACCGCCGATCTCTATGAGCGGTTTGCCTGGCAAGCGGGTAGCCCCCATGCGTGCGGGCAGAACAACTAAGTATTTTTCGAATCTATTTGACAAATTCAGCTACGGCTTGAATCAACTCTTGTGCTTTGAACGGCTTGGTGATGTACTGTTTAGCACCCAATGCTTTTCCTGCTGCAATATCGTATTTGCTGACCATAGCTGAAACAACGATGATGGGAATCTCATAGATTTGCTGATCCGTCCATTTTTTCATCATGAGTTCATATCCGTCCATATCGGGCATTAGGATATCGGTGACGATCAAATCTGGTTGGAATCCAGCGACCTTTTCCATGGCATCTTTTCCATTGACGGCCGTTTGAACTTCATACCCTTCCAAATCTAGAATTTCCGAAATAGAATCACGGATTTGTTCGTGGTTGTCAACTACCAATATTCTTTTAGCGCTCATAGAGATATGTTCATATTATAGGGGCAAAAGTAAGGTTTGGTTGAAAAGTTGCCTTAATTTCGGTAGGGTTATCTACTCAAAGAGATGTATTAGTGAAAATAGAAGAAGCCTTATTGGTATTAGGTTTGGATAAAATTCCAGTTTCCCAGGAAGAGATTACTGGGGTATACCGTGAATTGGCGAAAACTAAACATCCAGATGCAGGTGGCAGTGAATCTGAGTTTAAGGAATTGCAAGAGGCTACAGAGCTTGTAAGAGCAGCACTGGATCTTGTTTTGAATTCCGCTGAGCAACTTTCTGAGCAAGAACAAGCGGTTCGGGACAAGCGTGCAAAGATGCGGGAAGAGATGTTAAAAAGACGCGCCGTTGAGGACCGTAAACGCAATATTCAGGCGACTTGGGGCATAGGCATAATTTCGACGATTGTAGCGCTTTTTGTGATGGGCTATGCGGTGTATCCATCGCTGCTGGAATGGGTCGTGTCTAGGGATCAGCAAGAAGAGATGGCTGAAGTGGTGTACACCGATCATACGGACGTTTTCGAGATTGAGTGGACCTATGAAGGAACAACGTTTAAAGAATCGGTGAGTGGTCGTTTGATCGACGGTCGTTGGCTGGTGGGTGAGGCCGGAATGCCCATCTTAAAAGGGGCCAAATTCATTGTGGCCTTTAATGCGAAAAACCCTGAATATTTCATTTTAAAAGACCAGTACATTCATCCGGAAACAGCTGAGGTGTATTACGCGATCATGAAACATCCGATTTCAGTACTCTTAGATGTTCGGGTGGGAGATCCAGCGATTGTGTGTGCCTATTGGAACATTTTGGATCGGTTCGGTGTGGATGGTTTGGCGCATATTTTGTTCGGGGATTTGCCGCTGAGAAAAAATTGGTCCCATAATGAACGGACCTACGAGAGCCTTGTGGAAGGGGAAGAATTTCAAAATTTGATGAGAAGTTGTCTTCCAGAGCTGCAAGAATTCAAATAGGCAGGATACCTTTGCCGTGTTAATGTTTTGATCCCAATTTATGAAGCCATCGATAGCGAAAGGAACTAGAGATTTTTCTGCACAAGACGTGCAAAAGCGCCAGTACATCATGGGCATCCTCAAGGAAGCCTTTGAGTTGCGCGGCTATGATCCGATCGAGACTCCGTCGTTTGAGAATATTGAAACGCTCACGGGTAAGTATGGTGAGGAAGGGGATCGCTTGATCTTTAAGATTTTACGAAGCGGCGATTTTACTGCAAAGGCCCCTGCTGAGGAGTGGGAGGCGAAGGATGCGAAGAAATTAGCCACTAAAATTGCGGACAAAGCGTTGCGCTATGATTTGACCGTCCCGTTCGCGCGTTATGTGGTACAACATCAGAACGAACTGGCATTTCCGTTCAAGCGGTATCAGATGCAGCCGGTTTGGCGTGCCGATCGTCCTCAAAAAGGAAGATTCAGAGAGTTTTACCAGTGCGATGCAGATGTCGTCGGTTCTGACAGTCTGTGGCAAGAAGTTGAACTCATTCACCTGTATGATGCGGCGTTCACAGCCTTGGGATTAGGTACTGAGATCAAGGTAAATAACCGAAAGATCTTAGCTGGAATGGCGGAGGTCTTGGAGATCTCGGACCAATTCATTGCCTTTACCGTGGCTATCGATAAATTGGACAAAGTCGGTCCTGAAGGGGTGGCGAAAGAGATGCGCGAACAGGGCATCAGCGAACAAGCCGTTTTGAGATTTGAAGCGTGGTTGACGGCGGGATTGTCTGTAGACTCACTCGATGAACTATTGGCAGAAAGTGAGCAAGGACGATTGGGTTTAGAGGAGCTACGTTTTGTACTCGACCAAGCTGCTCCTGGTTTACAGTCCGCTGATTTGACCTTTGACTTTACCCTTGCTAGAGGATTGAACTATTATACTGGGACTATTTTTGAGGTTGCAGCCAAAGGCGTTGCCATGGGAAGCATAGGTGGCGGAGGTCGCTATGCGGATCTAACATCGATCTTTGGTATGAAAAACACTTCAGGAGTAGGGATCAGTTTCGGTCTGGATCGCATCTATTTGTGTTTGGAAGAATTGGCATTGTTCCCAGAATATGTGGCATTTCGCCGGTCTATTCTCTTTGCCAATTTTGGATCTGCCGAAAGCACTGTGGCCTACCGCTGGGTACAGCAGCTCATCGCCCAAGGATTGCGTGCGGAGTTGTATCCAGAGTCAGCAAAACTGAAAAAACAGTTCGATTTTGCAGACAAAAAGGGAATCGGCTTTATGGCGATGGTGGGCACCCAAGAGATGGATGCAAATCAAATCCCGGTAAAAAATCTAGCAACCGGGGCTCAAGAAGTGTACGATTTAGAGAGCATTCAAAAGCTGTTGTCTTAAGCAACCACCGCTTTCCAGAATATTTCATCATTGTGCTCGGGCTTCATCAGAACGCTGCGCACCACAACTACTGAGTTGGTATCCCATTCCACATTCCAGGGACATTGCGTCTTTTGTAAAGAGAATAGCGCGAGGTGGATTCCTTCTTTCGCCTTCTTTTCGAAAAACGCACGATTTGCTGCACTGATCTCAGATGCGGTAGACCCTTTTACGGAAAATATACATATGTCAAGCTCTGGTGCAATACTCCAGTATCCTTCCTCTAGGGCCGTTTGGTGAAGACCCTGTGCTGCGGTCAAGCTCTGTGCCAGTCGCTGGGCAAAAAGACCTCCGGGCACGAGCGGAAATTTCTGTAGTGTTGCCCATACTCCTGCGGCAGAAGCACCTGCTCGTGAGCACTCGAGTGTGATTTCGCCCAAATGCAGTTGCGAAGAGGTGAAGTACGTGTAAGGGCTGTCGTGTTTATAGAATTGGCCTACTCCGGGAGTATTGAAAAGTACAGCGCCACACCCATAGGGCTGAAGTCCATGTTTGTGGGGATCTATTACGATCGAATCGGCTTGCGACAAGGCATCAAAGGCCAGACGTGCCTCCCCGTCAAGCGCGCTTAATTTGAAGTATCCACCATAGGCTGCATCGGCGTGTATTCGGAAGTCTATTTCACTTCGTAATGCTACGATACGATCCAGTGGGTCTACACGGCCCATCCCCGTGGTCCCCATAGTTGCAACTAGGGTAGGTTTGATGCCAAGATTTTGATAATGGACTAGGCGTTCTTGGAGCGTGTCCAGGCATATTTTACCCTGCGCATCTGCTGGTAATGGTTCAAAAGGAATTCCTAGGACTTCGCTCATTCTGCTGTGCGTGTAATGCGCCAGCTCGTTGGCAAGAACCACAGTTTTTGGATGGGACTGTCGTGCTACCCACAGGGCTTCAAGATTGGCGATAGTGCCTCCAGAGGTGAGATGCCCGAGGTGGGAGGAGTAGCCAACCATGATGGCAAGGGCGTCGATCACTTCTAATTCTAGTGCGCTTGTCGCTTTACCTCCGTCAAGAGCGTGATTGTTCGGGTTGATAAAACTGGTCATCCAAACGGCTGCCTGCGCCAGTGGATGGGCAGGTTTGATCATTTGACCGGCGTATTCCTTGCGGTCGTACGGATAGTTATCTTGAAGCTTTTCGGCTAAGAGTTGCAAAATTTCACGGTCCTGGTTGTCCAGGTCGAGATCATTGAGCTGCAGGTCGTAAAGTTGTGTCCAATTCTTCATGCCCCCGAAGATACACGCTCTATTGCCAAGCTGCTACAAACTCACCGTTGGGATCGTATCGTTCTGCCTGAAATGCGGTATTGAACTTTCTAAACGGCCGAGGATCATTGCCACGTCCTGCATTGTAGAGCCAGTTGCCATAATTTGAGGCAGGGTCGTAATCGATCAATTGGCTTTCAAAATAAGCGGCACCCGAGCGCCAGTCCAGACCCATATCGTGCACCAAATACGAAGCAACATTCTGACGACCGCGGTTACTCATGAACCCCGTAGCAGCCAATTCCTTCATATTCGCGTCCACAAATGCATCCCCTGTTGCCCCATCTTTCCAACGCGCAAAAGCCTTGGCATTGAATCCGCCTTTTAAAGGCTTTTCCGGTTGCAATCCCAGCGGCACGAACAAATCCTTGCCGTGTTTGAGTGCAATCCATTGGAAGTATTCTCTCCATAAAAGCTCGAAAAATAGCCAGTACGTGCTTTCGTTGCCTTCCACCTCATCCTCAAAGCGCTGTACTTCGTGAAAAATCTCACGGGCCGAAATACAACCCAAGGCGAGGTAGGCAGAAAACTTGGAGCTGTAATCCCTACCGAGCAATCCGTTGCGCGTTTCTTTATAGGAGAGAATGAGCTCGTTTTCCCAAACGTAATAATCAATCTGATTCCATGCTGCTCTCGATCCGCCCTTAAAAGGTACCGCAGTCCGTTCATCATGCTCTACCGCGGCTCCTTGCCAAAGCGCCTCCGTGAAGCCCGGCAGATCATCGAGAGGCGTAATGTCAGCTTCCTCAATAGGATGCTCCACACGTGAACGTTTCTCAACCAACTTCCTGAATTTAGTGAACACATCGGGCAGTCCATCTAGATCAAAGGGTAGGGCAGAGCGCGTGTACAATGTTCGCTCTCGAAGCCATTTAGTTTGGATCCCTGCTGCGCTCGCCTGTTTTGAAACCTTTGCCTCTTCCTGTGTTTCTTCGTAAGCTTGAAGCGCTGGACCGACAATGGCTTTTGCATGTACTTCCTTTGCCAATTCAACAATATCCACCGCTTGCTTATCCAGCACAAAAAGCTTTGAACCTGCATCCTCAAAACGTTCGCTGAGGTCTTCAACGCTCTCACGGAGAAATTGCAAACGGTGCGCTCCCAATGGCAACTCACCCGCTATGGTTTCCAGCGAAGCGTCGTCCCAAAGTAAAACAGGGATCACACGGTCAAAGTTTGCGTAAGCATAGGCTACGGGAGCGTTATCGGCAACCCTGAGGTTATTTCTAAACCAAAGAATACAAGTACTCATTACAATTCATTTATCTGCTCTAGGAGGTCGGCTGCTTTCGCTGAAATGGCTTGCTTTTGCTCCGAGCTCATCTTATCATACGTTCTATAGACCATTCCGAGGCGGAAATTGTTCCCGAGTTTGTCGCGATTTCTTTCAAAAAAGTCCCAATACAACGCATTCAGTGGGCAACTGTCCTCGTCCGTTTTTGTCTTTGGGTTATAGACGCAGTTGTCGCAATAATCACCCATTTTCTTCATGTAGTTGGCAGAAGCCACATAGGGTTTGGTTGCTATCCAACCGCCGTCTGCAAACTGCGACATCCCGCGTGTATTGGTAATCTCTACCCACTCAAAGGCATCGATGTAAATACCTAAATACCACAAGTCGACTTCATCCGGGTCAATCCCAGCAAGGAGTAAAAAATTTCCCGTGACCATGAGCCGCTGGATGTGATGCGCGTATCCGTGCTGCAGGCTCTGACCTATAGCATGAGATTGGCATTTCATCTTTGTATCGCCCGTCCAGAACCATTCAGGCAGTTTGCGATCGTGACCGAAATAGTTCTCTTCTCCAAATTCAGGCATACGAACCTCATAGATGTTTCGCATGAATTCTCTCCAGCCCAAAATTTGTCGAATGAATCCTTCCGCTGCATTGATGGGAACATCCTCACGAGATCGGAAAATTTCCTCGGCTCTGCGACAAACGGCCAAAGGATCCATCATCTTGGTATTCAGCGCAAAGGAAATGCGGCTGTGGTACAAGGCCCAATCCTTAACCGTCATGGCATCTTGGTAATCACCGAATAAGGGGAAGGCGTGCGCTAGCCATTGCTCATAAACCTCCCAGGCTTGTTCAGGAGTCGTGGGCCAATAGAAATGCTTCGGGTCTTTAAGTGCTCCAATGCAAGGAATTCCTGCCTCCTGGATGTCTGCAACCACTTGACTTACATCTGTTTCCGGTAAAAATGGAGGAGGGAGGAGGTGGTTTTTGGGTAGTTTCTTTCGGTTTTGAGCATCGTAATTCCACTTCCCACCGAAGGGGGTAGCCCCATCCATCAAAATGCACGTGCGTTTACGAAGTTTACGGTAGAAGGTTTCCATGACATAGGTCTTCTTTCCTTCGAAGGTGCACCTGAATTCACCGGGTGCTGATATGAAATGTTCGCTGCTGACGAATCTCAAAGTGAGACCGTCGCGTGCTATCGATTCGAGAATCTGACGCAATCGCCACTCGTCAGGCTCTTGTATTTCCAAATGTTGAATTCCCGATTGAACACATAGGTAATCCAATTCTACCGCTATTGACTTATTTCTCGAGGTGAGAATGTTGATGTAGTGGACGTGATGCCCCTTTTGCTCGAGGCTCTCGGCGAACTGACGCATCGCAGAAAAAATGCCTGCCACTTTTTGAATGTGGTGGGGTGCGTATGTGGCCTCATCCCAACTCTCGATAAGTACATAAGTGATGGAGTCATTGACTTCTTCAAACCAGGAGTGGTGAGGGTTGAGTTGATCTCCTAGGATCAGGCGGAGGGTTGTTTTCATACTAGAAGTAACCCAGAATCAACACCAAAGTTTATCGCAAAAAAAAGGAGCCAATTTCTTGGCTCCGTACCCCTAACCTAATTCAAAGTTGCCTTTGAATAACACGAATATAGGTGAACACTTTCGCTCAAGAAGGAGACCTGTTTGAAAATAAGGGTAAAATACCATGAAAATACGTCTTGATGAGAGAATAACGCATTAGATTAGCAGTATTAAAACTCAATAATTACTCAATTCTATCTGTATGAGCACTGCCGAGAAACTATTTATAGTAGATGATGATAAGGTCATACTTAATTATTTGAAGGGTTTCTTCAAAAACACAGGATGGGACCCCGAAGTCTTCTATTCTGCTAAGGACATGATTGTTCGTTTGGAAGAGGTTAAGCCCGCCTTGATCATTACAGATTTAGACATGCCAGAAATGGACGGTATCGATCTGATCAATCATTTAAAATTGACCAATGGTTTAGATGCGATTCCTGTTCTTGTGATGACGGCCTTGCACGAAAACCACGTGCGCTTCCAGAGTTTTAAGGCAGGCGCCATTTATTTCGTGAACAAGCCTATTAATCCGTATGAACTTGAAGCAGTAGTACGCTCCGTACTCGCGCAGTTTGCAAAGGTCGTTCCTGCTCCTGCGATGGGCACAGAAGAGCGCAATGCGAAAAAAGGTGTGGTTGAAGGCTGGGTAGCAGAGGCGACCAATATCGTCATAGAGAATCTTCGCAATGAAGACTTTTCTTTGGACGATCTAGCCAAAGCATTGCATTACAGTAGAAGTGCCGTTCAAAAACGCATCAAGCAGTTTACCGGATTAAGTGTGAGTAAGTTCATCCGCTCGGTTCGTTTAGAGAAATCTTTAGAATATATGGTGGAACCAGACATGTCCATCTCGAAAATCGCTACCAAAGTGGGCTTTAAAAGCCACAGCTATTATACCCGTTGTTTCAAAGACTACTACGGAATAGACCCTGTAAAAAAACGCAAAGAAATTCAGCGCGTTGGCTTAAAGGCCTAGATCAAAACCAATCAATCAAAGCTTACAGGTATATTTTGAACGAGCGCTCGATCTCTTGCAGACAGCGCTCGTTTTTTGTGCTGAACTTTCCTGGGGCACAGTCCATTTGAAGCTCTAGGAGTAGTCCGTTGCTCGTAGAATCTCTTTGCACCAGTTTGTGTGCGATCACAAAGTCTTTTGGCTCTTGCTCATAGCGACCGTAATGTACCCACCAGGAATCTACCGTATCGATCTGCTCGGTAATCCAGCTGTCTCGATTGGCTTTGTTTATGGTGAGTCTTACCAAAGCATGCGACTGTTCACTAACACTAACGTAGACGCCTTGACGCTTGAAAGGTTTCACGGTAAGAAGTACGGACCCGGTGCTGTCGTCGTTTACGCGAGCGGTTTGGAAGTAATAGAAATTTTGTTTGGCAAACTCGGGCATGCGGACCTGCCAATCGTAGCTTAAGTTGAAGCTGAAATCGATCACGGGTAAGCCGTAGTACTGGGCTTGTTCAAAATTGAAGGTGTATCTAGCTTTGAGATCGCACTCAGATTCCGGAGCAGGATTACAAGATGAAAGGAACAAAACAAGACTCATAGCACCTATCTTCGCTACACTGATACTTCTATTTTTCATGGAAAGCCAATTCATACCGCATTCAATTTCTTCTGTTCCCTCAAAAGTAATGAAGGACTTACACCTTTTGGACTCCCCGCTCAAAGACTTTGGGAAGGGCGTCACGCAGGAAAGCGACTTGGTGGAAGCGATTGAAACGAAATTGGCCTCGTACAGTGAAGCATCACGGAATCTTTTGGTGTCTGTTTTTAAGAATCAATTGGGCGATTTAAGCCCTAAAGAAAGTACGTCGTTAAAGGCACTAGAGGAAGGTGCTGCTACGGTGGTTACCGGTCACCAATTAATGGTGTGCGGCGGAACAGCATTTTTCGAAATCAAGATCCTCTCAGCCGTGGCACTCGCCAAAGAGGCAGCGCGAATCTCAGGAACAAACGTTGTACCTGTATTCTGGATGGCCACTGAAGACCACGATTTTGAGGAGATTGCTTCATTTCGTGTGAACGGTCAGCGCTTTACTTGGCAACAAGAGGGTATTGGAGGTCCAGTGGGAAGATTAGCTACAAATAGACTTGCTGAGCAACTCGAAGCATTTCTAATTACTGCGAAACTCACAGAAACTCAGCGCTCGTTTCTACAGCGTAGACTGCGCCATTACAAGAGTGAGCCGACGTTAGCCGCCGCTACACGGGCAATAGTACGTGAATGGGCAGCAGATTTTGGTGTACTCGTGTTGGACGGTGATGACGCGCAACTTAAAACCCTCGCTCAACCGTTGTGGAACCAGGAGATGCAAGGCACCTTAGCCAAAAAGATTCAGTCAACTACTGCGGATTTGGAGCAACGCGGATACCGTGCCCAAGTTTTTCCACGGGAGATTAATCTTTTCGAAATTGGCGACCAAAAACGAGAGCGAATCACTGCGTACAAAGACCTCGATGCCCCCTCCATTTCGCCAAACGCTTTGATGCGACCGGTATATCAAGAGTGGGTGTTGCCAAACATCGCCTATGTGGGCGGTGGAGGGGAATTGGCTTACTGGTTGCAATTAGGCGGTGTGTTTGATCACCTTGAGCTACCGATGCCCCGATTGTATTTGCGAGACAGCGTTGCAGCAATATCTTATAAAACTATCGAAACCGTATCCAAACTCGCCTTGAGCACTGAAGACGTTTTATCAAGGTCCAAGGAGGAATTGGTGAAGACCTATATAGAGTCTAAACATTCGTATGCTACTGAATCTGTGACCTTAAATAGTTTGTTAGAGGCCGCCTTAGAATCGTGGGCAAATACCCTCGTTCATAGTTACCCTGAGCTAGAAGTACACGCTGAGGCGATGAAAACGCAGTTTGAGAAAACCTTAACACGTTCGAATAAAACACGATTACGCGCGCTCAAAAAGCGAGAACACATCTGGACAACGCGCCTTGAAACTGTTATGGAAGCAATCTGTCCACAGGGTGTATTCTGGGAGAGACGTTCGTCTTATGCGGATTTGATTGGAATTTTAAACGAAGATCCCAAAGCAGCGTTGGTTGATAACATGTCAACAATAAAGGCCGGTACATACCTTATTTACCCTAAGAAATAATAGTATTTTTGCAGCATGCAAGAAACTATACTTATCCTCGATTTTGGCTCACAGTACACTCAGCTAATTGCACGACGCGTACGTGAACTAAATGTTTACTGTGAAATTCACCCGTTCAATAACCCGCCTGAAATCACAGAAGATGTTAAAGGTGTAATCCTTTCGGGATCTCCTTACAGCACACTTCAAGAAGATGCTCCGCAGTTCGATCTGTCTGGGATCAAAGGTCATCTTCCTCTTTTAGGGGTGTGTTATGGTGCACAATACATGGCACTAACCTCAGGAGGAACCGTGGCACCGAGCGAGATTCGTGAGTACGGCCGTGCAAATTTGAGCGAAGTTGTCAGTGCGTCTCCACTGTTCAAAGAAGTACCAGTAGGTTCACAGGTTTGGATGAGTCACGGGGATACCATTACCCACCTTCCAGAAGGATTTGAGGTGATTGCATCGACCCACGATGTTCGTGTAGCAGGATATAAAGTTCATGGTGAAGATACCTTCGGTATTCAGTTTCACCCGGAGGTGTACCACAGTACGGATGGAAAGACTTTATTGCAAAACTTCCTCTACGACGTAGTGGGTGTTTCAGGCGATTGGACCCCCGCACATTTTGTCGACGAAACCGTAGCGGATCTCAAGTCGCAACTCGGCGATGACAAAGTCGTTTTAGGCCTCTCTGGAGGTGTGGATAGCTCCGTGGCGGCCATGCTATTGCATAAAGCCATCGGTAAGAACCTCTATTGTATTTTCGTAAATAATGGCCTTTTAAGAAAGAACGAGTTTACTGATGTACTTAAGCAGTACGAGGGCATGGGCTTGAATGTCAAGGGTGTAGATGCTACGGACCAATTCATGGATGCGCTTGCCGGCCTCGAGGATCCAGAAGACAAGCGCAAAGCCATCGGCCGTGTTTTTATCGAAGTATTCGACCAAGAAGCCACACTGATCAAAGATGTCGTATGGCTTGCACAAGGAACCATTTATCCAGATATCATTGAGAGTGTAAGCGTAAATGGACCATCAGCAACCATCAAATCGCACCACAACGTGGGCGGTCTACCTGACTTTATGAAACTCAAAGTTGTTGAGCCCCTCAAAACCTTATTCAAAGATGAGGTTCGTCGCGTAGGTGCATCGATGGATATGTCTAAGGAATTGTTAGGCAGACACCCGTTCCCAGGTCCGGGTCTCGCGATTAGAATTTTAGGAGATATTACAAGAGAAAAAGTCGCAATCCTCCAAGAAGTTGACCATATATTCATTTCTGGACTTAAAAGTGAGGGTTTATATGACCAAGTGTGGCAAGCAGGTAGTATTTTGCTACCAGTAAACTCTGTTGGGGTCATGGGTGATGAGCGCACGTACGAAAAAGTGGTCGCGCTCAGAGCAGTGGAAAGCACAGATGGCATGACTGCTGACTGGGTACATTTACCTTATGAGTTTCTAGCAAAAGTTAGTAACCAGATCATTAATAAGGTGAAAGGAGTAAACCGTGTGGTTTACGATATCAGCTCCAAGCCGCCTGCAACTATCGAATGGGAATAAAACGCATAATCATCGCCATCACTTTTTTGAGCATGTCCTTCGGGGCTAATGCTCAAAGTGAGGTGGAACACACTATTGTTCAGGGGAATACCTTGTTTGAATTGGCTAAAGAGTACGGAAGTACGGTGGAAGCCATTTACGAAGCAAATCCCCATATCGGTGTTCGCAGCCTGGTGATTGGTGAGACATTGCTTATCCCAATTCCTGAGAAGGAGTCTATAGATTCTTCAAAATATACGTTTCATATTGTACGCAGTTTCGAAAGCGTATTTGCCATTTCTAACAAATACGAGCTTAAAGACAGCACCATTTATTGGCACAATCCAGTATTAGACAACTCCCCGTTATTGCGTGCCGGTCAAGTGCTTCGTATTCCCAAAGATCCAGATTTTTGGCGCCCAAAAAGCGGTGAGTTTGACATGATGGTTCCGCAAAAGAAACCGCATTACAGCATTTATGTAGTGAAGCCAGGTGATACGCCTAAATCTTTGTCAAAAGCTTGGGGGTTCTCCTTGATTGATGAATTTTATGCGCTCAACCCAGACGCACGTGATGATTGGTGGGTCGGTATGCATCTGGTACGCCCAGTAAATGTCGATGTTGCGAAGCGCACGTTCAACATCAGTGATAACGAGCAGGACGGGCCAGTACTCATATCTTCGCCCGGCGATACGTTGAAAGTGGTGGCTGCATTGCCGTTCTTCCTTCAGGATTACGTACATCAAAGCAGCAAGGCCTCTCGTTCAGCCATGGCATTCAGTTTTCGCCAGGGAATAGAATTCGCGATTGAAGAAGTGCGTTCATCCGAGGTGCCAATCTCATTTTTATCTTACGACACCTACAACAATAAGGACTCTCTTTCTTCGATCATTTCGACGCTTGAGCAGGTCCAACCCGACGTGGTTTTTGGTCCAATGTATTCTTCGAGAGTGCTTCAGTTCAAATCACATCCGTTGGCCTCAAAGGTGGTCAGTCCATTGAGTAAGAACTCGGCATTAAACAGCACACCGGTTTGGAATTCTATCGTGGATGAGCAGGTCTTCGTCAAGGCGATTAAAAGTGACTTTTTAGAGCGAGAAACCCGCCATGCAATGGATTCTAGCTTTTCCAAACGCACCAAGCTTCTAGTGGTAGGATTGAACTCCGGTGCCTCCAAAGTGAAGACGAACTTTCTCGTGGAAGGCTTGGATCCAAAACAATATCTACTGATTGAAGGAGATGCAAGCTGGACCCAGAACGAATCACTAGGAGAACTAGATTCAGTAGCTCGTTATGAGCTTGTAATCACTGATAATGATCCGGCATTTGTATTGGATGTATTGCGTAACCTACGGGCGGGTATAGCCAAATACCATTGGTTAGCTCTGGAGTATCAAGCCTTTGATAACGGTCTAGTCAGCACAGTATTCCAACGAGAACAAGTGACCGTGTATACTTCTGCACATATCGACTATGACCAGGCGCTGACACAGGAGTTTGTTGCTGGTTTTAGAGCTAAATTTTCCAGAGAGCCAGACCGCTGGGCGATTGAAGGGTACGATAATGCCATGTTCCATTTGCTTCGTCTAACTCAAGGACAGCAGCAATACAGAGGAATTAAAAAGGGCTATCACTACGAAAGTGCTTCGCAAAGAAACACCTTCGTAGAGCGCCGTTCCTATGAAGGTTTACGCTGGGTCCTTCAACCTTAGTCGTTTCCTAATAAGTTTCCGAAAACATCGTTAAAGTCCGTACTTACAGCGGTTCTTACCCGGTTGATTTGATTGTATTCGCTCAGTGCCCAAAGCACCATTTCCTTGAGGAATACCTGTGGAACACCATTGGACGTACTCTGCTTCTCTACGAATTCATTTAACGGTGCCACGTCCAAGGCACCTTCGTATTCAGACTGGGAGAATTCATCCAGTAGTTCGATAGACCCTCCTGCACTGAACCAGTTCTGTAGTGCTAAAAAAGGATTGTGCTCGTCCGTTCTTTTTAGGTTTCTAAAAGCAGGGAAGGAGGCTTCATACACTTTCTTTAAAGCTTCGCCAAGCAAAGATTCCGCTACAGATACGGCGCCTTCTTGTTCACCTTCGTAGACCAATTCCAACTTACCCACAATCGCCGGTATACATCCATAGAAGTCGCTTAAGCGAACCTCCGTTTGATCTGCTCCGAGCACTAGGCGTCGACGTTCAGCGCTCGTGAGTAACGTCTCGAAAGCTGAAATGGTCATACGAGCACTAACGCCACTCTTCGCGTCCACATAGGCGCTTTCTCTTGAAACAAACGCAATTTCCTCAATAATGGTACTCGCAAGAGTGTTTAGATGAACGTTTGGAAATCGTTTTTGAACTTGCGCCGTTTCCTGCGCTGTGATTTTCAACGCCGTCTCAATATCTTTCGGGTAGTGGGTATGAATTTGAGAACCTATACGGTCCTTTAGCGGTGTCACAATACTTCCACGGTTCGTGTAATCTTCTGGGTTCGCGGTGAACACAAACTGAAGATCCAATTCTAATCGTTTTTGAAACCCGCGAATTTGAATGTCACCTTCCTGGAGGATATTAAACAAACTCACTTGGAGTCTTGGTTGTAGATCAGGAATTTCATTGATGACAAAAATGCATCGGTGTGCACGGGGAATCATTCCAAAGTGAATGGCGCGTTCATCGCTGAAGCTCAGCTTATTATTCGCTGCCTTTATCGGGTCGATATCCCCTATAAGATCCGCTACAGAAGTATCTGGCGTAGCCAATTTTTCAAAGAATCGCTCCGAGCGATGTACCCAAGACACCGGTAATTCATCGCCCAACTCCGCAATGCGCCCTCTCGAAGTCTCCAGCAACGGATGTAAAGGATCTTCATTGAGTTCACTGCCTTCAATCACCGGAATATACTCGTCCAATAGGCCTACCATTTGACGTGCTATTCTCGTCTTTGCTTGACCGCGAAGTCCAAGCAGTAGCAAGTCATGTGCTGCAAGTAAACCACGTTCGATCGCTGGAATCACGCTGTTCTCGTAACCATAAATGCCCTGAAACGGGTGTTTACCCGAGCGCAATACCTCGATGAGGTTGGCTTGAATTTCCTCCTTAATACCACGAGGCTTGTAGCCGCTAGCCTTGAGCTGTCCGAGATTCTTTATTTCTGTAGGTGTTGTCATCGTTTTCCTGTGTTCTTTTGGTTGCTGTAATCTGCGAAGAGTAATTCGCCCAATTTGTTGAGTCCCGTGTAGTACGCGCGTCCTCCGTTGAGTTCACTAAACTGCTTGATGAAATGGAGCAAGTAGTCGTCTTTGGCGATCATGAATGAATTCACTTTAATCTTAGCGCGCTTTGCCTTCGCAGCCATATCCATACATTTTCCGACGATGTACGGATCCAAACCAAAGCTGTTCTTATAGTAGGTTCCATCAGGTTCTAGCAAGCAGCTCGGTTTACCGTCGGTAATATTGAATATTTGTTTGTTGGGTGTGCGTTTTCTCCTCAAAATATCCATAGCCAATTCTAGTCCGGCCACAAGGTTAGTGTGGTACGGTCCGACCTGTAAGTAGGGGAGTTCTTTAATCGAAATTGGCCAACTGTCATTACCGTACACTATGATATCGAGCGTATCCTTAGGATGATTCGTCGTAATCCACTCCGCCATTGCCATTGCTACCATTTTAGCTGGGGTAATGCGGTCTTCACCGTACAAAATCATACTATGGCTTATGTCAATCATCAGTACCGTACTAATGCTCGTATTCAGTGGGGAGTCATCTACAATGAGATTGTTGGAAGTGAGCGTGAGTTCATCGGAACCGTTTTGGATCAAGGCGTTCTTCAAACTTTCGGTCATTTGAACCTTATCTAAAGCATCGCCAAACTGATACGGACGTGGATCTCCTTTCATCTCATCACTTCCACCGTGCTTATTCGAGCTGTGCTGTCCTTCACTGCCCTTTTGAAAATTGCCAAATATCTTGTCCATGGCTGCCTTTCGAAGGGCATTCTCAGTCTTGGCTGTTAACGACAAGGTTCCGCCACCGTCTTTAGGATCGCGGAGGTAGCCTTTATCTTTCAATTCCTGGATAAAGTCCTCAAAAGTATATTCGTCATTGGTGATGTTGTAGTGCTCGTCGAGCTGTCGAAGCCAGTCGAGTGCTTCGTCTACTTCACCCGAGGTGTGTACGATAACCTCTTTAAACAAGCCCAACAATACCTCGAAGGGAGTTTCTTTTTGGTTAATCTTTGCGGAAAAGCGAATACCATTCATACCTTTAAAACAAATTAGGAGACTGAAATGTTGTACCTCAAGATGAATAAAATTTTAGCATTTACCCTAATTCTACTGACCACCATGGCTGCAAAAGCACAAATCCAAATTGGAGATAAAATCCCTTCGTTCGAACTCACTGACCAGCAGGGCAATACCTTTCGTTCCGAGGACCACATAGGGACTCCATTGGTCATCTTCTTCTACCCGAAAGACCATACACCAGGTTGTACTGCACAAGCATGTAGTTTTCGCGATCACGAAACGGAATTTGCCGAAGCCGGTGCACTAGTAGTCGGCGTAAATAATGGATCCGTCGAGGAGCATGCTGGATTTGCTGAAAAGTATCAACTTAAATTTCCGCTCCTGAGTGATCCGGGGCATCTGGTTCGTAAGCAGTTTGGATCTCCAGGCTTGTTGTTCAATCAGGTAGCGAACAGAGTGACCTACGTAACGGATAAAGATCACAACGTGGCCTATGTATTTAAGAGTTTGTCAAAAGCGACAGACCATGTTTCCGAAAGTTTGAATTACCTCAAAGCACTATAACTCGACCATGACCGTTTTAGAAATCTCCATTGTACTTCTCGTTTTTGCAGGTATGGAAGGTGTAGCCTGGCTTGCGCACAGATATCTCATGCATGGCGCACTTTGGTTCTTGCACGAGGATCATCATGTTAAAACACCCGGGCCTATTGAGAAAAACGACAGTTTTTTCTTGATTTTTGCCATTCCATCTTGGCTTTGCATTATGCTTGGACTGATGAATGGTGTAGGGATTAGCGTTGCCGTAGGTGCTGGTATAGCCATGTATGGCCTAGCCTATGCGATCGTTCATGAAGTATTCATACATCAACGACTCCCTTTCTTGCGCAAAGCGAACTCCACGTATTGGGAAGCCGTACGTCTCGCGCACAAGATGCACCACAGACATCTCGGCAAAGAAGAAGGAGAGAATTTTGGCATGCTTTGGGTACATCCAAAGTACATCCGTCAAGTCCGTAAAATGAAAGCCTAACCCCCCCCTATACCTTTAAACCGCCTACCATGCTAGAAACCAAATGGCTTTATCTGCTATTAAATGTATTCACGATCAGTGTACCACTGCTTCGTAGCTTTGAAAGCAAAGTAGCGTATTTCAAGTCTTTTCCCGCCCTGTTTAAAAGCATGGCAATCGTCAGTACCGTATTCATAGTTTGGGATGTGATTTTCACGGAAATGGGTGTGTGGGGTTTCACAGAGGACTACCTTAGTGGTATCTGGTTGTTGGGATTACCCCTGGGAGAATACCTTTTTTTTATTACGGTACCTTTTTCGTGTGTGTTCATCTATCGAGTACTTATACATTTCTTCCCGAACGACTTGATGTCGAAGAAGGTTGCCTATTATGTAAGTGAATTCTTGATTGGAATCTCGATGTCTTTAGGCGTTATTCACTACGATAAATGGTATACGTCAACCACGTTTTTAGGCTTGGGAGTTACTCTTTTGCTGCTCACGCGTGTCGCAAAAGTGGATTGGTTACATCGTTTTTACCCAGCATATGCCATCGCAATCCTTCCGTTCTTCATTAAAAACGGCATCCTGACTGGATCCTTTTTAGAAACACAGGTGGTTTGGTACAATAACGCTGAAAACTTAGGCATTCGATTAGGAACAATCCCTTTTGAGGATGTATTCTACGGTATGCTTCTCATTTTGGGAACGATCTATTTTTACGAACGGTTTCGCAAAAAATCTTGACGAAACTATTCGATGAGTTTTTTAAGCTTATTGAGGCCTGCTTCGAAATCTGGAGCTACAGCTTGTTCCATATTTGGGGCCATGAATCGAAAGAAGAACGGCATATCACCACTAAATCCCCAAGTGACTAAGGTGCCCGTTTCGGTAGCTTCAAAACGCCAATTTCCAGTACTACCTCCCATACCGTCGAAGGTGATTGCTGTAGTCATAGATTTTCCATCCTTGTAGTCTAGGATTTCCATCGAACCGTTACCACTCATCTCGCTGGTCCAGCTGTAAGTAGCACCTTCTCCCGCAGTACTTCCAGGAAAGGCTGCTACCATAGTCGAATCTTTATCAAACCAAGCGCTCCATTTTGGCCAAGATGTAAAGTCACTAACTACCTGCGAGACAGCCTGTGGGCTGGCCTGAATTTCAAGAGATCTATTCACGTCATAATGAGGGTCGATGCTCGCGTTGTAAATGACAAATGTTCCTGCAACGATTGCAAGTACGATTCCTATGGTTTTTAGTGCTTTCATACCTATAAATTCAAATTAGCGATCTATTGTAAATCAGGCGTACAATCGAGTCTCAATTTCATAAAAAAAATCGAGCAGGCATAAGTATTTAGTACTTTTCTGCCAATGATACACTTCCTATCAATAGCCGGTTTACTCCTCTGGATATACCTCATGTTTTGGACGAGTTATGACCTCATACTCAGCATTGCATCGGTCTTTTTTAAAAGTTCGAAGCGAGTTCCTACCACATCAACTCGCGAGTTTCAGATCGTCATTCCAGCATACAAAGAAGGAGAAGTGCTCGTTACAACTGTTCAAAAGGCATTGAAGGTTGACTATCCAAAAGAGTTGTTCAAGGTTACCGTACTTGCTCAGGATTTGAACGATTCCATTCTCGAAACACTGCGTTTAATGCCGGTAGATTTGGTCGAAACAGGTGGTTTGGGTAGTAAGCTAAATGCTTTGAAAAATTGGATGAAAGGACTGGATTTCACTGAAAATCAATTTATTTTCGTTCTCGATGCCGATAACCTTATCGAGCCCAATGCCCTACAGATAGCCGACGCCAATCTCAGTGATTACGAAGTCATTCAACTCGAGCGCATCAAAACACCTTCACAATCGCCGGTTGGATTTTTAGATCGTTGGAATACCAGCGTAGGTTTGGCGCTCTCGAACGATAGCCGCATGGTATTAGGGCTAAACACGTTCTTGCTAGGGTCTGGATTTGCCATCCATGCACGGCTGTATCAAGAATTTGTTTTGACAGCAGAACCTACGATTACGGAGGACAAGGCCTTAGATCTATTTCTTGCAGCACACCATAAGACTACAGGATTTACCAAGAGTTCGGGAGTACACGATTCTACCGTGGAGCGCCAGCAAGTTTTTAACGAACAACGTGCACGCTGGGTAGGAGGTAAGATAGAAGCGAGAAAATCTTGACGAGCCCTTCTTCGTCGCTATCCCGGACGCTTAGAGTTCTGGGACAAGGCCATTCATTATTCGGCGCCTCAAAGAAGTATTTTAATACCACTAGTTTTGATCGGTGGAATCTACAATTCCTTTCTTGGGTTCACGGGTTTTTTGTTGACACTATATTGGTTTCCATTGCTTTTCTAAGCAGGGGTAATCTTCAATACTACCCCAAGATCTTTCTACTCAAAAGACTTGCTATAAAGGCAGTGATCGCAATACATGGCAGTGTTTTCGGGATTGTAAAAGCGCGCATGTCAGCGAAAGAAACGGCTACGCAAGATTTTAAAGTTACGCCAAAGTAGTATTCATAGTTGATAGTACTCTCAAAAAGAAATAATGATGGAGTTAAACACTTGTATTTGTTGAGCAAATAATCTTATCAATGATTAAGATATTCGTTATTGAGGATGAGTTAATGTATGCAAAGCGTATCAGTGTGCGAGCGAAGTTTACCTGGACCTGTTTTAGCGGTATATTACTTTTGCGTGATGAACTACGCCGTTTTGGCCGGGTTCAAACGTTTCGTATTTAAATCTCAAAAGGCAAGCTGGGAACGTTCCGCCCGAAAGAAGTAGATCTTACTTTTGAGCGAAAGCCTTCATATTTACTGATTCGTCGCGAACGAGCTGCAAAGTAGACAGGACATCAGTTTTGATCTCGTCCCATCTTCCTGGGAACAATTCAAAGTTGATATTCGGTTGATCGATGTCTCTTTCCCACTGCTTGAAAAATGACGTAATGCTCGGAAAGCCAACCATGGTGAATGTGGGCTTTAGTTTGTGGACATTATGCCGTAAGTCCGGACGGTTATTCTCTGCAAGCGCTGTTTTAATCAAAGGAAGGGTCTCTTCTAATTGCTCTGCGAATATCTCAAACATTTCCAACGCATATTCAACGTCGTTACCGTAGTACATATCCAAGGTCGTACGGTCAAATGTATCACTGTAGGTATAGTCCAAATTTTCGGTGTTTTCAGGTTGGGAGGTAGGTTCAGTTGTGGAAATCTCTTTCAACACATTGTGTATTTCATCGGGATGAAAAGGCTTCGATATGAACCCATTCATTCCTACTTTAAGTGCGCGTTGCTTGTGTTGTTGAACAGCGGTTGCTGTTAGTGCGTAAATAGGCGTGTTGTAGTTGACACCTGTTTTATCGGCTCGAATGCGTTCGGTGGACTCGAAGCCGTCCAACATGGGCATGAACAGGTCCATGAAAATGACATCGAACTTCTTTTCTGCACTGCGTGCTGCGGCAATCTGACCGTCGGAGGCAATTTCAAACTGGACCTCAATTTTTTCCAAGATTCTTGAAATATATTTTTGGTTCATGCTATTGTCCTCTGCAACGAGCACATTCAAGCTCTTTCGGATATCGTGAGACTTGGTTTGCTGCATGCGTTCAACGGCTTGACCTTCTTGCGCAGTTTTTTCAGCTTTTGTGAGCTCGAAAGTCAGAACAAAGTGCATTTGGGTGCCTTTACCCACAGTGCTCTCAGCCCAAATTTTACCCCCCATCATTTCGATGATCTTTTTGGTAATGGCCAGTCCAAGTCCTGTTCCTCCTTTGGAGTCTTTAATGACGATGCCCTCTTCTTGAACAAATTCTTGGAATATCGCTTCCACGCGTTCAGGAGCTATACCTGCTCCGGTGTCGATGATGCTAAACTGGTAGGTGACCGTTCTGTCAAATTCAGCCAAAGGCTCGGCTTTGATCGTGATGCTGCCATCCTCGGTAAATTTCTCCGAGTTACCGATCAAATTCATTAAAATCTGATTCAGTAACGTTTCATCGACCTTGACAAAGTCGTGTTCAATGTCGAGTTCCGTTTTGATGGTGATGGACTTTTCCTGCGTTTTGAGCCGGAAGGTTTGCGCCATGTCCTGAAGTACGGTTTGCAAGCTGCAAACAACAGGTCGTACTTGAATCTGACCTGAGCTTATTTTGCTGTAATCTAAAATGTCGTTGATCAAATTCAACAATAGATTCCCGCTACGCGAGATGACATCCACATATTCTTGCTGCTCATCGTTTAAGTTCGTGCCTTTGAGCAGGTAGCTCATACCGATCACGGCATTGAGCGGCGTACGGATTTCGTGCGACATTTTTGCTAAGAAGCGCTCTTCGGCGTGTTTTGCACGGTCGCTTTCTTCTCGAGCGGACTGGAGGGCTTGTTGCAATCTTTTCTGACGAGAGATGTCATAATGGATTCCTATCGAACCAATTTTTTCTCCCGCATCATCAAACAGTGGTGCTCCCGAGATACTCACCCAAAGTTCATCGCCATCTTTCCGGATGATTGGGATTTCATAAGAACTCGCTTCACCAGTTGCACGCACTTGTCTCTGCTCCATAAACTGAAGTTCAGACATCATGTCGCCTTTCTTTAAAAAGACGTCTTTTGCGCGCTTACCAAGCAATTCTTCTTCCTTGTAACCGGTTAAGTTTTCAAAACTCTCATACACTTTGGTAATGACATCGTCATTGTCCACAACCATAAGCCCTTGATTGAGATTCATGACCATGGCCTTGAACTTCTCAAGGTTGAGTAATTGTTTGCGATACCCCTCGTGAAGTGTTTTTATCTTACTTTCGAGATGATGAATGCGTTCCTTATCCGTCATGCCTACGAAGATCGCAAAAATCGATCTCAGTTAGGCGATTCGTCACTTAAAACATACCTATATACCAATCATGGAAGTACTTCTTACACTAGATGGTTTCATCGCCCTGTTGACCCTCACGTTTTTGGAGATTGTTTTGGGTATCGATAACATCATTTTTATTTCCCTCGTCACCCAAGATTTAGAGTCTTCCAAACAGCCGTTGGCAAGACGATTAGGACTAGGTTTGGCACTGCTCTTCAGGGTACTCATGCTCTTGGGAATAACATGGTTGATCGGTTTAACTGCACCCTTATTTTCGCTGTTTGATCATCCTGTATCCGGTCGAGATGCGATTCTATTTTTAGGTGGCGTGTTCCTGCTTGCAAAAGCCTCCTCAGAGATCTTTAAAAAGACCGAAGGGAAGGGGCATGGTGAAGGGAAAAAAGCAGCGACCTTAATTTCCGCAATAGTGCAAATAGGGCTCTTGGATATCGTTTTTAGCTTCGATAGTGTACTCACCGCAATCGGGATGACCCAGCATCTGAACATCATGATTATTGCCGTGGTCATCTCCATGTTGATCATGCTCAGTTTTGCGAAACCTATCGGAGATTACATCCAGCAGCACGTGTCTTTGCAGATTCTAGCCCTAAGTTTTTTGATTATGATTGGAATGGTGCTGATCGCCGAAAGTGCTCATGTTGAAATTCCGAAGGCCTACGTCTACAGCTCTGTAGGATTTGCGCTTTTGGTTCAACTGTTGAGTATCCGGGCCGCCAATGCGAAAAAAGGGTAGTGCTTATTGGAATCGGCCGATGAGGCGAAAGTAATCCTTCAAAACCGTGGTGTTGGCCTTTTCGTTCCCCTGCGTACCATAGAGTAGAAGTGAATCTTTTCCATCGTAAATGAACGGACGATGGTATTCTAACGAGTGCTTAAAAAGGGTCGCCGCCAATTCATAATGCGATTCAAAGTCCATGTGGTCCAGATCTAACCTCAAGGTATCGGAGCCACAGTAAATCAAGGTTTCGTCTCTGAAAAATTTGCGATGACTCGGTTCCATAACGATATACGCCTGATCCGAACGCCAATTATTTATAATGGTAAAGTTCACAAAAGGAACCGTTGTATCACTGAGCGCCTTAGTCGAGCGGTGCGTTTTGAAGCCTTGCTCAGTGAGTTCCGAGCTTTCATCAGTGCGGTAGGAAACAATCCGAGTATTGTTGAAATAGATTTCGTCACTTTCCAAAACCCTGTAGTCCGGAGCACGGTCCCAATCGATTAATTTTTGTTCATACGGCCATAGAATAGATAGCAGGAGTGCTCCCGTGATAAAGGCCAATGCGATGCGATAAATTTTCTTTCCCACGGATTTACAACAAAATGGATTGTACCTTGTTTTCTGAATTGATGAGAAATACCAACCCACCGCCAAAAGTACAAGAAAAAGTCGCCGTGATTGGAGCCGGAATCGCGGGCATTGCAGCATCCATACGCGCCGCAGCTGCCGGTGCCGAGGTGCATGTCTTTGAACAAAACCCGTACACAGGAGGCAAAATCACCGCCTTCGAACAAGAGGGGTACCGCTTTGACGCCGGCCCTTCGTTATTCACCTTGCCGCACCTTGTTGATGAGTTGTTTGAATGCGCTGGAAAAGATCCCCGAGCGTATTTTAACTACCACACCCATGACACGGTCTGTCGCTATTTTTGGCACGACGGTACTGAAATGACCATGTACCCTTCAGTAGAAGAAAATGTGGCAGAGATACGCCGTGTTTTTGGCGATAATGAGGCCGAGGCAGTTGCTGGATATTTTGAGAAAGCAGCTGAAAAATACGATTTAACAGCACCATTTTTTTTAGAAAACAGCCTACACCGATGGAAGACGTATGTTACTCCGAAGGTGCTCAGAGTTTTGGCGGCCATTCCAAAATTGGGCTTATTTACCACCTTAGATCGCTATAACAAGCGGTATTTCAACGAGTCGAAATTAGTACAGCTTTTTAACAGGTATGCTACTTACAATGGTTCATCGCCATATCTGACGCCTGGAATCATGCAAATGATCACCCATCTCGAGCACGGTTTGGGTACTTATTTACCCCACGGTGGTATGCATGAAATTTCACAAAGTTTAACGCGTTTAGCACAAGATCTCGGAGTGGTATTTTACCTTGAAAATACAGTGAAAAGCATCTCTGCAGTAGATGGAAAAGTCACTGGTCTATGGGCAAATGATGTGCATCATACCTGCGATACAGTTTTCGTCAATAGCGATGTGAAGCATGCGTACATGCATTTGTTAAACGAATCTATTTCCCGGCCTAAGAAAACCTTGGCACAAGAGCCGAGCTCAAGCGCTTTGATCTTTTATTGGGGGATTCATGCGAACTTTGAGCAGTTGGATTTACACAATATATTTTTCTCGAACGACTACGAGCGCGAGTTTGATGCCATCCATAACAACGGCGCTTTTTGGGAAGACCCCACGATATATGTCAACATTACGAGTAAACTCGAGAGCGATGACGCACCTGAGGGGGGAGAGAATTGGTTTGTAATGATCAATGTACCCGCTCACACGGGCCAGGATTGGGCGTCGATCATCCCCAAAGCGAAAGAGGAAATTCTTCGTCGCTTATCTAAAGAGTTAAAGACGGACATTGGTGCTTTAATCCGCACGGAAGCTGTACTAGACCCGATCAGCATCGAGCTAAAAACTTCGAGCGTCGGAGGTGCATTGTACGGTACGAGTTCGAACGAACAAATGGCTGCTTTCTTAAGACATCCCAACAAGAAAAGTGGGGTAGAAGGTTTGTACTTTTGCGGCGGTAGTGCGCATCCGGGCGGAGGCGTGCCGTTGTGTTTGTTAAGTGGAAAAATCGCAACCAATTGGTGGTTAGAATATGCTAAATAGCCTTCATCTCTTTTTCAAAAAATACGCTCCGCTCATCTTGGTCGTTTTTCACCTCGTGGGCATCGCCTTGCTCGGTGGGCCGTGGAGAGCCCAACTCGTTGTACTTACTCCGCTCAATCTATTGCTGATCGGCGGACTGTACCTGAACGCTTCTTCGCGTCCTTTTCCCAATCTTTGGATATATGCCCTGCCAGCATTGCTCGGTTTTGTGATTGAAGTGATCGGAACGAACACAGGTTTTCCTTTTGGTGCCTACAACTACAGCGGTATTTTGGGACCTCGTATCTTTTCCACGCCACTCATGCTAGGTTTGTTGTGGTGGGTGCTGGTTCGGAGCTGGTTTGATCTCTCCCGAAACATAACCAGTCATCTGTGGCTTCGTAGTTTGATCACAGGTTTGGGAATGGTCTCCATGGATGTCTTGATCGAGCCGGTGGCCATTGAACTCAACTTTTGGCGTTGGGAATCCGCAGAGGTACCCATAGAGAATTACATCGCTTGGTTTGTGTTAAGTGCTCTTTTTGCACGAATTACGGCCAAAGGCGATGCGGTAAACCCACTTTCAAAATGGGTCGTTCCTGTCTTAACGGGTTTCTTTCATGTCTTGTGTATCCTGTACAGTTAAAAAAGCCCCGCACTTGATTAAAGGTGCAGGGCTTTCTATTCAAATAGGCTTGGGGTTCGGAGCTTATTTGTTTTTAAGTCGTTTTAGCTCAAGTTCTAAACGCTCGATCTCTTCACTGATGTCATCTTCGAGATTTTCAAGGCCGTCGTTCACTTCATCGATGGCTTCATCTATCTCGTTTAGATCATCGCTAGAGTAGTATTCGATGTCCTGACAGTCCACACATACCAGTCCCTTACGCTCCATTCTCCAAGTATGACCAAGCATTTTGCGATCAAGCATGTTGTGGTAGTTCTCGATGTCATACACGATATTTTCGATACTTGGATCCAAGAACACCTCCGTACCTATGGGAAGGTATAAAGTGCCTCGAAGCTCTTGTGCACGGTATAAAGCTTCTTTAGGAACACTAAAAAACTCATTAAAAGTCAATACCGTTCCTGTTTGACGAATGGGATACTCAAAGCTCTGGGCACGCAGACGTGCGGAGGAGTTGTTCTTTCCACGGGCACGGTGCTTTAGAACAAGTGTGGCGGTCGTGTCGAAGGTTTTCTTGATGTTCAACTGTACATTTTCAATTCGTAGTTGGGTATCATCCACTTCAAAAAGAAAAGCATCATTCTCTTCGATAAGATCGGCTCGAAGGTCAAATTGGTTTCCAGAGAGTGTCGTGGTGGTCATCTCTGTGGCACCTACCTTAAAGCTTTTACCTACGCTTATTCCGCTGTAGATTAATAGAATAAGCCCTAGCGCAAAGCTTGCACCACCGGTAATATTCAAGATGCGAGCGTTTGCGAGTGGTTTACCGAAAGCTCTCGCGATCAGAGAGATCAATCCAAACAGGGGAAGGAGCAAGGTGAGCAACGCGCCGATACGAAGTACATTCAACGTGGTACCCGTGCCAATGATCGCCTCTAATCCGTTCAGTCCGAGCACGGCACCATCAAAGGTGAGGTATT